>Ga0247825_10000010_pt1 | contig 118899 bp, 119 predicted proteins | sample 13C_Vanillin_Day_FD_194413 | JGI IMG/M metagenome (GOLD analysis project Ga0247825, IMG submission 194413) | Soil microbial communities from agricultural site in Penn Yan, New York, United States - 13C_Vanillin_Day48 | ecosystem: Environmental > Terrestrial > Soil > Agricultural land | place...
AGCGCGTACCACTCGTCGAAGCGCTTCTCGTCGATGAGCCGCGCCTCGAGTACGACGAAGCGGATCAGCTCCGTGTCGGACACCGGATTCATGCGGGATGCATGAACTCGCGCCAGGCGCGGAACTGGTTGCGCATGGAGATTTCGCTGGTGCCGTTGGCGGTGAGCTCGGCGGCACTGGCCTCGGCGGGATCGAAGTTGCGATGCAGGCTGACCCACTCGTTGCCGTCCGCCGCGAGGCCTTCCTGGATTGCGCGGTAGCAGTGCAGGTCGTCGTGCCCGACGACCGACATCGGGGAGTTGATGAGCCGGTTGTACATCACGGTGCGCTGGAGCAGGCTCTCCGGCGCGCCCTTCAGCCGGAAGGTCCAGGACTCGATCAGCGTGCGGTCCGCCGCGAGCGGCCGCGCCACCCGGATCGACTGGATGGCGCCCTTGATGGTGAGGCTCGGGTAGTAGACAGTGTTGTGGCGCACCGTGCCCAGGATCTGCTTCGCCTTTTCGGGGCCGTAGGCCTGCCGCATCCGCTCTTCGTAGTCCGTGATCGCGGAGTAGGAAGAATGAATGGAAAAGTTCACCCCGGAGAAGCTGTGCCCGTGCGAGTAGACGCGCACGCCCATGTCGTCGAAGAACTTGTAGTCATTGGCGAACGGCACGTACTGCTCGATGGCCATGGGCTTGGGCACCTCGGGCGGCTTGTCCTGCCACAGCCGCTTTGCGGTGCCGGCCGAGGACGCATGCGCCACCATGGGATGCATCGTGTCGTTCAGGTTCTCGACGAACATCTTCCAATTGCAGTTGTGCAGGTAGCGCAGGCAGCCGCCGGTGACCTCGAGCTCGCCCTCGGGCGATCGGTCGGCGAGATTGTCGATCGAGGAGAGCGAGTCGCCAAAGTACTCGCGGAAGCCGATGCCTTCCTCGGCCAGGCGCACGAACACGAATCCCCGGTAGACCTCGACGTTCCTCACCGCGGCGAGGCCGCGGCTCGCCTGCGTCTCGTGCATGCGGGTGCCGTCGTAGCCCTGCTTGAGCGGAACCGCGAGAAGTGAGCCGTCGGTGCGGTAGGCCCAGGAATGGTACGGACAGCGAAACACCTTGCCGGTATTGCCAGCCGTGTCACCCACTACCTTGGTGCCCTTGTGGGCGCAGCGGTTGCGCAGCACCCGGATTCCGCCATCGGTGTGGCGCACGACGATAAGCGGCACGGTGGCGATGTCCAGCGTGATGTAATCCCCGGCGGCCGGCACCTGGCTGGCGTGGCCGGCGTAGACCCAGGTGCGGGCCCACAGCCGCTCCATTTCCAGCTGGAATATTTCCGCGTCGGCGTAGACATCGCGATGTACCCGGTCTGGCTCGATCAGCCCTTCCAGCGCCCGGGGATCGTCTCGATACTTTCCCATGGGCGCATTGTAGAATGCGCCAAATGATTGTTTTCGATCTGCTTTGCGCTTCAGGCCACCGCTTCGAGGGGTGGTTTGGCTCGGCCGCGGACTTCGCCTCGCAGAAAGACGAGCGGCTGCTGTCCTGTCCGAGCTGCGGCTCGGCGAGCGTGGAGCGTGTACCTTCCGCCTCGCGGGTCAACTTCGGTGCCGCGGAGCCCAAGTCGCCGCCGCCGAAGCCGCAACAGCCGCAGCAAACACCGGAGATGCAGGGCAAGGACCCCTTCGCGATCGCGCAGATGCTCTACTCGCGCATGCTCGACGAGATGCTTACCAAGTCGGAAGACGTCGGAAAGGAGTTCCCGGCGGAGGCGCGAAAAATCTACTACCAGGAAGCGCCTGCACGCGCTATCCGGGGCCAGGCCACGCAGGAGCAGCACGAAGAGCTTGTGGAGGAGGGAGTCCCGGTGCTGCGCTTTCCCGTCCCGCCGCGCCTCAACTAGGCCGCGGCGTCGATGATGACGCCAATGACGTCGAAGAACACGGTGTCAGGCGGCCGGCCGATGTCGCGCATCCAGTAGTCGAGCTGGGCTTCGGGAACGTTCAGCCGCTCGGCGAGCGGTCCAACGCCGCCCACGAGTGTTGCCGCTCGCTGGATTGCCTGGGCGCGCGGAAGAATCCGGATTGTCTGATTCATGAAACTCCCTGCTGGATCAAGCAGGAGGATGCCGCCCGGGGAAGGAGGCCTCAAGTCGTGGCCTCGACGCTTTTGTTGTAGGCGCGCAATGGCAGGAATAAGTCACGCGACGGACACCCGAAAGAACCACAATGCGTATTATGTTAAATCTTCAATTGTCAGAGTGGTGATCTCAAGCGGGTTGTGAAGAGCAAGACAACGAGGCAAACCGGCGGTCTTCGCCTTCCCTCGTTGAACCAAAGACTTAACTGCGCTAAGCGCGAGACTGCCTCAACGCGGCATGGCAGCCAGCATCTCGGCCGAGAAGAGCTTTGGATTTAACGGATGGCGGGTCAGCAGGCGATGTTGGCCCATCTGGCGGGCAAAGGACAACCAGGCGTATGCCTCCGACGGGCCGGCGGACGCGTGGCCGGTCTGATACTTGGGCGCAAGCCCGAAGGCGGTGAAGGCGCGGTCCAGGGCGATCTTCTGGAGCGCCTCGGCCAGAGCCTCGAGCTCGTCGCGGTCTACGATCGGGGCGGGGTCCTTGAGGAGCCGGTCGAGCGCATCCGCCCTGCCCGCGTATTCAAGCGCCAGACGAGGGGCGCCGCCGGCATAGGCAAGCCAGCGGCCGGGATCCCGGGCGCCTTGCGCCGAAAGCCATCCGAGCGCCTCCTCGCGGGGCGGAATTGGGACGGGAAGCGCCACGCAGCGACTGCGGATGGTCGGAAGCAACCGGGCCGGCCGGTGTGAAACCAGCACGAACACGGCCCCGGCCGGCGGTTCCTCAAGGCCTTTCAGGAGCGCATTGGCGGCATTGGGATTCATGTCTTCGGCGGGATGCACCAGCGCTACCCGCAGCTTTCCTCGGTGCGAGCGCAGGTTCAGGAAGCCAGCCAGGTCGCGCACCTGCTCGACTTTGATCTCGGTGCTCGGTTTTGCCTTCCTCGCCGGTGCCTCGCCCTCCTCCGCTTCCATGACCGGCTCCCGGGCGAGGGCCTCGGGCTCGACGCGGCGCAGGTCCGGGTGGCTGCCGGCGGCAAACCAGCGGCAGCCGTCGCAGCTGCCGCAGGGGCGCGTGGCGGGATCGGTTGCCTCGCAGAGGAGGAACCGGGCGATGTGCTCCGCAAGGGCGAGCTTCCCGGTGCCGGGCGCGCCGTGAACAAGGAGCGCGTGCGGCAGGCGCTCGATGCGGCGCCGGAGCGATTCCAAGAGAGGCTGGTTCCAGGGATGCATCAGCCGAGATCCAGCGCCTGTCGCAGCTGCTTGCGGATCTGCGCGAGTTCGGCCGCAGCATCGATGACGCGGATCCGGTCGGGCTCGGCCTGTGCGCGTTCGAGGTACGCCTTGCGCACGCGCTCGAAGAACGCCGGGTCTTCGCGCTCGAAGCGGTCGAGCTTCTTGCCGGAAGCGTCGAGGCGCTTCCGGGACACCTCGTAGCTGCAGTCGAAAACCAGCGTGCGGTCGGGCCGCAGGCCGGGATGCGCCGCCTCGGCAAGGTGCTGGATGAACTCCAGCGGCACGCCCTTGCCTGCGCCCTGGTAGGCCACGGTGGCGTCGTAGAAGCGGTCGCATACCACGGAGCTTCCCGCCTCCAGCGCCGGCCGGATGACCCTGGCCACGTGGTCGGCACGCGCCGCGGCGATGAGGAGGGTCTCGCAGAGCGGCGCCATCGGCTCCGAAAGGATTGCCTCGCGCAAGCGCTCCGCGAGGTCGGTGCCGCCCGGCTCGCGCGTCACGATGACATGGCGGCCGCAAGCGGCCGCGACCGCGTCGGCGATGAACTGCATGTGGGTCGACTTGCCGGCGCCGTCGACGCCTTCAAGGGTGATGAACCTGCCGCGCGTCATTTTTTTCGCAGCTGGTATTTCGACACGGCACGGTTGTGCTCGTCCAGCGAGCGGGAGAAATGGCTGGAGCCGTCGCCCCTGGAGACGTAATAGAGCGACTCGGTCTTGCCGGGACGCATCGCCGAGCGCAGCGAGGCGAGTCCCGGCATGGCGATCGGCGTCGGCGGCAGGCCGGCTCGCACGTAGGTGTTGTACGGCCCGTCTTCGAGCAGGTGCTTCTTCTTCAGGTTGCCGTCGAACTCGCTGCCGAGCCCGTAGATGATGGTCGGGTCGACCTGGAGGCGCATGCCGATGCGCAACCGGTTTACCAGCACGCCGCCGATGAGGTCGCGCTCGGAGGCCTTGCCGGTTTCCTTCTCGATGATCGACGCCATGATGAGCGCGTCGTAGGGCGACTGGTAGGGGACGTTGGCGTCGCGCGCCTCCCACTCCTCCTTCAGGTGCCGCTGCATCGCCTGGTAGGCACGGCGCAGCACGGCGAGGTCGCTCGAGCCGCGCGCGAAGAGGTAGGTATCCGGGAAGAACAGGCCCTCCGGGTGCGGCTCGGGTGCCTGCAGGCGTGCCAGCACCTGGGCGTCCTCCAGCCCGGTAGTGTCGTGGCGCAGGTCAGCGCTCGCGTCGAGCGCGGCGCGGACCTGCCCGAACGTCCAGCCCTCGATGAGACGCACCTCCGCCTGGCTCACGTCGCCGCGGGTGAGCTTGTCGAGCAGCTCCACCGGGGTCGGCGCCTTGGCAACCTGGTAATTGCCCGCCTTGATGTCGCGCTCGCGGCCGAGCGCGCGCGTGAGCAGCTCGAACTCGATGCGGCGCACGCCGATGCCGGCCTTCTGCAGCTGGTCCATGGTCGTGCGCAGGCTCGCGCCGCGTGGAATTTCGACTTCCACCGGCAGCGCGCCTACCGAAACCGGCGAGGTGGCATACCACGCGCCGTAGCCCGCGGCGGCCAGCACGACGAGAACCACGAGGCGGACAAGGGCTTTCAGGGATTGCACCGCTGTAAAATCATCATTCTACGATGGAGTGCGCGAGGCTAAATCGCTACGGGCTGTTGTCCGTCTCGGGTGCGGAGGCGCGTGAATTCCTGCACGCGCAGCTCACCATCGACATTCTCAACCTCCCTGCCGAGCGGGCGGCGCTTGCCGGCTGGTGCTCCGCCAAGGGTCGGCTGCTCGCGACATTCCTCGTCGTTCCGGCGCCGCAAGGCTTCCTGCTGCAGCTTGCCCGCGACCTAGCGCCCACGGTAGCGAGGCGCCTGTCGATGTTTATCCTGCGCTCGAAGGTGAAGATCGCCGACGAGAGCGATGCCTGGGCGCAGTTCGGTGTATGGGACGCGCCCGCTCCCGCCGGCGTGACGTGGGAGGACGGCCGTGCCAGCGTGCCGCGCGGCGAGAATCGCACGCTCCGCCTGGAGCCGGCCAATGCGAGCTCGCTGGTTCCTAATGCGGAGGAGGAAACCTGGCTGCTGCAGGAAATCCGCGCCGGCCGTCCGCTCATTACCGCGGCGACGCAGGACCAGTTCGTGCCGCAGATGGTGAACCTGGATCGGCTCGAAGCGGTGGATTTCCGCAAGGGATGCTATCCCGGGCAGGAGATCGTGGCGCGCGCGCAGTACCGCGGGCAGGTGAAGCGACGCATGGTGCGCCTGCCTGCTCCCGCCGGCGCCCGGCTGCGCCCCGGAGACGAGTTCAACGGCGGCGTGGTGGTCGACAGCGCGGGCGGTGAGCTGCTTGCCGTAGTGCCGGTTTGAACTACTACGTCTATTACAAGCTTCCCTCCGAGCGCGCAGCCGAGGTGCGTGCGCTGGTCGACTCGCTCTTCGACGAGATCGAAAGGCGCTGCGGCGTGCGGGGCCGCTGGATGCGCCGGCGCGACGATCCCTCGACCTACATGGAAGTCTACGAAGGCGTGAAGGACGAGGCGGCGTTCGAAGCGCTGCTCGAGCGCGAGGGCGGGAAGCTCGGGCTCCCGCGCAAGCTCGAGCGGTTCGTATGTGCCTGATCCTCGCGGCGTGGAAGGTGCGCCCGGAGCATCCGCTGGTGGTGGCGGCGAACCGCGACGAGTTCCACGGGCGTCCCGCCGCGCCGGCCGGGTTCTGGGAAGACAAGCCCGGCATCCTCGCCGGGCGCGATCTCGAGGCGCGCGGCACCTGGATGGGCGTATCGCGAAGCGGCAAGTTCGCCGCCGTCACCAACTACCGCGGCGCCCACGAGCCCCGCGCCGCCCAATCCCGCGGCGCCCTGGTTACAAAGTTTCTCGAGGACGGCCATGGGGCTGGGGATTACCTGAGAACCATCAAACCGCAGTCATACAGCGGCTTTAACCTGCTGGTATGCGATGGCGACGAGCTCTGGGCGATGTCCAACCGCGGCGGCGTGCCGCGGCGGCTCGAGCCGGGCATCTACGGCTTGGGCAACACCGTGATGGACGCGCCGGAGGTGCATGAGAACAAGCGGCGCTTTTCCGATGCCCTGGCGATCGGCGTCGCCGTGGAGCCGCTCTTCACCGTCCTGGCGGCGGCGAAGATCCTGAATCCGGCGTACGGCACGCGCTGCTCGACGGTGGCGTTTGGCAGGCGCTACGCCGAGCGCTCGTTCGCGCCCGACGGCGGCGAGCTCGACACGCTGCAGTACCAGTACTAGAGCGACCGGCGCATCGCCTGATGGCGAATGCCGGCCTCAAGGTACTCGCCGCCCTCCTCCACGAACCCGTGCGCGCGATAGAACGCCAGCGCGTGCACCTGCGCCGAAAGCGCGACTTCGCGGTCGCCGCGCCGGCGCGCCTGTTCCACCAGTGCGTTGAGGATACGGCTGCCTACGCCATGTCCGCGCCATTTCCTCAGCACCGCCATGCGGCCGATGTGGCCGTCGGGGAGCAGGCGGCCGGTCCCGATGGCTTTCCCGTCCAGGTAGGCGAGCGCGTGGATGCAGGCGGCATCCATCTCGTCGAGCTCGATTTCGCGCGGCACGCCCTGCTCTTCGACGAATACGGCGAAGCGGATGGGTGCCGCAAGCGCACGCGCCATTTCCCAGCCCAGGAGCTCAATTCGATGCACGACGCAAAAGTATAATTCCCGCCATGAAAAGTCTCTGGAGCGACACGGAAGCGGCGCAGTTCACCGGTCCGCTCGGTCCGCGCGTCTACACCTCCCGCCTGCTGGGTCGCGATCGCTCGCTGGTGCTGCACGGCGGCGGCAATACGTCGGTCAAGCTGCGCGAGAAGAACCTGTTCGGCGAGGAGGAGGATGTCCTCTACGTGAAGGGCAGCGGCTGGGACCTGGAGACCATCGAGCCGGCCGGCTTCACGCCTGTCGCGCTCGGCTACGTGCGCCGGCTTGCCTCGCTGCCGCGGCTTGCCGATCCGCAGATGGTAAACGAGCTCAACACGCACACGCTGCGCGCGGGCGCGCCCTCGCCGTCGGTGGAGACCATCCTCCACGCCATCCTGCCCCACAAGTACGTCGACCATACCCATGCCGACGCGGTGCTGTCGGTATCGAATGCGCCGCAGGGCGACAAGCGCATCCGCGAGATCTACGGCGAGCGCGTGGTGGTCATCCCTTACATCATGGCGGGCTTCGACCTTGCGACGTACTGCGCGCGCGAGTTTCCCAGGCAGGCCGGCCAGGGTACCGTCGGCATGGTGCTGCTGTCGCACGGCATCTTCTCCTTCGCCGCCGACGCGCGCGAGTCCTATGAGATCATGATCGAGCTGGTGTCGATGGCCGAGGAATACCTGCAGAAGAAGAAGGCCTGGCATATCGCATTCCCTTCGCAATCACCCTCGGGCGCCAGGCGGGAGGAGATCGCGGAGCTCAGGCGAGCGATTTCCGACCAGGCCGGAATGCCGATGGTTCTAAGAGTCAATGATTCCGAGAAATTCCTGGGCTTCGCCCAGCGTCCGGACGTAGAGAAGCTCGCGCTGCAGGGCCCGGCGACGCCGGACCATGTGATTCGCACCAAGCCTTTCCCGATGATCGGCCGCGAGGTGGCGGGTTATGCCAGGAAGTATCGCGAGTACTTCGAGCGCTTCTCGTCGAACGCCCAGGAAAAGAAGACCATGCTGGACGCGGCGCCCCGCATGGCGCTTGATCCGCAGCTCGGCTTCGTTGCCGCCGGCCGCACCGCGAAGGATGCGGCGATCGTGGAAGAGCTCTACCACCACACCATCGACGTGATCCTGCGCGCCGAGGCGCTGGGCGGCTGGCGCGCGCTCGATCAGCAGCACACCTTCGACATCGAGTACTGGGATCTCGAGCAGGCGAAGCTGCGCAAGGGCGGCGCGGCGCCGCTCTTCGCCGGCGAGGTGGCCGTCGTCACCGGCGCAGCCTCCGGGATCGGCAAGGCGTGCGTGGAGGCTTTCCTGAAGCGCGGTGCGGCGGTCGTGGGGCTGGACCGCAACCTCGCTATCGAGAGCCTGTGGAAGCGGCCCGATTTTCTGGGCGTGGTTTGCGATCTGACTCGCCCGGAGGAACTCCAACCCTCCCTGGACAAGGCTGTCCGGCGCTTCGGCGGCGTCGACATGCTGGTGCTGAACGCCGGCATTTTCCCGTCGTCGCAGGCGATCCAGGACATTCCCGCCGACAGCTGGCGCAACGCCATGTCGGTCAACGTGGAAGCGAATCTGCTGCTGATGCAGGCCTGCCATGCGCTGCTCAAGCTCGCGCCGCGCGGCGGACGCATCGTTGTCATTGGCTCGAAGAACGTGCCGGCGCCCGGACCGGGCGCCGCCGCCTACTCCGCCTCCAAGGCGGCGCTGAACCAGCTCGCCCGCGTGGCGGCGCTCGAATGGGGCAAGGACGGCATCCGCATCAATTCCCTGCATCCCAACGCGGTGTATGACACCGCGTTGTGGACCGAGGAGGTGCTCGCCTCGCGCGCCAAGGCCTACAACCTCACGGTGGAGCAATACAAGAAGAACAACCTCCTGCGCACCGAGGTGGCGTCTCGGGATGTAGCGGAGCTCGCCGCGGAGATGTGCGGGCCGCTGTTCGCGAAGACCACGGCGGCGCAGGTCCCGGTGGACGGCGGTAACGAGCGCGTCGTTTGATGGTGGTCGAGCCGATCCGCTGGAAAGGAGATCGGCTGGAGCTGCTGGACCAGCGGCTGCTTCCCGAAGAAACCGCATACATTACCTGCCGTACCGCGGAAGAGGTGGCGCAGGCCATCCGCGATATGGTGGTGCGCGGCGCGCCGGCCATCGGCTGTGCGGCGGCGTTCGGAGTGGTACTTGGAAAAGGAAGTGAGAAAGCCTACGAGGTGCTCGGCAAAAGCCGCCCCACAGCGGTCAACCTGTTCTGGGCGCTGGAGCGCATGAGGAAGGTGAAGGACCTCGAAGCCGAAGCCCTCGCCATCTACGAGGAGGACCTCGCCGCCAACCGCGCCATCGGCCGCATCGGCGCGCAGCTCATCGGCGAGCGGGCGCGCGTCATGACCCATTGCAACACCGGCGCGCTCGCCACGGCAGGCTATGGCACCGCGCTCGGGGTGATCCGCTCGTCGAAGGATAAGGGCATCTCGGTCATCGCCAACGAGACCCGTCCGTATCTCCAGGGGGCGCGCCTCACGGCCTGGGAGCTGGTGCAGGAGGGCATTCCCTGCACGCTCATTACCGACAGCATGGCGGGCCACCTGATGAGCAAGGGTGAAGTGGACGTCGTCGTGGTGGGCGCCGACCGCATCGCGGCGAACGGCGACGTGGTGAACAAGATCGGCACCTACACGCTCGCCGTCCTCGCGAAGCGCCACGGCATTCCGTTCTACGTAGCTGCGCCGCTGTCGACGTTCGACTCCGGGATTTCGGACGGAGCGCATATCCCCATCGAGGAGCGGCCGGCCGAGGAGGTCACCGGCTACCGCGGCACGCGCTGGGCGCCGCAGGGCGTGCAGGTGCGCAACCCGGCGTTCGACGTCACGCCGGCCGATCTGGTGAGCGGCATCATCACCGAAAAGGGCATCGCGTCCCCGCCTTACCAGGAGAGCATCGCAGCACTGTTCAGGTGAGCGCGCTGCCGCGGTTCATCCTGCTCTATGCCGCGATGTATGCGGCATTCGGGGTGGCTTCGCCCTTCCTGCCGCGCTTTCTCGAGTCGCGCGGCCTGCCGCCGCAGGAGATCGGCCTGGTGCTGGCCGCCGGCACGGCCATTCGCCTGCTCGCCTCGCCGGTCGCGGGGCGCATCGGCGACCTGATGCAGAACCTGCGCGGCGTGCTGGTGGCGAGCATGGCGCTTGCCGCCCTCGCGACCCTCGGCTATCTCTCCGCCCAGGGCCTGTGGATGCTGCTCGCGGTGTACCTGCTGCATGGCGCATCGCTCGCGCCGGTGACCGTGCTCGCCGATGCGCTCGCGCTGCGCCAGCGCTTCGAATACGGCTGGGTGCGCGGCACGGGATCGGCCGCATTCATCGTCGCCACGTTGTTGTCCGGCCAGGCTGTCGGCGCATTCGGGCTTCAGTCGATCCTCTGGCTGCAGGCTTCGCTCCTCGGCGCCGCGGCGCTCGCCGCCTGGCGCGTGCCGGAGTTCGTCCACACCGGTGTGGCACGCCCCGCAGGCGGCAGCGTGCCTGCCCTGCTGCGCATCCCGGCCTTCCGCAGCGTCGTGCTGGCGTCCGCGCTCATCCTCGGCAGCCATGCGATGCACGACGGCTTTGCGATGATCCGTTGGAGCGCCGCGGGCATCAGCCCTGCCGTTGCGAGCGTGCTCTGGTCGGAGGCGGTGGCGGCCGAAGTAGTGGTCTTCTTCCTGGTGGGGCCGACGCTCGTTGCGCGTCTTACCCCGGCCGGGGCAATTGCGCTGGCCGCCCTGGCGGGGATGGCGCGCTGGGCGGTCATGGCGTGGACCTCCGACGTGACGGCCCTGGCAATCGTGCAGCCGCTGCACGGCATCACCTTCGCGCTCCTTCACCTCGCCTGCATGCGGCTCATCGCCCGCGTCGTGCCGCCCGGGCTCGAGGGCACGGCGCAGGCCATCTATGGCACGGTGGGCATCGGCGCCGCCACGGCGCTCCTCACGGCACTGTCCGGCGCGCTCTATGCGCGACTCGGTGCGCAGGGCTTCTGGGTGATGGGCGCGCTGTGCGCCGCGGCGCTGCCCCTCGCCTGGCGGCTCAGGCGTTGATCTGCACCGGCGCGTAAGGCGGTACGCGGTCGAAAAGCTCGACGATATCCCGGTTGCGCATGCGAATGCAGCCAATCGAACCGGGCTTGCCCATCTCCGCCGTGTCGGGCGAGCCGTGGATGTAGATGTAGCGGCGCATGGTGTCGACCTCGCCCAGGCGGTTCCTGCCCGGCTCGCAGCCGGAGAGCCACAGGATGCGCGTGAGTATCCAGTCGCGCCCGGCGTGCTCCTCGTGCAGCTCCGGCGTCCATACCTCGCCGGTCGGCCGGCGGCGCACGAACACCGCGTTGAGCGGCTGCCCGGCGCCGATCTTCGCGCGCACGATGTGGCGCCCGCGCGGCGTGCACAGGCTGCCGTTCTTCTCGCCCGGACCTTTCTTCGAGGTCGATACGAGGTAGCTGCGGCCTTCGAACGCCAGCGTCTGTGCCGGGATGTCGATGACGATCATCGCCGGGCGGCGAAGAAGGCGCTGAGCAGGGTGCCGCATTCGGCGGCGAGCACACCGCCCTCAAGCGTCACCTGGCTCTTCAGCACGAGCTTCTTCGGGTCCTTGGCGCCGTACACGGTCCTCGCTATGCGCGCATGGAACATCGCGCCCACGCACATGTCGCACGGCTCGAGGGTGACATACAGCGTCGCGCCTGTCAGCCGGTAATTCCGCAGCCGCGCCGCGGCGGCACGTATCGCCTGGATCTCGGCATGGGCCGTCGGGTCGTGGCCGGAGATCGGACGGTTCCAGCCTTCGCCGGCGATCTCGCCGTCCAACACGACAATCGCCCCTACCGGCACCTCGCCCTCCTCCTGGGCGCGGCGCCCGAGCTCGAGCGCCCGGCGCATGAAGTACTCGTCGGTCACTTGAAGCGCGCGTCGCGCCAGGCGAGCGCGGCCTTCAGGCCCTGCTCGCGCGCGAGGTCCATGAAACGCCGCTTGTCGGGCGAGCCGTGCGACTCGATGGCGTGGTCGATGTCGAGCCCCGTGGCGAGCGCGCTGCGCATGCCCTGGATCTCGTAGGTGCGGTTGAGCGCCTTCTTGGTGTCGCGCACCAGGTCCGGGTCGATCACCGCGATGCGCCGTGCGATCGCCATTGCGGCATCCAGGTGCTCGCCTTGCGCCACCACGCGGCTCACGATGCCCAGTTGCAGCGCGCGCTCCGCGTCGACGCTGTCGTCGCCGGTCAGCAGCATGTCCTTGGCGGCTTTCGGGCCCACCATCCAGGGCAGGAGCAGCGTCACGATGCCGGCGCCGAACTTGAGCTCCGGCTCGCCGAACACCGCGTCGCGCGAGCAGATCGACAGATCGCAGGCGAGCGCCATCTCGAACGCCCCGGCCATGCACGGCCCGTGGATCGCGGCGAGGGTCGGCTTGGGGCAGTCCCAGAAGCGCATGGTGGTGGAGAAATCGAGCTCCAGGATCTCGCGCCAGACGGCCGCGCCCTCCGGCTTGCGCGCCATCTGCTCCTTGAGGTCGAAGCCGGAGGAGAAGCCGCGGCCGGCGCCGGAGAGCACGATGACGCGCACTTCGGCATCGGCTTCGAGGGCATCCATCGCGTGCTGGATCTCCAACAGCATGGCCTTGCCCAGGGCGTTGATGCGCTCCGGGCGGTTGAGCTGCAGGTGCGCCACGCCATTTTCATGGCTGACCTTGATGGCCTGGTAATCGTTCACGACAGGACCCCTTCTTTGACCGGAATCAGCTCGCCGGCGTCGAGCATCGCGGCAAACCGACCACGATCGGCCTTGCCGGTGCGGCCCGCCGGCAGCTCGGCGGCGAAATACAGGACGTCGGGCTGCTTGTACTTTTCCAGGCGCTGCGCGAGGAAGGCGCGCAACTCGGCCGCCGACAGGCCGGGAGCCAGCGGCACGACGAGCGCATGGATGCGCTGCCCGAGGCGCTCGTCCGGCCGGCCCACCGCCAGCGCCGCCGCCACTTTGGGGTGGGCGGTGCAGGCGAACTCGACTTCCAGCGGCGCAATCTTGTTGCCGCCACGATAGATGAGCTCCTTCTTGCGCCCGGCGATCTCGACCACGCCGGGGTCGCGCTCGCGCGCGAGGTCGCCGGTGGCGAGCCAGCCGTCGACGATCGGCTCGAGGCCCGGCTCGTCGAGGTAGCCGTTCATGAGGAACGGGCTCGAGATGCGCAGCTCGCCGTCCTCGGCGATACGGTAGCGCACGCCCGGAGAGGGCCGGCCGATACAGCCGGCGTAGCGCTCGGCGTCCTGCGGCATGAGGAAGAAATCGCAGGTCGAGGTCTCGGTAAGCCCATAGATGTCGATGAGCTGCGCCGGGGCGAAGAGGCGCCGCAGCGTCTCGCCGAGGTTCTTGCCGAGCGTCTCGCCGCCGATCAGCACCTGGCGCAGCGCGCCCGCCCCGCAGTGCAGTCGCTCGGATGGCACATCCAGGATCAGGCTGCGCATCATCGTCGGGACGACGGCAACACGCGAGATCTGTTCGTATTCCAGCTCCTTTAGGAAGCTCTGGGCGGAGAACCTTTCCCTCATGACCAACCGCCCACCGTGCAGCAGCGTGAGCAGCGCCACCCAGATGCCGAAGCTGAAGGTGATGTTGAGGACCAGCAGCGTGCGCTCCCCGTCGCCGAAGCGCAGCAGGCTCTGGATGGCGGCCAGCTTGCCGGCGAAGGCGCTATGCGAAAGCACCGCGCCCTTGGGCATCCCGGAGGATCCGGAGGTGAAGACGATCAGGGCCGCGCCTCGGAGGATCGGGCGCGTGGGCGGCGACTCCTTCCCCAACAACGTCAACTTGTCATCAAACTCAAATCTTGCGCGCGTCTTGACGAGGATGTGCTGCACCGTGCCCTCCGGCGAGCTGCGGTGCACCGGAACTACCACGCCGCCGGCGAGCCAAACGCCGAGGTAGGCGGCCAGGTCAGACCGCCGGTTCGAGACGCGCACGTGGACCGGCTCGTTGGCGGCGAGGCCCGCCTGCGCAAGCGCGTCGTGCACCGCGTGCGCGCCGGCAAGGAGGTCGTCGACGCCGTAGCGTTGCGCGGCTTCCGCGAGCAGCGTGCCGAGGTTGTCGCTCGCTACTCCCACTCGATGGTCGCGGGCGGCTTGGAGGAGATGTCGTAAGTGACGCGGTTGATGCCGCGCACCTCGTTGATGATGCGGTTGGACACCTTCGCGAGCAGCTCGTGCGGCAGCGGCGCCCAGTCGGCCGTCATGAAGTCGGTAGTCTGCACCGCGCGCAGCGCCACCACGTGCTCGTAGGTGCGGCCGTCGCCCATGACGCCGACCGAGCGCACCGGCAGGAACACGGCAAACGCCTGAGCGGTGCGTTCGTACCAGCCGCTCGCGCGCAGCTCCTCGATGAAGATGGCGTCGGCTCGCTGCAGCAGGTTGATGAAGGTCTTCTCGACGGGTCCGAGGATGCGAACGCCGAGCCCGGGTCCGGGAAAAGGATGCCGAAACACCAATTCCCGCGGAAGGCCCAGGGCCAGGCCGAGCTCTCGCACCTCGTCCTTGAACAGCTCGCGCAGCGGCTCGAGCAGCTTCAGGTGCAGCGTCTCGGGCAGCCCGCCGACGTTATGGTGCGACTTGATGGTGGTGGCCTTCTTCCCGGTAGGACCACTGCGGGCGCCGGCCGACTCGATGACGTCGGGATAGATGGTGCCCTGGGCGAGCCAGCGGGCGTTGCGCACCTTCCTCGCTTCCCTCTGGAACACCTCGACGAACAGGCGGCCGATGATCCTGCGCTTTTCTTCCGGGTCGGGGACGCCTTCCAGCGCGGACAGAAACTCCTCCGAGGCGTCGACGTGCACGACCTTCACGTGCATGTGCTTCGCGAACACCTCCATCACCTGCTCCGACTCGTCGAGCCGCAGCAGCCCGTGGTCGACGAACACGCAGGTGAGCTGCTCGCCGATCGCCCGGTGGATGAGCGCGGCCGCCACCGAGGAATCGACGCCGCCCGACAGGCCGAGGATCACCTCTTCGCGGCCCACCTGGTTCTTTATTCTCTGGATCGCTTCGGGAACGTAGTCCGGCATGTTCCAGTCACCGCGCGCGCCGCAGATCTCGTGCACGAAGCGCTGCAGCAGGCAGGTGCCCTGCCGCGTGTGCGTGACCTCGGGATGGAACTGCACGCCGTAGAAGCGCCGCGCTTCATCCGCCATGCCGGCGATCGGGCAGGATTCGGTGGATGCCATCAGCTTGAAGCCCGGCGGCAGCTGGACGACCTTGTCGCCGTGGCTCATCCACACCTTGAGCATGCCGTGGCCCTCCGGCGTACGGAAATCCTCGATGCCGTCGAGGAGCCGCGTATGGCCCCGTGCGCGCACCTCGGCGTAGCCGAATTCCCGCACCTTGCCGGCCTCCACCGCGCCGCCGAGCTGCTGCGCCATGGTCTGCATGCCGTAGCAGATGCCGAGCACCGGTACGCCGAGCTCGAATACCGCGCGCGGCGCCTTGCCGGTGGATTCCTCGTAGGCCGACATATGGCTGCCGGAGAGGATGATGCCGCTCGCGCCGTAGCCGCGCACGAAGTCGTCGGAGACGTCGTGCGGGTGAATCTCGCAATACACCTTGGCTTCGCGCACGCGCCGGGCAATGAGCTGCGTGTACTGCGCACCGAAATCCAGGATCAGGATCTTCTGATGGCTACTCGACCCGGTAATTCGGCGCCTCCTTGACGATCTGCACGTCGTGCACGTGCGATTCCCGAATGCCGGCGGCGGTGATCTCCACGAACTGCGGTCGCGTGCGCAGCTCGTCTATGGTGGCGCAGCCGGTATAGCCCATGCTCGCGCGCACGCCGCCCAGCAGCTGCTGCATCACCCACACCGCGCTTCCCTTGTAGGGCACCCTGCCCTCCACGCCCTCGGGCACCAGCTTGTCGACGTTCATCTCGGAGTCCTGGAAATACCGGTCAGCGGCGCCCTTCTGCATGGCGCCGAGCGATCCCATGCCGCGGTAGGCCTTGTACGAGCGGCCCTGGTAGAGCTCGATCTCGCCGGGCGACTCCTCGGTGCCGGCGAAGAGCGAGCCGAGCATCACCGCGTGCGCGCCGGCCGCCAGGGCTTTGGCCACGTCGCCCGAGTAGCGGATGCCGCCATCCGCGATGAGCGGCACGCCCGAGCGCTCGAGCGCCTCGGCGACGTTGTGGATGGCGCTGATCTGCGGCACGCCGACGCCGGCCACGATGCGCGTGGTGCAGATGGAGCCCGGACCGATGCCCACCTTTACCGCGTCCGCGCCGTGATCGACCATCGCGCGCGCGCCGTCGCCCGTGCCGACGTTGCCGCCGATGACGTCGACCTTGAAGCGGCTCTTGATCCACTTGACGCGATCCAGCACCCCTTGGGCGTGCCCATGCGCCGTATCCACGACGATCACGTCGACGCCGGCTTCCACCAGCGCCGCGACGCGCTCGTCGGTGCCTTCTCCCACGCCGACCGCCGCGCCGACGCGCAGCTTGCCGTGCGGATCCTTGCAGGCGTTCGGGTGCTCGGTTTCCTTGGTGATGTCCTTGACGGTCACCAGGCCCTTCAAACGGAACTCGTCGTCAATCACCAGCACGCGCTCGAGCCGATGCTGGTGCATGAGCGCCTTGGCTTCTTCGCGGCTCGCTCCTTCGCGCACCGTGACGAGCTTCCTCTGCGGGGTCATGACCGCCTTGACCGGCTGGTCCAGGTTGGTCTCGAAGCGCAGGTCGCGGTTGGTGACGATGCCGACCACCTTGCCGGCCTTGACCACCGGAAAGCCGGAGATGCGGTGTTCCTGCTGCAGCGTCCTGACCTCGCGCACGGTCATCTCCGGCGTGACCGTCATGGGATCGCGCAGCACGCCCGACTCGAAGCGCTTCACCTTGGCCACTTCGGCCGCCTGCGCCGGTGCCGGCAAATTCTTGTGCACGATGCCGATGCCGCCCTCCTGCGCAATGGCGATTGCCAGGCGTGCTTCGGTGACCGTATCCATGGCTGCCGACACCAGCGGCATGTTGAGCTCGAGCTTCCGGGTGAGGCGGGTTTTCAGCGAGACTTCGCGGGGCAGGACGCGCGAGTGGGCGGGGAGGAGGAGGACATCGTCGAAGGTCAGCGCCTTCTGGATCACCCGCATGAGAATTCTTTCACGCAAAGCGGCATTATACGCGAGCGGGTTTGACGCTCCCGGCGAAAGCCGATAGTGTCATCGCATGAGAACAAGAACCCTCGTACTGCTCGCGCTTTTCCTCGCCGCGGCGGGCGCCTCGGCGCAGACATACAAGTGGGTCGACCGCAACGGCCGCCTGCAGTACGGCGATACCCCGCCGCCCGGCGTGAACGCCACGGCGCTTCGAGGGCCGTCTTCCAGGCCCGCGGCCGAGCCGGAGCCGGAGGCCAAACCCGAGACGAAAAAGGGGCCGCTCACGCCTGCCGAGCAGGAGGCCGAGTTCCGCAAGCGCAAGGAGGAAGCCGAGAAAGGCCGGCAGAAGCAGGCCCAGGCCACAGAGGAAGCGGCGGCCAAGAAGGAAAACTGCGCCATGGCGCAGAACCAGGTGCGCACGCTCGAGAGCGGCCAGCGCATCGCCCGCACCGACGCCAAGGGCGAGCGATACTTCCTGGACGAAGCGCAGGTAGCGCAGGAAGCAGCCAAGGCGCGCCAGGCCGTCCAGCAGTGGTGCGGCTGAAGGCTCACCGACACGGCTTCATGAGCGCGCGGCGGCGCCGCGCTTCCTTCGGGTCCATGGCGAGCGGCCGGTAAATCTCGACCCGGTCGCCATTCGCGAGCGGCGCATCCGCCGCCACGACCTTGCCGTAGATGCCCAGCCGCCAGGTGCTCAGATCGATCTCCGGATGGCGCTCGAGCATGCCCGAGTCGCGCACGGCGTCGCGCACCTTCGCGCCGGCGGGAAGCGCCACGGGCACCGCGTCCTCGGACGCCGGCAGGGCGTAGACCACCTCAACGCGCAGCGCCATGGAGCTCGGCGGCGCGGCGCGTGAACGCATCGACCATCGTATCGGCGATGCGCTCGAGCAGCGGCGACAGCATGCGGGCGAGCGGCCCGGACATTTCGTATTCCATTGAGAATTCGATGCTGCAGGCCTTGTCGGACAGCGGCCTGAAGCGCCACGCGGCCGCGAAGCGCCGGAACGGACCCTGCACCAGGCGCATGTCGATCGCCTCCGCGGTCCGGTGCTCGTTGCGCGTGGTGAACGAGGTGCGCAGGCCTCGCATGCCGATCGTGAGCGTGGCGCGCGTCGTGGTCTCGCTCCTTTCCTCCACCTTGGCCGCCACGCACCAGGGCAGGAAGCGCGGATAGGACTCGATATCGTCGACCAGCGCGTACATGCGCGAGGCAGGATGGTCGACGATCGCGGATCGCGAAATGCGCTTCATGAACTAGAATCGATTTGCATGTCCATTGTCGAGAATCGCAAGGCCTTCCACGATTATTTCATCGAGGAGCGCTACGAGGCCGGCATCGCCCTGGAAGGCTGGGAGGTGAAGGCCATCCGCGGCGGGCGCGCGAACATCGGCGAAGCCTACGTCATGGTGCGCGGCGAGGCGCTGTACCTGATCGGCGCCCACATCAGTCCCCTGCCTACCGCGTCGACTCACATCACCCCCGACCCCACGCGCACGCGTAAGCTGCTGCTGCATGCCGAGGAGATCCGCAGGCTCATCGGCAAGGTGGAGCAGCGCGGCTATACGCTCGTGCCGCTCAACCTGCACTACAGCAAGGGACGCATCAAACTCGAGGTCGGGCTGGGACGCGGCAAGCTCAAGCACGACAAGCGCGCGACCGAGAAGGAAAAGGAGTGGAACCGGGAGAAGCAACGACTGCTACGCAGCCGCTGACTTCTTTCCCGGCGGAGGCGTCTCAGCGAGAGACAGCCAGGTCGACACCACCGTATCGGGGTTGAGCGACAGGCTCTCGATGCCCTGCTCCATCAGCCAGCGCGCCAGGTCCGGGTGGTCCGACGGCCCCTGGCCGCAGATGCCGACGTACTTGCCGTGCTTGCGGCAGGCGCGAATCGCCATGCCGAGCAGCACTTTCACCGCCGCGTCGCGCTCGTCGAAGGTCTCGGCCACCAGGCCCGAGTCCCGGTCCAGGCCGAGCGTGAGCTGCGTGAGGTCGTTGGAGCCGATGGAGAAGCCGTCGAACAGCTCGAGGAACTCCTCGGCCAGGATCGCGTTCGACGGCACCTCGCACATCATGACGATCTTCAGCGCGTTCTTCCCGCGCTCCAGGCCATTGGCCTTGAGAAGGTCCATCACCCGGCGCGCTTCGCCGAGGGTTCGCACGAACGGCACCATCAGCTCGACGTTCGTCAGGCCGAGCTCGTCGCGCACCTTCTTCATCGCGGCGCATTCGAGCTCGAAGCAGCCGCGGAAATCCTCGGCGATGTAGCGCGAGGCGCCGCGGAACCCGAGCATCGGGTTCTCCTCGTCCGGCTCGTAGAGCTCGCCGCCGAGGAGCTTGCGATACTCGTTCGACTTGAAATCGGACAGGCGCACGATGACCTGCCTGGGCCAGAACGCCGCCGCGATGGTGGCCACGCCTTCGACCATCTTGTCGCGAAAGAAGTCCTTCGGGCTGGCATAGCCGCGGCTTTTCTCCTCCACCTTCTTCTTCAGGGTCGCGGGCAGGTCGGGGTATTCCAGGCAGGCGCGCGGATGCACGCCGATCTCGTTGTTGATGATGAACTCGAGGCGCGCCAATCCGACGCCCGCGCTGGGCAGCTGGGCGAACTCGAAAGCGAGCTCCGGGTTGCCGACGTTCATGGTGATCTTGACCGGAATGCGCGGCATCTCGCCGCGCTCGCGGCTCGACACCTCGAAGGGGATCAGGCCCTCGTAGACGTTTCCGGTATCGCCTTCGGCGCACGATACGGTGACCGGCTGCCCGTCCTTCAGCCGGTGGGTGGCGTCGCCGCAGCCGACTACGGCCGGGATGCCGAGCTCGCGGGCGATGATCGCCGCATGGCAGGTGCGCCCGCCGCGGTTGGTGACAATGGCCGCGGCGACCTTCATCACCGGCTCCCAGTTGGGATCGGTCATGTCGGTGACCAGGATGTCGCCTTCCTTGACCTTGGCCATGTGCGAGGCGTCGGGCACCACGCGCACGGCGCCGCTGCCGATCTTGTGGCCGATCGCCCGGCCGGAGACCAGCACGCGGGAGCTGCCCTTGAGCGCGAAGCGCTCTTCCACGTCGCGCTTGCGCGACTTGACCGTCTCGGGCCGCGCCTGCAGCACGTAGATGCGGCCGTCGGCGCCGTCCCGGCCCCATTCGATGTCCATGGGCCTGCCGTAGTGGCGCTCGATCGCCACCGCGTAGCGCGCGAGCTCCAGCACCTCGTCGTCTTTCAGGGAGAAGGCGTGGCGCTCGGACTCGGGCACATCGACCACCCGGGTCGACTTGCCGGCAGCGCCGGCCTGCCCGAACACCATCTTCTGCAGCTTCGAGCCGAGCGCCCGCCGCACGATGGCCGGGCGGCCTTTCTCCAGCATCGGCTTGTGGACGTAGAACTCGTCCGGGTTGACCGCGCCCTGCACCACCAGCTCGCCGAGGCCGTACGCCGAGGTGATGAAGACCACGTCGCGGAAGCCCGACTCGGTGTCCAGCGTGAAAAGCACGCCGCTCGCCCCGAGGTCGGTTCGCACCATTTGCTGCACGGCCGCGGACAGGGCGATGGCCGAGTGCGAGAAGCCCTGGTGGACGCGGTAGGAAATCGCCCGGTCGTTGTAGAGGGACGCGAACACGTGCCGGATGGACTCCAGCACGTTGTCGATGCCGCTGATGTTGAGAAACGTTTCCTGTTGACCGGCGAACGACGCATCGGGTAAATCCTCCGCAGTGGCAGAGGAGCGCACGGCGTACGAAGCTTTACCTGAAGTCTCGCTCTCAAGCTTCTGAAAATAAGTGCGAATCTCTTGCTCGAGTGCCGCCGGAAACGGCGCCTGGGCGATCCAGGAGCGGATCTCGGCGCCGCACGCCGCCAGCGCTGTGACATCCGAGGTAACGAGGCCGTGCAGGCGCTGTTCGATGCGCTCCTCGAGGCGGTTCGCGGAAAGGAACTCGCGGAACGCGTCCGCCGTCGTGGCAAACCCGCCGGGAACGCGGATACCCGCCGCAGCCAGGCCACCGATCATTTCGCCGAGGGAGGCGTTCTTGCCGCCGACCTGCTCGAGGTCCTTGAGGCGGAGATCCTTAAGCCACGAAACACGCATCGCCATAGTATTTTATCGTTCCATGACCCAGCGGCGCACCGTGTTTTTCGTTTCCGACGGCACAGGAATCACCGCGCAGATGCTGGGCCACAGCCTGCTCACGCAGTTCGAGAACGTGCACTTCGACCAGGTCACGCTGCCCTTCATCGACAGCAGGGAGAAGGCCGAAGAGGTTCTCGCGCGCATCGCCGCCGAGAAGAACGGCCAGCCGATCGTCTTCTCCACGCTGGTCAATACGGACGTGCGCGAAGTGCTTCGGCGGGCCAACGCGCTGGTGTTCGACTTCTTCGAGACGTTCATCGATCCGCTCGAGGCGGGCCTGGGCGTGAAGTCGAGCCACACGATCGGGCGCTCGCACAGCGCGATGGACAAGAAGGAGTACCAGCAGCGCATCGAGGCGATCAACTTCGCAATGGCGCACGACGACGGCGCTTCGCATCGCGAGCTCGCGCAGGCCGACGTGATCCTGATCGGAGTCTCGCGCAGCGGCAAGACGCCGACCAGCCTATACCTCGCGCTGCAATTCGGCGTCATGGCGGCCAACTACCCGCTGATCCCCGAGGATTTCCACCGCGGCAAGCTGCCCGAGGCGCTGCGCGCCGACAAGACGCGCCTCTACGGCCTGACCATCGCGCCCGAGCGCCTGCACGAAATCCGCAAGGAGCGCCGCCCCGGCAGCCGCTATGCCGACCTCGACAACTGCCGTTTCGAGGTCGAGGAAGCCGAAACGCTCATGCGCCGCGAAGGCATCCGCAGCATCAACTCGACCAGCAAGTCCATCGAGGAAATCGCCACCACCATCCTGCGCGAGCTGCGCATCCAGCGCCAGGTGTACTGAAACAGGGACAGACCCCATTTCCGAGCGGAAATGGGGTCTGTCCCTATTTGCTATTTCTTTCTCGTGAAGGCTTCGTAAAGGCAAATCGCCGCCGCCGCGGCCACGTTCAGCGACTCGTTGCCGGGCTGCATCGGAATCCTGACGCGCTCGCGCGCGCGCGCCGCCAGCGTGTGGGTGACGCCCTGGCCTTCGGCCCCGAAGATCCAGCCCAACCTGCCTTCGAACGCCACCTCGGGCAGTGCTTTTCCCGCCGACGACACCGTGCACAGGGTACTGCCGGCGAAGCTTTCCACCGCATCGGCCAGCTCCGAGACCTGCCGCATCGCGAGCTTGAAGTGGCCGCCCATGCCGGCGCGCAGCACCTTCGGCGCCCAGGGATCGGCGCAGGCGCGGTCGAGCACCACTTCGCCAATGCCGAAGGCCGCCGCGGTGCGCAGGATGGCGCCGACGTTCGCCGGGTCCTGCACGCCTTCCAGGAACACGCAGTCGCCCTTGCCCTCGATCCGGGGAATGGCGATCTCGGCCGCGATGCCCTGCGGCGTTTCGGCGTCCGCGAGCGCCTTGAACACGCGGTCTTTGAGAACTATTGCTTCGCGCTTTCCGACGAGCTTCCAGACCTCGTCTCGCTCGAGGGCAGACTCGCTGACCAGCAGCGCCATCGGCTCGACACCGGCCCGCAGCGCTTCTTCGATCAAATGCGGGCCTTCCACGACGACCCGGCCCTCCTCGCGCCGCGCGCGCGCATCCTGCACCAGCTTCGCCCAGCGCTTGACCCGCGGGTTGTCGCGCGAGCTGATCACAAGGCGCAGGTGCGAAAGCCGGCGAAGATGTCCGCGCGCTCGGGCGTATAGAAGTTGCGAAAGCGCGGATAGCGCACGGAAGGCGGCGTGGCGAAGCTCGCCCCGCGCAGCACCTTGTGCGTGCCGAACCACGGCTCGGAGTATTCCTTGTACGGATCGCGCACGAACCCCGGATACGGCAGGAACGTGCTGGCGGTCCATTCCCACACGCCCGCCGGCTCGGGCGCGGCGCGCTCCCATTCCGCTTCGGTCGGCAGGCGCCGGCCCGCGAAGCGGCAATAGACGTTGGCCTGGTGCCAGCTCACGTGGCGCACTGGCTCGTCCGGCGGCAGGTCTATCCAGCGGTCGAAGCGCCGCACCCGCCCGTCCCTCCAGTACAGCGGCGGCTCGCCGCCCGCCTTCACGAATTCGAGGAATTGCCGGTTCGTCACCGGGCTGCGCGCCATGCGGAAGGGCTCCAGCACCACCGGGTGGCTCCACTTTTCGTTGTCGAAGGCGAAACCCTCCCCGAGCCGCGCGCCCAGCCGAAAGACACCGCCGGCATATTCGATATCTCCTTGCGCTACTGTGGCTGTCCCTTCGTCGACTACCGGTTCCGGGTATCCCAGTGTCTGCCGGGTGTAATGGAACGCCTCGGCGTGCATCTCCTCATGCCGCGCGGCCAGGCGCACGAAATAAGGATCCGCGTCGCCCGCCTCGATGCGCCGGATCAGCCGCTCCGTCACCGCCTCGCGATACGCCAGGGTATCGGCAAAGGACGGGAGCGGCAGCTCCCAGCGCGTGTCGTGCGGCACGGTGGCGGAGTTGTACAGGTGGTCGGCGTTGGGCAGAATCGACGCGCGCTCCTCCGATCCTCCCCGAAGGCACCAGAACTCCTGGAACCACCCCACATGCCCGACTTCCCAGCGCGGCGGGTTGACGATCGCGAGCTTCGGCCCGAATTCGCGCTCACCCGCCAGGTCATCGGCCACGCGCCGGGTGCGGCTGCGTGCCGCGCGCAGCTCGGCTATCAGCTCCTCGACCATCGGTCCGAGTCTAAATGAGAATCGCACTGGTCACGCCGGCCGGGCCCGGCACCCGCAACGGCAACCGGCATACCGCGCTGCGCTGGGCCGCATTCCTGCGCCGCGCCGGCCACACGGTCGACGTCTCGGTGCAATGGACGCCCGATTCGCGCATCGACGCCATGCTCGCCCTGCACGCGCGCCGCAGCTATGCCTCGATCAAGACTTTCTCCAGCGACAAGCTGCTGGTCGTGGCCCTCACCGGGACCGACGTCTACCGCGACATCCACCAGTCACCCGAAGCCCGCGAATCCCTGGAGCTCGCCGACCGCCTGATCGTGCTCCAGCCGAAGGCCATGGAAGAGCTCCCTAAAGAATTCAGGAACAAAACCCGCGTAGTGGTGCAAAGCTGCGCCACCCGGCTGCGCCACGCGCCGGTGAAAGGCAAGTTCAGGATCTGCGTCATCGGACACCTGCGCGCCGAGAAGGACCCGATGCGCACGCTCGCCTCCCTCTCGCACATCGAGGACCCGCGCGTCGAGGTCATCCACCTCGGCGCCGCGCTCGACCCGGTTCTGGAGGAAGAAGCGCGCGAAGCGGCGGACCCGCGCTACCGCTGGCTCGGCGGCGTGCCGCACGCCCGCGCGCTGCGCTGGCTCGCCTCCAGCCACGCGATGGTCATCAGCTCGCGCATGGAAGGCGGCGCCAACGTCGTGTGCGAGGCGCTGCGCATCGGCGTGCCGGTCTTCGCCTCGCGCATTTCCGGCAACGTTGGGCTTCTCGGCAAGGAATACCCGGGTTACTTCCCGCTGGAGGACGAGAAAGCGCTCGCCCGCCTCATCGTGCGGGCCTTCTCGGACGACGCCTTCTATCGCCGCCTCAAGCGGCAGGGCCTCGCTCACCGCGCGGCCGTCTCTCCTCGGCAGGAATCCACCGCGCTGCTTGCGGCCATGTCCTAGAAACATCGCCGAACCAGCACCGTGACGCGTGAGGCTGAATTAAGTGCGTCTACCCTCCAATACCTCGAAGACGCCTGGATTCACCACGTTGATCGGCTTACCCGCGGCGTAGGCGGTGATCTGATCGAAGATGTCGGAGAACTGGATTTCGTACTCGTCGCGGGTCACGTAGCCGAGGTGCGGGGTGCAGACGACGTTGTCCATCTTGAGCAACGGGTGCTCGGGGTCGCGCAAAGGCTCCTCTTCGTAGACGTCGAGGGCCGCCATGCCGGGCCGTGCGGCGCGCAGGGCATCGACCAGGGCGCCGGGCTCGATGAGCGGCGCCCGGCTCGTGTTGACCAGAAGCGCAGTGCGCTTCATGCACGAGAGATCATCCCGGCCGACGATGCCCCGCGTCTCCTTCACCAGCCGCATGTGCAGCGAGATGATGTCGCAGGTTTCGAAGAACGCGCGCTTGCTCGACGCCGCGGCGTAGCCCTCGTCTCGCGCGCGCTGCAGCGACGCCTCGCGCGCCCATACCAGGACATTCATGCCGAAGGCTTTTCCGTAGCCTGCCACCGTCGCGCCGATCCGACCGTATCCGTAGATCCCGAGCGTCTTGCCGCGCAGGGTGTTGCCCACCCCGATCTGCCAGTTGCCTGCCCGAAGCGAGTACATCTGTTGGGGAATCTCCCGCATCGCGGCGATGATCAAACCCCAAGTCAACTCGGCTGCGGCATAGGACGGCGTGCCGGCATGCTGGTCGGACGACACGATCACACCGCGACGCGTACACGCCTCGATATCGATATGCGGGTAGACGCTGCGCTGGCTGATGAGGCGCAGCGCGCCAAGGCGTTCGAGCAACGGCGCGCGGATCTGCGTGCGCTCGCGGATCAGCACCAGCACCTCCGTATCCCTGAGGCGCTCTGCGAGCGTGTCGATATCCTGCGTGTGGTCGTTCCAGATCGTTACGTCGTGCCCGTCGAGCTTGCGAAAGCACGCGAGCGTGCGCAGCGTATCGAAATAATCATCCAGGATCGAAATCTTCATTCGGGTCTTGACGTGGTGACGAGATACCGCTGCACGACTTCACCCTCCTCCGCTACGAGCGTCGAAAACGCCGCCGTTGGCCCGAATGACCCTGGCGGACCCGACATTATCCATGTAGGTCCGGTAGGAAGTTTCGAACTGCGTAGATGGGGCGACCAGCCGTGGAGTTATCCTTGACCCCTGACTCTTGGGCAGAAACGGCATGTCAGCCCCGAAATCGATGCAGTGGAGCGACGAGCATCTCCTCGGCTACGCTCCCATGGACGACACCCACCGGGAATTTGTCGCGCGCGTGGACGCGCTGCTGGGTTGCCAAGACGGCGATTTTCCGGCGCGGCTCGAGGCATTCGAGCGCCACGCAGCGGCGCACTTCGCGGAAGAGGATGCCTGGATGGAGCGCACCGATTTTCCGCCCAAGGACTGCCACGTCGACGAGCACGCCGCCGTTCTGCGCTCGGTGCGCCAGGTGATGGAGCTGGTAAGGCAGGGCGACATCGCCGAAGGCCGGCGCCTCGCCGCGGCACTCGCCGACTGGTTCCCCGGCCACGCCTTTCACCTCGATTCGGCCCTCGCTCACTGGATGGTGAAGCGCAGTTATGGCGGCAAGCCGGTCGTCCTGCGCCGCAACGTCGCCCCCGGGAAAAAGACTCCCGCGTGATGCGGACATCTCACGAGCCTAATCAGCTCCCGTTGCGGGCGGCGTGCTGCTCGGCCTCCGCGACCGGGCGCCTGGCGCAGCCCCGTCCGCGCGTGGCTTCATCGACCGCAAGCGAGCGAAACAGTCCTAACTTTCCGACCGCAGCCGAGAAAGTGCTCCAAGTGCGTGACTTTGAGATCGAAGATGGGCCGCTTGCAAGCGGCGAGCAAGTCTCTGACCTTGGCTGCCGATGGACTTGGATAGATGTGCATACGCTTGTTGAGCCGTCAGCTCGCGCGCCTCGCCGCGGCGCGCAGTTGCGCTCGGGTTTCATGGATAAGCGAATCCACCAGTGCCACGTGCGAGGACGCATCCGGCGCGCCGAAGACGTCGGCGTACTCGCGCTTCAGGCGACGGTGCTGCAGGTTGAAATCGGCCAGGCGGGACGCGCTGGCGGCGAGCTTCTTCGCATCGCAGTACAGGCGGTAGGCGCGGATACGCAGCGTCTCCGCCATGGCGCCCCAGCTCTCGGCGAAGAGGTCCCGCTGGAAGAACACCCCAACCGCGTAGAAGCTGCGGCGGTGGATCTCGCACGGCCCCTGGCGCCCCAGTGCGTCGAGGTGCTCGGAGGTGCCATAGCCCTTGTGGCGGTCGAAGCCGTAGCCGGGATAGCGCTCGTGCAGCGCGCACATCTCGGCGTCGCGGGCGGTTTTCGCGAGGATCGAGGCGGCGGAGATTACCGGGTGCAGGGCATCGCCGTCGACGATGGCTCTTCCCTTGCAGCCCAGCTGCGGGAAATGGTTGCCGTCGACCCAGGCTTCCTCGGGCTGCACGCCGAGCTGCTGCACCGCGCGGCGCATGGCGAGCATCGAAGCGTGGAAGATGTTGAGCCGGTCGATCTCCTCGACGCTCGCCGAGGCGATCGCCCAGGCGATGGCGCGCTCCTTGATGCGCCCGGCCAGCACTTCGCGGCGCTCGGGCGGCAGCACCTTGGAGTCGGCCAGGCCGTTGATGCGGCGGTTCTTGTCCAGAATGACCGCGGCGGCGTGCACCGGCCCGGCGAGCGGCCCGCGTCCCGCCTCGTCCACCCCGCATACCAGCAAATTAGGGTTGTCTGTTTTCAATGACCTGCATCACCGCATCGGCGGCCTTCTGGGCCGTATTCTGCCGCAGCAGGTGGTGGAAATCGTGAAACCGCGCCACCTGGCGCTCGCGCGCGGCTTCGTCGCGCCACAGCTTGAGCAGCGCGCCGGCGAGCGCCACCGGGTTGGCGTCGTCCTGCAGCAGCTCGGGGACCAGCCGCTCGCCCGCCAGGATGTTCGGCATGCCGATGTAAGGCAGGTAGAGCATGGAGCGCATCAGCCGCCAGGTAATCGGCGATTGCCGGTAGACGATCACCATGGGCGTCTTGAAAAGCGCGGTCTCGAGGGTTGCCGTGCCGCTCGCCACCAGCGCCATGTCGGCCGCGGCGAGCGCCTCGTGCGAATGGCCGAACAGCAGGGTCAGCGGCAGGTCCTTTCGATTCTGCTGGTGCAGGGCCGCCTCGAACATGTCGCGCGTCGCCCGGGTCACCATGGGCACCACGAAATGCACCTCGGACATCTCCTGGCGGAAGCGATGCGCCGCAAGCACGAAGGCGCTCGCCATGTAATGCAGCTCGGAGCGCCGGCTGCCGGGCAGCAGGGCGACGATGAGCTTTTTGGCAGGCAGCCGCAGGGCGTCGCGCGCCTCCTGCTTGCTCGGCTGCTGCGGGATGACGTCCGCCAGCGGGTGGCCGACGTAGGTGACCGGCACGCCGGCTTTCTCGTAGAGCGGCGCTTCGAACGGGAACATCACCAGGATGCGGCTGACCGAGCGGGCGATCCGCTTGACGCGCCACCCGCGCCACGCCCAGACCGACGGGCTGACATAGTGGATAGTGGGAATGCCTGCGTTCCTCAGCCGGCGCTCCAGGCCGAGGTTGAAGTCGCCGGAATCGACGCCGATGAACAGATCGGGGCGCTCGCCGATCAGCGCCTTCGCCAGGCGCCTGCGGATGCCCATGATCTCGGCGTAGTTGCGCAGCACCTCGGCATAGCCGCGCACCGAGAGCTTCTCCATCGGGTAGAGGGTCTCGAAGCCCTCGGCGAGCATGCGCGGGCCGCCGATGCCGGCGAAAAGCATGCCCGGCCGGCGGGCCTTGAGCGCCGCGATGAGGTGCGCCCCGAGCAGGTCGCCCGACGCCTCGCCGGCCACCATGCCGACGCGCAAAAGCTCGCCGCTCACTATCGGAGGATGCCGCGCTTGCTGTTATTCAGGAAGTCGACGAACGCCCGCACGGGCGGGCAAGCCGCGGACTGCGCCGCCAGCTTCGCGCGCGCCTCCTCGAGCGGCAACCCGTCGCGGTACAGCGTGCGGTAGGCGCGCTTGAGCTCCTGGATGTCGGCGGCCGGGAACCCGCGCCGCGCCAGGCCCTTGCTGTTGATGCCGTACGGACGCGCCACATTGCCCGCTGCGGTGACGTAGGGCGGCAGGTCCTGCGCCAGGTAGGTCCCCATCCCGGTGAAGGCGTGCGCGCCGACGTGCACGAACTGGTGCACCAGCGTGGTGGCGCCGAAGATCGCCCAGTCGCCTACCGTGACGTGCCCGGCGAGCTGGCAGGCATTGGCGAAAATCGCCTTGCTGCCGATCTGGCAATCGTGCGCGAAGTGCACGTACGCCATGATCCAGTTCTCGTTGCCCACGCGCGTCACGCCGGCGTCGAGCGCGGTGCCGCGGTTTATCGTGACGTATTCGCGGATGGTGTTGTCGTCGCCGATCTCCACCGCGGTGTCCTCTCCGGCGTACTTCTTGTCCTGGGGCGGCGCGCCGATCGAGGCGAAATGGAAGATGCGGTTGCGCCGGCCGATGCGCAAGCGGCCATCCAGCACCACGTGCGCGCCGATCCAGCTTCCCTCGCCGATCTCGACCCGCTCGCCGACGACCGAGTACGGACCGATCTCGACGTCTGCTGCGAGCCGGGCGCCGGGGTGAACCAGCGCCGAGGCATGTATTTTCATGGATCGACGGGACGAACCGAGCACAGGATGACCGCTTCGGCGACCACCGCTCCCGCGACCCGCGCCACGCACGAAAACTTGCCGATGCCCTTGAGCGAGCGCTCCAGCACGACCTCAAGCTCGAGCTGGTCCCCGGGGACCACCGGCTTCTTGAAGCGCGCGTTGTCTATTCCGACGTAGTAGTACACCGAGCGGTCGTGCTCGCCCGCCGGCTCGGCGCTGAACACCAGCACGCCGGCGGCCTGCGCCATGGCCTCGAGGATCAGCACGCCCGGCATGATCGGCCGCCCGGGGAAGTGGCCCTGGAAGTGCGGCTCGTTCGCCGAGACGTTCTTCAGCGCGACGATGCGCTTACCCGGCTCGCACTCCTTGACCCGGTCGATCATGAGCACCGGGTAGCGTTGCGGCAGGTACCTGAGCACCTCCTGGATGTCCATTGCGCTCACTTGGCGTTCTCCTTGCGTTCCAGCTCCCGTACCCGGTCGGCCAATTCGGCGAGATGCCGCACCAGTGCCGTGTTCCGCGCCCACGACTCGTTGTCGTCGAACGGAAACATGCCGGTATACGTGCCGGGCTGTCGCACCGAGCGCGAGATCACCGTCCCGGCCGAGACATGCACGCCGTCCACGATCTGCAGGTGGCCGAGGATCACCGCCGCGGCCCCTATGGTGCAGTCGCGGCCGATGTCCGCGCTGCCCGCCACCGCCACGCACCCCGCCATCGCGGTGTGCGCACCCACGCGCACGTTGTGGCCGATCTGGATCTGGTTATCGAGCTTCACGCCTTCCTCGATCACCGTGTCGTCGATCGCGCCCCGGTCGATGGTGGTGTTCGCGCCTATCTCCACGTCGTCGCCGATGCGCACGCCGCCGATCTGCGGAATCTTGACCCAGCCGCTCGCGTCGCGCGCGATGCCGAAGCCGTCCGCGCCGATGACCGCACCCGAGTGGACGATGGTCCTCTTGCCGATGAAACAGCGCGGGTAAACGACGACCCGCGGGTACAGGCACGTGCCCTCGCCGATCGACACGCCATCGCCGATGATGCAGCCGGCGCCGATCGACACGGCTTCTCCGAGCGTCACCCCCTCGCCCAGCACCGCCCCGGGATGCACCCCCGCCGCCTGCATGGTAAGCGGGTTGAACAGCTGCGACACCCGGGCGAAATAAAGGTACGGCGCCTCGCACACGATGCGCGGCAGCGGCGTCAGGTCCTCGAATTCCTGGGAGAGGATCACCGCGGAGGCCTGTGTCGTGGCAAGCCGCGCCTTGAAACGGCGGCTGGAAAGGAAGCTGATGTCGCCGGGCCGGGCATTCTCCAGCGATCCCACCTGGTGCACGCGGATGGTGGGGTCGCCCGCCACCCGGCCGCCGAGGCGCCGGGCGATCTCCGCGAGCGTCATCGCCCCCGGCATGGCCTCACTTCGCCGGTGGCTTGGCCGATTCCAGCGCCTTGATCACCTTGTCGGTGATGTCGATGCGCGGGCTCGCGAACACGGCGTCCTGGAAGATGATGTCGAACTTCTCCTGCTCCGCGATCTGCCGGATGACGCGGTTCGCCTGCTCCACGACCTGGGCGAGCTCTTCGTTGCGGCGCTGGTTCAGGTCCTCGCGGAACTCCCGCTGCCTGCGCTGGAACTCGCGGTTGAGCTCGCCGAACTCGCGCTCCCGGTTGCGCCGCTCGTTCTCGCTCATCGTCATGGCGTTCTTGTCGAGGTCGTCCTGCATGCGCTTCAGGTCGCCGGCCATCTTGGCGAGCTCCTGGTCGCGCTTCTTGAACTCGGATTCGATCTTCTTCTGCGCGCGCTGCGCGGGCACCGCGTCGCGCAGGATGCGCTCGGTGTTGACGAAGCCCAGCTTGCCGGACTGTGGCCAGGCGGGTGCCGCGGCCATGGCCAGCGCTGCGGCGAAGAGCAGTTTTCTCATGGATGCGTTTCTTCAGAAGCCGGTGCCGAAGGTGAATTGTAGCGTCTGTACCTCGTCCCCGGGCTCGCGGTTGATCGGGTAGCCGATCGACAGGCGCAGCGGGCCGAACGGCGATAGCCAGGACAGAGCGAGGCCGGTCGAGTAGCGCAGCGCCGAGAGCTCCACCTTCTGCCCGTCGCCGTATACCTGGCCGGCGTCGACGAAGGCCGCCAGGCGCAGCGACTGCTCGCGCGTGGCGCCGGGCATGGGAAACAGGAACTCGGCGCTGCCGACCACCTTGGTACTGCCGCCGATGGCGTTGCCGTTGAGGTCGCGCGGACCCAGCGAGAAGGCCTCGTAGCCGCGCACCGAGTCCGGCCCGCCGACGAAGTAGGCCTTGAAGAACGGCAGCGGCCGGTCGTCCAGTCCGCCGGCGTAGCCGAGGTCGCCACGCAGGTGAAACGTGTAGTCGCGCGACAGCGGGTAATACCAGCTGTGCTGGTAGTTGAGGCGGTAGTAGCGCAGGTCGCCGCCGGCAAACTCGGTGCTGGCGCGCATCAGGTTTCCCGCGGTGGTCAGAATGACGCTATCGCGCGTGTCGCGCTGCCAGCCGGCGGTGAGCGAGCCGTAGCGGTACTCGTTGCCGAACTGGTTGACGAAGTCGATGTACTGGAGCGGGCTATTGCTGAAAGTGGTCAGCTTTACCGACTCGAGCGCCGCCCCGAAGTCCACCGACGTGTTTTCCGAGATCGGGTAGCCGAACTTGACGCCCCCGCCGAGGGAGTCGGTGGAGTACGGTCCGACCGACAGGTTGGACGCGTCGGTCTCGCGCTTGTAGACGTCGAAGCCGCGGCTCACGCCGTCGATCGTGTAGTACGGATCGTGGTACGAAAGCGCGTAGACGGTGTTGACCTTGCCGCTGTTGATGTTCGCCGAGATGTACTTGCCGGTGCCGAAGGCGTTCGACTGGCGGATGGAGGCCGACAGCGCGATCTGCTCCACGCTGGAGAAGCCCAGGCCGACCAGCAGCGAGCCGGTGGGCCGCTCCTTGACGGTGTAGGTGATGTCCACCTGGTCGGGGCTCGCCTCTACCGGCTGCGTGTCGACCGTCACCTCGCTGAAGAAGCCGGTGCGGTCGACGCGGCGGCGCGACAGCTGGATCTTGGAGGCGTCGTAGTAGCTGCCTTCCAGCTGCCGCATCTCGCGGCGGATCACCTCGTCGCGGGTCTTGGTATTGCCGGCGACGTCGATGCGCCGCACGTAAACCCGCCTGCCGGGGTCGACCGCGATGTTGAACGCGACCGTGCGCTTCTCCTTGTCCACCTCGGGGATGGCGTTGGCGTTGGCGAAGGCATAGCCGTCGTTGCCCAGGCGGTCGGCGATGGCCTTGGTGCTGGCAACGAGCTTCTCGCGCGAGAACACGTCGCCCGGCTTGAGCTGGATCAGCTTCTCGAGCTCTTCACGCGGCACCAGGGTCTGGCCGGACAGGCGCACGTCCGACACGGTGTAGCGCTCGCCCTCGTTGACGTTGACGGTGATGTAGATATCGCGCCGGTCCGGGGTAATCGATACCTGGGTGGACTCGATGGCGAAGTCGAGATAGCCGCGGTTCTGGTAGTACGAGCGCAGCGTCTCGAGGTCGGCGGAAAGCTTGTCGCGCGCGTAGCGGTCGTGCTTCGTGTACCAGGTGAGCCACCCGGGCGTGCGCAGCACGAACAGGCCGAGCAGCTGGTTCTCGGGAAACGCTTCCGCGCCGACGATGTTGATGCCGCGGATCTTGGCGACCTCGCCCTCGGTCACCGCGATGTTGATGCCGACGCGGTTGCGCTCGAGCGGCGTCACCGTGGTCTGCACCTCCGCCGCGTACAGGCCGCGCGACAGGTACTGGCGCTTCAGCTCCTGCTCGGCCGCCCCGAGCACCGAGCGGTCGAAGATCCGGCCCTCGGCCAGCCCCTGCTCGCGCAGCACCTTGCGCACCGCCTCGGGCTCGAACTCCTTCATGCCGGAAAAATCGACCTGCGCGACCGCCGGGCGCTCCTGCACCAGCACCACCAGCACGCCGCTCTCTGCCTCCAGGCGCACGTCGGCGAAAAAGCCGGTGGCGTACAGGGCGCGCAGCGCCTGCTGGGCCCGCTCCCTTGTCATGGTCTCGCCCACGCGCACCGGCAGGTAGCTGAACACCGTGCCCGGCTCGGTGCGCTGCAGGCCTTCCACCCGGATGTCCTTCACCACGAAAGGCTCGAAGCCCTGCGCGGCCGCGCCCGCGGACGCCAGGGCGAGGCACAGCGCCGCGACAGCTACCCTCCCCTTGTGCAGCATCTAACCGGTGAGCAGTCGGTTTAAATCGTTGTAGAACGCGAAGGCCATGACTACCAGCAACAGGGCAAGCCCCACCCGCTGCCCGAGCTCCATCGCGCGCTCGGAGACCGGCTTACCCTTGATCACCTCGATGGCGTAGAACATCAGGTGCCCGCCGTCGAGCAGCGGGATCGGCAGCAGGTTGAGCACCCCGAGGCTGATGCTGATGAGGGCAAGGAACGTCACGTAGGAGATCCAGCCCATCTGCGCCGACTGGCCGGCGAAGTCGGCGATGGTCACCGGACCGGACAGGTGCTTCCAGGAAACCTGCCCGACGATCATGCGGCCGAGCATCTTCAGGCTGAACAGCGAGATGTCCCACGTCCGGTCGATCGCGCGGCCGAAGCTCTCGAGCGGCCCGTACTGCACGCGGATCAGCATCCGTTCGGCGTGCTCCTTCGGCACTTGCGGCGCCGCCCCGATGCGCCCGATGCGCCCCTCGCCCGATCCGACTGCCTCGGGCGTGACTTCCACCGCGCGGGCGGCGCCGTTCCTTTCCACCAGCAGCGTGACCGCCTGGCCCGGGCGCGCGCGGATTGCCTCCACCAGCGCCTCCCAGGAATCGAGCGGCTTGCCCTCGGCGCGCAGCACGCGATCGCCGGCGGCCAGCCCGGCGCGCTCGGCGGCGCTGCCCTCGACCACCTGCCCGATGACCGGCTCGAGCCTGGGACGGTACAGGCGCAGCCCGACGCGCTCGAGCGCGTCGCTCTCCACCTCGTCGGTCGGATAGTTGCGCAGGTCGAGCGTGGCCTGCGTGATATGGCCGCGCTCGCTGACCGTCTCGAGGCGCAGCGGGTTCTGCTGAAGGGCAGCCTGTAGCACGCGCCAGCGCAGCTCCTGCCAGGTTTCGATCGGCTCGCCATCGACCGTGCGCACGGTATCGCCTGCGTGCAGGCCGGCCGAGGCCGCCACGCTGCCCGCGGGTGGCTCGCCGAGCACGGGGCGGGCCTCCGGCAGTCCGTACATGTAGAGGCCGGCGTAGACGAGGATGGCGAAGAGGAAATTGAACGCCGGGCCCGCGACCACGATGAGGAAGCGACGTCCGACGCTCTGGCGGTTGAACGCCCTCGCCGCCTCTTCGGGCGCCACCGGGCCCTCGCGCTCGTCCAGCATCTTCACGTAGCCGCCGAACGGCACGGCAGCGATCGCCCACTCGGTGCGGTCGGCGCCGCGGCGCCACGAGACGAGCGGCCGGCCGAAGCCCACCGAGAAGCGCAGCACCTTCACGTTGCACAGGCGTGCAACGAGGTAGTGGCCGTACTCGTGCACCACGATGAGGATGCCAAGGGCGACGATGAACGCGACCAGGGTGTGCAGCACGCTCATGCGGCGCGCGCCAGCTGGATGCGTTCGCCGGCCTTGCGCCGCGCAATGGCATCGCTTTCAAGAATCTCCTGAAGCGTGCCTCCCTGCATGATTTCCATGCTTGCCATCGTTCCCTCGATCACGCCGGGAATCGCCGTGAAGGGCAGGCGGCCGGCCAGGAACGCTTCCACGGCGACCTCGTTGGCGGCGTTGAGCGCCGCCGGGGCGGTGCCTCCCGCGCGCAGCGCGGCGTAGGCGAGCGGCAGGCACGGGAAGCGCTGGTGGTCCGGTCGTTCGAAGGACAGGTTCTTCATCGCGGCGAGGTCGAGCGGCCTGGCGCCCGAGGCGATGCGCTCGGGATGGGCGAGCGCATGCGCAATGGGAACGCGCATGTCGGGGTTGGACAGCTGCGCGATCACCGAGCCGTCGACGTACTCCACCAGGGAATGCACGATGCTCTGCGGATGGATCACCACCTCGATGCGCTCGGCATCGACGCCGAACAGCCAGCGCGCCTCGATCACCTCGAGGCCCTTGTTCATCATGGTCGCCGAGTCGACGGAAATCTTGCGCCCCATGACCCAGTTCGGGTGCGCGCACGCCTGGTCCGGCGTTACCGCGCCGAGCTTGTCGAGCGGCAGCGCGCGGAACGGACCGCCCGATGCGGTGAGCATGATGCGCCGTACGCTCTTCACATCCGACAGACACTGGAACACCGCGTTGTGTTCACTGTCGACCGGCAGCAGTTTCGCGGCCGAGTCGCGTGCCGCGCGCATCACGAGCGGGCCGGCCATCACCAGGGCTTCCTTGTTGGCGAGCAGCACGCGCTTGCCGGCGCGCGTGGCGGCGAGCGTGGAGGCGAGGCCCGCGGCGCCCACGATGCCGGCCATCACCGCATCGCAGCCGGGGTCGGTCACGACCTGCTCGAGCGCCTGCGCACCGAACAGCAAGCGCGTGCCGACCTCATCCTGGAATTGCTGCTCCAGGTCCTTGCCGGGTGCAACGCCGGAAAGCACGGCATAGGCAGGCCGGTGAGCGCGGCACAACTCGAGCAGCGCATCGGCCGACGCATGCGCCGTAAGGGCGAACGCGCGGTAGCGGTCCGCGTGGGCCGCCGCCACGTCGAGCGTGCTCGCGCCGATGGAGCCGGTCGCGCCGAGCACCGCGAGGTTCATGCGCCGGCCCCGACGAGCGGCCACAGCAGCGCGGCAAGCGGCAGCACCGCCGTCGCGCTGTCGATGCGGTCGAGGACGCCGCCGTGCCCTGGCAGCAGGCTGCCGCTGTCCTTGACGCCGGCCTGGCGCTTCACCGCGGATTCGAAAAGATCTCCGACTATGCTGACCATGGCGAGCAATGCGGCCGCCGCAAGAAACGGCGCCCACGCGATTCCCTGGATCCAGAAGCCGCCGATGATAGCGTAGGCAAGCGCCGCCATCAGTCCGCCGGCTGCGCCCTCCCAGGTCTTTCCCGGGCTGATGGCCGGCGCCAGCTTGCGTTTACCCCAGGCGCGTCCTACGAAATACGCAACGGTGTCGGCGACCCACACCAGCACGAGCGCCGCCAGCAGCTCGAGCGGCCGCAGCACAAGCATGGCGAGGGCCGCCGGTACGAGCACTGCGAAGCCGGCCGCTTCCAGCCACGCGCGCTGCCCCGGAACGACGCCGCGCCACATCCAGGCGGGGGCGAGCAGCACCCACCATGCCGCGGCGACCAGGAACAGCGCCTGCCCCAGGTTAAGCAAGTATGCCATCAGGAACGCGGCGACAATTGCCGCGGCGTAGGTCCATGCTCCTGCAGGACCGAGGCGGCAAAGGCGCGCCCATTCCAGGCCGGCGATGAGCAGCAGCAGCGCCAGCAGGCCGGCCAGCGCGGCGCGCGGCAGCAGGAACAGCGCCGCCAGCACGCCGGCGAGGAGCACCGACGCTGTCGCAACGCGTGCGGCGAGCTGGCCTTTCAGGCGACCTCGGCGCGCTTTGCGGCGAGCAGCTGCTCGCTGGTGCGGCCGAAGCGCCGCTCGCGCGCCCGGTACGACGCGATCGCGAGGTCGAGCGCCGCGTCGTCGAAGTCCGGCCAGAGGGTTTCGGTGAAATACAGCTCCGTGTAGGCAAGCTGCCAGAGGAGGAAATTGCTGATGCGCTGCTCTCCTCCGGTGCGAATGAAGAGGTCCGGCTCCGGCGCATAGCTCATGGCGAGGTGCGCGGCCAGCGAGGACTCGTCGATGGGTTGATTCTTTATCTTGTTCACGGCTTGCAGAAGATCCCATCGTCCGCCGTAGTTGGCGGCGATGGTCAGCGTGAGGCCGTTGTTGCCGGCGGTCAGCCTCTCGCCCTGCTCGATGGCGCGCCGGATGTTGGCGTCGAAGCGGCTCGTGTCGCCGACCACCTTGAGGCGCACCTCGTTGCGGTGCAGCTTCTCCACCTCGTTGGTGAGCGCCATCTGGAAGAGCTGCATGAGGAGCGCCACCTCCTCGGCAGGGCGGCGCCAGTTCTCGGAGCTGAAGGCGAACAGCGTGAGGAACCCTATGCCGCGCTCGGCGCACGCGCGCACCGTGGCGCGCACGGACTCCACGCCACGGCGGTGGCCGGCGATGCGCGGCAGGTGCTGGCGCTTTGCCCAGCGCCCGTTGCCATCCATGATGATGGCGACGTGGCGCGGCACGTCGCCGGCCTCGGGGACCTCGCGGGTGGAGCTGGCGTGCGTCATACCGCCAGCAGCTCCTTTTCCTTTTCCTGCAGCAGCCGGTCGATGTCGGCGATGTGCCGGTCGGTCATTTTCTGCACCTCGTTCTGCGCGGCGCGCTCGTCGTTCTCCGAAACTTCCTTCTTCTTCAGCGCGTCCTTGAGGTGGGTGTTCGCGTCGCGCCGCAGGTTGCGGATGGCGACGCGCGCGTTCTCGGCTTCGTGGCGCACTACCTTGATCAGCTCCTTGCGGCGCTCCTCGGTGAGCGGCGGCATGGGCACGCGCACCGTCTCTCCCTGCGCGGCGGGGTTGAGCCCCAGGTCGGAATCGCGGATCGCTTTCTCCACCGCCTGCGTCATCTTCTTCTCGAAGGGCGTCACGCCGATGGTGCGCGCGTCGAGCAGCGTGACCTTGGCGACCTGGTTGAGCGGCGTGGGCGAGCCGTAGTAGTCGACCATCACGTGATCGAGGATCCCGGTATGCGCCCGGCCCGTGCGCACCTTGGCAAGGTCGGCCTTGAAGGCCTGAACGCTCTTGTCCATCTTCTGGTCGGTGCTCTTCTTCAGATCGGGAATTACCATGGCCTGCTCCTCATCATACGTGAACCAGCGTGCCTTCGTCCTCGCCCAGCACTATGCGCCGCAGCGCGTCCTTCTTGAAGATGCTGAAGACGTTGATCGGCAGCTTCTGATCGCGGCACAGGGTCAGCGCGGTGGCGTCCATGACTTTCAGGTTGCGCGCGATCGCCTCGTCGAAGCTGATCCTGGCGTAGCGCTCGGCGCGCGGGTCGCGCTTGGGATCGGCGGTGTACACCCCGTCGACCTTGGTCGCCTTGAGCACGATCTCCGCACCGATCTCGCTGCCGCGCAACGCGGCAGCGGTGTCGGTGGTGAAGAACGGGTTGCCGGTGCCGGCGGCAAAGATCACCACCTTGCCCTCCTCGAGGTAGCGGATCGCCTTGCCGCGGATGTAAGGCTCCACCACCTGCTCGATGTTGAGCGCAGACTGCACGCGGCTGGCGATGCCCGCCTGCCGCATGGCGTCGGAGAGCGCGAGCGCGTTCATCACCGTGGCGAGCATCCCCATGTAGTCGGCGGTGGCGCGGTCCATGCCGGCCGCGCCGGGCGCGATGCCGCGGAAGATGTTGCCGCCGCCGATCACCACGCCCATCTCCACGCCCAGCCGCGATACCTGCGCCACTTCGGTCACGATCGACTCGATGGTGGCGCGGTTGATGCCAAAAGGATCATCCCCCATCAGGGCCTCGCCTGACAGCTTCAGGAGGATCCTCTTGTACTTGGGCGTCAAGGTGGCGATCTAGTGGATTTGCTGTGGCTTTTCGATTCCCTCGCCAACCACCAGGAAAGCGTAACCGTGAACCTTGGCCTTTTTCGCAGCCAGCATTTTCTCGACAGTCTGCTTGTCGTCCTTGATGAACGGCTGCCCCATGAGGGTGATCTCGCCCAGGAACTTGTTGAGTGAGCCTTCCACCATCTTGGCGGCGATTTCCGCCGGCTTGCCGGATTCCTTAGCCCGGGCGAGCTGGATCTCGCGCTCGCGCGCGACGACCTCGGCAGGCACCTCGTTCTTCATCATGTGCTGCGGCTTGGCGAAAGCGATGTGCATGGCGACGTCCTTGCCCGCCTCTGCCGGGCCTTCGTAATCCACCAGCACGCCGATCCTGGCGCCGTGCAGGTACAGGGCCAGCTGGCCTTTGGCCTGCATGCGCTTGAAGCGCCGGATGGTCATGTTCTCGCCGATCTTCTGGATCAGCGCCTGCCTGCGGCTCTCGACCGTGCTGCCCATCAGGTCGATCGAGGCGAGCTCCTCGGCATTGGCCGGGTTGCGCATGGCGACGATCTCCGCCAGGGAGCGCGAGAAGGCGAGGAAGTCGTCGTTCTTCGCGACGAAGTCGGTCTCGCAGTTGAGTTCCACCAGTGCGCCGACCTTGGCGTCGGCCGACAGCCAGGCGCCGATCACGCCCTCGGCCGCGACGCGGCTGGCGGCCTTACTCGCCTTGGCGCCGCTCTTGATGCGCAGCAGCTCCTCGGCCTTCTTCAGGTCGCCGCCCGCCTCGGCGAGCGCCTTCTTGCACTCCATCATCCCAAGCCCGGTGAGCTCGCGGAGCTCCTTCACCAGGCTCGCACTGATTTCCGCCATCCTTGCAAGCTCCTTGCAGTTGAAAAAAAGGGGCGCTGGGCCCCTTTTTCGTGTTCGGTGCGGCCCGCCTAGCGGCCGCTCTCTTCCTCTTCCACCTCCACGAACTCGTCGCGCGAGGCGGCCACCACCTCTTCCAGCGACTGGCTGCGCCCTTCGAGCGCCGCGTCGGCCATGCCGCGGGCATAGAGCCGGATCGCGCGGCTGGAGTCGTCGTTACCCGGAATCACGTAGTCGATGCCCGCGGGCGTGTGGTTGGTGTCCACGACGCCAATTACCGGGATGCCGAGCTTGTTCGCCTCGGCCACCGCGCCCTTCTGGTAGCCCACGTCGATGATGAACAGCGCGTCCGGCAGGCTGGAGAGCTCCTTGATGCCGCCAAGCGAGCGGTTGAGCTTGTTCATCTCGCGCTGTATGCCGAGCGCTTCTTTCTTCGCCATGCGCTCGAGGGTCCCGTCCTGGGCCATCCCTTCCATCTCCTTCAGGCGCTTGATGGACTGCTTGACGGTCTTGAAGTTCGTCAGCATGCCGCCGAGCCAGCGGTAGTCGACATAGGGCATCTGGCAGCGTTGCGCTTCTTCCTTGACGATCTCACGTGCCTGGCGCTTGGTGCCGACGAACAGCAGCTGCCCGCGGTTGGCGGCGAGCTGGCGCGCGAATTTCAGCGCCTCCTGGTACATCGCCAGGGTCTTTTCCAGGTTGATGATATGGATCTTGTTGCGATGTCCGAAGATGTACGGCGCCATCTTCGGGTTCCAGTAGCGGGTCTGGTGCCCGAAATGGACGCCCGCCTCCAGCATCTGACGCATAGTGACCGACACTAAACTCTCCTTTAGGGTTGGGTCTGCCGCGCCGTTCAGGACTCCCTGCGGGAGAAGCACTCCTCGGGAGCACCCTAATGGAAGGGCACGGGAAATTTGACTTGCTGCAATCGCAAATCAGCGCGAAATTCTAGCATAATCAGGCATCAATGGCCGTAGTTCTGAAGACCGCCGAGGAGCTCGAGCGGATGCGCGTCGCCGGTCGCCTCGCTGCCGAGGTGCTCGACTTCATAGCGCCCCACGTCAAGCCCGGCGTCACCACCGGAAAGCTGAATGACCTGTGCCACGACTACATGGTGCGGGTGCAAGGCACCGTGCCGGCGCCGCTCAATTACGCGCCGCCGGGATACAAGCCGTTTCCGAAATCGATCTGCACCTCGGTCAACCACCAGGTGTGCCACGGCATCCCGGGCGAGCGGCTGCTCAAGCCCGGCGACATCCTGAACATCGACATCACCGTCATCAAGGACGGCTTCCACGGCGACTCGAGCCGCATGTTCTACGTCGGCGAGGCGAGCATCCAGGCGCGCCGCCTCGTGGAAGTGACGTACGAGTGCATGTGGCTCGGCATCCGGCAGATCCGTCCCGGCGCGCGGCTCGGCGATCTCGGTGCCGCCATCCAGGCGCACGCGGAAAAGCACGGCTATTCGGTAGTGCGCGAGTTCTGCGGCCACGGCATCGGGCGCAAGTTCCACGAGGAGCCGCAGATCCTGCACTACGGCCGACCCGGCACCGGCATGCCGCTGGAGGCCGGGATGACGTTCACCGTGGAGCCGATGATCAACGCCGGCAAGCCGGGCATCCGCGAGCTGGCCGACGGCTGGACCATCGTCACCAAGGACCACAGTCTCTCGGCGCAGTGGGAGCACACCGTGGTGGTGACGCCGGCCGGCTACGAGGTGCTCACGGTATCGGCCGGCTCGATGGCCGAGCCCGCGACCCTCGGGTCGTAGATGCTGCGGGAACAGGTCGCCGCCGAGCGCCAGGCGCTGCGCGAGGGTTACCTAGCGGATCCCGATCCGGGCCGGCTGCTCAAGGAGCACACCCGCCTCGTGGACCGCGCCGTGAGGCAGGTGTGGAGCGATGCGGGGCTGGCCGGGGCGGCGCTCGTCGCCACCGGGGGCTACGGCCGCAGCGAGCTCTACCCCTGCTCCGACATCGACTTGCTGGTGCTCCTGCCCGAGGAAGACTCCGCGGAGCACGGGCCGCGCGTCGAGCGCCTGATCGGCAACTTGTGGGACACCGGGCTGGAAATCGGCCAAAGCGTGCGCACGGTGCGCGAGTGCGTGGAGGCCGCGGCCGGCGACATCACCATCGAGACGACGTTGATGGAATCCCGTTTTTTGGCAGGCAGCAGAAAGGTTTTCTCCGAATTGACCGCTTCTCTCCACGTCGACTCGAGCGCGTTCTACAAGGCCAAGAAGCTCGAGCAGGAGCAGCGCCACGCCAAGCACCAGGACACGCCCTACGCGCTCGAGCCGAACCTGAAAGAGGCACCGGGCGGGCTGCGCGACCTGCACACCATCCGCTGGATTGCGCACGCAGCCGGCATCGGCGCGCGCTGGTCGGACCTGGTGGCGCACGGCCTCATCGAGCGCGGCGAGGCGCGCCAGCTCGCGCGCCACCAAGCGGCGTTCCAGGACCTGCGTATCCGCCTCCACTACCTCGCCGGGCGCCGCGAGGACCGCCTGGTGTTCGATTTCCAGGGCGCGCTCGCCGCGCAGTTCGGTGACCTCGACACGCCCGAGCGGCGCGCCAGCGAAGCGATGATGCAGCGCTACTACCGCGCGGCGAAGACAGTGACGCAGCTCAACACCATCGTGCTGCAGAACATCGGCGCGCGCCTTTTCCCCGAGCAGGCCGAGGCGCGCGAGCTCAACGAACGCTTTCTGATAAGCGGCGAATTGCTCCATGTGGCGGACGAGCGGCTCTTCGAGCGCCAGCCGAGCGCCATCCTGGAGAGCTTCCTGCTGATGCAGCAGCATCACGAGCTGCGCGGCATGACGGCGCCCACGCTGCGCGCGCTGTGGCGCGCGCGCTTCCTGGTGAACGGGAAATTCCGCCGCGAGCCGCTCGCCAGGCTCCTCTTCCTGCACATCCTGCAGCAGCCACGCGGCATCGTGCACGAGTTCCGCCGCATGAACCAGTACGGCATCCTCGGCCGCTACCTGCCGGAGTTCGGGCGCATCGTCGGCCAGATGCAGCACGATCTCTTCCACGTCTACACCGTGGACCAGCACATCCTGATGGTGCTGCGGAATCTCCGGCGCTTCACCATGCTGGAGTTCGCGCACGAGTTCCCGTTATGCAGTGAGCTCATCAGCGGCTTCGAGCGCCACTGGCTGCTCTATGTCGCCGCGCTCTACCACGACATCGCCAAGGGCCGCGGCGGCGACCATTCCGAGCTGGGTTCCAGGGATGTGCGAGCCTTCGCAAAGGCGCACGCCCTTTCCAGCGAAGACGAGGAGCTCGTCGCTTTCCTGGTCGAGCAGCATCTCGCCATGTCGCACGTCGCGCAGAAGCAGGACGTGCACGACCTGGAGGTGGTGCAGGAGTTCGCCCGCATGGTCGGCAGCGAGCGGCGCCTCGTCGCCCTCTACCTGCTGACGGTCGCCGACGTGCGCGGCACCAGCCCCAAGGTCTGGAACGCCTGGAAGGCCAAGCTGCTGGAAGACCTCTTCCGCGCCGCGCGCCGCGTCCTTACCGGCGAGCCCCTCGCGCGCGACGCCGCGCTCGCCGAGAAGCAGGCCGAGGCGACGCGCCTGCTGCGCCTGTACGCCCTTTCCGACACGGTGAAAGATCGCCTGTGGGCGCAGCTCGACACGGCCTACTTACTGCGCCATGACGCGCAGGAGATCGCCTGGCACACGCGCAGCCTGCACTACCGCGTCGATACTCCTTCCCCGGTGGTCAAGGCGCGCCTCGCGCCGTTCGGCGAAGGCCTGCAGGTGATGATCTACACGCCCGACCGCGAGGCGCTCTTCGCGCGCATCTGCGGCTACTTCGAGCGTGCCGGCTTCAACATCGCCGAGGCCAAGGTGCACACCACGCGCAACGGCTACGCGCTCGACACCTTCGTTGTCATGGGCACCGGCCACGGCCTGCACTACCGCGACATGATCAGCCTGATCGAGGCCGAGCTCGCCGAGGAAGTCCAGTCGCAAGCCCCGCTCGGCCCGCCCCGCGGCGGCCGCCTCTCGCGCCGCGTGCGCCACTTCCCCATCTCGCCCTCCGTCGACATCCGCCCCGACGAGCGCGGCTCGCTGCACGCCCTCAACATCATCGCCAGCGACCGCCCCGGCCTCCTGTACGGCCTCGCCCGCACCCTTGCGCGCTACAAAATCAACCTCCACACCGCCCGCATCAACACGCTGGGCGATCGCGCAGAGGACGTGTTCCTCATCAGCGGCACCGCTTTGACCAACTCAAAGACCGTCCTGCAACTCGAGCAGGACCTGCTCCAGGAACTCAGCCTCCAGCCGGCAACTCCCGCCCTGGAGCCTGCGCTTCGGTAGGGCGACGTAGCATGTCGCGATGCTCCTCCTGCATCGCCTCAGCCACCCCGCCGGCGGCGCTTTAGAAGTCCTCAAGCTCGCCGCGCTGGTGGCGATGGTTGTGGACCACGCAAACAAGTACGCGCTCGACCGCGCCTACCCGGTGATGGAGCACATGGGGCGACTGGCGTTCCCGCTCTTCGCCCTGGTCGTTGCGGCCAACCTGCGCTGGAACACTGCCGATCCGCAACGCTACTTCATGCGGCTGGCGGTGTGGGGCATGGCCTCACAGGCGATTTACACCTGGGCAACCGGGCGCACCGAGCTCAACATTCTGGTGACCCTCGGAGTCGGTGTTCAGCTTGTCCTTGCTGTGGAAGCGCTGCGAGAACATTCCAGCGCCGTCGGCGTGCTATGGCTGATGGTTGTGATCGCCGCGACGCTGCCCTGCGATTATCGTTTGACCGGGCCGCTGCTCGTCGTGCTGTTCCATGAATGGTTCGCGCGCCCCGCACCCTTCACGGCGTTGCTGGTGATTCTGGGCGTTGCTGCCCTAAACATCTCGTGGCTCTTCGCACCAGCGGCGCTGGCGTCGCTCGTCGTGGCTGGTGTGGTGGCATGGTGGCAACCACGCCTGCCGCGCCTCACCCGTTACTGGTTTTATCCGTTCTACCCGGCTCACTTCGCGGTGATTCGCTGGATGGCCTAGCAGAACGTTTCTGAAGCGGGTGAACAGGCCGTCCTGCTGGAGCCGGCGCTTCGATGGGGTCGCATGGCGGGCGAAGCTCGCCGTAACATATAGGCGCAGCGTCGGCGCCGTGCACATGGCGCTACGGGCGCTCGAATCATCCTCGGGGAGGCAAAATGATTGACGGTAAAACGGCACCTTACGCGGCGTTGCTGTTGCGGGTGAGCATGGGGATTCTGTTCATCCTGCACGGCGCCTATCTCAAAATCTTCGTGTTCAGCATGGCGGGGACGGGCAAGTACTTCGCCAGCCTGGGGCTTGCGGACTGGTGGGCTTGGGTCGCGATGCTGTACGAGACGATCGGGGGATTGGCGCTAATCCTTGGCATCCAGGCCCGCTGGGTTGCGGCGTTCCTTGGCGTACACCTGCTCTTCGCCGCTTACCTCGGGCACGCCGGCAACGGCTTCTGGTTCACCGCCAAGGGCGGTGGCTGGGAATACCCGGTGTTCTGGGCGATCGCGTGCTTCGCGCTTGCACTGCTCGGCGACGGCGCCAACGCGCTCAAATCTGCCCGAGCGGTCGGCCAGACGCGCTGAGGCGTTACTCTTCGGCGGGCAGTACTTGCCCAGGGAACAGCGCGTCGTTGAAGCCGAAACGCGTGAAGTCCTTGATGCGCATCGGGTAGAGCACGCCGTCGAGGTGGTCGACTTCGTGCTGCACGACGCGCGCGTGGAAGCCGGAGACTTCGCGCACGAAGCGCTTGCCGTGCTCGTCGTAGCCGGAGTACTTGAGCTTCGCGTAGCGCGGCACCCAGCCGCGCATGGCGGGGACGGAAAGGCAGCCTTCCCAGCCCTCCTCGATCTCGCTGGAGGGCGGAGTCAGGGTCGGGTTGATGAGCACGGTGTCGGGGACTTCTTCGACGTCAGGGTAGCGAGGGTTGCTCCTCACGCCGAAGATGACCACGCGCAGCGGGACGCCGATCTGCGGGGCGGCGAGGCCGGCGCCGTTGAGGTGCGCCATGGTGTCGCGCATGTCCTGCAGTAGTGCGGCGAGCTCGGGGGTACCGAATTTTTCGACGGGTTGGGATACTTGCCAGAGGCGAGGATCCCCCATGCGCAGCACCTCACGGATCATGCGCGCTCCTCATCCGGCGCAGAACCGGTCGATGATGCGCCGCACGCGGCCCATGGATTCGTCGAGCACTTCGCCGATCTTGTCGAGCGGCACGGCGCGCTGGCTCTCGCCGCGGCCGGCGGCGTAGTTGGCGACCACGGCGATGGTGGCGTATTCGAGGCTGATCTCGCGCGCGAGCACCGCTTCGGGCATGCCGGTCATGCCGACCAGGTCGGCGCCGTCGCGCTCGAGGCGGTTGATCTCCGCGGCGGTTTCCAGGCGCGGGCCCTGCGTGGCGGCGTAGACGCCGCCGTCGGCGATCTCTTCGCCGCAGGCGGCCGCAGCTTTCAGCAGGACCTTGCGCAGCGAAGCCGAGTAGGGCTCGGTGAAGTCGATGTGGTTGACGGGGACGCCGGCGCCCTCGAAGTAGGTGGAGGGTCGACCCCAGGTGTAATCGATGATCTGGTGCGGCAGCAGCAGCTGGCCGGGGAAGCAGTCGGCGCGGATACCGCCCACCGAGGCCACCGAGATGACGCTGTCGGCGCCCGCATCCTTGAGCGCCCACAGGTTGGCGCGGTAATTGACCTCGTGCGGGGCGATGGTGTGGCCGTAGCCGTGGCGCGCGAGGAAGATGACGTCGCGGCCGCGGATGCGGCCGAAAGTGAGCGGGCCGGAAGGCTCGCCGTAGGGCGTGCGCGCCACCTTGCGCTGGGTGAGCTCCATGATGCCCAGCTTGGATAGCCCGCTGCCGCCGATGATCGCGAGGAGCGCCACCTCAGTCCCTCATGGCGCGGATCTCGGGCAGGTTGCGCCAGAAGCCCTTGGCGTCCATGCCGCAGCCGAACACGAAGCGGTCGGGAATGCGCAGGCCGACGAAGTCGGGCGCGATCGGCTTGGCCTTGTCCAGCATCTTCTCCACCAGCACGGCGCAGTGGAATCCGGTGGCGCCGAGCTCGAGCAGCCGCTCGCGGATCACGTTCATCGTCTCGCCGTGGTCGAGGATGTCGTCCAGCACCAGCACGCTGCGCCCCTTGGCCAGGCCGGGCGGCGACACTTTCCAGTCCACCGCCGCGCCGCGGGTGGCGGCGCCGTAGCGCGAGGCGTGGATGTAATCGAAGTCCAGCGGAAAGCGCAAAAGCGGCAGGATCTGGCCGGCGAACACCACCGCGCCGCCCATGACGGCGAGCACCAGCGGGTAGGCGCTGGACAGACGCTGCTCGATTTCGGTGGCGACACGGCGCACGGCTGCCTGGACTTCCTCTGCGCTCGCCACCACGTCCGAGCTCTCGAGGAAGGCCCAGGCCTGCTTCAGGTCGGGCATCCCCGAAGTTTATCGGTTCTTCAAGTAGCGAGTGAACTGCGCGCCGATTTCGGGATGCCGCAGGCCATACTCCACCGTCGCCTGCAGGTAGCCGAGCTTGGAGCCGCAGTCGAAGCGGCGTCCTGGCAGGCGCACGGCGAGCACCGGCTCGTGCGCCAGCAGCTGCGAGATGCCGTCGGTGAGCTGGATCTCGCCGCCCGCCCCCGGCTTCACGCGCGAGAGCATCTCGAAGATCCTCGGCGTGAGCACGTAGCGGCCGATCACCGCCAGGTTGGACGGCGCGTCGGCCGGCTTCGGCTTCTCGACGATGCCGCGGATGCGCCCCGTGTCGCCCTGCATGGCGTCGATCGTCACGATGCCGTAGCTCTGCGTCTGGTCGCGCGGCACCTCCTCCACGCCGAGCAGCGAAGCGTTCTCGCGCGCGAAGATCTCCGCCATGCGGGCGAGCGCGGGCGGCTCGGAATCCATCAGGTCGTCGGCGAGGATTACCGCGAAGGGCTCGTCGCCCACGACCGGCTGCGCGCACAGCACGGCATGGCCCAAACCCAGGGGCTCGGCCTGCCGGGTATAGATGCAGCGCACGCCCTCGGGGAGCACCGAGCGCGTCATGTCGAGCAGGGCGCCCTTGTTCTTGCGCTCGAGCTCCGTCTCGAGCTCGTACGCCTTGTCGAAATGGTCCTCGATGGCGCGCTTGGTGCGCCCGGTGACGAAGATCATCTCGGTGATGCCGGCAGCCGCCGCCTCCTCCACCGCGTACTGGATGAGCGGCTTGTCGACGATCGGCAGCATTTCCTTGGGGCTTGCCTTGGTCACCGGCAGGAAGCGACTGCCCAGGCCGGCCACCGGGAATACCGCTTTGCGCAGTCTGGCCATCATTCCCTCTTCAGAAAGTCGAGGAATCCCGCCTCGTCCAGCACGGCGACATCGAGGCCGCGCGCCTTGTCGAGCTTGCTGCCGGCCTCCGCGCCCGCTACCACGTAATCGGTGCGCTTCGACACCGAGCCCGACACCTTGTGGCCGCGCGCTTCGAGCTCGGCCTGCGCCTGCTCGCGCGTCATCGACGAGAGCGTGCCGGTGAGGACGAAGGTCTTGCCGCCGGCCGCGGGACGCGGCGCCGCGGCCTGCGTGAGGCGCAGGTGGCTTTCCAGCCGCCGCAACACCTCCTGATTATGCGGCTCGCGCAGGAATTTCTCGATGCTTTCCATCAGCTCCGGCCCGATGCCCTCCAGCGGCACGGCAAGCGGCGCCTCGCCGCGCTTCTTCCGCTGGGCATTGTCCTTGCGGACCGCCTCCTTGTCTGCCGCGAGGCTAGGCCAATCGGCCTCTCCGAGCGCCTCGAGCGAGCCGAAGTGGCGCGCCAGGATCTTGGCCACCTCCTCGCCTACGCCCGGGATGCCGAGCGCGAAGATGAAGCGGTGCAGCTCGGCCTGCCGGGAGCGCTCGATGTTGTCGACGAGGTTCTCGGCCGACTTCTCGCCCATGCGCTCCAGCCCCGCCAGCGTCGCCTTGTCGAGCTGGTACAGCTCGGCGGGATTGCGCACCAGCTCGCGCTCCACCAGCTGGTCGACCAGCTTCTCGCCCAGCCCCTCGATGTCCATGGCGCGGCGCGCGGCGAAATGCAGCAGGGTCTGCTTGCGCTGCGCCTTGCAGTAAAGCCCGCCGGTGCAGCGTGTGGCCGCCTCCCCCGGCAGCCTCACCACCGGCGAGCCGCATACCGGGCACTGGCGCGGCATCTCGAAGCGCTCCGTGCGCGGCCCGGGGCTGCGCACCGACACTACTTCCGGAATCACGTCGCCGGCGCGCCGCACGATCACCGTATCGCCGACCCATACATCCTTGCGGCGCAGCTCGTCCTCGTTGTGCAGGGTGGCGTTGGTGACCGTGACGCCGCCGACGAACACCGGCTTCAGGCGCGCCACCGGCGTCAGCGTGCCGGTCCGCCCCACCTGCACCTCGATGCCCACCACCTCGGTGGGCTGCTCCTGGGCCGGGTACTTGTGCGCCACGGCCCAGCGCGGCTCGCGCGCCACGTAGCCCAGCCGGCGCTGCCAATCGAGCCGGTTCACCTTGTACACCACGCCGTCGATGTCGAAGGGCAGCCGGTCGCGCTGCTGCCGTATCTCCTCGTGGAAGGCGATGAGGCCGGGGGCGCCCAAGACCACTTGGCGTTGCTTGTTCACTGGAAAACCAAGGCTTTCGAGTGCGTCGAGCAGCTCGCTGTGGCGCCCGAAGGCCCGCCAGCCGCCGATGCGGCCGAAGCCGTGGGCGCAGAAGCGCAGCGGCCGGCGCGCCGTGATCCTGGGATCGAGCTGCCGCACGGCACCCGCGGCGGCGTTGCGCGGGTTGACAAAAGTCTTCTCGCCCGCCGTACGCTGGTGCTCGTTCATGCGCTCGAAGTCCGCCCGCGTCATGTAGATCTCGCCGCGCACGTCGAGCAGCGCCGGCGCCGCGCCCTCGAGCCGCAGCGGGATGCTGCGGATGGTGCGCACGTTGGGCGTCACGTCCTCGCCGGTCTCGCCGTCGCCGCGCGTCGCCGCGAGCGCCAAGGCGCCGCGCTCATAGCGCAGGCTGATGGCGAGCCCGTCGAACTTGAGCTCCGCGAGGTACTCCACCGCGGGGTCGGAGGGCCCGAGGCCGAGCTCCCGGCGGATGCGTGCGTCGAACTTCTCCGCGCCCTCCGGGCTGGTGTCCGTCTCGGTGCGGATGGAGAGCATCGGCACCTCGTGGCGCACCGGCGGCAGCTCTTCGCGCGGCGCGCCGCCCACGCGCTGCGTCGGCGAATCGGCAGTGCGCAGCTCGGCGTAGCGCTCCTCCAACTCCTTCAGCTCGTTGAACAGCGCGTCGTACTCGGCGTCGGTAATCTCGGGCGCATCGTCGACGTAGTACAGGCGGTTGTGGCGCTCGATTTCGGCGCGCAGCGCCGCCGCACGCTCCTTCGGGCGGCTCACGAGAACAGGCGCAGCGCAAGCGGGCTGCCCGGCTCCATGCCGAGCGCGGCGAGGCGGCCGCCGACCGCCTGCACTTCGGCGCGGATAGCGCCGAGCGCCCGCTCGTCGAGCGTGTTGCCGTTGTCGTCGACCAGGCGGCCGCCGAGCCCGCGCGCGGCCCGAACCATGGCGTCGTAGCTTGGCGCGAGCTCGGGCGTGCGCGGCACGTCGAGGAGCAGCGTGAGCCCGTCCGGGCGCCTTGTGGTCTTGAACGGAGCGCCTTCCGGCAGCGCAGGCGCGGAGGGCCCGATGACGTGCAACGCGATCTGTATGTCGAGCTCGGCGCAGGCGCGATCCAGCTCGCCCGCCGCGTCCAGCGCGGCGCGCATTTCGGGCGCCGACACGCTGCCGCCGTGACCGGCGGCGAGCGTCTCCACCTGGGAGCGGAACTCGAGCAGCTCGGCTTCGCCGACCACGCCGCGGCGGCTCACCAGCTGCAGCGCCACCTGCGAATCATCGACCAGGGCCTTGCCCCCGAAGCGCTGCTCCAGCAGCGTGCGCGGCACGCCGTTGACCTCGATGATGTAATCGACGCGCGGATCGGCCTGCCGGTCCGGCGGCACGTCGCGGCGGCGCGGCAGCGGCTCGAGGGTGGGCTCGCGCCGCGTGGCGGTATCCCCGGTGATCACGTCAGGATGCTCGGAGGCGAAGCTGCGCTTCGCTTCCCGGCGCACCGCGCGCTCCTGCAGCCGGTTGTAGACCAGCACGGCCGCCACCACCACGGCGCCGATGACCAGCAAGCCGAGCTGCAGGTCCGTCATGCGCCCTAGGCGGCCAACTCCTCCCGGATGCGCAGCGCCTCCTCGATGTCCACCGCCACCACGCGCGACACGCCCGACTCCGGCATGGTGACGCCGATCAGCTGCTCGGCCATCTCCATGGAGATCTTGTTGTGGCTGATGAACAGGAACTGGGTCTGCGCGGACATGCGCTTCACCAGGTCGCAGAAGCGCTGCGTGTTGCTGTCGTCGAGCGGCGCGTCCACCTCGTCGAGCAGGCAGAACGGCGCGGGGTTGAGCTGGAACAGGGAAAACACCAGCGAGATGGCGGTCAGCGCCTTTTCCCCGCCCGAGAGCAGGTGGATGCTGCTGTTTCTCTTGCCAGGGGGCTGGGCCATCACCTGCACCCCGGCATCCAGGATCTCTTCGCCCGTCATGACGAGCTTCGCCTCGCCGCCGCCGAAGAGCGTCGGGAACAGCGAGCCGAAGTGCCGGTTCACGCTTTCGAACGTCTCGCGCAGCAGCTCTCGCGTCTCGCGGTCGATGCGCCGGATAGCGTCCTCCAGCGTGTGCACCGCTTCGTCCAGGTCGGTGGCCTGCGAATCGAGGTAGCCCTTGCGCTCGCGGCTCGTGGCGAGCTCTTCGAGCGCCGCCAGGTTCACCGCGCCGAGCTCGGCCACCGCCTGCGTGATGCGGGTGATCTCGCCCTGGAGCGAAGCGGGGCGCGGCGCGCCCTGTGCTTCCTCGGCGAGCTTCGCCTCGTCGGCCCCGGCTTCGCGCAGCTGCGTCTCGAACTGCTCGAAGCTGAGCTGCGCCGCCTGCTCCTTCAGGCGCAGCTCGCCGATGCGCTCCCGCAGCGGCGCGACCCGCGACTCCGCCTGCAGGCGCGCCTCTTCCAGCTCGCGCAGCGCCCCGGCAGCCGCCTCGACCGCGTTGCGCGCCTGCGCCAGAGTGGCCTCGCAGGACATGCGGGCTTCGACTGCGCGCTCGAGCGCTTCGCGCACCTCCGGGATCGGGTCGGTGGCAAGCTCCTGCTCGAGCCGCGCCGCTTCCTGGTCGGCGCGCTCGATCTCGCGGTCGATGAGCTTCACCGAGCTGTCGATCTCGGCGATCTTCGAGCTGCACTCGCGCTCGCCGAACAGGGCGTCCTGCGCTTCGCGCTCCGCCTGCTGCACCGCGCGTCGCTGGTCGGCAAGCGCGGTCTCGGCCGTTACGTGCGCTTCGCGCGCTGCCTCGAGCTGGCCGCGCGCCGTCGCGATCTCTGCACCGGCCTTTTCCTGGGTGGCGTGCGACTCGGCGAGCGCGCGGCCGCCGCCCTCCATTTCGGCATCGAGCTGCTCGAGCTCGGCGCGCACCTGCGCGCTGCGCTCGCGATAGCGCTCCTCGGCCTGGAGCGCCTTGAGGTGCTCGATATGGGCATCGTGCTGCGCCTTCTGACGCGCGCCGATTTCCGCCCTGGCTTCTTCCAGCGCGGCGCTGCGCTCGGCCAGCCGCGCCTCGACGCCGCCGAGGCGCTCCTGCGCATCCGTAAGGCGCTCGGCCAGACCCGCGAGCCGTCCTTCCAGGGCCTCGAGCTCCGCCTGCCGCGCGAGGATGCCGGCGTCCTCGGCATCCGGGGCGTGCAAGCTCACGGTGTGCCGGGTGAATTGATGCCCGTCGCGGTTCACGAGCACCGCGCCGGCCGGCAACGCAGCGCGAACCTCGGCGAGCGGCGCGGAGGCAGGCGTGCCCTCCACGAGGTAGACCCCGGCCAGCCAGTCGGCGACCGCGCCCGACACGGCCGGATCGGCGACGTGTATCTTGGAGACCAGCGGCTCGAAGCTCCCCAGCGCACCGGGCGCGTCGCTCGCGCCCCGGTCGAACAGGCTCGCCTTGGACGGCGGCCGGTCGGCCAGCACTTCCGCCAGTCGCCCGGCATCCGCGAGCTCCAGGCCGTGCAGCCGCTCGCGCAGCACTGCTTCGACGGCCGTTTCCCAGCCGGGCGCGATGCGCAGCTTCTGCCAGAGCGGCGGCAGGCCGCCCAGCCCGTGGCGCTCGAACCATTCATGCAGCGGGAGGTTCTCCTCGGCAGACGCCTGCACCTGCCGCAGCGTGGCGACCTGCGCCTCGGCTGCGGCATGCTCACGCTGCGCGGCGTTGAGCGCCTCGAGCGAGTCGCCCCGCTCCTGCTCCACGCCCGAGAGCTCTTTCTGCAGGGCGTCGCAGGCCTGCTGCGCCGCGTGGAGTGCTTCCTGCAGCTCGGCGAGCCGGGCTTCCAGCCCGCTCATCGCGCCGGCATCGGGCTCGCTCAGGGTCTGCAGCTCGCCGACGAGCCGCTCGCGGCGCTGCTCGAGCGCCTGGCGGGCGCGTTCCAGGTGCGCAAGGTTCGCCTGCTCGACCTGCAGGCGGCTCTCGGCCTGCATGAGCTGGCTGCGCGCCTGGTTCAGCCGCTCCTGGGCCGCCCGGAATGCCTCCTCGGCTTTCGGCAGCGTTTCATTTTCTTCCTGTAAACGCTGCTTGGTCTCAGCGACTTTTTCTTTTGCAGAACCGGCGCGCGCGGCCCACATGTGCAGCGCCTGCGTGAGCTGTCCACGCTGCTCGCGCCACTGCGCGAGCTGCGCACGGCGCTCCGTGTGCTGGCTTTCCAGCCGCTGGCGGGTCTCTTCGATGTGCCGGAGCTCCGACTCGTGCCGCGCCACCTCGGCATTGGCGGAGTAGAGCGCGGCCTGGGCCGCGTTGAGCCCGTCCCCGGCGCGGTAGTGCGCCGCGCGCGCGGTTTCCACGCCGGACTCGATGCTGCGCAGCTCGGCGTTGCCGGCCTCCAGCTCGTTGGTGACCTTCGCGATCTCCTGCGCGTGGCGCTCGCGCTCGGCCGAGGCGTCGCGGCGGCGCATGTGCCAGAGCAGGTGCTGCTTGAGCTGCAGCTCGGCCTGCAGCTCGTTGTAGCGCGTGGCCACCCTGGCCTGCGCCTCGAGCTTTTCCAGCTGCGCGCCGAGCTCCGTGCGGATGTCGGTGATGCGCGCCAGGTTCTCGCGCGTGTCGGCCAGGCGGTTCTCGGTCTCGCGGCGCCGCTCCTTGTACTTCGAGATGCCTGCGGCTTCCTCCAGGAACACGCGCAGCTCCTCGGGCTTCGCCTCGATGACGCGCGAGATCATGCCCTGCTCGATGATGGCGTAGGCGCGCGGCCCGAGCCCCGTGCCGAGGAACATGTCGGTGATGTCGCGCCGGCGCACATGGCTGCCGTTGATGTAGTAGCTCGATTCGCCGTCGCGCTGCAGGACGCGCCGCACCGAGATCTCCGCGTACTGCGACCACTGGCCGGCGGCGCGTCCCTGCAAGTTGTCGAAGATCAGCTCGACCGCCGCGCGCGCGAGCGGCGCGCGATTCACCGAGCCGTTGAAGATCACGTCCTGCATCGAGTCGCCGCGCAGGGCTGCCGCGCGGCTCTCGCCGAGCACCCAGCGCACGGCGTCGATGACGTTGGATTTTCCGCAGCCGTTGGGACCGACCACGCCGACCAGCTGGCCCGGCACGTGAATCGACGTTGGATCGACGAAGGACTTGAATCCGGACAGCTTTACTTGCGTGAGGCGCACGCGAAAAATGATACCATCTGCGCCGCTCGCACCTCGCGATTTTCCGTGCCGTCCCGCCGGTGCCGTCCCGTCCAACCAAGCGCCTAGAAACGTTTGCCAATCCCGCGCCCGAGCGCGATTACCGGATCCACATGGAGATCCCGGAGTTCACCTGCGTCTGCCCGATGACCGGGCAGCCCGACTTCGCCACGCTCACGCTCGACTACGTCGCCGACCGCCTGTGCGTCGAGCTGAAGTCGCTCAAGCAGTACATCTGGTCCTACCGCGACGAAGGGGCGTTCCACGAAGCGGTGACCAACCGCATCCTGGGCGACCTGGTGCGCGCCACGAAGCCGCGCTACATGCGCCTCGAAGCGAAGTTCAACGTGCGCGGCGGCATCACCACCACCGTGATCGCCGAGCATCGGAAGAAGGGCTGGCGCGGCACCGCGTGAACCCTCTGCTCGAGAAGCTTCAACCCTATCCCTTCGAGAAGCTGCGGGCGCTACTTGCCGGCGTTACGCCCAACGCGGCTTTTTCACCGATTAATCTTTCGATTGGCGAACCCAAGCACCCGACGCCGGTGCTGGTGAAGGAGGCGCTGACCCGCTCGCTCGACGGCCTCGCCGTGTATCCCGCCACCGCCGGCCTGCCGGTGCTGCGCCAGGCGATCTGCGCGTGGCTCGCGCGGCGCTACGGCATTCCCCAGCCCGACCCGGATACGCAGGTGCTGCCGGTAAACGGCACGCGCGAAGCGCTGTTCGCCTTTGCGCAAACGGTGCTTGCACCGGGGGCGAAGGTGGTCTGCCCCAACCCTTTCTATCAGATCTACGAGGGGGCGGCGATCCTCGCCGGCGCCACGCCGGTGTACGGCCATCCCAGCGACTGGGTCGGCGTGCAACTCGTCTACGCCTGCTCGCCGGCCAACCCCAGCGGCGCCGTAATGCAGTTGGAGGATTGGGAAAAGCTCTTCGCGCTGTCCGACCGGCACGGGTTCGTCATCGCCTCCGACGAGTGCTACTCGGAGATCTGGTTCTCGTCGCCCCCGCTGGGGGCCCTCGAAGCTGCAGTAAGACTTAATAGAAGTGATTTTCGCAGGCTCGTGGTGTTCTCGAGCCTGTCGAAGCGCTCCAACTGTCCGGGGATGCGCTCGGGATTCGCCGCGGGCGACGCGGCGCTGCTGAAGAAATTCCTGCTCTACCGCACCTACCATGGTTCCGCCATGAGCCTCGCCGTGCAGCATGCATCGACGGCCGCCTGGAACGACGAGCGCCACGTCGAGGAGAACCGGCGGCTCTACGCCGAGAAGTTCAGGGCGGTTCTCCCCCTGGTTCGGGATCCGCTGGAGGCCGGCATGCCGCAGGGCGGCTTCTACCTGTGGATGCGCACGCCCATTCCCGACCCCGAATTCGTGCGCCGGCTGCACGCGGACTACAATGTGCTCGCGTTGCCGGGCAGCTTCCTCGCGCGCGACGCGGGTGGCGGCAATCCCGGCCGCAACCGCGTGCGCGTCGCTCTGGTCGCCCCGCTGGAGGAGTGCGTGGAAGCCATGGAGCGCATGACACGGTTCGCCGGGAGCTTATGAAGAACGTGATCGAAGAGGCTTGGGAGAACCGGGCCGCGCTCAATCCGGGCAATGCGCCGCGCGAGCTGCGCTCCGCGGTCGAAGAAGCCATCGCCGGCCTGGACGCCGGGCGGCTGCGCGTGGCGGAAAAATCCGCCGGGCAGTGGGTCACCCGCCAGTGGCTGAAGAAGGCGGTGCTGCTTTCCTTCCGGCTCGAAGACAACCGGCGCATGGAAGGCCGGTACTACGACAAAGTGCCGCTCAAATTCGAGTCCTTCGACTTCGAGAAGGGCGGCTTCCGCGTGGTGCCGCCCGCCACCGTGCGGCGCGGCGCCCATATCGCGAAGAACGTCGTCCTGATGCCCTCCTACGTCAACATCGGCGCCTACGTCGACGAGGGCACCATGGTCGACACCTGGGCCACGGTCGGCTCCTGCGCCCAGATCGGCCGCAATGTGCACCTTTCGGGCGGCGTGGGCATCGGCGGCGTGCTCGAGCCGCTGCAGGCGAACCCGGTGATCATCGAGGACAACTGCTTCATCGGCGCGCGCTCCGAGGTGGTCGAGGGCGTGATCGTGGAGGAGAACAGCGTGATTTCCATGGGCGTGTTCCTCGGCCAGAGCACGCGCATCCTGGAGCGCGCCACCGGCCGCATCTCGTACGGCCGCATCCCGGCGGGCTCGGTCGTGGTTTCCGGCAATTTGCCCTCCCCGGACGGAAGTCACAGCCTGTACTGTGCAGTCATCGTCAAGCAAGTCGACGCCAAGACTCGTGCGAAAACGAGCCTGAACGAACTGCTGCGGGGGGACTAGAGCATGTCAGCGATGAAACGGCTGTTCCAGGTGATGGCCGACAAGAAGGCTTCGGACATCTTCCTGTCGGTGGGCGCGCCGATCAACATCAAGATCAACGGCGTGGCCCTGCCCGTCAACCAGGCGATCCTGACCGGCGACGCCGTGCAGCACCTCCTCTACGAGACCCTTACCGAGCGCCAGATCAAGGAGTACGAGGACGAGATGGAGCTGAATACGGCCGTCTCGCTGGAGGGCGTGGGCACTTTCCGCATCAGCGCTTTCCGCCAGAAGGGCGCCCCGGCAGTGGTGGTGCGCTACATCCCGAACATGATCCCGGCGCTCGACAGCCTGGGCCTGCCCGCGGTGACGAAGGAAGTGATCATGCAGAAGCGCGGCCTCATCCTGATGGTCGGCGCAACCGGCTCCGGAAAATCCACCTCCCTTGCTTCGATGCTCGACTACCGCAACGAGCGCAAGTCGGGCCACATCCTGACGCTGGAGGATCCGATCGAGTTCATCTTCATGAACAAGAAGTCGATCGTCAACCAGCGCGAGGTGGGTACCGATACCAAGGCGTTCGAGATCGCGCTGAAGAACGCGCTGCGCCAGGCGCCGGACTGCATCCTGATCGGCGAGATCCGCGACAAGCCGACCATGTCCATGGCGCTCGCCTACGCGCAGTCGGGGCACCTGTGCCTCGCCACGCTGCACGCCAACAACAGCTACCATGCGATGAACCGCATCATCAATTTCTACCCGCTGGAGACGCGCCCGAGCCTGCTGCTGGACCTGGCCGCCGCGCTGCAGGCGGTGATCTCGCAGCGCCTGGTGCGCACCAAGACCGGTGCACGGGTGGTGGCAGCCGAGGTGCTGCTCAACACGCGCAACATCTCCGAGCTCATCGAGCGGGGAGAGATCAGCGAGATGAAGGACGCGCTGGAGAAAAGCCTGGCGCCCGGCTCGCAGACGTTCGAGCAGGCGCTGTTCAAGCTGTTCATGGACGGCACGATCACGCAGGACGAGGCGATGGCCAACGCGGACTCGGCCAGCAACATGCTGTGGCTCATCAACCAGGCCACCGCGGGCGAGCTGAGCCTTTCCGGAGGCGGTGGCAACGCCTCCGGCGCGCAACCCGAAGAGGAGAAGAAGGGCGTGCTTTCGGCGGGCGAAGGCGCGAGCTTCAACAACTTCAAGATCGACATGAATGCCTGAGGCGCCGGTCCTGGCGCTCGCCAGGGAGCTGATCGCCCGCAGGTCGGTCACTCCGCAAGACGGCGGCTGCCAGGCGCTGCTGGCGCAGCGGCTCACCGCTGCCGGCTTCTCCTGCGACGCCGCGATGTTCGGCGAAGTCACCAACCTGTGGGCGCGACGCGGCACGGCGCGGCCGCTCGTCTGCTTCGCCGGCCACACGGACGTCGTTCCGCCGGGGCCGCTCGGCGAGTGGCATTCCGATCCTTTCGTGCCGATGCTGCGCGAGGGCCGGCTGTACGGGCGCGGCGCCGCCGACATGAAGTCTTCCCTTGCCGCCTTCGTCCTCGCCACGGAGATGTTCGTGCGGGAAAGGCCGAAGCATTCCGGGTCGATCGCCTTTCTCCTCACCTCGGACGAGGAAGGGCCTTCCATAGACGGCACTGCGCGCATCGTCGAGCGCATGAAGGCGCGCAGCGAGACGATCGACTACTGCATAGTGGGCGAGCCGACGTCGGTCGAGGCGCTCGGCGACATGATCAAAAACGGCCGCCGCGGCTCGCTGTCTGGCCGTCTCACCGTGCGGGGCGTGCAGGCCCACATCGCCTACCCGCACCTGGGGCGCAACCCGATACACCTGCTCCTGCCGGCGCTGGCCGAGGTGGTTGCCGTCGAATGGGACCGCGGCAATGCCGACTTCTCGCCGACCAGCTTCCAGGTCTCGAACGTCCACGGCGGCACCGGCGCGATGAATGTCATCCCGAACTCGGTGGTGGTGGATTTCAACTTCCGTTTCTCCACCGAAAGCACCGAGCAGGGGCTCAAGGCGCGCTTCGAGGACGTGCTGGAGAAGCACGGCCTGGACTACACCGTCGAATGGACCCTCGGCGGCAAGCCCTTCCGCTCGCGGCGCGGGCGACTCATCGAAGTGGTTTCCCAATCGATAAAGCTCCATACCGGACGGGTGCCGGAGCTTTCCACCTCCGGCGGCACCTCCGACGCGCGCTTCATCGCCGACATCTGTCCGGAAGTGGTCGAGTTCGGCCCGGTCAACGCGAGCATCCACAAGCTGAACGAGCACATAGAGCTCGAGGCGCTCGAGAAGCTGCCGGCGATCTACCTGGACACGCTGCGCACGCTGCTGCCTTGAAGCTCGCGGCGCTGATCGTGCAGACCGAGCGCCGGCTGCGCGCCGCGCGCCTGCATTACGGCCACGGCACCGACAACCCGCGTGACGAAGCCGCATATCTCGTTTTGCGGGGGCTGGGGCTGCCGTTCGATTCTCCCCTCGATCGGGAAGCCGACCCGGAAAAAACGGAAAAACTCGTCAAAGCCCGTATCGAGAAGCGTATACCGGTGGCCTACCTGCTGAGGGAAGCATGGCTCGACGGCGTGCCGTTCTACGTGGACAAGCGCGTCATCATCCCGCGCTCGCACATCGCGGGGTTGCTCAAAACGAAAATTCACCCTGGGCCTGTGCGCCGCGTGCTCGACCTGTGCACCGGCTCGGGCTGCCTCGCCGTGCTTGCGGCACGTGCGTTTCCGCGCGCGCGGCTGGACGCGTCCGACATCTCGGCCGCCGCCCTGGCGGTCGCGCGTATCAACATGCAGCGCCACCGGATGGAAAAGCGCATCCGCCTGGTGCGCTCCGATTTGTTTGCATCACTAGGGGATGTACGTTACGACGTCATCCTTTCGAATCCCCCCTACGTTTCCGCGGCGGCCATGCGGCGGCTGCCCGCCGAGTACCGCTACGAGCCGCGCATGTCACTTGCGGCCGGCCATGACGGGCTCGACCTCGTCGAGCGCATCCTTGCCGAGGCACCGGCGCATCTCGCGCCCGGCGGGGTGCTGGTTTGCGAAGTGGGCGATGGCAGGAAAGCGGTGGAGCGGCGCTTTGCGGCGGCGCCGCTGATTTGGCCTCGGGACGAGGTCTTCGTCGTCCAGGCGTCGAAGATGGGGTGACCGAGGGGATTCGAACCCCCAACAACCGGAATCACAATCCGGGACTCTACCTTTGAGCTACGGTCACCGTAGGTGCTGCACTGCGTCTGGCCTGCCCGGCGCGACTCGAACGCGCAACCCCCAGCTTAGAAGGCTGGTGCTCTATCCGGTTGAGCTACGGGCAGCCTAGCCGGGCAAATCCTGACACGCGTGTCCTGGTCGGGGTGGCGAGATTTGAACTCGCGACATCTTGCTCCCAAAGCAAGCGCGCTACCAGGCTGCGCTACACCCCGAAAAAGGCCGCACATGATACTCCCGGCGCACCGGGGGAGCAATTTTTGTGCTTGCTGCAAGGGGCTCTTTTCTGCTACAAAGCACGCTTTCTTTTTGCCGGAGACGGCTGATCCAAATGGCCGTAGAGCTGACCAGAAAAAGCTTCACGCCCTATGCTGCGAAGAAGGGCGAGGAATACATGAACGCGAAGCAGCGCGCGCATTTCCGCAAGATCCTCGAGACGCTGAAGTCCGAGCTCTCTGAGGAGATCGACCGGACCGTGCACACCATGCAGGACGAGGCCACCGTGTTCGCGGACCCGAACGACCGCGCCAGCCAGGAGTCGGACATGGCGCTCGAGCTGCGCAACCGCGACCGCGAGCGGAAGCTCATCAAGAAGATCGACGAGACCATCGCGCGCATCGACGCCGACGAGTACGGCTACTGCGAAAGCTGCGGCGTCGAGATCGGCCTGAAGCGCCTCGAGGCGCGGCCGACCGCCACGCTGTGCATCGACTGCAAGACGCTCGACGAGCTGCGCGAGCGGCAGGTCGCCAAGTAAGAAAACCCGGGCGTCATCCCCGCGCAGGCGGGGATCCAAACGTTCCCAAACGGGGTCCCCGCCTTCGCGGGGACGACTTCTTGCGACCTCGCTAGGCGTTCTGCTTGGCGGGCTGCTCCTGGCCGACCGCTTTCATCGACAGGCGCACGCGGCCCTTGTCGTCGGCCTCGAGCACCTTCACCTTCACGATCTGGCCTTCCTTGAGGTAGTCGGACACCGCGTTGACGCGCTCCTGGCTGATCTGCGAGATGTGCAGCAGCCCGTCGCGGCCGGGCATGAGCTGCACGATCGCGCCGAAATCCAGCAGCCGCAGCACCGGCCCCTCGTAGACCTTGCCCACCTCGACGTCGGCGGTCAGGTCCTGGATGCGCTTCCTCGCCGCCTCGCCGCCCTCGGCCGAGACGCAGGCGATCGAGATGGTGCCGTCGTCCTCGATCTCGATGGTGGTGCCGGTCTCCTCCTGGATGCCGCGGATCACCACGCCGCCCTTGCCGATGACGTCGCGGATCTTGTCGGGGTTGATCTTGATCTTGATGATGCGCGGCGCGAAGCTCGACAGCTCGGTGCGCGAGCCCTCGATCGCCTGCTTCATGATCTGCAGGATCTGCAGGCGCGCCTCGCGCGCCTGGTCGAGCGCCACCTTCATGATGCCCTTGTTGATGGATTCGATCTTCAGGTCCATCTGCAGGGCGGTCACGCCGGTCTCGGTGCCGGCCACCTTGAAGTCCATGTCGCCCAGGTGGTCCTCGTCGCCGAGAATGTCCGAGAGCACGGCGAAGCGGTTGCCTTCCTTGATGAGCCCCATGGCGATGCCGGCGACGTGCGCCTTGATCGGCACGCCGGCGTCCATCAGCGCGAGGCTGCCGCCGCACACCGACGCCATCGACGAGGAACCGTTCGATTCGGTGATCTCCGAAACCACGCGGATCGAGTAGCCGAATTCCTCCTGCGAGGGCAGCAGGCCCACCAGCGCGCGCTTGGCGAGGCGGCCGTGGCCGATCTCGCGCCGCTTGGTGAAGCCGTAGCGTCCGGTTTCACCGGTCGCATACGGCGGCATGTTGTAGTGGAACATGAAGCGCTCGCGGTACTCGCCGGAAAGCGCGTCGATGATCTGCTCGTCGCGCCCGGTGCCCAGGGTAACCGTTACGAGTGCCTGGGTTTCTCCCCTGGTAAACAAAGCGGAACCGTGGGTGCGCGGCAGCACGCCGACGCGCGTGGTGATAGGCCGCACGGTGCGCGTGTCCCGGCCGTCGATGCGCGGCTCGCCGTCGAGGATCTGGCTGCGCACGATCTTCGACTCGAGGTTGAAATAGATGTCCCTGAGCTCGTGGGGGTCGATCTCGACGCCAATCTGCTTTGCCTCCTCGGCCAGTTTTTCGCCGACCGCCTTGCGGATCTCGACAAGCCGCGCGTTGCGCGCCTGCTTCTGCTTCATGCCGAAAGCCTGCCGCAGGTCGCTCTCGGCGAGCTCGGTCACGCGGCTGATCAGCGACTCGTTCCTGGGCGGCGCCTGCCACTCCCAGGCCGGCCTGCCCGCCACCTCGGCCAGCTCGTGGATCGCCTGGATTGCGCCCTGCATCTGCTCGTGGCCGTAGACCACGCCGCCGAGCATCACGTCCTCGGGTAGCTCGAGCGCCTCGGACTCCACCATCATCACGCCCTGCTCGGTGCCCGCCACCACCAGGTTGAGCTTGGACTCCTTCAGCTGGCTCATGGTGGGGTTGAGGACGTACTCGCCGCCGACGTAGCCGACCCGGCAGGCGCCGATCGGCCCGTTGAACGGAATGCCGGACAGAGTCAGTGCCGCAGACACCGCGATCATCGCCGGGATATCGGAATCGACCTCCGGGTTGAGCGACAGCACCTGGGCGACCACCTGCACCTCGTTGTAGAAGCCGTCGGGAAACAGCGGCCGGATCGGGCGATCGATGAGCCGCGAGGTCAGCGTCTCCTTCTCGGAGGGCCGGCCTTCGCGCTTGAAGAAGCCGCCGGGGATCTTGCCAGCGGCGTAGGTCTTCTCGGCGTAATCGACGGTGAGCGGGAAGAAGTCCTGTCCGGGCTTCGCTTCCTTCGCCGCCGTCACGGCGGCGAGCACCACCGTATCGTCCATGGTGCACAGCACTGCGCCGTGCGCCTGGCGCGCGATTTCACCCGTTTCGAGGGTGACCTGGTTGCTGCCGTAGGTGAATGTCTTTTTGATCGGGTTCAAAACGAGGGTCCTTTAAAAGCAAAGAGCGCTCATCGATCCCGACGAGCGCTCGGCATCACGGAATTGCGGCGCGCCTACTTGCGAAGGCCCAGCCGCTCGATCAGGCCGCGGTATTTGTCCGCGTTCTTGCGCTTGAGGTAGTCGAGCAGCTTGCGGCGCTGGCTCACGAGCTTGAGCAGCCCGCGGCGCGAGTGGAAATCCTTGGTATGCGTCTTGAAATGCTCGGTGAGGCCGTTGATGCGCTCGGTAAGGAGCGCGACCTGCACTTCCGGCGACCCGGTGTCCTTGCCCGAGCGCTGGTAATCCTTGACGACTTGCGCCTTCTGCGCGACCTGCAATGCCATTTCGCACTCTCTCCACTTTGTGAACCGGCGATTTTAACCGATGGGCCCCGCGCGTCACAAGGTTTTTCAATGATTATCAGCCGCTTGCGACGCGATCAGGAGCCGCAGCGGACGCAAGGTGCCGCAACCGGCCTCGGCCAGCCCGAGCACGCGGCCGCCCGCGCCGTAGACCGCGCACAGCCCTGTTCCAGGAAACTCCGTCCCGCAAAAATCCTTCAGTGTCTGCCCGTTGCGAAACCTTGCCTCCTGTGCGCCGTCGAGGTCGGCTCGCGGCAGCCAGCGCAGCAGCTCGTCCAGCCCGAGCAGCCGCAGCGTGCGTTCGCCTTGCGGCGTCGCGGCCAGCTGCTCCAGGCCGACGGCATCGTCCACGCGGAACCGGCCCGAGGCCGTGCGCCGCAGCCCGGCGAGGTGTGCGCAGGTGCCGAGCGCCTCGCCGATGTCCTCGGCGAGCGTGCGGATGTACGTGCCCTTGCTGCAGCGGACGCGTACGCGCAGGTCGGGCGGGTCGAAGGCCAGGTTCTCGAGCGCCGAAATGCGCACGCGGCGCGCGGCGCGCTCCACGCTTTCGCCCTTCCTCGCCAGCGCGTACAGCGGCACGCCGCCGCGCTTGAGCGCGGAGTACATCGGCGGCACCTGGTCGATCTCGCCCTGGAAGCGGGCCAGCGCCCCGGCAATGGCCGCCGCATCCGCCTGGAACCCCTTCCGCTCGATGACCTCACCTTCCGCGTCCCCGGTGCGGGTCTTCTCGCCGAGCCGCACCGTGGCGACGTATTCCTTGTCCTCGTCAAGCAGCGGCCCGGCGAGCTTGGTGGCCTCGCCGAACAGCAGCACCAGCAAACCCGAGGCGAGCGGATCGAGCGTGCCGGCGTGACCCGCCTTGGCTGCTCCCAGGAGCTGTTTTGCGCGTTGTAAAGCCGCGTTGGAGCTGATGCCGACCGGCTTGTCGAGCAGCAGCGCGCCCGAGGTCACTTCCACCGGGTCATTTCCTCGCCCGGGTGGACTCGATCAGGCGCGACAGGCGGTCGCCGCGCTCCACCGACTCGTCGTACTCGAAGCGCAGCTCGGGCGTGGTGTAGAGCTTGATGCGCTTCGCGAGCTGCGAGCGCAGGAAGCCGACGGAGCGCTTCAGTCCCTGACTGGCGTCTTCAAGGTTCTCTTTTTGAAGCAGAGTAAAAAACACCTTGGCGTGCGAGAAGTCAGGCGACACATCCACGCCCGTAATGGTGATCATGCCGACGCGTGGATCCCGCAGCTCGCGCTGCAAAAGCTCGGACAGCTCCCGCTGGATGAGGTCACCCAGCTTTTGCGGCCGTCCGATGGATTTCTGGCGCTTCAATGGGTATCAGCAACGAGAATCAGGGACGGACCACGATTCTTGGGAGAAAAACGTGCTCTGTCCCTGATTGTGGGGGTTACAGGCTCCGCGCGACTTCCACGACCTCGAACACCTCGAACTGGTCGCCCTCCTTCAGGTCGCTGAAGTTCTTCAGCGACATGCCGCATTCGAAGCCCGCCTTCACCTCGCGCACGTCGTCCTTGAAGCGCTTGAGCGAGTCGATCTCCCCGGTGTGGATCACGACGTTGTCGCGCAGCACGCGCACCTGCGCGCTGCGCTTCACCAGGCCCTCCTGAACGTAGCAGCCGGCGACCGTGCCGACCTTCGAGATGCGGAATACCTGCCGCACCTGCACCAGCCCGAGGATAGACTCCTTGCGCTCCGGCGCCAGCATGCCGGAGAGCGCGGCCTTCACGTCCTCGACGGCGTCGTAGATGATGTTGTAGTAGCGCACCTGCATGCCGGCGGACTCGATCAGCTTGCGCGCCGTGGTGTCGGCCCGCGTGTTGAAGCCGATGATGACCGCGCGCGAGGCCATGGCGAGGTTGACGTCCGACTCGGTGATGCCGCCGACGCCCGCGTGCACCACGGTCACCTTGACTTCTTCGGTGGCGAGGCGCGTCAGCGCATGCACCAGCGCCTCCTGCGAGCCCTGCACGTCGGCCTTGATCACCAGGGTCAGCACCTTCTTGCCGCCCTCGCCCATCTGCTCGAACATGTTTTCGAGCTTGGACGCCTGCTGCTTGGCGAGCTTCACGTCGCGGAACTTGCCCTGGCGGAACAGCGCGATCTCGCGCGCCTTGCGCTCATCCCCAATTACCATCATCTCTTCGCCGGCGTTCGGCACCTCGGACAGGCCTTGGATCTCCACCGGGATGGACGGGCCGGCCGACTGCACCGGCTTGCCGTTCTCGTCCAGCATGGCACGCACGCGCCCGTACACCGCGCCGGTCAGCACGATGTCGCCCCGCTTGAGGGTGCCCGACTGCACGAGCAGCGTGGCGACCGGGCCGCGGCCCTTGTCGAGGCGCGCCTCGATCACCACCCCCTTGGCCGGCGCGTCGACCGCCGCCTTGAGCTCGAGCACCTCCGCCTGCAGCAGCACCTGCTCCAGCAACTCGTCGATGCCCTGGCCGGTTTTGGCCGACACCGGGATCACCGGCGAATCGCCGCCGTACTCCTCGGGCACCACGCCGTGGGTCAGCAGCTCCTGCTTCACCTTCTCGGGATTCGCCTCGTGCTTGTCGATCTTGTTCATGGCCACGACCAGCGGCACTTCGGCCGCCTTGGCGTGGTTGATGGCCTCGATGGTCTGGGGCATCACGCCGTCGTCGGCCGCCACTACCAACACCACGATGTCCGTGGCCTTGGCGCCGCGCGCGCGCATGGCGGTGAACGCCTCGTGGCCCGGTGTGTCGAGGAAGGTGACGACGCCGCGCGGCGTCTCGACATGGTAGGCGCCGATGTGCTGCGTGATGCCGCCCGCCTCGCCCGCCGCGACCTTGGTGCGGCGGATGTGGTCGAGCAGCGAGGTCTTGCCGTGATCGACGTGGCCCATCACCGTCACTACCGGGGGGCGCGCCTCGAGCCCGGCCACCGCGTGCTCCTCGCTCACCGTAAGGTAAGCCTCCGGATCGTCCAGCTTGGCGGCCTTCGGCTTGTGGCCCATTTCCTCCACCAGGATCATGGCCGTCTCCTGGTCGAGCACCTGGTTGATGGTCGCCATGGTGCCGAGCTTCATCAGCGCCTTGATGACTTCGGCCGCCTTTACCGACATGCGATGAGCAAGCTCGCCCACCGTGATGGTTTCAGGCACCGCCACTTCGCGCACCAGCGGCTCGGTGGGCTGGGCGAAGGTAGTCTGGTCGCCGCCGCCGCCCGAAGGACGGTGACGGCCGCCACCGCGCGCGTGCCAGCCGCCGACGCCGCCGCCGGCGTCACCGCGCGTCTTGATGGTGCGCCGGCGCGCCGAATCGTCGCGCAGCACGGTGGTGGGCTTCGCCTTCTTCGGCTTCTTGTCGGTCTTGGCTTCCGCCGCCTTGGGCGCGTGCAGCGTGGTCGGCGCAGCCGTCGCGGGCGCAGGCGCCTGCGCCGCCTTCTGCTGCTCGGCCAGCTTCTGCTCCGCTTCCTTGCGCTCGCGCTCCTGCTTCTCCTTGAGCTCGGCGGCCTGCAGCTCGGCGAGCTGCTGCTGCCGGCGCGCTTCCTCTTCGCGCGCCTCCAGCTCCTTCTCGTTGATGGCCGGCGCCGCTGGCGGCGGAGGCGGCGGTGCTTCGGCGGCGACCGCCGCCGCCGTCACCTCGGCGGGATCGCGCTTGACGAATACGCGCTTCTTGCGCACCTCGACCTGCACCGTGCGGTACTTTCCCGTGGCGTCGGTCTTCTTGATCTCGCTCGTCTGCTTGCGCGTCAGCGTGATCTTGTTCTTCGCTTCGGGCGAGCCGTGCGCCCTGCGCAGATATTCCAGCAGGCGCGACTTGTCCTGCTCGCTCAGCGAGTCGTTCGGCTGATTCTTGTCCACCCCCGCGGCGCGCAGCTGCTCCAGCAGCACCGAGGGAGGAACCTTGAGCTCGCTGGCGAACTGGGCTACGCTCGTCTGCGCCATCGTTATGCGGCCTCCTTGCCTTGCCCGCCCTCGAACCAGTGGGCGCGCGCGGCCATGATCAGCTTCTTCGCGCTTTCATCGTCTAGGCCGGTGGCCTCCGACAGCTCGTCGACCGCGAGGTCGGCCAGGTCGTCGCGCGTCTTGATGCCGCTCTCGGCCAGCTTGGCCGCGAGCTGCGTGTCCATGCCTTCCAGCTTGAGCAGCTCCGGGTCGATGCCCTCAACCTTCTCCTCGTTGGCGATGGCCGCCACGAGCAGCGCGTTGCGCGCGCGCGTGCGCAGCTCGTTGACCGTGTCCTCGTCGAACGCCTCGATCTCCAGCAGCTCGTTGATCGGCACGTAGGCCACTTCCTCCAGCGTGGAGAAGCCCTCGCGCGCCAGGATGTCGGCGACCTCCTCGTCCACGTCGAGCTTCTCCATGAACTCATGCTTGATGCGGCCGGCTTCCTCCTGCTGCTTCTGGTTCGACTCTTCCTCGGTCATCAGGTTGATCTGCCACCCGGTGAGCTCCGAGGCGAGGCGCACGTTCTGGCCGCTGCGGCCGATGGCCACCGCCAGGTTCTCCTCGTCCACGACCACGTCCATTGCATGTTTCTCTTCATCCACAACAATGGAGCTGACTTCCGCAGGAGCCAATGCGCCGATCACGAACTGCGCGGGGTCCGCCGACCACAGCACGATGTCCACGCGCTCGCCGGCGAGCTCCTGGGTTACCGCCTGCACGCGCGAGCCGCGCATGCCGACGCACGTGCCGATCGGGTCGATGCGCTTGTCGTTGGTGAACACCGCGATCTTGGCGCGGATGCCGGGGTCGCGCGCCGCGGACTTGATCTCGAGCAGGCCTTCCTCGATCTCGGGCACTTCCAGCTCGAACAGCTTCATGATGAACTGCGGCGCAGTGCGCGAGAGGATGAGCTGCGGCCCGCGCGCCTGGCGGTCGATCTTCATCACCCAGGCGCGCACGCGGTCGCCCACGCGCAGGTTCTCCTTGGGGATCATCTGCTCGCGCGGCAGCATGGCTTCCAGCCGCCCGGACTCGATGATCGCCGAGCCGCGCTCCATGCGCTTTACCGTGCCGGTCACCAGCTCGTCGCCGCGCGACAGGAAGTCCTGCAGGATCTGCTCGCGCTCGGCGTCGCGGATGCGCTGCAGGATTACCTGCTTGGCGGTCTGCGCGCCGATGCGGCCGAATTCCACGTTGGCGATCGGCTCCTCGATCACCTCGTCGAGCTTGGCGTCGGGCTTGCGCTCCTGCGCTTCCTCGAGCGAAAGCATCTGCGCCTGGTTCCAGTCGGGAGTATCGTCGGGCAGGACCTTCCAGCGGCGGAACGACTCGTAGGCGCCGGTATTGCGATCGACGTGCACCCGGATGTCGATGTCGTCGGAATATTTCTTCTTGGTCGCCGAGGCGAGCGCCATTTCCAGGGCGCCGAACACGATGTCGCGCGGGACGTTCTTCTCCCGGGCGAGCACGTCCACCAGCATCACCAGCTCACGATTGCCTGCCGCAACATTTGCCGCCACGTCTTGATCCTCACAGTTCCGGTACCAGTCGCGCCCGGTCCATGTCGTCGAGCGCCAGCGCGACCAGTCGCCCTTCCAATTCGAGGCTTACCTGCCCGGCTTGCGCGCCGCGCAGCACCCCCACGAATCTGCGCCGGCCGGTCGCGTCCGGCGTGCGCATCCTCACCTCCGCCTTCTGCCCGGCGAAGCGCACGAAATCGCGCTCCTTGCGCAGCGGCCGGTCCAGCCCGGGCGAAGAGACTTCCAGCCGTTCGTAGTCGATCCCTTCGACCGCCAGTACCCTGGTCAGGTGGCGGCTGAGGCCGGCGCAATCATCGACCGTAACGCCCCCTGGCTTGTCGATGAACAGGCGCAACAGGCGCCCGCCATTCGACGCCTGCACGTCGACCAGCTCATAGCCCATGCCGGTCACCGCCGGCTCCACGACGTTCTCGAGGCGCAAACAAAAAATGCGCCGAAGCGCATCGATCAGTAAAGCTTTTGAAGTATAACCGGATTTCGCAGCTCCTGCCAGCGTCCCGGCTGCAAATCTCCCGGGAGCGGGACGGGTCCATAGCGCAGGCGCACCAGCTTGCTGACCGGGTGACCAAGGGCTTCGAACATCCGCCGGACTTCGCGGTTGCGGCCCTCCTTGAGAATCACCCGGTACCAGCGGTTGCTGCCCTCGCCTTCCCGGTAAGTCTCGATGCGCTCGAAGCGGGCCGGCTCGCCGTCGAGCGCCACGCCCTCAAGTAGCTGTTTTTTCTCGCCTGACCGCAGCTCGCCGCGTATGCGAGCCGCGTACTCTCGCTCCAGGCCGTATCTGGGGTGCATCAGCCGATTCGCAAGCTCTCCCGAGTCAGTCAGCAACAGCAGGCCTGAGCTGTTCAGGTCGAGGCGCCCGACCGCCACCCAGCGACCCGGCGGCAGGGCATCGAACACCGTGCGCCTGCCCTGGGGGTCGTTGCGCGTGACAAGCTCCCCCACCGGCTTGTGGTAGAGCAGGACGCGAGGCGAAGCCGCCCCTCTTTTCAGCTCGACCGGCTTGCCGTCAACCCGGATTTCGTCTTCGGCGCTCGCCTTCTGACCCAGGGTGGCGAGCGCGCCGTTGACCGTGACGCGGCCGGCGGCGATCCAGCTTTCCATCTCGCGGCGTGAGCCGAACCCGACCGCGGCCAGGAGCTTCTGGATGCGCTCCCCGGGGAGCGCCGCTCGCGACTTAGCCGTCGGTGCCGGTGGCGTGGACTTCCTGGGGCTCTTCGTCGACAGGCCGCAGCTCCGCCTGGGCTTCGGCTACCTGCGCCGCGGGCGCCGGCTCGAGCTGCAGGGTCTTGGCCACTTCCTCGAGGGCCGGCAGCTCCTGCAGCGAGCGCAGGCCGAGGTCATCGAGGAAGCGGCGCGTGGTGGCGTACAGGGCCGGCCGGCCAGGCGTCTCGCGGTGGCCGACGGTGTCGATCCAGCCCCGGTTCTCGAGGGTCTGGACGATCTGGGTGGACACGATCACGCCGCGGATGTCCTCGATGTCCCCCCGCGTAACCGGTTGGCGGTAGGCGATGATGGCCAGGGTCTCCATCACGGCGCGCGAGTAGCGCGGCGGCTTCTCCGGCTGGAGGCGCTCGATGTACGGCCGGAATTCGGACGTCGTCTGGAAGCGCCAGCCGCTCGCCACGGCCACCAGCTCGACCGCGCGCCCGCTCCAGTCGGCGCGCAGCTCCTCCAGCAGGTTCTTCAGCGTGTCGGCACCGATCTCGTTATCGAACAAGCGCTTGAGCTCGTTCAGGCCGACCGGTTCCTGGGAGGCGAGCAGCGCCGCCTCGAGAATCTTCTTGGCGTCAGCTGGGTTTTGCATGGGCCAATTTTACGTAAATCGGCGCGAAGCACTCGGCCTGCGTGATTTCGATGAGCAGCTCGCGCGCCAGCTCGAGCAGCGCGAGAAAGGTCACCACGAGGACCGGCACCCCGCGTCCGGGATCGAACAGCTCGGAGAACTCCATTACCCGCCGTTCCTGCAACGCACGCAGGATGGTGCTCATGTGCTCCCGCACCGACAGCTCCTCGCGCGAGATGCGATGATGCCGCGACAGTCGCGCCCGATAAAGCAGGCCTCGCCAGGCCTCGGCGAGATCCTGCGCGTGCACCTCGGGCAGCCGCTCGGCCACGGTCTTCTCGATCCATACCGAGAGGACGATGACGTCCCGCCCGAGCTGAGGCAGCTCGTCCAGCGCCTGGGCCGCCTTCTTGATCTGCTCGTACTCCAGCAGGCGCCGCACCAGCTCGGCGCGCGGGTCCTCCTCCACTGCCTCGACCGCCGCCGGCCGCGGCAGCAGCAGGCGCGACTTGATCTCCATCAGCATGGCCGCCATGACGAGGTACTCGGCGGCGAGCTCGAGGTTCTTGCTGCGCATGATGTCGACGTATTCGAGGTATTGGCGCGTGAGCGGCGCCATCGGGATGTCGAGGATGTCGAGATTTTCCTTGCGGATCAGGTAGAGGAGCAGGTCGAGCGGCCCTTCGAATGCCTCGAGAATCACCTCCAGGGCATCCGGGGGGATGTACAGGTCGTGCGGCAGCTCGATGACCGGTTCGCCGTACAGGCGCGCTACGGGAGCGTTCATGAGTAGGACAGTCCCATGGCTTCGCGCACGTCGCGCATCGTTTCGGCGGCCAGCCGCTTCGCCTTCTCGCAGCCGTCGGCCACGATGTTGCGTACCAGGGTTGGATCGTCCAGGTAGACCTGCGCGCGCTCGCGCATCGGCGCGAGCTCGGCGTTGATGGCGTCGATCACCGGCTGCTTGCACTCCAGGCAGCCGATGCCCGCGGTGGTACAGCCCTTCCACACCCAGTCCTTGCGGGCCGCGTCCGAGTAGACCTTGTGCAGCTCCCAGACCGGGCATTTCTCGGGATTGCCGGGGTCGGTGCGCTTCACGCGCGCCGGGTCGGTCGGCATGGTGCGGATTTTACGCGCCACGGACTCCGGATCCTCGCGCAGCGCAATGGTGTTGCCGTATGACTTGGACATTTTCTGCCCGTCCAGCCCGGGCATTTTCGATGCCTCGGTGAGCAGCGCCTCAGGCTCGACCAGGATCTTCTTGCCGCCGCCCTCCAGCCAGCCGTAGAGGCGCTCGCGGTCGCCGCGCGACAGGTTCTGCTGCTCGTCGAGCAATGCCTGCGCGCGCGCCAGCGCCTCGGCGTCTCCGTTCTCGAGAAACTTGGTGCGCAGGTCGTTCAGCAGGCGCGCCTTCTTGCTGCCCATCCGCTTCACGGCGGCCTTCGCCTTGTCCTCGAAGCCCGGCTCCTTGCCGTAGAGGTGATTGAAGCGCCTCGCCACTTCGCGCGTGAATTCAACGTGCGGCACCTGGTCCTCGCCGACCGGCACGTAGCGCGCGCGGTAGACGAGGATGTCGGCCGACTGCAGCAGCGGATAGCCGAGGAAGCCGTAGGTGGAGAGGTCCTTGTTCGACAGCTTCTCCTGCTGGTCCTTGTAGGTCGGCACGCGCTCCAGCCAGCCGAGCGGCGCCATCATCGAGAGCAGCAGGTGCAGCTCCGCGTGCTCGACCACCTGAGACTGGATGAAGAGCATCGACTGGTTGGGGTCGATGCCGGCCGCCAGCCAGTCGATCACCATGTCCCAGCAGTTCTTCTGCACGTCGCCGGGCGCATCGTAGTCCGTGGTGAGGGCGTGCCAGTCGGCGACGAAGAACAGGCACGGATACTCGTTCTGCAGCCGTGCCCAGTTCTTCAGCACACCGTGGTAGTGCCCCAGATGCAGGCTGCCGGTGGGCCGCATGCCGGACAGGACGCGCGTCTCGTACACGTCAGAACACCATGGCGCGGATCAGCGCATCGGAAACGCCGATGAGCGGCTCCAGCACGAAGTTCAGGACGTTGGTAACGAGCAGCAGAAGAAGCAACGGGATGCCCCACGGCTCGAGCCGGGAGTACTGCCACGCCGCGCGGCTCGGCAGCAGGCTCGCCACGATGCGGCCGCCGTCGAGCGGCAGGATGGGCAACAGGTTGAGGAACATGAATATCAGGTTGATCAGGATGCCGGCGCGCGACATTGCCCCGAACCCCTCGGAGAACGCATTCTCGGGCAACAGCACCGATATCTTCAGCAGCAGCGCCCAGGCAAGCGCCATCGCCAGGTTGGCGCCCGGACCGGCGGCGGCTACCCAGGCCATGTGGCGGCGCGGCTTGCGCAGCGCGGAGTAGTTCACCGGCACCGGCTTGGCCCAACCGAACAGGAACTTACCGCCCGAAAGGAGCAGTATTGCAAGCGGCACGACCAGGGTGCCGACGATGTCGATGTGGCGCACGGGATTCAGGCTGATGCGCCCCTGCGCGTGCGCCGTCATGTCGCCGAAATAGCGCGCCACGTAGCCGTGCGCCGCCTCGTGCAGCGTGATCGCGAACAGCACCGGGAGCGCATAGATGGCTATCGTCTGTACGAGGAGATTGACGTCCATCTTTTTGATGCGCGATTTTATCAGACGGGCTCGACCGCGAAGGGCGCGAGCGAGCCCTTGCCTTTGCGCAGCACCTGTGGTGCATCGCCGGTGAGGTCGAGCACGGTGCTCGGCTGCGTGCCGCACGGCCCGGCGTCGATGATGAGGTCGAGCCGGCGCGCCAGGCGTTCGCGGATTTCGTCTGCGTCGGCGAGCGGCGCGGCGTCGCCGGGCAGCGCGAGCGTGGTCGAGAGCATCGGCTCGCCGAGCTCGGCGAGCAGCGCGTGCGCCGCGGCGTGCCCGGGAATGCGCACGCCGATGGTCTTCCTGCGCGTCACGCGGCGCGGCACCTCGCGCCGCGCCGGCAGGATGAAGGTGTAGCTTCCCGGCACCTTGAGCAGCCCGAAGTTCTTGTCGCTGACCATCGCGTACTTCGCGATCTCGGAGAGGTCGCGGCACATCAGCGTGAGGTGATGCCGCTCGTCGATGCCGCGGAGCGCGCGCAGCCGGGCGAGCGCTGCGGCGTCCTCGAGCTGGCAGCCCAGCGCGTAGCAGGAGTCGGTCGGGTACGCGATCAGCCCGCCGCGGCGCACGATGTCCGCGGCCTGGCGTACGAGGCGCTTCTGCGGATGCGTGGGATGGAGAATGAAGAGCTGCGCCATCAGCGCAGGAACTCCTCGATCAGGCGCGCCACCGCCTCGGGCTGGTCGTGGTGCAGCATGTGGCCTGCGCCAGCGACCGTCTCGTAATGCAGATTGCGAAAGGCCGCCCGCCTTTGCGCGTGATCCTCCCGGGTAAGGCCCATGCGCTTCAGCGAGTCGGATTCGGCGGCATCCACCCAGAGCACCGGCGCGCTGATCCGCTCCCAGCAGGCGAGCACCTCTTCGTAGCGCCACAGCACCGGGTTCACGATCTTATGGGCCGGGTCACCGCGCAGCAGCACTCCATCCGCGCCCGCAGCGTGGCCCCAGTGGCGCGCCAGGAAGGCGGCCCGCTCGCTCGACAGCCGAGGATTGCCTCGCCGCAGCCGCTCGGCCAATTCGTCGAAATCCCGGTACGGGCGGAGACGCGGACGGTCGTGCAGCTCGTCCAGCCAGCGCGCGTAGCGGCCCGGCGCCTCCTCCGCCCGGGTCGGCTTAAGGCCGAACCCTTCCAGGTTGACGAGCTTTGCCACCCGCTGCGGACGGATGCCGGCGTACATGCACGCCACGTTGCCGCCCAAGCTGTGGCCGACCAGGTGCACGGCCACTCCGGGCTCGAGTTTTTCCAGCAGGAAGTCCAGATCGGCGTTGTAGTCCGGAAACCAATAGCAGTCGGCCTTGCCCCATTGCGTCAGCCCGTAGCCCCGCCAGTCGGGCGCGTAGACGTCCCATTCGCCTTGCAGCGCGTCGGCGATGAACTGGAAAGAAGCCGACACGTCCATCCAGCCATGCAGCAGGAAAAGCTTGCGCGCTCCCTCGCGCGGCCAGCGCCGCACGTGGTAGCGCAGCCCGCGCACCTCCAGGAACAGCGACTGGCTGGGCTTCAAGGCTGGAACCGGAAAGGCACTTCGGGAGCGCGGCCGGAGACGAGGTCGGCGAGCGCCCTCCCCGACCCGCAGGCCAGTGTCCAGCCGAGGGTGCCGTGGCCGGTGTTCAGGAACAGGTTGTGCAGGCGGGTGCGCCCGATGAGCGGCACATTGCTCGGTGTCGCGGGCCGAAGCCCGGCCCAGTTGTCGACCGTGGTGATCGCGCCGAGGCCCGGAAAAAGCTGGCGCACGCGGCGAGCGATGGCGGCGCAGCGCACCGGGTTGACTTCGGTGTCATAGCCGTCGAGCTCCGCGGTACCGGCGGCGCGCAGGCGGTTGCCCAGGCGCGAAACCACGATCTTGTGCGCTTCGTCGGTGAGGCTCACCGACGGGGCGGCGATCTCCTCGGCCGGGCCGAGCGGCAGCGTGATGGAGTAGCCCTTGAGCGGATATACCGGGATGCGGATGCCGAGCGGGCGCAATAGCAGCGGGCTGTAGCTGCCCAGCGCCACCACGTAGGCGTCGGCGCTTAAGCGCTGCTCGTCGTCCAGCAGCGCGGCAACCACCCGGCCGCCCTCGACTTCGATCGCCTTGAGCAGTGCGTTGAAGCGGAATGCCACTCCGCAGTGGGACGCCAGCGTGGCCAGCTCGCGGGTGAACCGGTGGGCGTCGCCGGACTCGTCGGTCGGCGTATAGACCCCGCCCGCCACCGGGTCGTGCGAGTCGCGCAGGGAAGGCTCCAGCGCGAGACACTCGGCGGCTGATTTCACCTCGCGTGGAATGCCGAGGGCGCGCATCGACTCCGCACTGCGCGCGAGCGCCTCGAAATCGCGCGCATCGGTCGCGAAATGCAAAATGCCGCGGGAGAGCTGGTCGTAGCCGATGCCGAGACGCTCGCGCAGCGCGATGAGGCATTCGCGGCTGTAGGCGGCCAGGCCGGCGAGCGCGCGGCAATTGCGCTCGAAGGCGCCCGGCATGCATTCGCGCAGGAAGCGCAGCCCCCATTCCCACTGCGCCCAGTCGGCGTGCGGCCGGAAAAGCATCGGCGCGTCCTCTCGCCCCAGCCAGCGCAGGATCTTCGGCAGGACCGAAGGCCGCGCCCATGGCTCGGCGTGCGCCGCCGAGATCTGGCCGCCGTTGGCGAACGAGGTTTCCATGGCCGCTTGCGACTGCCGGTCGAGCACCACGACTTCGTGGCCCGCCTGCGCAAGGTACCAGGCGCTGGTCACGCCGACCACGCCGGCGCCGAGAACGAGCACTCTCACTCGATTATCATAGCGCCATGCCCCTGTTCTCCATCGGCGAGCGGCGCGCGCGCCTCCTCGGCGAGCGTCACTTCGTCGCCTACGACGCCACGCTGATCGGCGACGTCACGCTGGAAAACGACGTCAGCGTGTGGTTCAAGGTGGTAATTCGCGCGGAGAACGACCAGATCACCATCGGCGAAGGCAGCAATATCCAGGACGGCTCGGTGCTGCACGTCGATCCAGGCTACCCGCTGCGCCTGGAGCCCCGGGTGAGCGTCGGCCACAAGGCGATGCTGCACGGCTGCACGGTGGGCGAAGGCAGCCTGATCGGCATCAACAGCGTGGTGATGAACGGCGCGCGCATCGGCCGCAGCACGCTGGTCGGCGCCAACACGCTGATCGCGGAGGGCAAGGAAATCCCGGACGGCGTGCTGGTGCTGGGCTCGCCGGGCAAGGTGGTGCGCGACCTCAAGGAGGAGGAGAAAGCCCTCCTCCTCAAGATCGCCCAGGGCTACATCGACCGGTCGAGGTTGTACCGCGAAACCCTGAAGCAGGTATAGAAGACCGAAGACGTCGCCCCCCCGAAGGCGGGGGCCCCGTTTTCTTTTCTCAACATGGGTCCCCGCTTTCCGCGGGAACGACGGCGTTTCCCCTACTTCGGCGCCATCCTGATCGCGCCGTCCAGCCGGATGGTTTCCGCGTTCAGCATCTCGATCTCGACGATCGCCTTCACTACCTGAGCATATTCCGCCGGCCTGCCGAGCCGCGACGGGAAAGGCACCTGCTTGCCGAGCGACTCCTGCGCCTCCTTCGGCAGCCCGGCGAGCAGCGGCGTCTCGAAAATGCCCGGCGCGACAGTGCACACGCGGATGCCGTTGCGCGAGAGATCCCTCGCGATCGGCAGCGTCATGCCGACGATCGCGCCCTTGGACGCCGAGTAGGCGGCCTGGCCGATCTGGCCGTCGAATGCCGCCACCGAGGCGGTGTTGACGATCACGCCGCGCTCCCCGCCCGCGTTCGGCGAGGCTTTCGCCATGGCGTCGGCGGCGAGCCGCGTCATGTTGAAGGTGCCGAGTACGTTCACCTGGATCACTTTCTGGAAGCGGCCGAGGTCGTGCGGCGCTTCCTTGCCCAGGGTGCGCTCGGCGAGCGCGATGCCGGCGCAATTCACCAGCACCTGCAGGCCGCCGAACTCCTTCAGCGCGAGCGCGACCGCCGCCTTGCCGTCGGCTTCGGAGGAGACGTCGCACTTGATGAAGCGCCCGCCGAGCTCCTTCGCCAGCTTCTCGCCAGCCTCGACCTGCAGGTCGGCAATGACCACTTTCGCGCCGTTCTCCGCCGCCATGCGCGCCGTCGCCGCGCCCAGGCCGGAAGCGCCGCCGGTGACGAGGAAAATGCTGTTCTTGATCTGCATTAAGGCTCCATCCGGAATAAGGTAATTCGCTGAGAAATTCGACGATAATTTTACATTCATGAAGCTGGCTTTCGGCATCGCCTTCGGCGACCTGTACGAGCGCGCGGGTCTGCTGCGCGTCGACACCGCCTTTCTGGACTTCCTCGGCGAAGCCGATCGCCCCCTGCGCGACCGGCTGCTGTCATCGAGAACAAAACCCCCTGCGGGAAAGGAAGAGTCCGATCTCCTCGTAGCGCTCGCGCCGCACGTCGAGGACTTCCTCGCCCGGCTTTTCGGCATCGAGGTCGAGGCGCTCGCCCTCGCGGCGAAGCATCACGAGCTGGCCCCGCTGTACTCGGTCAAGCGGCTCTTCGTGCAGCGGCGCGCGCTGCACAAGGTGAAACTGCAGGACGCCCGACCCGACGGTTTCGAATTCACCACCGAGCTCGACTTCGCGCGCCAGGTCACCGAATGGCAAAAGGACGAGGCGGGCAACGCCGAGCGGCTCGAGCGCGCTGCCCGCTACGCCGCGTGGGCAGCCACCACCCCGGAAGGCAAGGCGAAGCACCGCCACGGCGTGCTGTTCAAGGCACCGCGCAAGCTCGACTACATGCGCCTGGTGCCGGTGCACACCGATACGAGCAAGGGGTATTCAGAGCATAGTCTTTCCCATCTGCGCGTCCGCGAGGGCTTCAAGCTGACCGATCCGGGCACGGACCTGACCGGCGCGCTGGACGAGGCGAACTACTGCATCTGGTGCCACGAGCAGGGCAAGGATTCCTGCTCCACGGGGTTGAAGGAAAAGCCTCCCGCGGAGGGCTTCCGCAAGACGGTGTTCGGCGTGCCGCTCAATGGCTGCCCGCTGGAAGAGAAGATCTCCGAGTTCCACATGGTGAAGACCCGCGGCCAGCCGCTGGCCGCCCTCGGCATCATCGTGGTGGACAACGCGATGGTGGCCGGGACCGGACACCGCATCTGCAACGACTGCATGAAGTCCTGCATCTACCAGAAGCAGGATCCGGTCGACATCCCGCAAGCCGAGACGCGCACGCTGAAGGACGTGCTCGAGCTGCCGTGGGGCTTCGAGATCTATTCGCTCCTTACGCGCTGGAACCCTTTCGACCTGCGCCGCCCCTACCCCAAGGCGCCCACGGGGAAGAAAGTCCTGGTCGTCGGCCTCGGGCCGGCGGGCTTCACGGTGGCGCATCACCTGCTGAACGATGGCCATACCGTGGTCGGCATAGACGGCCTGAAGATCGAGCCGCTCGCACCGTCGGTTTCAGGGGCGGATCCGCTCGGAAAGCGGGTTGGTTTTCAACCTGTCAAAAACATCGAAGAGCTGCGTGAACCCTTGGACTCGCGCGTGATGGCCGGGTTCGGCGGCGTGGCCGAGTACGGCATCACGGTGCGCTGGGACAAGAATTTCCTCAAGGTGATCCGCCTCCTGCTCGAGCGGCGGCGGCAGTTCGCCATGTTCGGCGGCGTGCGCTTCGGCGGCACGCTGACCATCGACGAAGCGTTCGCGACCGGCTTCGACCACATCGCGCTGTGCGCGGGCGCCGGCCGGCCTACAGTGCTGGAAATTCCCAACGGGTTTGCGCGCGGCGTGCGCGCCGCTTCCGATTTCCTGATGGCGCTGCAGCTCACGGGTGCGGCAAAGCGCGAATCGATCGCCAACCTGCAGATCCGCCTGCCGATCGTGGTGGTCGGCGGCGGGCTGACGGCGATCGACACGGCCACCGAGTCCCTCGCTTACTACGCGGTGCAGGTGGAGAAGTTCCTGTCGCGCTACGAGCAGCTCGAGGAGAAGCCGGCGTGGAATCCGGAGGAGCGCGCCATCGCAGAGGAGTTTCTCGAACATGCCCGAGCCCTTCGAAACACGCGGCCCGATGAAAAGCAGAAGCTTTTGAAGTCTTGGGGCGGCGCCACCATCGCTTATCGCCGCCGCCTAATCGACAGCCCCTCTTACACGCTGAATCACGAGGAGGTAGAGAAGGCGCTGGAAGAAGGCGTGGTGTTCGCCGAGGGCCTCAGCCCGGCGCGCATCGAGGTGGACGAATACGGGCATGCGCGCGCGGTGACGTTCCAGGATGGCATCCAGCTCCCTGCGCGCTCGGTGCTGATAGCGGCCGGCACCCAGCCGAACACTGTACTCGCGCGCGAGGAAGGCGTGAGCCTCGCGCTCGACGGCAAGTATTTCCAGGCGTGCGACGAGGACGGCACCCCGGTGAAGCCGGAGCGCGGCGCGGCCAAGCCGAAGCACCCGGACGTGCTGCTGCATCGCCGTGCGGACGGGCGCTTCATGAGCTTTTTCGGCGACCTGCATCCGTCCTTCTTCGGCAACGTCGTGAAGGCCATGGGCGGCGCGAAGCAGGGCTACCCTGTCGTTTCGCGGGTTTTGGACAGGATCGCTGCCTCGTCACGGGATGACGACGCCGTATTCCTCTCCCGGCTCAACCGCGACCTGCGCGCCGTGGTGCACGAGGTGCGGCGCCTTACGCCCCGCATCGTCGAAGTGGTCTTGCGCGCGCCGATCGCCTCGCGGCGCTTCAACCCGGGCCAGTTCTACCGCATGCAGAACTTCGAGACGCTCGCGCTGCGGGTGCCGGGGACCACGCTCGCCATGGAAGGCCTCGCCCTCACGGGCGCATGGGTCGATCGCGAGAAAGGCCTCATCTCCGTCATCGCGCTGGAAATGGGCGGCTCCGCGGACCTGCTGGCCTACCTGCGCCCGGGAGAGCCGGTGGTGCTGATGGGCCCGACCGGTACGCCCACCGAGATCCCGCGCGGCGAGACCGTGGTGCTGGCGGGCGGCGGGCTGGGCAACGCGGTGCTCTTTTCCATCGGCCGCGGCTTGCGGGCGGCCGGCTCGAAGGTGATCTATTTCGCCGGCTACAAAACGCTGCAGGACCGCTACCGCGTCGAGGACATCGAGGCCGCCTCCGACGTAGTAGTCTGGTGCTGCGACCAGGCGCCCGGTTTTGCGCCGCGCCGGGCGCACGACCGGACATTCGTCGGCAACATCGTCCAGGCGATGCAGGCCTACGCGAGCGGCGCCCTCGGCGACCAGAGCATCCCCTTCTCCGCCACTGACCGCATCATCGCGATCGGCTCCGACAGGATGATGGCCGCCGTCGCCCTCGCCCGGCATGGGGTTCTGAAAGATCACTTGAAACCGGGGCACATCGCGATCGGCTCGATCAACTCGCCGATGCAGTGCATGATGAAGGAAATTTGCGCGCAGTGCCTTCAGCCCCACGTCGACCCGGCCACCGGCAACGCGAGCTACGTGTTCTCCTGCTTCAACCAGGACCAGCCGCTGGACCAGGTCGACTTCGGCGCCCTCTCCCAGCGCCTCGCCCAGAACGGCGTGCAGGAAAAGCTCACCGCCCTTTGGATCGGCCGCTGCCTCAAGCAGCTCCCTCCCCCCGCGGAGCGCAAGGCAGCCTGAACTAGCGTTTCATTAACGGACGCTCGCGAGGCGGATGCGCAGCTTTTCGCGCACGTGCATAGGCAGGCCGACGAGATCGGACTGCAGAAAGCCCGCCGCTTGCTTGCGCTCCTCGGGTTCCGCGCCGGCCACTTCCGCAGCGATGAGGTCGATCGCCTCCTCCTCTTCTGCCGGCGACATCTGTGCGAAGCATTCGTGCACCTTCTTCGAGTAATCGTCCATCCCGCGCAGTGCATCGAGCATCATGCGAAACGACCCCGCGCCCATGGGCATCGATGCCGACATGCCGAAGAGGAGCTTCAGCTCCTGCGGCGAGCACGGCAGCTCGTGGTCCGGGATCGCTTTCGACACCTTCACCAGACGGTCCACCAGCTCGTCGGCTTCCGCGGCGGAGAGCGGCGGCGCGCTGCGCATCGCCTGCAGGGCGGCCATCGCCTGCGCCATCTTCTCGCGCGTTGCCGGGTCCAGGCGCGCGAGCGCCGCCGGGTCGATCTGCCCTATGAGCGGACTCATCATATGCGCGCCCATTGCGCCGGTTCCCGTCTGCGCAAGCATCGACTTGCACGCGCCGAGCGACTCCTGCGCGAGCGAAGTGAGCTGCGACTTGAGGAAGTCCTGCATCGCCTCCTTGAGAAGCTGCTTGCCGAGGATCGCGAGCGGACCCGCGGCGTGCGTCGCCAGCGGCGCCATTGCAAGAACCGCGCACAGGCAACAGATACGGACTTTCCCCATCGGCCACTCCCCCCGGAGACCGGGCAACGAAACGATACGCCGATCGCGGCGGGAAGGGGCTACCTGGCGAGCGAAAGCATCAGCTTATTCCGCCTTCGCGCCGAGGGACTTGGCGATCTTGCCGAACTTGTCCAGGTCGGCGCGGATGCGGGCCGTGAACTGCTGTGGCGAGCTTGCCACGACGTCGAGCCCGGCGCCCTCGAAGCGCGCGCGGGTTTCCTTTTCGTTCAGGATGGCGACGATTTCGGTGTGCAGCTTCTCGATGATCGCGGGCGGCGTGCCCGCGGGCGCCACCATACCGAAATAGGCGTCCATCGCCACGTCGGGGTGGCCGGTTTCGGCAAAGGTCGGCGTGTCGGGCAGGCCGGGATGGCGCTTCGGTACGGTCACTGCGATCGGCTTGAGCTTGCCTGAGCGGATATGCGGGATGCCGGACGAAATGGCGCCGAACAGCAGGTCCACGTTGCACGCCGCCGCATCGACCACGGCGTTGCCGAAACCCTTGTACGGCACGTGCGTCATGTCGATGCCCGCGGAGGTCTTCAGCATCTCTCCGGCAAGGTGATGGTTGCTGCCGAACCCGGACGAGGCGATGTTGAGGCGTTTCTGCTTTGCCAGCGCGATAACCTCCGCCACGGTGGACGCCGGCACCTTCGTGCAAGCCATCAGCACGAATCCCGCGCTCGTCGCGATCGAAATCGGCGCGAAGTCGCGTAGCGTGTCGAATGGCACCTTCGTATAGACGTTCGGGTTGATGACCAGCGGGCCGTCGGAGGCGGCGAACAGCGTGTAACCATCCGGGGCGGACTTCGCCACGAGCTCCGCAGCGATGTTGCCGCCCGCGCCGGTGCGGTTCTCGGCAACGAAGGGCTGCCCCAGGCGCTCCGCCAATCTTGCGGCGAGCACGCGGCCGGTCAGGTCGGGCGCGCCGCCGGGCGGAAACGGAATGATCACCCGGACGGCCCGCGACGGATAGTCCTGCGCCCAGCTACCGAGCGCGCAGAGTGACAGAAGTAAAGCGGCGGCGATGCGAAGCATGCAGTGGCTCCTCACGTATCCAGCACGGATGAGTGGAAAAGCGATTCGACCGGTACAGGGCGCTCGAGCAGCCGCTGGTCCACCATCCAGCCGATGAAACGCTCGAGGTTGGCGCGGTTCGCCCGCAGCCCGGAAGTCCAGGGATCCGAGCCGAGCGCGGCCCTCTGGCGCTCGTATTCGTTGCGCGAAAACGCGAGCAGCGCGTAGCCCGGGTCGTGATAGAAGTCGTGCGACTGCTGCTTGGCCGCTTCCCAGAGCTGCATGAGTTCGCGCGCGAGCGTTGGCCGCTCCCGTATGCGCTCTTCCTTCACCGCCAGCAGGTGCATGATCGGATAGAAGCCGCGCGCCTGGTAATAACGCAGGCACTCCGCCGGGGAGTCCTCGAAAAGGCGCGCCACGCGGTCGGTACGCTCTTGCAGCAGCGCGGGCGGGTGCGGATGGATGTACGCGTCGATCTCACCGTCCACCAGCATGCGCGCCATATCGCCCTCCACGCGCCGCAGCGATACCGTGGGGTGCGACCAGGGAATCTCTTCCGGATGCTGCGTGTACCACCGGATGTCTTCCCAGCGTACGCTGTAGAAGTCCTTGAGATCGCCCTTGGCAAGCACCGACATCGTCACCTGGAAAGCCCACAGGCCGACCCGCTTGCCGGCGAGGTCGCCCGCAGCGCGGATGCCGGCGGTCTTGTTGACGAAAATATGGTTCTGGCTGAAGAGCCGCCGGGGAAACACTGGCACCGCAGTGAGCGGCACGCCGCGCGTCCTGGCGATGATGTAGGACGCGAGCGAAACCTCGGCGGCGTCGAATTCGAGGCCGCGCAACATGCGCCCGTGCCGGTCAATGCCGTCGCGTCGCGGCGGCACCATGCCGACCTCGAGCGCCTGGTACGCAAAGGGCGCTTCGACGGCGCCCATGAACAGCGGTATGTGCCGGTCGTACCGGTCAAGCGCGATGGTTAGAGCCAAGCAATGCTCACATGAAGGTGTTCATCGTCCGTATTCTGCCCCCGACTCCATCGTAGCCGCCGCTGTTTCGCAATCGTCTCCTCCTCTTCTGCCGATGACCCGGGTAAGGGCTTGGGGTTGCAACGAAGATGTCCATGTGGCCTCCTATGGACCTACCGTACTCGCCGCCAAGACCAACCTTGATCCAGCGCAAATTCGAGCCGGGTGTCCTGCGCCGCGCCGTGCACGGCCTCTCCCCGGCGTATTTCGCCATGGTGATGGCGACCGGCATCGTGTCGCTCGCCGCGCACCTCCTCGCCATGCCGCGCATCGCCGGCGGGCTTTTCCGGCTCAACGTGGCGGCGTACGCGGGCCTCTGGCTCCTCACCGCGCTGCGCGCCGCCTGGTACCCGCGCGAGCTGGCGCGCGACATGGTGGACCACGGCCGCGGCCCGGGCTTCTTCACCACGGTCGCCGCCTCGGGCGTGCTCGGCAGCCAGTTCGTGCTCATGGCGGGCGACTACACGACCGCCAAGGCCCTCTGGGTTGTGGCCCTGGCGCTCTGGGTAGGGCTCACCTACACGATCTTCACCGCGTTCACCATCAAGGAGGAAAAGCCTCCGCTCGAGCAGGGTATCTCGGGCGCGTGGCTCCTCGCCGTGGTGGCCACCCAGTCGATCGCCGTGCTGAGCGCGCACCTCGCGGCGCACGCCGCGCCTCCGTACCGGCTCGAGCTCAACTTCCTCGCGCTCTCCATGTGGCTTTGGGGCGGGATGCTCTACATCTGGATGATCTCGCTCATCTTCTACCGCTACACGTTCTTCCGCTTCTCGCCCGGGGACCTCTCGCCGCCCTACTGGATCAGCATGGGCGCCATGGCGATCTCGACGCTCGCCGGGTCGCTCCTCATCGAGAACTCGCCGCAGGCGCCGTTCCTCGCCTCGCTCGCGCCCTTCCTCAAGGGCTTCACGGTGTTCTACTGGGCGACGGGCACCTGGTGGATCCCGATGCTCCTCGTGCTCGGCGTGTGGCGCCACGGCGTCAAGCGCTTCCCGCTGCGCTACGACCCGCTCTACTGGGGCGCGGTGTTCCCGCTCGGCATGTACGCGGTCTGCACGTTCGAGATGGCGCGCGCGCTCGAGCTCGAGTTCCTTTACGTCGTGCCGCGCTACGCCGTCTACGTTGCGCTCGCGGCCTGGGCGCTCGCCTTCTCCGGCCTGCTGCGCTCGCTGGCGCGCGGCCTGGTCGCGCGGCCGGCCTAGCCGGGCGGGCGGCAATCTTGCTTCGCCGGAGCGGCAGACCGGCGCGCAATTATCTGCTACACTCGACGCATCAACTTTTATATAAGTCTTATATATACATGGCGAAGGCCAAGGTCAGCACGTTCTCGGCCACCCAGCGGGATCTGGCGATGCTGGAGGCGGTGGCGCGCTACCACGGGCTGAACAAGTCCGCGACCATCGCCAGCCTGGTGCGCAGGGAGTTCTGGCGCGTGTTCCCGGGCGGCACGGACAAGATCAAGCCCGATCGCGGCGCGAAAGTGGAAGGTGAGAAATGAACGCAAGGTTGATAGCAGCAGCGGCGCTATGGGCCGTGGCGACGGCTTGCCATGCTCAGGCCGTCAAGATCGGCGAGCTGAACAGCTACAAGGTGTTCCCCGCCTTCCTCGAGCCTTACAAGAAGGGCTACGAGCTCGCGCTGGAGGAGATCAACGCCGCGGGCGGCGTGAACGGCCGCAAGCTGCAGATCGTGTCGCGCGACGACGGCGGCACGCCGGGCGACGCGGTGCGCGTGGCCGAGGAGCTGCTGTCGCGTGAAAGAGCCGACGTGCTGATGGGCACGTTCGCCTCGAACGTGGGGCTGGCGGTGGCCAACCTAGCCAACCAGCGCAAGGTGCTGTTCCTCGCGGCCGAGCCGCTCACCGACAAGATGGTGTGGGAGAACGGCAACCGCTATACCTTCCGCCTGCGGCCCTCCACCTACATGCAGGTTGCAATGCTGGTGCCGCAGGCGGCAAAGCTGAAAAAGCGCCGCTGGGCGATCGTCTACCCGAATTACGAGTACGGCCAGTCGGCCACCGAGTCCTTCAAGAAGCTGCTCAAGGAAGCGCAGCCCGACGTGGAATTCGTCGCCGAGCAGGCGCCGCCGCTCGGCCGGATCGACGCCGGCGCTGTCGTGCAGGCGCTGGCCGAGGCGAAGCCGGACGCGATCTTCAGCTCGCTGTTCGCCGCGGACCTGCAGAAATTCGTGCGCGAGGGGAATACCCGCGGCCTGTTCACGAACCTTACGGTATTCAACCTGCTCGGTGGCGAGCCCGAGTACCTCGACCCGCTGCGCGAGGAGACGCCCGAAGGCTGGTGGGTCACCGGCTATCCCTGGAGCGAGATCGACACGCCCGAGCATCGCCGCTTCCGCGAGGCATACCAGAAGCGCTGGAAGGACTACCCGCGGCTCGGCTCGGTGGTGGGCTATACGGCGGTGTACGCCATCGCCAATGCCATGAAGCAGGCGGGATCGAGCGACAGCGACAAGCTGGTCGAGGCGCTGAAGGGCCTCAGGATGCAGAGCCCGTTCGGCGAGATCGAATGGCGCGCCATCGACCACCAGTCCACGATGGGCGCCTATGTCGGTCAGCTGGCGAAGAAGGACGGGCGCGGCGTGATGCTCAACTGGCACTACGCCGACGGCGCCAAGTACCAGCCGCCCGACGCTGAAGTGCGCAAGCTGCGCAAGGATTGAGCGGCTCGGCCGTCTTCCTGCAATTCCTGAACGGGCTGGCCGGCGCCAGCTCGCTGTTCCTCGTCGCCGCCGGCCTGTCGCTGATTTTTGGCGTCAGCCGCATCGTCAATTTCGCGCACGGGTCGCTGTTCATGCTCGGCATGTACGTGGCGGTGTGGCTTGCGCCGCGGGTCGGCTACTGGGCGAGCGTGCCGCTTGCCGCGCTGGCGGTCGGATTCGTCGGGGTTCTCCTGGAAGTGCTTCTTCTGCGGAGGATCTACAAGGCGCCGGAGCTGTTCCAGCTGCTCGCCACGTTCGCCGTCGTACTGCTCATCAAGGATTTCGCGCTCTGGGCATGGGGCCCGGAGGACATGCTCGGTCCGCGCGCGCCCGGCTTCACCGGCGCAGTGCAGATCGCCGGGCGCGCGTTTCCCGAGTACGACCTGCTGCTCATCGCGCTCGGGCCGCTCGTGTTCCTCTGCCTTCACCTGCTTCTCCGGAAAACGCGCTGGGGAATTCTGGTTCGCGCCGCGACGCAGGACCGCGAGATGGCGGGCGCGCTGGGCGTCAACCAGAAGGCGCTCTTCACCTCCGTATTCGTCCTGGGCGCGGCATTGGCCGGGCTCGGCGGCGCGCTTGCCATCCCGCGGGAGCCGGCGAGCCTGGAGATCGACCTCGCCATCGTGTCGGACGCCTTCGTCGTGGTGGTGGTCGGTGGCCTCGGGTCGATTCCGGGCGCCTTCCTCGCCGCGCTGCTCATCGCCGAGATCAAGTCGTTCTGCATCGGCCTCGGATATTCCAAGGTCACGCTCGCCGTCGAGTTCATCGTCATGGCGGCGGTGCTCGTGGTGCGGCCGTGGGGGCTGCTCGGCAAGCCTCAGGCCCTCGCGCGGGGGCCCGCCGCGATCCAGGCGCCGCTCGATCTCCCCTCGAAGAGCTTCGTGCTGCTGCTGCTCGCAGCCGCCGCCGCGCTCGCCCTGGCGCCTGCCGCGACCGACGGTTATTTATTGGTGCTGCTGACCGACGTCCTGGTGTTCGCGCTGTTCGCCGCCAGCCTGCACTTCATGATGGGACCGGGCGCCATGGTGTCCTTCGGCCATGCCGCCTATTTCGGCCTGGGCGCCTACGGCGCCGGCCTGCTGCTGCTGCGCTTCGGGCTGCCGATGGAGGCGTCGCTCGCGCTCGCGCCGCTCTTCGCCTTCGCCGGCGCCCTGCTCTCGGGCTGGTTCTGCGTGCGCCTGTCGGGCGTGTACCTCGCGATGCTCACGCTCGCCTTCGCGCAGATCGCGTGGTCGGTCGCGATCCAGTGGGACGAGGTCACCGGCGGCTCCAACGGCCTGATCGGCGTATGGCCCTCCGGCTGGCTCGCCTCCAGGAGCGCCTACTACCTCGCGGTGCTCGCGGTGAGCGGCGCGGCGATGGCGCTGCTGTGGCGCGCGATCCACTCGCCCTTCGGCTGGGCGCTGCGCGCCGGCCGCGACTCGCCGCTGCGCGCCGAGGCCATCGGCATCGACGTGCGCCGCGTGCAATGGGCGGCCTTTACGGTGGCCGGGACGTTCGCCGGCATCGCGGGCGCGCTGTTCGCATTCTCCAAGGGCTCGATCTCGCCGGAGCTGCTGTCGGTGCCCCGCTCGGTGGACGCGCTTGCCATGGTGCTGCTGGGCGGCGTCCAGACGCTGACCGGGCCGCTATGGGGAGCGGCGTTGTTCACCTGGCTCGAGGACTCGGTCTCGCGCAGCTTCGACTACTGGCGCGCGGCGATCGGCGTGGTCATCCTCCTGCTCGTGCTGGCTTTTCCTCAGGGCGTGGCGGGGTTCGTGAAGGAACGCTTCCTCCGGTGAGCGCGCTCTCCGTCCGCGGTATCACCAAAGCCTACGGCGGCGTGCAGGCGGTCAGGGACGTATCGTTCGACGTCGCGCCCGGCGAGCTCGTCGCGCTGATCGGCCCCAACGGCGCGGGCAAGACCACCTGCTTCAACATGCTGAACGGCCAGCTCGCGCCGGACTCGGGCGAGATCCTGCTGGGCGAGGCGCGCATCACCGGCCTGCCGCCGCACCGCATCTGGCGCATGGGCGTCGGCCGCACTTTCCAGGTCACGGCCACCTTCGGCTCGATGAGCGTTCGCGAGAACGTGCAGATGGCTCTCATCTCCCATAGTGGACAATTGAGGTCCGCCTGGAAACTTGCCTCCAAACTCAACATCTCAGAAGCCGATGCGCTGCTCGAGCGCGTGGGCATGCAGGAGCAGGCGGAGCGACCGTGCGCGGTGCTCGCCTATGGCGACCTGAAGCGCGTCGAGCTGGCGGTGGCCCTTGCCAACCGGCCGCGCGTGCTGCTCATGGACGAGCCCACCGCCGGCATGGCGCCCGAAGAGCGCGGCGCGCTGATGCAGCTTGCGGCTGCGCTGGCGCGCAGTGACGGCATCGCGGTGCTCTTCACCGAGCACGACATGGACATGGTGTTCGGCCACGCGAGCCGCGTGCTGGTCCTGCACCTCGGCAAGCTCATCGCGCAGGGCAGCGCGGACGAGGTGCGCGCGGACCCCATGGTCCGGGAGGTCTACCTTGGCGATGCTTGAGGTGCGCGGCCTGGGCGCCGGCTATGGCCGCGCGCGCGTGCTCTTCGACATCGGCCTGGCCGCGGATGGCGGAGAGGTGGTGGCGTTGGTCGGCCCCAACGGCGCCGGCAAGTCGACCCTGCTCAAAGCGGTGATGGGTCTGGTGCCGCCGCTTTCCGGCGAAGTGCGCTTCGACGGCGTGCGCATCGACGGGCGGGCGCCTTACGAGATCGCGCGCCTGGGGTTGGGCTACGTGCCCGAGGACCGGCGCATCTTCACCGACCTCACGGTGGCCGAGAACCTGGCGGTCGGGCGGCAGCCGCCGCGGCCTTCCGCGCCCGCCTGGGGAGACGACAGGCTCTTCGCCCTCTTCCCGGCGCTCGCTGCCATGCTCGAGCGCCCGGGCGGACGCATGTCCGGCGGCGAGCAGCAGATGCTGTGCATTGCCCGCACGCTGGCGGGCAACCCCAAGGCCATCCTGCTGGACGAGCCCTCCGAGGGGCTCGCGCCGGTGCTCGTCGCTCAGGTGGCGCAGGCGATTCTCGAGCTGAAGCGCGCCGGCGTCGCGGTGCTGCTCGCCGAGCAGAATGCGCGCTTCACCGGGCGCGTCGCGGATCGCGGCTACCGGCTGGAGAAAGGGCGCATCATTCCATCATGAACCGCGGCCTGCTGCTGACCCTGACCGAGCCGCCCGCGGCAATGGAGGAGGAGTTCAACGCCTGGTACGACCAGGAGCACCTGGCCGAGCGCCTCGCCATTCCCGGGTTCCGCTCGGCGACGCGCTGGGTCGCCGACGTGCCCCCCGGTGCGGGCAAGTATCTTGCGACTTACGAGCTCGACTCCGTGCACGTGCTTTCCTCGTTGGCCTACCTGCAGCGCTTCCAGAACCAGACGCCCTGGAGCCGGCGCTGCCTGGGCAAAGCCGTAGTTTTCAAGCGCTGGGCCTGCGAGCAGGTCGAGCCCGGCGCGGCCGATCCGCACCCTGGGGCCAAGGCCCTGGCGCTCAACGGCGAAACTCAAAACGCGCTACAGGTTCGTCGCTTCGTTTCCGCGGACGGCGAGCGCATCACGCTCTGTGAAATGCCAGATTTCAAAGGCATGCCCGGCATTGTCTATCGCCTCTACCAACCTTGAGCGTTATGCCTGGCTGTCGGTAGCGGCCGCGCTCGCCACCATCAGCCTGAAGACCCTGGCGTGGTGGCTCACCGGCTCGGTCGGCCTTCTGTCCGACGCCCTCGAGTCGCTGGTGAATCTCGCCGCGGCTCTGCTGGCGCTCTGGATGCTGCGCGTAGCAGCCTCGCCGCCGGACGACGGACATCCCTATGGCCATTCCAAGGCGGAATATTTTTCCGCCGGCATCGAGGGCGCGCTGATCGTCATCGCGGCGGCGGGCATCGTGTTGACCGCCGTGCCGCGGCTGGTCGAGCCGCAGCCGCTCGATACGCCGCTGCTGGGCCTCGCCATCACGTTGGTGGCGACGCTGATCAACCTCGCGATGGCGATGGTGCTGCTACGTGCGGGCAAGCGCCATCACAGCATCATCCTCGAGGCCGACGGGCACCACCTGTTGACCGACGTCTGGACGTCGGCCGGCGTGATCGTCGGCGTCGCGCTGGTGGTCGCGACCGGCTGGCTGCGCCTGGACGCGATCGTGGCCCTCGCGGTTGCCGCGCACATCGTCTGGGTGGGCCAGGGCCTGGTGCGCCGCTCCATCTCCGGCCTCATGGATGCGGCCATCTCGGCAGAGGACACCGGCGAAGTGACGCGCCTGTTCGCCGAGTACTCGAAGCGCTACGGCGTTGCCTTCCACGCGCTGCGCACGCGTCAGGCGGGCACGCGGCGCTTCATTTCGTTTCACCTGCTGGTGCCCGACCAGTGGAGCGTGGCGCAGGCGCACCGCCTGTCGGAAGAAATGGAAGAGCGCATCCGCTCGCTGGTGCCCAACGCGGGCGTGTTCGTTCACATCGAGCCGATCTCCGACCCCTCTTCCTACGACGACCAGCACCTCGACCGCCCCTAAGGGCGACTCTGAAAAGCGCTTAATCGTCGCCCCCGCGAAGGCGGGGGCCCATGGGGACGGCCGGGTGCATTGATACCGTGCATGAAAGATCAGGCTGATCGAGGACATGAACCCCGAGTGGAAAGACCTTTCTGCGCAGGCATTCTGATTCTTTAGATTGGGCCCCCGCCTTCGCGGGGGCGACTTGTTCGGATTTCCCTAAAGCTGCTTCGCTTTTTCTCTTAAGACGTATTTCTGTATCTTGCCGGTCGCCGTGGTCGGCACCGGACCGAACACCACCTTCCGCGGGATCTTGTAGCGCGCGAGGTTCTGCCGGCACCAGTCGATGTACTCCGTCTCGGTGGCGCTCGCGCCCGGCTTGAGCTGGATGAAGGCGCAGGGCGTCTCGCCCCATTTCTCATCCGGGCGCGCCACCACGGCAGCGAGCTGCGTCGCCGGGTGCTTGTACAAGGCGATTTCCACCTCCACCGAGGAAATGTTCTCGCCGCCCGAGATGATGATGTCCTTCTTGCGGTCTTTGATTTCGATGTAATTGGAGGCATGCCACACCGCGAGGTCCCCGGTATGCATCCAGCCGCCGGCGAAGGTCTCCGCGGTGGCTTTCGGGTCCTTCAGGTAGCCCAGCATCACCGTATTGCCGCGCACCAGGATCTCGCCGATCGCGCGGCCGTCCTTCGGCAGCGGCTTGCAGGTCGTCGGGTCGGCGACGATGTGGCCCTCGACCACCGGGTAGCGCACGCCCTGCCGCGCCATCTGGTTGGTTCTGTCTTCGAGAGAGTTCTCTCTCCATTGGTCTTGTGGCGCACAGAATGTCGAGGGCCCCTGCAGCTCGGTCATGCCGTAGATGTGCAGAACCTTGAAGCCGAGCTCCTCCATCGCCAGGATCACCTTGGCGGGCGGCGGCGAGCCGCCGGTCTGGATGTGCACCGGGTGCGGGAACTTGCGCCGCTGCTCCTCCGGCGCGCTGATCAGCATGGAGAGGACGGTGGGCGCACCGCACATGTGCGTCACGCCGTGCTCGACGATCAGCTCGAACACCTGCTTCGGGTCGACCGCGCGCAGGCAGATATGCGTGCCGCCCATCGCCGTCACCGACCACGGGAAGCACCAGCCGTTGCAGTGGAACATCGGCAGCGTCCACAGGTACACCGGGTGCGACGGCATGGCCCAGGCCATGACGTTACCGGCGGCCTCGAGGAAGGTGCCCCGATGGTGGTAGACCACGCCCTTGGGCCGCCCGGTGGTGCCCGAGGTGTAGTTGAGCGCGATCGGGTCGGATTCCGAAGGCGGCAGCGACCATTCGAAAGCGCGGTCGCCCTGCTCCAGGAACGATTCGTATTCGAGCTCGCCGACGCGCGTGCCGGGTCCCGTGTAGACCGGGTCGTCGACGTCGATCACCCGGGGTTTTCGCTTGAGTGATCCCAGGGCGGGCTTGGTAACCGGAGAGAAGACGCGGTCGGTGATGAACACCTTCGCCTCGCCGTGCTCCAGGATGTAGGCCACCGTGTCGGCATCGAGGCGCGTGTTGATGGTGTTCAGCACCGCTCCGAGCATCGGCACGCCGTAGTGCGCCTCCAGCATGGCCGGGATGTTGGGGAGCATTGCCGCCACCACGTCGCCGCGGCGCACGCCCGCCTTCTCGAGGCTCGAGGCGAGCGCCCGGGCGCGCGCGTAGAGTTCGGCGTAAGTGAACCGGGCGGCACCGTGGATTACCGCCACCCGATCGGGGAAGATCTCGGCCGCCCGCGGCAGGAAGCTCACCGGCGAGAGCGCGTTGAAGTTCGCCGGACCGGGCTTGAGGTCCGCCCAGTGCTGCTTCATTTTTCGAGCGCGCCCTCGAGTGCCCGCCTGCGCGGCCGGCCGAGAACCTCGACCGTGCCGGCGGCGTTGTTGGTCACCGCGAACACGGTGAAGTACTCGATCTCGGGCTCCATGCCGTAGCGCTCCACGATCCCGTGGCGCCAGGGCCCGGAGTAGAACGCTTTCGCGTCCTCCAGCGATTCCCACTGGTAGACGCCGCCGCCAATGCCGTGCTCGCCCCAGATGAAGTGCTTGCTGATCAGGCCTTTCGCGCTGCGGAAGCCGGGTGCGATCTTGGCGAAGTGGGTGAGGCAGGCGTCGTGGTCGATCGACTCGGGAAGCCTGTAACGCACGATGGCAGTGATCATTGGGAGATCGCCTTGAGTGCAGTTGGCCTGCCATCATACGCCCGGGTGTCGGTTGTGCGGTGCACAGCCAAGGCGCAGGATTGACATTGCCGGGAGCCGCTCACATGATGGGACGCCTAAGGAGGAGCTTATGAAATCGCTTGCACTCGCGGTAGCCGCGGCATTCGCGGCGACGCTGTCGTTCTCCGGCAGTGCCCTTGCTCAGGAAAAGACGGTCAAGATCGCCGGATTCGGCGCCAAGTCGGGGGTGGTTCGCTCGTTCGGCGTCAACAGCGAAGCAGCCATGCTCGCTGCCGCCGAGCTCATCAACAAGCAGGGTGGCGTGCGCCTGGCCGACGGGTCCAAGGCCAAGCTGGTGGTGGAGTTCCTGGATGACCGCTGCAACGCCGAGGAAGGGATCTCGGTGATCCGCCGGCTCTACGGCGGCGATGCGCTGGTCGCGGTGGGTCCCACCTGCTCGAACGTGGCCGAGCCGCTGTTCGGCATCCTGCAGCGCAAGGTCGACGACAAGGGCGACTCGGGCCTGCAGATGCCGATCTTCACCGACGTCGCGATCAAGGGCGGGCTCGCCAAAATCTCGGAATGGGCGTTCCGCAACGTGCCGAGCGAGATGGAGATGTACTCCTCGCTCTTCTCCTGGCTGAAGACCAAGCATCCGAACCTGCAGACCGTTTTCGGTGGCGTGGAAGAGGATTTCGCCCATTCGCGCGCCTCCTGGTACGCGGTCATGAAGGAGCGCGCCGAGGCGAGCGGCTACAAGGTGCTCGGCAATTCGAAGTGGCTGCTGAACGACAGCAACTTCTCCACCCAGGTGCGCGAGATGAAGGCAGCGAAAGCCGACGTCGTCGCGATCGCCGCCCATCCCTTCACGACCTGCGGAGTATTGAAGGAAATGCAGCGCCAGGGCGTGAAACCGAAAGTGGTAATCGGCCTGACCAGCTCCTCGTCGCTCGAGACGCTGCAGGGCTGCGCCAAGCAGGCCGAGGGCATCATCATCCCCACCTCGTTCGCCCCGGTGAACAAGGAAGCCAAGTTTGCCGCCGAGCAGACCGCGAAATTCAAGGGCGCGGCGGATCTGCATTCGATGGCCGCCTGGGAGAACATGTTCATCCTGAAGCAGGTAATGGAGTCGGAGAAGATCTCGGGCGACAAGGGCCAACTGCAGGCCGACCGGCGCAAGGTCCGCGACGGGCTGGCGAAGCTGAAGACCACCGATGGCCTGCTCGGCGTGACCAAGCGCACCGAGGACCGCGAGGCCGAGAAGCCCTATCTGTTCGTGCACGCGAACAAGGGTGAGTGGAAGGTGCTGCACGACCCGCACTAAGGCTTCTGAACCGGCAAAGCGCGGCGCATCGCCGCGCTTTGTTTTTCCAACTAGAAGAAAGTGCTCGATCTCCTGCAGGCGGTGTCGGACGGGCTGCTCTTCGGCGCGACCTACGCGCTGATCGGCATCGGCTTCACGCTGGTGTTCGGCGTGATGCACAAGCTGAACCTGGCCTACGCCGCGGCGTCGATCGGCGCGGCGTACTGCGGTCTTCTGATCCTCGGGCTGGGCAGCGGCGCGCCAGCGATGGCCGTTTTCCTGTGCGCGTTCCTTGCCGGCGGCATCATCGGCTACCTGGTCTACCTCACCTGCTTTCACTTCATCCCGCTTTCCAACCCGCTCGCCGCGCTGATGGCCACCGTCGGCATGCTGCTCCTGATCGACGAGATCATCGTGCACGGCACGCAGGGCATGCCGCAGAACTATCCGGCGCTCTTCGACGACGTGATGATCGAGGTGGGCGGGATGACGCTGCGCGGCGACCTGCTCCTCGTGTTCTTCATCTGCGTCCTGTGCATGGCGGGCCTGCTCGCGCTGCTCTACCGGACCCGGCTCGGCCTTGCAACGCGGGCGGTGTCGCAGCAGCCGGTAGCCGCTCAGCTCTGCGGCATCCGCGTCGCCCGGGTGAATGCCATGACCTTCGTCGTCACGGGGCTCCTCGGCGGCATCGCCGGCGCGATGATCGGCGCCGCGATCGGCGCGCTCTCGCCGGTGATCACGGCTCCGGTGACCGTGAAAGGGCTGATCGTCACGGTGATCGGCGGCCTCGGCAGCATCCCTGGAGCCATCGTCGCGGGACTGCTGGTCGGCGCCCTCGAGAACGTGTTCCAGCTCTACCGCGGAGTCACCGAGCGCGACCTGTACGTGATGCTGCTGCTCTTCGCTTTCCTGATCTTCCGCCCCGGAGGCATCTTCGCCGGCAAGGGCGGCGGCTGATGGAGTTCTATTTCGGCCTGGCGCAAATCGTCGGCGTGCACACGCTGCTCGGCCTGTCGGCCTATATCGTGCTCCTGACCGGGCAGGTGAGCATGGCGCAGGCGGCGTTCTTCGGCATGGGCGCCTACGCCGCCGGCATGCTCACGGTACTCGCCGGCTGGCACATCGTGCCGGCGCTCGGGGCCGGCGCCGCGCTCGGTGCGGCAACCGCCGCCGCCGTCGGCTTCCCGGCGCTGCGCGTCAAGGGCCTGATGCTCGTGGTGGCCACGCTTGCTTTCGGCGAAGGGGTGCGCCTGTTCTTCTTCAATTTCGACTACCAGGTCGCCAAGGGCGGAATCACGCTCGGGCCGCTCGGCGCAGAGGGCTTCCGCCAGATTCGCTTCTTTCCGGAAAACGGCTGGACCACCGGCGAAGTGATGGTCTTCATCTGGGTGCTCGTGGTGCTGGTCATGGCGCTGCTGTGGTGGTTCGACCGCTCGCGCTACGGCTCGGTGCTGCGCGCCGTGGGCGAAGACGAGGTCGCGGCGCAATCGGTGGGCGTCAACCTGACGGCGGTGAAGGTGAGTGCCATGGCGATCGGCGGCGCGATCGCCGGGATCGGCGGCGGCATCTTCGCCCATTACACCACGCACATCGAGCACAACAACTTCAACGTGCTGGTCGCCACCTTCGCCATCGCCTACCCGATCGTCGGCGGGCTGAACAGCGTGTTCGGCACGCTCGCCGCCGTGGTTTTCGTGCAGGCGATCCTGATCGAAGGCCTGCGCGACCTGGGCGACTGGCGCAACCTGCTCTTCGGCGCGCTCATCATCCTCGCCATGAATTTGCGCCCGCAGGGCCTGTTCGGGAAGCGGCGTGCTTGAGCTGAAGCGCGCGGCGCGGCACTTCGGCGGCGTGCGCGCGGTGGACGGCCTCGACCTCGGGGTGAATGAAGGCGAAATCGTGGGCCTCATCGGCCCGAACGGCTCGGGCAAGAGCACCGCGGTCAACGCTATCGCGGGCCTCTTTCCCCTGACCTCGGGCCAGATCCTCTTCGAGGGCAAGAGCATCGAAGGCTTGCCCACCCACAGGCGGCTGCAGCTCGGCATCGCGCGCACCTTCCAGAACATCCGCCTGTTCGGCGGCCTCACGGTGTGGCAGAACCTGTGGGTGGCGCAGAACTCGCCGCAGGATCGCGCGCGGCGCGGGTTTTTCTTGCGCTGGCTCGGCGGCCAGAAGAACGTGCGCGACGAAATCGGCGAGCTGCTCGAGTTCTCCGGGCTCGGCGCGCGCCAGGAGGAGCTGGCGGCGAATCTGTCGTTCGGCGAGCAGCGCCGGCTCGAGCTCGCGCGCGCGCTCGCGACCCGGCCCAGCCTGCTGCTGCTCGACGAGCCGGCCGCCGGCATGAACAGCGAGGAGATCGGGCAGCTGCGCGAGCGCATCGTGAAGCTGAGGAGCCGCGGCATCACCATCGTGCTCGTCGAGCACGTGATGGAGCTCGTCATGGGCGTCGCCGACCGCATCGCGGTACTCAACTTCGGGCGGAAGATCGCCGAAGGCACGCCCGCCGAGATCCGGAGCGATCCGCTGGTGAAGAAGGCGTACCTCGGCGGAGCATGATGCGAGTCGTTTTATGCTGACGGTGCGCGACCTGGTGACGACCTACGGCAAGATCGAGGCCCTGAAGGGCGTCTCGCTCGAAGTGGCGGCGAGCTCGATCACCTGCCTCCTGGGGCCGAATGGCGCCGGCAAGACGACGCTCATGATGACGATCGCCGGCGTGCTCAAGCCGCGCAGGGGCTCGATCCGCTTCGAGGAGCGCGAGATCGCCGGTGAGCAGCCCGATTCCATCGTGCGCCGCGGCATCGCGCTGGTGCCCGAGAACCGGCTGGTGTTCCCGTCGATGAGCGTGCTCGAGAATCTGCACGCCGGTGCCTACCAGCGCAAAGACGACATCGCGGCCGACCTGCAACGCGTGTTCGACCGGTTCCCCAGGCTGAAAGAAAGAAGCGTGCAGCAGGCCGGCACCCTCTCGGGCGGCGAGCAGCAGATGCTCGCCGTAGGGCGCGCGCTCATGTCGCGCCCGCGCCTGCTCCTCATGGACGAGCCCTCGCTCGGCCTCGCGCCTCTCGTGGTCGAGGAGATCTTCAGAACCATCGCGGAGCTGCACCGCGACGGCACTACCATCTTCCTCGTCGAGCAGAACGCGCACATGGCGCTCAGGGTGGCGCAGCACTTCTTCCTCATGGAGCAGGGCCGCGTCAGCTTCAGCGGTGATCCCGGCGCGCTCGCCGAGGACGAGGTCATCCGGCGCGCCTACCTTGGCTCTGCTGGCTGACCTCGTCCAGAACACCCTAGATGGCCTCGGCCTGGGGGCGTCCTACGCCCTGCTCGCGGTCGGCTTCACGCTGATCTTCGGCGTCCTGCGGCGCGCCAACCTGGCCTACGGGCCGGCAATCATGCTCGGTGCCTATGCCGCTGCCTGGACCAGCATGGCCTTTCAATGGGGATTGATGGCTTTGGCCGCGGTCTGCATTACCGTCGCCGTCCTCGCAGGAGCCTACGTAGAGCGCCTGTGCTTCGCCCCGCACAGCCGGAGCGCGGCGGCTACCGCCATGGTGGCGAGCTTCGCCGTGTGGATGCAGCTCGAGGAGCTCGCCACGCTGGCGTTGCCGCGGCACCTGTATGCCTTTCCCGCGCTGTACGAAGGCGCCCCCCTGCAGCTCGGCGCGTTTCTCGTGCGCGTCGATTCGATCGTGCTGGTGCTCGCCACGGCGCTCGTCTGCTTCGGCCTGTGGAAGCTGCTCTATGCGACGCGCTTCGGCATAGCGGTACGCGCCGTGATCGACGACCCGCGCGCGGCCGGCCTTTCCGGCATTAACGTGCGGGGAACGTTAGTGCGGGTGTTCGCCCTTGCCTCGGCGATCGGCGGGCTGGCCGGTTTCCTGATCGCCGCAGCCGACGAGCAGGTCACGCCGATGCTCGGCATGTGGTCCACGCTCAAAGGGATGGTGGCCATGATGCTGGGCGGCCTCGGCTCGCTGCCCGGCGCCGTGCTGGGCGGCCTGGCGCTCGGCATGATCGAGGCGCATGCCCACTGGTTTCTCGGCCCGCAGCTGCGCGACTTCCTGGTCTACCTGCTGCTCTTCGTGCTGCTCGCCCTGCGCCCGCCATGGATGAGTACGCGCTCGGCGTCCTGACGAACATCGGCCTGTTCGGCTTCGTCGCGCTGTCGGCCTATCTACTGCTGATCGCCGGCGAGCTGTCGTTCGGGCAGCAGGCTTTCTTCGGCGTCGGCGCCTACGCCGCTGGCATGGCGACCGCGATGCTTGGGTTTTCGCTGCCGCTCGCCATCGTCGCCGCGATGGTGCTGGGCGCGATCGCCGCTGCGCTGGTCGGGCTGCCGACGCTGCGCCTGCGCGGCCTGTATTTCGCGATGGCGACCCTCGCTGCCGCGGAGATGTTCCGCATCCTGTTCGAGCTGCTGCGCTGGCAGGTGCGGATAGACGGCGAGCCGGTCGGCCCGGATGGCACGCAAGGATTTCGCGGCATCCGCTGGGTGCTGGAGCGCGGCCTGGAGCCGGCAGGCTTCCTGGGACTGGTATGGGTCATCCTCGGCGCGGTTCTCGCGTTGTTTTACCTGATGGAAAGGTCGAAGCTGGGCGCGACCATCCGCGCCCTGGGACAGGACCCGGCGCTCGCCGCATCCGTCGGCATCGACGTCGACCGCTTCAAGCTCGGCATCGTCGCCGCCTCGGGTGCGCTCGCTGCGCTGGGCGGCGCGCTCTTCGCCCATCACAATACCTATATCGAGCCGCGCAACTTCGACATCATGCTGGGCGTGCACGGCCTCGCCTACGCACTCATCGGCGGCCTGGGCACGGCGCTCGGCCCGCTGCTCGGCGTGGCGTTCGACCTGGGCTTTCTGGAAGCCGGCCGCTTCCTGCACGAGTACCGCATGATCGTGTTCGGCGGCCTGGTGGCGCTGCTCCTCGCATGGCGTCCGCGCGGCATCCTGGACGAACGGGTGGTGCATTGGCTAAGGAAACGCTGAAAAAGCGCGAAACCGTCGTTCCCGCGAAGGCGAGAACCCATTTCTGTAGAGAGATTGGACCCCCGCTTTCGCGGGGGCGACTTCTTCAGATTTTCCCTAAAGGCACGGTTGCCCTGATTTTGCTGGCTCTCTGCTTTCCTGCCTGGGGCCAGGCCACCCGGGCGGAAATGAGCTGCAAGTTCACCGGGACCGATTTCGTCTACGACTGCGTGATCCGCCTGACGCCCGCCCGGCCCGGGGTTGAGATCACCGTGGGCGCGGATATGCCGTCGATGCCCATGGCGCACAACGTGAAGCCGGTGAAGGCCCGCCCCGGCAAGGCGCCCGGGGAATACCGGGCGACGCTCGACCTCGACATGACGGGCGAATGGACGGTAAAGCTGCGGCTTTCCGGCGCCGTACGCGACGTGCTGGTGCTGCACCACGTGTTCACAGAATCCGGCACTGCTCCTCGAAAGTGAAGCGGTAGTTGCGCGGCGGCAGGTCGTCGGCGACGCCGTAGCCGATGTTGATGAGAAAGTTCGATTTCAGCCGTCCGTCCGGGAAGAAGGCCGCGTCCACCTTGGCATTGTCGAAGCCCGACATGGGTCCGCAATCCAGTCCTACCGCGCGCAGCGCGAGAATCAGGTAGGCACCCTGCAGGCTGCCGTTGCGAAAGCCGTTGATCCCGGCCTTGTCGGGCGCCTTGTACCAGTTGATCGCGTCGGGGTTGTGATAGAGGCGCGGCAGGTTCTCATAGAAACGGGTGTCGTAAGCGACGATCGCCACGACCGGCGCCTTGAGGGTCTTTTCCCGGTTGATGTTGGAAAGCGCGGGGCCCAGCTTGTTTTTCTCTTCCTGAGAAACGAGGTAGAAGATCCGCGCCGGCTGGCTGTTTGCCGTGGTCGGCCCCCATTTCATCAGCTCGTGCGCCGCGCGCAGAAGCGACTCCGGCACCGGCCGGTTTTCGAACCCGGCGAAGCTGCGCGCCTTGCGCAGGATGCGATCGAGCATTTCCTCGTCGGTCATAATCCACCCGATGGTTGATCTCGCTAGTCTAATTCGTCCCGGCGACGGCATCTTGTGGGGCCAGGCGTGCGCCGAGCCGCAAACGCTCGTCGAGGCGCTTGTGGGAGAGCGGGCGGCCATTTCCGGCGCGAGCGTGTTCCTGGGGTCCAGCTACTCGGGAATCGTGAAGCCGGAGCACGCCGATCATCTGCGCCTCGTGTCCTACTGTGGGACGGGTACCAACCGCGCGCTCGCCGAAGCGGGCGTGCTGGACATCCTGCCCGCGCCCTACTCCCAGCTGGGCAACCTCCTGAGGGCAAAGGCGATCCGAGCCGACGTGGTGCTGCTGCAGGTGTCGCCGCCGAATGCGCAAGGCGAGTACAGCCTCGGCCTCGGAGTCGAATACCTCGCGCCGGCCCTGGAGCAGGCACGCATCGTCGTAGCAGAAGTGAACGACCAGGTGCCCTGGACGCGCACCGAGCCGCTGCTGCGGAAAGAGGACTTCGCGCTGCTGGTCGAGACTTCGCGGCCGCCGGTCTATCTGCCGTATCGCCTGGGCGAGCTCGAGCGTGCGGTCGCGCGGCATGCGGCAAGCTTCATACCGACCGGCGCGGTGCTGGAATGCGGCATCGGAAACCTGCCCAACGCGGTGCTCTCCGAGCTGCGTGGGCACAACGGCCTGCGCTTTCATTCCGGCCTGATTCCCGACGGCGCCACCGGGCTCAAGCTGGTGAAAGCGAACTGCGGCGCGCTGATGGGCACCAAGCCGCTGTTCGACTGGGCACGCGACAACCCGGCCTTGAAGCTGCGCTCGTCCGAGTACACGCACGGCGCCTCCACCCTGGCGAAGCTGGAGCGCTTCGTCGCGATCAATTCCGCGGTCGAGGTGGACCTTACGGGCCAGGTAAACGGCGAAGTCGCCGGCGGCAGCTACGTGGGGGCGGTAGGCGGCGCACTCGACTTCATCCGCGCGGCCAACCAATCCCCGGGCGGAGTGTCCCTGGTTTGTCTTCCTTCCAGGCGCATCGTGGAGCGGCTGGAAGGCCCGGTGGCTACGCCTCGCAGCGAAGCCGGCGTCGTCGTCACCGAAAAAGGCGCGGCCGACCTGCGCGGCTGCACGCTGCGTGAGCGCGAGCGGCGATTGTCCTTGATCAGCGGAAATTCCTGAGCGCGGGCACGGTCCAGAATGGCGCCGCAGCGAGCGCGATGAAAAAGAGCGCGGCGATCAGGCCCAACCGATAGCCCCCGGTGAGATCGTGCAGCACCCCGCCCATGAAGGAGCCGCAGGCCGCGCCGAGCGCGTTGGCCGCATAGATGGCGCCGTAGATGGTCGCAACGTGCGGCCCGGCGAAATAGCGCGCCGAGATGGAGGAGACGATGGGTCCACGGGTGCCCATGCAAAGCCCGAACAGCCCCACGAACAGCACGAGCAGCGCCGCCGATGGCGACGCCGTCATGGCGAGCAGGATGGCCATGCCGGTTGCCGTGCCGACGAAGCTTACGGTCACCGTGCGCAGGCTGCCGAAGCGGTCCGACAGCAGGCCGCTCGACATCACGCTTAGCGCAGAAAGCAGCCCGAGAAAGCCGTAGGCGCTTGCCGCGGTGAGGGGCGAGAAGCCCGCATCGACGAAGAACGCCACCAGCTGCACCATCACCGAGAACATGGCCGTCGCGGTGAAGAAAAACACCGCGGCGAGTCCCCAGAACATGGGTGTGCGCAGCGCCGCCCGCGGCGTCGAGCCTGCCTGCGTCTTTCTCCTGTGCGCCTCGTGACGCAGCTGCGGATCGCCCTCCGCAAAGCGGTGCCATGGGACGGCGAGCACCACGAGCGGCGCCGCGGCGAGCAGGCCCATGCCGAGGATCCGGTATGCGAAGCGCCAGCCGTACTCCCCGATGAGGTATTGGGCGAGCGGCACGAATACGATGGTTCCGACGCCGATCGCGGAAAAAGCGATGCCGATGGCGGTGGACAGCCGCTCGCGGTACCACCGCGAGAGCAGCGCCGAGCCCGGCACCATGCCGTTCAGGCTCACCCCGAGCCCGACCAGCACGCCGATGAAGACATAGAACTGCCAGAGGCTGGAGAGCCCGGCGGCGAAGAAAAATGCCGCGCCCAGGCAGGTCATGCCCGCGCCGTATACCCAGCGCGGCCCGACACGGTCGAACACCATGCCGACCAGCGGCGCGGTGAAGCCGTTGACCAGCAGGTAGATGGAATAGACGCTGGTGATCTGCGAGCGCGTCCACGAGAACTCGCGCTCGATCGGCAGGAGGAACGCCGCGTAGGTGTCGCCCATGCCGCGCCCGAACATGTTGAGGGCGAAGCAGGCGGCGAGGACCGCGAGCGCCGTGCGTTTCAGACTTTTTCTGCCGGCTCGAGGCCGAATACCTGCCGCAGGTAGGCAAGGTAGCCCGCGTCCTTGCTGACGAGCTTGCCGGGCGCGTCGGATACCTTCGCCACCGGCTGGCCGTTGCACTCGGTCATCTTCAGCACGATGTTGATCGGCTCGTAGCCCAGGTCGTTCGTCAGGTTGGTGCCGATGCCGAACGCGGTGCGCGCGCGCCCATGGAAGCGGCGCGCGATCTTGATGGCGAGCGGAAACGACAGCTGGTCGGAGAAGATCAGCGTCTTGGTGCGGGGGTCGACGCGGTGGCGCCGGTAGTGCTCGATCATGCGCTCGCCCCAGTCGAAGGGATCGCCCGAGTCGTGGCGCGTGCCGTCGAACAGCTTGCAGAAATACATGTCGAAGTCGCGCAGGAAGGCGTCGAAGCCGTAGGTATCCGAAAGCGCGATGCCGAGGTCGCCGCGGTACTCCTGGGCCCACTTGTCGAAGGCGAAGGTCTGCGAGTCGCGCAGCCGCGGTCCGAGCGCCTGGCAGGCCTGCATGTACTCGTGCGCCATGGTGCCCAGCGGCGTGAGGTTGTTGCGCATGGCGAACCAGACGTTGGAAGTGCCGGCGAAGCTCTCCGGGACCTCGCGCTTGAGCGTCTGCAGCACCTCCTCCTGCCAGGCGAGCGAGAAGCGCCGGCGCGTGCCGTAGTCGGAAATCCTGAACTCCAGCTCCTTCTCGACCGTGCGCACCAGGTCGATCTTCGCCTGCAGCCTGCGGCGCCCCTCGTCCAGGTTCGGCCGCGGCTGGGTGCGCCTGAAGTACACCTCCGATACGACCGCGAGCACCGGGATCTCGTACAGGATCGTGTGCAGCCAGGGCCCGCGGATGGTGATGTCAATCTCGCCGGGCGCCTCGCCGTGGCCGGTGTGCAGGTACTTCTCGTTGAAGTGGAACAGGCCGAGGAAATCGACGAAGTCGGACTTCATGAAGCGCAGGCCGCGCAAGTAGGCGAGCTCGGCTTCACCGAAGCGCAGCTTGCACAGGTCGCTGAGCTCCGCGCGGATCTCTTCCAGATGCGGCCGTAGGTCCACGCCCGCGGTGCGGCACTTGAAGCGGTACTCTACCTGCGCGCCCGGGAAGTGATGCAGGACCACCTGCATCATGGTGAACTTGTACAGGTCGGTGTCCAGCAGCGACTGGATGATCATGCCGCCGGCATTGTAACCTCAGCGCGATGTGCGGCCGTTATTCCCTCCATTCGAGCCCGGAAGTCGTGGCGCTGCAGCTCGGGGTCGGGTCCCTGCCCGCATTCGCGCCCCGCTACAACATCGCGCCCGACGCCAGCGCGCTCATCGTCGCACGCGAAGGCGCGCAGCTTTCGCGCTGGGGGCTGCGCGGAAGCAGGCACAACGCGCGTGCCGACTCGCTCGCCAAGCCGCTCTACCGCCGCGCTTCGCGCTGTCTCATTCCGGCGAACGGCTTCTACGAATGGAAGCGCAGCGGCTCGTTAAGCCAACCCTATTACGTGCATCCCAGCAGCCAGCCTCTCTTCACTTTCGCTGGACTGTGGGAAGACGAGCGCTTCGCTGTCATCACGACGGAAGCCAACAGCGACATGAGCCCGATCCACGACCGCATGCCGGTAATCATCGCGCCGCAGGACTATGCTGGCTGGCTGAACGGCGCCGATGAGCTCCTGCGGCCGGCGCCCAAGGGCTCGGTCCTCGCCTACCCCGTGAGCCCGGCGGTAAACCGCGCGGCCAACGAGTCGCCGGCGCTCATCGCGCCGCTCGACTCAGAGATTCAACCCGGCCTGTTCGACTAGATTGCTGACGCGCGCGCCGAGTAGGCGCACCGGGCGACGCCCGGCCTGCGTGCGGTGCAGCAGCTCGGTGGCCCACGATGAGATGACGTCGGCATCCGCCGTCGGTCGCGACAGCGTATGGCTTCGCGTAACCGTCGTGAAGTCGGCGTAGCGCACCTTGATGGTGACGGTGCGGCCGGCGAGCTGCCGGCCCTCCAGCCATTCCGCCGTCTCGCGCGCCAGGCGCACCAGCTCTTCGCGGATCCGCTCCATGTCCTGCAGATCTTCGGCGTAGGTCGTCTCGCTGCTCGCCGACTTGGCGGCGCGATGCGGCACCACCGGGCGCGGATCGTCGCCGTGAGAAAGGCGCTGCAGCCATTCGGCCAGGCTGCCGACGGCTTTTTTCAGAAGCTCCGGGTCGGCGGCGCGAATGTCGACCACTCTTGCGATACCCACCTTTCTGAGCCGCTCGGCAGTAACGGGGCCGACGCCCCACAGCGTATCCACGGGCAATTGCTGCAAGAATGCTTCCACGCGATCGGGAGAAATGACCGTCAGCCCGTCGGGCTTGCGCCAGCCCGAAGCGATCTTCGCGAGGAACTTGTTCGGCGCCACGCCGGCCGAGGCGGTGCAACCGGTCGCAGCGACGATGCGCGCCTTAAGCTCCCTCGCCACGCGGCTGCCGTAGGCCATGCCCCAGCGGTTCTGCGTGACGTCGAGGTAGGCTTCATCGAGCGACAGCGGCTCCACCAGATCCGTGCACGAGCGCAAAATCGCCATCACCTGCTCCGAGACCTGCCGGTACTTGGCGAAATCGGGCGGGACGATGCAAAGCTGCGGACACAGGCGCACCGCGCGTGCCATCGGCATGGCGGAGCGCACGCCGAATGCGCGCGCCTCGTAGCTCGCCGCGGCCACCACGCCCCTTCCCTCGGCGCTGCCGCCCACTGCCACCGGTCGTCCACGCAGCCGAGGCTCGTCGCGCTGCTCGACCGAGGCATAGAAGGCGTCCATGTCCAGGTGGACAATCCGCCGCATACTGTACATAATGCCACTAATGGATGCCCTTACAGACCGGCAGTCGGAAATTCTGAAGCTGATCCGCGAGCTCACCGAGGTGTCGGGCTTCCCGCCGACGCGGGCCGAGATCGCCGAGCGCATGGGGTTCCGCTCGGTGAACGCGGCGGAGCAGCACCTGCGCGCGCTGGAGAAGAAGGGCGCCATCGAAATATCCTCGGGCGCCTCGCGCGGCATCCGCGTGCGCGACGGCAGGCCCTCCGGGCGGCTTGGGCGGCTGCTCGAGCTGCCGGTCATCGGCCGCGTCGCCGCCGGCAGCCCGATGCTCGCCGAGGAGCACGTCCAGGGGCGCTACCAGGTCGACCCCAACCTTTTCACGCCGCGCGCCGATTACCTGCTGCGCGTGCGCGGCATGTCGATGCGCGACGCCGGCATCCTCGAGGGCGACCTGCTCGCGGTGCATCGCACCCAGGAGGCGCGCACCGGGCAGGTCGTGGTCGCGCGCCTTGCGGACGAGGTGACGGTGAAGCGCTTCCGGCGCCGCGGGCACGCAGTTCAGCTGCTACCGGAGAATCCGGATTTCGAGCCGATCGAGGTCGACATGCGCAGCGAGCCGCTGGTGATCGAAGGCATCGCGGTCGGGGTGATTCGCAACGGCAGGGGACTGTAAGCGCCCGGGCAGTTTTGCCTTTTCGCCCGGACGTTTCCCTTTAGAATGGCGCGGGGACCATCCTGCGCTGATGAATCACACCAGCATCGCCGACGACGCAGCCTTGGCCGCGTCCCGTGCTGCTGCGCCGCCCGGGACGGTTGCGGGCATCCGCGAGCGCGCCGACCCGCGCGCCGTGCTGGCCGACCGCGTCGACCAGCTGTACGGCCAGATGTGGCTCGGCATCCTCACCACGTTTGCCATCGGCGCCATCGCCACGTTCGAGTTCTGGGAGATGCGCCTGCGGGAGCTGGTGCTCTTCTGGTGGGGCCTGGTGCTGGTCATCACGGCGGCAAGCGGCGGCCTGCTCTACGCCTACCGCCGCAGCGGGCCCAGGGTGGCCGATCCCGAGCAATGGCTGCGCTGGCTGGGAATCGCCGCGCTGGCGAACGGCGCGAACTGGGGCTTCGCCGGCGCGGTGTTCTTTCCTTCGCATACCGACGAGCAGCAGGTGTTCCTCGCGTTCCTGCTCGCCGGCATGATGTCGGGCGGGATTCCGGTCTACGCCGCGTCCTGGCCGATCTTCGCGCTGTACGCCGCGGGCATCGTGGCGCCCTTTACCTATGTGCTCGCCACCTTCGGCAATCGTCTGTTCACGGAGATCGCGCTTCTCGTGCCGTTGTTTTATGCGATCAACGTGGCTATCGCCTATCGCCTGACGCAGGTGTTCCATTCCGGCTACCGGCTGCGCCACGCGTATGGACGCCTGACGGAGGACTACAGCATGCTCAACCAGCGGCTCGAGCGCCAGCTGGTGGAGCTCGATCAGGCGCGCCGCCAGGTCGAGGCAAGCGGCCGCAAGCTGGAGCTGTTCGCCGAGCGGGCGCCGATCGCCGTGCTCGAGATGGACGCGCAGGGCGCGATCACCGAGGTGAACAACGCGGCCGAGCTGCTGTTCGGCTATACCGCGGCCGAGCTGGTCGGGCGCGACGTGCGCTTCCTGGTGCGCGCCGAGTTCCATGACGAGTTCGACATGCGATGGAAGCGCATGATAAGCAGCCACGCGCCGGAAGCGGGCCTGATCCGCAACCCGCGGCGCGACGGCATGGACGTCATCTGCGACTGGACCTTCACGCCGCTCGTCAACCCGGAAGGCACCATCATCGCGGTCCTGGCGCAGGGTCGCGACGTGACGGCGCAGCGCGAGGCCGAGCGCGTCAAGAAGGAGTTCACCTCGACGCTGAGCCATGAGCTGCGCACCCCGCTCACCTCGATCATCGGCTCGCTGCAGCTCATCAACACCGGGGTCGCGGGAGAGCTCGCCAAGGACATCGGCGAGCTCACGGTGGTGGCGGAGCGCAACGGCCAGCGCCTGCTCGACCTGATCAACGACCTGCTCGACATGGAGAAAATCGAGTCGGGCAAGCTCACCCTGTCGCCCGACGTTATCGTCCTGAACGAGGTGGTGCGCGAGGCGATGGTGCTCAACAAAGCCTTCGGCGAGCGCTTCCACGTGCGCTTCGAGCTCGCCTCGCCCCTTCCCGGGCAGACAGTGGTCGCCGACCGCAAGCGCGTGCTGCAGATCATGACCAACCTGCTGTCGAACGCCGCCAAGTTCTCGCCCGAGGGGGGCGCGGTCGAGATCCGCATGGAAGAAGCCGGGCGCGACGTGCGGGTCGAAGTGCAGGACCGCGGCCCGGGCATACCGGAGGCCTTCCGCAGCCGCATTTTCGGCCGCTTCGCCCAGGCGGACTCCACCGCCTCGCGCCAGAAGGGCGGCACCGGCCTGGGCCTTGCGATCTGCAAGCGGCTGGTCGAGATGATGAGCGGCCGCATCGGATTTCAGGATCGCCCCGGCGGGGGCACGATCTTCTGGTTCGAGCTCCCGCGCGGCTAATACAACAACCAAGAGAAAGGAACGCCATGCCGGAACGCCCGCTGAATCGCATCTGCTACGTCGAGGACGACGAGGACATCCAGCGCATCGTGCGCATGTCGCTCGAGCGGGTCGGCAAGATGACCGTGGAAGTGGTCGGCGACCCCACCATGGCCCTCGAGGCGATGACCAGCTTCAAGCCGGACCTGGTGATGCTCGACTGGATGATGCCGAAGATGGATGGGCCGGCGGTGTTCCGGCAGATGAAGCTGCGTCCGGACACGAGCCACCTGCCGGTGGTGTTCATTACGGCGAAAGCGGCGCAGCGCGACCTGGACGAGCTCGCCAAGATGGGCGCGGCCGGCACCATCTCGAAGCCCTTCTCGCCCAAGGACCTGCCCGACCAGCTCAGGGAAATCTGGAAAAAACTTCCTTAGCCTTACCTTTTAGCCCAGGGGCTGGGTCTTGTCAGCCGCCGTAGCGGGCCGCTGGTCGAACTTGCGCGACAGGAAGCCGATCACTTCGTCGGCATTGCGGAAGCGGGCGTCGCGGTCCTTCTCGACCAGCTTGTCGAGCAGCCGCTGGTACTCGGCCAGGTGCTCAGGCAGCGGCGGCGGCGGCGTATTGAGGTGCTGCAGCGCGACCTCGACGGCGGTGTCGCCCTCGAACAGATGCCTGCCGCTGAGCATCTGGTAGAGCAGCACCCCCGCGCTGTAGATGTCGGTGCGCAGGTCGAGCGCCTTGCCCTGCACCTGCTCGGGGCTCATGTAGCGCGGCGTGCCGAGAATCTCGCCGACGCCGGTCATGTCGATCGCATCGATGTGCTTCGCTATGCCGAAATCCACGATGGCTAGCGTGCCGTCGCTGCGGAACATGATGTTCTGCGGCTTGAGGTCCCGGTGCAGGATGCCCTTCTCGTGGATGTCGCCGAGCGCCATCATGAGCTCGCGGAACATGCGCAGCGATTCCGCCGGCGCCAGCGGCTTGCCGCCCAGGCGCTTCTGCAGGTCGCCGCCCTCGAAGAACTCCATCACCAGGTAAGCGTGCTCCTGCGAGGTGCCGTGGTCGTAGATGCGCGCCACGTGCGCGCTCTGGATACGCTCCACCAGCGCGTATTCCTCCAGGAAGCGGGCGAGCGCCTTGGGCTCGGCGGTCACCTCCGCGCGCAGGATCTTGACGACCAGCGGCTCGTCGTCGCTTTCCCGCGAGGCGAGGTACACGCGCGCCGTGCCGCCCTCGCCGATCAGGTGCAGCACCTTTATCCCCGGGATCTGGATGTTGGCGCCGAGATTGTGGCCCGCCATGCGCGAGGCGAGCTCGGGCGACATGGTTTTCTCGACGGTATCCAGCGTCAGCTCGCGCACCGAAGCAATCAGCCGCTCGCGCGTGAGCTCCTGCTTGCGCTGATAGTCGTCGGCGCCCGCCTTCATGGCGCGCACGGCGATGATCTCGTTGCCGGCGCCGGTGAGGAACAGGATCTTCGGGCAGTCCGGCCGCTTCTTGAACTCGGCAAGCCACTTGAGGCCGTCACCCCGCCCCAGCATGTAGTCGAGGATCACGGCGTCGTAGGAGCCGAGCGGGAACGATTCTCCGGGCATGGGCTGGGCGAGCGGGTCGAACTGCTCCAGTTCCGCCTCCGGCCATTCCTGCTTCAGGTAATGCGCCAGCAGCGCGCGCAGGTCCTCGTCGTCGTCGATGATGAGGATGCGCATGGCGCTAGAGGCGAATGGCGTAGACCGGCACCGGCTCGGATTTGCCGCGCAGCGCGACGTCGCCGCGGGGCTCCACGCGCCTGCCCGATACCAGGCTGCGCAGCGCATCGAACAGCGTTCCGGACACGAGCACCTCGTCGGCCTGCGCCATCGCCGTGAGCCGCGCAGCCGTGTTCACGGGGTCGCCGACGACGGTGTAGCTCATGTAGTGCGGGGAACCGACGTTGCCGATGATTGCCTCGCCGAGGCACATGCCTATGCCGACCCCGGTGGCGATGCCATGGCGCCGCCGCCAGGCGGCGGCCACCGGCGCGAAACGGGCGATCATGTCGATCGCGGCGCGCAGCGCGCGCTCCGCCGCGTCCGGTTGCGGCAGCGGCACGTTGAACCCGACGAGCAGGCTGTCGCCGGCCATGTTGAAAATGGTGCCCTCGTGCTGGTAGGCCGCTTCCGTAAGGACCGCGAAGTATTCGTTCAGCATGTGCACCACGTGGTGCACCTCTATGCTCTCGGTGATGCTGGTGAAGCCGCGCAGGTCCGCGAACAGCACGACGACGTCGGTGCGCTGCGCCGGCTCGCGGAAAGGCGCGTCTTCGCTGCCCAGGCTTCCGATGATGCGCTCGGCGAGACGCGGCGAAACGTAGCGCGAGAACGCCTTGCGGATCGCCTCCTTGCGCTGCACCTCGGCGGCAAGGCGCCGGGCCTCGAGCTCGCGGCGGGTCTCGTGCAGCCGGCGCAGCGTCTGCACGCGCGCGAGCAGCTCTTCGCGCCGCACCGGCTTGGACAGGAAGTCGTCGGCACCGGCCTTGATGCCGCGCACGCGGCTCTCACGGTCTTCCAGAGCGGTAATCAGGATTACGGGAATGAGGGCAGTGGCGGGGTCGGACTTGAGCCGCGCGCAGATTTCGAAGCCGCCGCGGCCGGGAAGCAGGACGTCGAGCAGCACCATCTCCGGAGGCGACGCCACTATGCTGCGCATCGCGCTTTCGCCATCGGATGCGGTTTCGACCGCCATGCCTTCGTTTCCCAGGAGCAGGCAGAGGAACCGGGTCATGTCCGGGTCATCGTCCACCACCAGGACGCGGAATGCCGACTGCGCGGGCGCCCGGGAAGCGGCCGCGGCGAGGTCAGTCACCGCAGTCATTCATAGGCGATCTGCACGCGCGAGAGGTACTCGCCGTAGTGCGCGATCTGCTGCTCCAGGCTGGCCTTGTCGCCGCTTTTCGCCCCTTCCTCGATGCTGCGCCCGATATCCGAGACGCGATCGAAGCCGTAGGAGTTGCCGACCCCGCGCATGCGGTGCCCGAGCTGGCGCAGCTGCTCGAAATCGGCCGCCGCCAGGGCTGCGCGCAGCGCTTCGAGCTCCTTCTTGCGGTTGCTCATGAACGTCGGGATGAGGTCCGCCAGGCCCTTGTCGACCTTGACGTGGTAAGCAGCGTCGTTCATCTCGCTGATTATAGGGGCCGCTTACGCGCCCCGGGTCAGGGTTTGTCAGCCAGTGCCTGGCGCGCCCTGGGGAGGTGCGGGTGCAGCGTCAGCGCCGCGTGGAACGCGAAGCGCGCGTCCGCCGGTGCGCCATCGCCGAGCAGGATTTCAGCGAAATGCAGCATTGCGGCAAAGTGCCGCGGCTCGAGTTCCAGCGTCCTGCGTATGTCGCCCAGGCAGTCGGCGTCCCGACCGAGCACGTAATAGAGCGCGGCGCGCTTGTGCCAGGCCTCGGCGAAATCCGGCGCCCGGCGCAGGAGCTGCGTGAGGCGCGTCTCGGCGATGTCGTAGCGTCGTGCGGCGATGTCGCGCGTGGCGAGCTCCAGCGCATGCGCGGCGGCATGGTGGGGATGGCTCATCCACACGTCCCAGATCAACCCTTCGGTGGATTCGGCTTCCTCCGCGGCGCAGCGCGCCAGCCGCCGGAACAACTCGTCCAGGAACAATAGCGGCCTCGCCGGCCGCCGATCCCTGCGCGCGGCGATAAGGCCGAGGATGTCTTCCGGGCTCTCCAATGCAAGGCATCTTAGTGGAAGTCGCGCGAGGCTGCAGCGAGACGGCCCAGCAGCCGGCTGCAATCCTCCAGGCGCCTTGCCACGAGGTGCACCACGTCACCGTCGCGCTCGATCACGCCGTGCACCGCCAGGAGGCGCGAGCCGAGCAGCACGGGCTTCTGCTGCTCGCTCAGGCTCTTCCACACCACGACGTTGACGTTGCCGGTCTCGTCCTCCAGCGTGACGAAAATCACGCCGCTCGCCGTGTCCGGGCGCTGCCGGCAGGTAACCAGCCCGGCGGTGGCGGCGGTGCTGCCGTGGGGCAGCGCGTGCAGCTCGTCAGCCCTCATCAGTTTTTGCTTCTGCAGACGGCTCCTCAGCAGCGCGAGCGGATGCCGCCCGAGCGTCAGGCCGAGGCTCGCGTAGTCCGCCACGATCTCCTCGCCTTCGCGCGGCGGTGCGAGCTCGGGCATGCGCTCGGCCGCCGGCGCGTCGAGCGGCGCGCGCCGCTGCGCGCCGGCCGCGGCCCAGTGCGCGAGCCGCCGGTGGCCGGCAAGCGACTGCAGCGCCCCGGCGGCGGCCAAGGATCGCAGATCCTTGCGGTTGAGGTTCAATTCGAAAATTGATCGGTAAGGTCTACCCGCAGCCACGCGCCGACCTTCTGCTTCGGACAATCCCGAAACCATGCGCAGGCCGAGGCGCAGCGCGCCGCCTTCGAGCGTGCAGTCCCAGTCGCTCGCGTTGACGTCGGCCGGGCGCACCTCGACGCCGTGGCGCCGGGCGTCCTGCACGAGCTGCGACGGCGCATAGAAGCCCATCGGCTGGCTGTTGAGCAGCCCCGCGCAGAATGCGGCCGGGTGATGGCACTTGAGCCACGCCGAGACGTAGACGAGCAGCGCGAAGCTCGCCGAATGCGACTCGGGAAAGCCGTATTCGCCGAAGCCGAGAATCTGGCGGTAGAGCGCATCGGCGAATTGCGCGCTGTAGCCGTTGCGCGCCATGCCCTGCTTCAGCTTCTCCTCGAAATGCTGCAGCCCGCCGCGCTTCTTCCATGCCGCCATGGAACGGCGCAGGCGGTCGGCCTCGCCCGGCGTGAAGCCGGCGGCGACCATGGCGAGCTCCATCACCTGCTCCTGGAAGATCGGCACCCCGAGGGTTCTTTCGAGAACTCTTTTCACGTCCTCGCTCGGATACATGACCGGTTCCAGGCCGCGCCGGCGGCGCAGGTAGGGATGCACCATGCCGCCCTGGATCGGCCCCGGCCGCACGATCGCCACCTCGATCACCAGGTCATAGAAGCTCTCCGGCCGCAGGCGCGGCAGCATGCTCATCTGCGCGCGCGACTCGATCTGGAACACGCCGATGGTGTCGGCCTTCTGGACCATGGCGTACACCGCCGGGTCTTCCGCCGGGATTTCATGAATTTTCTTTTCGATCAATTCCAAAGCACGGCGAATGGCCGACAGCATCCCCAGCGCCAGCACGTCCACCTTCAGCAGGCCGAGCGCCTCCAGGTCGTCCTTGTCCCACTGGATCACGGTGCGCTCGGGCATCGCCGCGTTCTCGATCGGCACCAGCTCGGCGAGCGGGCCGCGCGAGATGACGAAGCCGCCGACATGCTGCGAGAGGTGGCGCGGAAAGCCCACCAGCATCGCCGCGATTTGAAGTACCTGATTGTCCGCCTCAATCTTCGTGTCCCAAAAGGCGAATGCCTTTGCCATCCGCTCGACCTCATCCGCGGGCAGGCCGAGCGCCTTGCCGGCATCGCGCACCGCGCTCTTCGGCCGGTAGCAGATCACGGTGGCGGCGAGCGCCGCGCGGCTGCGGCCGTATTTCTCGTAGACGTACTGGATCACCTCCTCGCGCCGCTGGTGCTCGAAGTCGACGTCGATGTCCGGCGGCTCGTTGCGCTCGCGCGAGACGAAGCGCTCGAACAGCACGTTCATGCGCGCCGGGTCCACCTCGGTGATGCCGAGCGCGTAGCACACCGCCGAGTTGGCGGCGGATCCGCGTCCCTGGCAGAGGATGCCTTTGCCGCGTGCGAAGCGCACTACGTCGTGGACCGTGAGGAAGAAGGGCTCGTAGGCGAGCTCGGCGATCAGCCCGAGCTCGCGCTCGGCGAGCTCGGCGACCTTGCGCGGCACGCCCGCCGGAAAGCGCCAGCGCAGCCCCTCCTGCGTGAGCTTGCGCAGCCAGCTCGCCGGCGTCTCGCCTTGCGGGACCAGCTCCGCGGGGTACTCGTATCGCAGCTCATCCAGGGAAAACCGGCATCGCTCCGCTACCCGCAAGCTTTCTTCAAGAAGCTCCGCCGGATAGAGCTGCGCGAGCCGCATGCGCAGCCGCAGGTGGCGCTCGGCGTTCGGATACAGCGCCTGCCCGCATTCGGCCACCGGCTTGCCCAGGCGCACGGCGGTCAGCACGTCGTGCAGCCGCCGGCGCGAGCGCACGTGCATGTGCACGTCGCCGGCGGCGACCAGGGGCAAGTTGGTGTGTCTTGAAATAGTCTTCAGAGCATCCAGCTTCGCCCGGTCATTCGAACCGCAATGCAGCTCGGCGGCGAGCCAGGCCTGGCTCGGGAAGCGCTCGGCGGTCCATCTCGCCTCTTCCTCCTTTTCGGTGACGGCAATCACCAGCGCGCCGCTGCCGGCGAGCTGCTCGACATCGACGCGCGACAACGCATAGCCGCCCTTCTTGCTGCGCCGCCTTCCGGTCGTAATCAACGAGGCGATGGCGCCATAGGAGCGGCGATCGGTGGCGAGCAGTACAACGCGAAAATCCCGTTCCAGGACGATTTCCGTTCCCAGAATCAACTTCAAGCCGCATTCCTTCGCCGCCAAATGCGCGCGCACCGCGCCGGCGAGCGAGCATTCGTCAGTCAGGGCGAGCGCGGCATAGCCGAGCGCCGCGGCGCGCTCCACCAGCTCCTGCGGGTGCGACGCGCCGCGCAGGAAGCTGAAGTTGGAAAGGCAGTGCAGCTCGGCGTACCGAGGCAGACGATCAGGCAAAGAGCCCATGCATGAACCAGCCTTCCTTCTCGCGATAGATCCAGGCGAGCGATGCATCGCGCATCTGCGCGACGAAATAGTCGCGGCTCGCCTCGTCGCCGTCCCACCATCCGGACTCGATGCGCTCCGGCCCCGCGAGCAGGACGAATTCGCTTTCCCCGAGTTTTTGGGGTTCGAAAAGCCAAACCGGCCGCGGCCCGGGCTGCCTGAACTCGTGCGGATCCCACTCGCCCGGCTCGACGCGCCGCCACGCATGCTCGGGGCGGTGGTCCGGATGCGTGGCGAGGCCGCTCACGGCTTGGTGCCCGAGCCGCGCGCGCAGCCTCTCGACGAGGCGCGCCCAGCCCTCGGCCTCGGCGCCGGCATCGCCGAACAGCCCGCCGCTCCCGCCCGGCAGCGGCTCGAGATCCGCTGCCTCCAGGCCGATGGCCTCTACCGGCTGCGCCAGGGTGACGGTCGAAAGCTTCTGGTGCAAGACCTCGGCCAGGCGTTCCGCCTGGCGCGCGCATGACGCTATGCCTATTTCGGTCGTTGTCCTGTTTTCCCGGTGAATCAGAATCAAGGTGAAGCTGCGGATGCCCGCCTGCCGAGCCGCAAGCAACCCTTCGAGCTGCACAAGCAGGCGCCGCGCTGCGAACAGCAGGCCCTCGGCGTGCGTCACTTCCGCCGGAAGCTCCAGCTTCGCCGCGAAGCGCGGTGGCGGCGAGAAAAACTCGCGTGGCTCCGGCGTCCGGCCGAAGGCGCGGTCTAGGTCCTCGACCAGCGCCTGGCCGCAACGCCCCGCGAGCCCTTCGCGCGGCAACCGCGCGAGCTCTCCGATCGTGGCTATGCCGATGCTGCGCAGGAACTCGAGCGCCTCGCCGCCACAGAGGGTTTCTACCGGGGTCTCTTCCAATGCCCTCCCCTCATGACGTGAAAGCCAGAGCGCGGCGCGCGCCGTCGGTGCCCTGGCCATTCCGGCCTGGAATCCCATGGCGGCGAGGCCGGCCTCGATGTTCCGGGTCAACGCCTCGATGCCGCCGAACAGGCGCAGGCTGCCCTCGACCTCGAGCAGCAGGGCCTGCGGCGGCTCGAGCGAGACCTTAGGCGTGAACTGACACGCCCAGGCGGCGATTGTCTCGAGCGTGCCCGGGGGCAGCGGGGGAAAGTGCAGTGCGAGCCAGAGCATGGGCCGGCCTGTTCAGAGGCAGGCGCAGCGGCGTGGCGGCCGGAGCGCCGCGCCGCTTGAGGATGTGGACGGACAGCGCGCCGCCCGCAGGCTCCACGGACAGCCGCAAGGCCGCAGGCGAAGCCGCGTGCGCAGCGTGCACAGGGCGAAACAGGGCCACGCAGGCCGGGGCGCCTTCGACGGCGAGCGCCAGGCGGCGCAGCTCTTCGTAGCGCACTTTGGGTAGCCAGGCGAGCAGCGCATGGCAGCTGCCGGAGCGCAGCACCTGCTCGGCCGCCCATAGCGCGTTCCACCCCGGGGCGCGCACCACGGCAAGGCGGGCCAGGTCGACACCCGCTGCCGCGAGCGCTGGTGCATACGGCAGGTGCGGCGGTGCCAGCCAGACGACCCGCCTGCCCGCCCAGGAAAGCCGCGCAAGCGCCGGCAGCAGGAGCTGCAGCTCGCCGATGCCTTCCTGTCGGCAAAGGATTTCGCTCAGCGCCCCGGCCGGCCAGCCGCCGCCGGGCAGCTCACGGTCGAGCTCGGCGAAGCCGCTCGGTACCGCGGGCAGCGCGCTGGAAAGCGCAGCGCCGCGCCAGACCGGGTGCCGCTGGAGAATTTCTTCGAGCACCGCCATGAACTGTATTTATATACAGTATCGGCAGATCGCTGGCAAGGCCGATAATCCCGCAGTCTCATGCTTCGTCTCGCAGTACTCGCCGCCGCAATCCTCGCCGCTGCCCCGGCGGCCGCGGCGGAGGACGAGGGTGTGGAGGTCTGGGTGAACCCGGGCCTGTTCTCGTATCACCTCAAAGATGATCGGGACTATCGCGAGGACAACTACGGCCTCGGCGTCGAGGTATTCATAACGCCGCGGCACGGGGTCGTGGCCGGAAGCCTGCTCAACAGCAACGACGAGCGCAGCAAATACATCGGCTACCACTGGCGCCCCCTTCAGCTCACACACCAGCGCTGGCGCTTCGGCGCCGGCCTGGTGTTCTCGCTGATCGACGGCTACTCGGACGTGCGCGATGGCAAGACCTTTCCCATCGTCCTGCCGACCGCTTCCGTGGAATACGGGGCTCTCGGAGCGAGCCTCATCTTTCTCCCGCACCCCGAGCACTCCAGCGCGATCGCGCTGCAGCTCAGGCTGCGCGTGTGGTAGCCGGCCGCGGGATGAAGACCACGAACACGTTGGCGATGACGATGGTCGCCGCGAGGAAGTAGAAGGTAGCGAGCAGGCCGCGGCTGTCGGCCACCATGCCGGCGAGCAGCGGACCGATGGCGGCGCCCACCGCCTGCGCGCCGAACAGGACGCCGATGCTCGAGCCGCCCATGTTCCTCGGCGTGGTCTCAAGCATCCAGGCCTGGATCACCGGCCGCAGGGCATACAGGAAGAAGCCCAGCACGGCCACCAGGGCGACGAACAGGGGCGAGCCGCCGGTCAGCGCCATGGCGACGAGCACCACCGCGGTGGTCGCCATGCTGGTGATGGCGATGTTCTTGCGGCCCATGCGATCGGAAAGATGGCCGGCCACCGGCGCGGCGGCGAAGCCCGCGGCCTGCAAGGCGAACAGGCAGGCGCCGACCCAGAAGGGCGAATACCCCATGTCGTGCGCGAGGTAGACCGGCAGGAAAGTCAGCAGCGCCGTCTGCGTCATGGAGCGGAAAGTGGAGCCGGTCGACAGCAGGATCAGCGCGCGATTGTTGAACAGGGTGCGCAGTCCTTTCCAGTAGTCGGAAAGGGATTGAGCCTGCGCCTCGGTCTTTCTGCTGCCGAGACGCATGGTGCCCAGGAAAGCGAACATGAGCAGCGCCACCACGAGGCCCGGCAGCACGTTGATTACCACCACCTCGCGCCAGGTAAACACGGCGAGCGCAGCGCCCACCACGATCGGCGCCACCGCGTCGCCGACGTTGCCGCCCATGCCGTGCAGCGACAGCACCAGGCCCTTGCGATCGGGATAGCGCTGGGCGAGCGTCGGAATCGCGGTCGGGTGCCACAGGCTGTTGCCGAAGCCGACCAGCGCCACGCAGATGAGCAGCATCAGGTAGCCGTGCGAGAAGCCGATCAGCAGGTACGGGAAGCCGACCCAGAAGAGCGACACCGCCATGAGCAGCCCCTTGCGGCCGACGGTGTCCACCAGCACGCCGCCGGGCACGTTGGCCACCGCTGCGGCGACGTACTGGCAGGTCATGATCAGGCCGATCTGGCTGTAGGAAAGGCCGAGCTCATTGCCGATGAGCGGCAAGAGCAGGTAGAAGGTGGCGGGATACCAGTGCGTGAGCGCGTGGCCGATGGTGATCAGCCACAGCTCGCGCCAGGCGCTCGCTTTCGAGGCAGGGAGGACTGCACTCATGCAGTAGTTTTTTCTTTCAGATACCTCTCCATGATTCCGGCGGTAAGCACTATCGAAGGATCGTATTCGGGCGCGTCCTCGAGCTGCTCCAGGTCGTTGAGCCCGCAGGCCTTGTAGATGCGGTTGGTCGCCGAGATGAGCCGCACCGGCTTGTCCGCGGCTGCGTTGAAATGCTGGTGGATGGTGTTGGGCGGAATGTAGATCACGTCCCCCGCCTCCCACTCGTAGCGCTTCAGCTCGTCCTGCGGCTTCCAGTGGTAGGTGTCGGTGATCTCCACGTCGCAGTCCTGGTGCAGGTCATAGCCCCGCCCTTCCAGCACGTACAGGCATTCCTCGGCCAGGTGCCGGTGCCTGCCCGAGCGGCTGCCCGGCGGAATCACCAGCATGTAGGCGTCCACCGTCTCCATGCGCGTGTTCATGCCCTCGTTGAGCAGGTGCTTCAGCAGCCCCTGGCGCGACATCTCCCAGGGCATGTCCTCGGGGCGCACCACCTTCCGGCGCTTGGCGTTGCGCACCGGCGCGCTCGCGGCATCGTCCAGCAGCCCCTGGTACAGCTTCTGGTGCTGGCGGCCCTTCAGCCACGCCTTCGACTCGTCCCAGGCCATCGC
>Ga0247825_10000011_pt1 | contig 111937 bp, 131 predicted proteins | sample 13C_Vanillin_Day_FD_194413 | JGI IMG/M metagenome (GOLD analysis project Ga0247825, IMG submission 194413) | Soil microbial communities from agricultural site in Penn Yan, New York, United States - 13C_Vanillin_Day48 | ecosystem: Environmental > Terrestrial > Soil > Agricultural land | place...
CGAAGCGCTTCTTCTGCGCGTCGGTCAGCACGCTGTACGTCAGGTGCTTGGTCTCGGAAGGTGTCAGGAACGCTTCTTCCAGCCGCCTAAGGTGGCCGTCCACGCGGATCTGTGGTGGCGTGTTCGTCGTGATGTGGAGGTCCGAGCCGTGGAGCTCCACGACTTTCTGCAGCAGTTCGGGCAGTGTGGCCATTGTCAGTCCTTGGTCCCTCGTTCCTGGTCGCTGGTCCGTCCCTGGTCCCTAACCTCCAGCCTCCTATTTCACCGTCTCCCTGACGACCTCTTCGATGGTCGTGGTCCCTTCTTTCACCTTCCGCAGCCCGCTGTGGCGGAGCGTGATCATGCCCTCGTCAATCGCCTTGCGGCGCAGCTCGAGCCCCGACGCGCCGACGAGAATGAGCTCGCGCAGCTCCTCACCGATCTCCATCACTTCGTAGAGGCCGACGCGTCCCTTGTAGCCTGTGTTGTTGCAGCGCTCGCATCCCGCGCCCTTCATGGGACGAACGCTGGCGGCGTCGTCCTGCGAGTAGCCCGCCTGGACCAGCGCGGGGGGCGGCAGCGGCGCCGGCTCCTTGCAGTTGTTGCACACCCTCCGCACCAGCCGCTGCGCGCAGATCAGATGCACCGAGCTGGCGACGAGAAACGGCTCGATGCCCATGTTCATGAGCCGGTTCACGGTGCTCGGCGCGTCGTTGGTGTGGAGCGTGGACAGGACGAGGTGGCCCGTCAGCGCCGCCTTGACGGCGATTTCCGCCGTCTCGAAATCGCGAATCTCGCCGACGAGGATGATGTTGGGATCCTGACGCAGGAACGACCGGAGAGCGGCGGCGAAGTTCAGCCCGATGTTCTCCCGCACCTGCACCTGGTTCACGCCGACGAGGTTGAATTCGACGGGGTCCTCGGCGGTCATGATGTTGGTTTCCGTCGTGTTGATCTTCGAAATCGCCGAGTACAACGTATTCGTCTTGCCGCTGCCGGTCGGGCCCGTCACGAGCACCATGCCCCACGGACGCAGAATCGCCGACTCGAACTTGGTGAGCGACTCGGACTCGAAGCCGAGCTTCGTCATGTCGAGCATCAGCTTGTCTTTGTCCAGCAGACGCATGACGATCTTCTCGCCGAACAGCGTCGGAAGGACCGAGACACGGAAGTCGATCTCCTTGGCGGCTCCGTTCTCGTTGAAGCGGATCTTGATGCGTCCGTCCTGGGGCAAGCGCTTCTCGGCGATGTCGAGCTTCGACATGATCTTGACGCGTGACACGATCGCGTCGCGGAACTTCATCGGCGGGCTCATGATGTTGTAGAGGATGCCGTCGATGCGGTACCGGACCCGAAGCTCTTTCTCGTACGGCTCGATGTGAATGTCGCTGGCGCCCTTCTGAATCGCCGACATCAGCACGACGTTCACGAGCCGGACGACCGGCGCGTCCTCGCCCTGCTTGGCGAGCGCCTCGGCGCTGATCTCCTGGAGCTCCTCGAGGACCTCGACATCCCCGGCGTTGGTGTCCAGCGTGGCCTGCAGCTCCTCCAGGCCTTTGCTGGCCATCTCGAGCGTGCTCGGGCCGGACGCGGCGATAGCGACCGACGCTGACGCGGTTTTTCCGCCGGCCGAGGAGTAGTACTTCTCGATGGCGTCGCTGACCGCGGTCTCCGACGCCACCACCGGCTCGACGTTGTAGCCGGTCATGAACTTGATGTCGTCCATCGCGAAGACGTTGGTGGGATCCGTCATCGCGATGGTCAGCGTGGCGCCCGATCGGCTGAGCGGGACGATCTGATACTTGTGCGCCGTGTCGGCCGGAATCAGTTTGACGACGGCGGGGTCGATGTCGAACTGGGCAAGATTGATGGACGGCACGCCGTACTGCCGGCTCAGAAGGGCGGTAATTTCCTCGTCCTTCACGAAGCCCATCTTGACCAGGTTGTAGCCGAGTTTTCCCCCGCCGGCCTTTTGGTGGTTCAAGGCCTGCTGCAGCTGCTCAGGGGTGATGCGCTTCTCCTTCAGCAGGAGTTCGCCAATACGGACGGGCATGAATAGTCAGCGCTTACCGTTATCCAGGATGGGCAGCTTCTGCCCACGCTGGCTTAGAACGTCACTCGGACCGCGAACCCCCAGCCGTTGCGAACCTCGTCGTCGCCGCGCGTGAGGTGGGCGTCGGCATACAACCCCGACCGAAAGGCCACGCTGGCTCCGACGCTGCCCGAACGCCGGGTTTCACCAATGGTGTTGAACCCGACGCCTCCGCGGACGCCGATCGTCCGATTCAGCAGCCATGCTTCGGCTCCCGCCGCCAGATGGCGCGCGTCACCGAACGCCGTCGGCGTGGTCGTCAGGTCGCCGTCGACCGCGACGAGCGCCTCGAAGCGTGGCGCCGTGACGGCGGTAAACGAAACGCCCGTCCGCACTTGCAGCGGCAGCTCGAGTCGTCGCACGCCGTCCGAGAACTCCGCGGTTCTGAGGTTCCTGGCCGCCAGACCGAGGCGGATGTGTTCGGCGGCCAACATGACCCCCATGTCCAGGTCCCCGCTGGTCTCGCCCAATGCGTTGACCAGCTTCAACGTCGACGCGACAACCAGGTGGCTCCCAATCGACTGCCCCACTGTCACGCCGAATTGACTCAGAGCGCCTTCATCTTCTCGGTCCGAGGGGTCCGAACCTGTAGGGAGGGCGGGCCGCATTCCACTGAGGGATAAGCGGTAATAGGAGAATCCAAGGGAGGGGACCGTTAGGGCAAACGCGCTGGCGCGCGAGTCACCGGAGTCCTCGTCACGGTCGAATTCGAGGATGGTGTTGAAGAACCCGCCGTGAGCAAGCCCGGCGGGATTCCACCAGGTCGTCGTGGCGTCGTTCGACACGGCAACGAATGCGCCGCTCATGCCCTGCGCACGGATGCCGATCGATTCAAAGATTTGCGCGCCCGCGTCGCTGGGCCACAGCGCGAGCGCCGAAAACGAGGCGACGAGCAGCAATCTTGCGATCAACGAACCCAGCGTCTGGGTGACGGCGATGGAGGGCGTCAGTCGACCAGTACTGCGGCGGCTACGACCGTCGTCCACAGCCCCTTCTTGTCGCCAACCGCCGTTTGCGTGACGTTCTGCGTGCGCACGATTTGCTGCGAGAGTCGATAGACTTCCTTCTTTTCGTCCCAGCTCTTGTCGGGATCGAACTCGAGGCCGAGCGTCGTCGCCAGCATCTCTGCCGCCAGTTCCTCGGCATAGTCGCCGGCAATTTCCTCACTCTCGCCGAAGCTGTGATGCTCGGAGAGGTACCCGTAGACGTCACGGTCCCTCGGGATGGCCACGCCGACCGTGGCGGCGATGAGCCGATGCGGCTCGCGGGTCGCCGCTTCCGACATCACGACGAAGGTGACCTGTCCCGGTTCGAGCCGCTTCATGCCTTCCGACCGCGGGAGAATCCTGCATTTGGGCGGAAAAATGCTCGACACGCGAACCAGATTGCAGGCCGCGATGCCAGCGGAGCGGAGCGCCAGCTCGAACGAGGTCAGCTTTTCCCGGTGCTTACCCACACCCTTCGTGAAGAACATCTCCTTGGGAACGAATCCGACCACGTTACGCTCCTTGTGGCGACCCTTCGACGCGCGCTCAGGGGTCGCTCTGAGTCGGGTCGAAAAGCGAGAGAGGGAAATGGCATGGTAAACAAAAGGTGCGAGAGGTTCAAGAGGCTCAACAGGTTCAGACGACTGATGTACCCTTAGCGGATACCCGTTCGGCGTGCGTCGACTCAAACGGGAACCACCGGATCGCAAGCGTCGTCTATACACAGGATGTTCACCGCATGTCCGCACTCCTTCCCCCGCCAGCCCCACCCCGCCGGCCTATGGGGTTGGCCGCACGGCTGGTCGGCTTGTTGACGGCGCCGCGGGCCACGTACGCCGACGTGGCGGCCCGTCCGACCTGGTTCGGCGTCTTCCTCGTCGTCCTGAGTATCAGCGTGGGGTCCACCCTGTGGATCCTCTCCACGGAGGTGGGCCGTCAGGCCGTCGTCGATCAGCAGCTGCAGACCCTTGAAGCGTTCGGACGGACGGTCAGCGATGAGGAATACCAGCGGATGCAGCGGATGGCGCCCTACTCGGGTTATCTGGTCGCTGCCACGCAGATCGTCGGTCTTCCGGTCACGGTGACCGCGGTGGCGGGCATCGCCTTCGCCATCTTCAACGGCGTCCTCGGCGAGAACGCAGGGTTCCGACAGGTGTTTGCTGTCGTGATGTCGTCGAGCGTCGTCTCGGCGCTGCGCGCGCTGTTCTCGACGCCGCTCAACTACGCGCGCGAATCGCTGTCGAACCCGACGACGCTGGCAGCCGTGCTGCCGCTCTTCGAGGACGACACGTTCGGCGGCCGGCTGTTCGGATCGATTGATCTGTTCCTGATCTGGTGGGTCATCAATCTCGCGATCGGCCTTGGCGTCCTCTACAGACGGCGCACGGCACCCATCGCGACCGCGATGCTCGCGGTGTACGGAGCCATCGGGCTCACCATCGCCGCTGTGCGCTCGGCGCTGGCAGGAGCGTAAATGACGCGCAAGAACGTTCTCATCGCTTCAGGCGTGGTCCTCGTCGGCGCGGCGGTCGTCGCCGGGAACCTCTATCTGCGACGCGATCAAAGCCTGACCGTGACGACCGACGTCATCCGCGTTCGCGATCTCGAGGCCGTCGTCTCCGCCTCCGGGAAAATCCAGCCGAAGCGGCTCGTCAACATCAGCGCCGACACACCGGGCCGCGTCGTCAACCTGGCGGTGAACGAGGGCGATCGGGTTCAGAGGGATCAGTTCCTGCTGCAGATCGATCCGCGGTCGCTGCGCTCGCGCGTGGACAGCGGGACCGCGTCGCTGCAGGCAGCGCAGATGCAGCTGGATCAGATGACGCAGTCGGCCGCCACGGCGCGCGTGCAACTCGAGCAGGCACAGCAGAACCTGCAGCGGCAGCAGGAACTGTGGGCGCGTCAACTGACGACGCGCCAGGACCTCGACAAGGCCACCAACGAGGTCAAGTCAGCCGAGTCGCTCGTCCAGGAACGTGAACACGCGGCCGAGGCCCAGGCAAGCCGCATCAAGCAGGAGCGCGCCGGCCTCGAAAGCGCTCAGTACGATTTGAGCAAGGTCCGCATCCAGTCGCCCATAGACGGCATCGTGACGCGCCGCAATATTCAGGAGGGCGAAACGGCGGTCGTCGGCACCATGAACAACGCGGGCACCGTCCTGCTGACCCTGGCCGACATGTCGGTGATCCAGGCCGAAGTAGAGGTGGACGAAACCAATATTCCGAGCGTGCAGTTCGAGCAGAAAGCGACCATCACCATCGACGCGCTGCCCGATCGAACGTTCCGCGGACATGTGACCGAGATCGGCAACAGCCCTATCCAGGCCACTGGCCAGCAGAACGCGAACACGACGCAGGCGACCAATTTCAAGGTGGTGATCGTCCTCGACGAACCGATTCCCGATGTGCGTCCCGGCTTCACGTGTACGGCGGACATCGTGACGGCGACTCGAAAAGGAGTGGTCGCGGTGCCGATCCCGGCGGTCGCCGTGCGCGAGCTCGTCTACGAACCCAACGGCCAGATCGTCAGGGAGCCGCCGCCCGATCGGCGCCGGCGCGTGCAGCCCGACCCGGCCGCTCCCCCGCCGGAGCTGAAACCCGGCCAGACGAGGAAGGAGACCGAGGGCGTATTCGTGCTCCGGAACGGGCGCGCGGAATTCGTGCCGATCGACGTCGGCATCGCGGGGGACCGTTACTTCGAGGTGCTGGCGGGACTCAAAGAGGGCGATCAGGTGATCACCGGACCCTACAACTCGGTCCGCAGCATGGCGGATGGCGAGCAGGTGAAGGTCGAGGAACCACAGCCGCGAAGGTAAGCAGGAACCGATGCACAAGTTCCTCGACTCGGCGAGTATCGCGCTCGAGGCGATCTGGTCGGCCAAGCTCCGGTCTTTCATGACCGTCCTCGGCAACATCGTCGCCGTGACGTCGATCATCGCCGTCGTCTCGCTCATTCAAGGCCTCAATGCATCGGTCACGGACGCCATCGTCAACCAGGCCGGGGCCGACTCGTTCAACATTCAGCAGTTCCCGATGACCCGCAGCGAGGAGGAATTCGAGCGGGTGCGGTCCAACCCCCGCATCTCGCTGCAGGACGTCCGCGCGATCCGCCGCTTCGACAGTCCGCTCATCGATGCGGTGATGGCCGGAGCGAACGGCCAGGGCCGCGTCACGCATCGCGATCGATCGATCGACAACACGCAGATTCAGGGTGTGACGGCCGAGTACGTCAATTTCTCGGGGTTCACGGCCGAGCGAGGCCGCCTGATGACCCCCACCGAGGTGGACGCCTCGAGGCCGGTCACAGTGCTCGGGTGGCAGACGGCCGATCGGCTGTTCGGCGCCGAGATCGATCCGCTGGAAAAGACCGTTCAGATCGAAGGCACCCATTTTCGCGTGGTCGGCGTCAGCGCGAAGAAGGGATCGCTCCTGGGACGAACGCAGGACGAATTCGCCATCATCCCGCTGACCCAGTTCCAGATGCTGTTTGGATCGCGGCGTCCTCTGAACCTGACGGTCAAGCCGCGCGACCTCTCGCGCATTCCCGAGACCATGGACGAGGCGACGATCGCGCTGCGCAGCGCGAGGGGCCTGAAGCCGCGGCAGCCCGACAACTTCGGCATGTTCACCTCCGACACGATCCTGGACATCTATCACTCCGCGACCAATGGCATCTTCGCGGTCCTCGTGGGAGTCGTCGCGCTTTCGCTCGTCGTGGGGGGCATCGTGATCATGAACATCATGCTGATGGTGGTCACGGAACGGACGCGCGAAATCGGGCTGCGCAAGGCGCTCGGAGCACGGCGGACCGACATCATGTCGCAGATGCTCACCGAGTCGATCGTGCTGTCGGTCTTCGGCGGGGTCATCGGGACGCTGTTCGGCGCCACGATCGCGCAGGTGATCGCGCGATTCACGCCGATTCCAGCCGATCTCGAGGTGTGGTCGATCGCTGTCGGCATCGGCATCACGGCGCTCGTCGGGCTGTTCTTCGGGCTTTACCCGGCCATGCAAGCGGCTCGGCTGGATCCCATCGAGGCGTTGAGGCGGGAATGAACAGCCATCACGAAGCGATGGCCTGGTAGATCATGGCGATCAGGACTGCGCTCTTCAAGGAAGTCATCTCGATGGCGTTCGAGACGGTGCGCACCAACAAGATGCGCTCCGGACTCACGGTCCTGGGCGTGGTCATTGGCATCACCTCGATCGTCGGCATGACCGCGCTCATACGCGGGTTCGATCAGTCGCTGCGCGACATGATCCGGGCGATCGGGCCGAACACGATCTTCATTCAACGCTTCGGCGTCACCAGCTTCGCCAACGGTGCCGAGATTTCTCAACTGTTGAAGCGCCCCGTCCTCTCGCTGTCGGATGCGCGGGCCCTCGAAGAGCAGGGGACGACGCTCGAGTACGTGGATCTGGAGGTGGGCGCGGGGCCGGGACCGGTCAACCAGCAGCGGGTGTTCTACCGGGACCGCAGGACCAAGCCGCTCCTGGTGTTCGGCACCTCGGAGTACTTCGCCGCCGGCACACGCATCCCGATCGTGGCCGGCCGCTATTTCAACGGCACCGAGCTGCAGTACAGGCGGAACGTCGTCGTCCTCGGCAACACCGCCTACAAGCTGCTGTTCGAGCCCGACGGCATCGATCCCGTCGGCAAGCTCGTGAGGGTCGGCAGTCAGCGTTTCGAGGTCGTCGGCGTCTTCGACGAGCGGCCGGCCGCGGGCGGATTCAGCCTGGGCCAGGACGACTTCGTCGTCATTCCGTATACCGCCTACCAGCGGGTTTTCGGCCTGCGTGTCAACGACGGCCGTTTCCGGGGTCCCGGGGGCGGTGGCACGGGGATGACGAACGTGCAGATTTCAGTGCTACCCAGGGAGGGCGTCGAGCAGACGGAGGCGATCGCAGAGGTCCAGCGTATCATGCGCATCCGGCACGGCCTGCGTCTCGACGAGCCCGACGACTTTGACATCAGCACCCAGGATCAGTTCCTGCAGCTTTGGGATCGCATCAGTCAGGGCACGTTCTTCGCGCTCATCGTGATTTCGTCCATCGCGCTGATGGTCGGCGGTATCGGCGTGATGGCGATCATGTCGATTTCGGTGACGGAGCGCACCCGGGAGATTGGCATCCGCAAGGCGCTCGGCGCGAGACGGCCGGAAATCCTCTTCCAGTTTCTGATGGAGGCGGCCTTCCTGACTTCGGTCGGCGGGTTGCTCGGTATCGTACTCGGTGCGTCGATCGGCTGGGCCGTGCACCTGGTGTCGGGCTTCCCCATCTCGCTGCCCTGGTGGTCGTTCGCCATCGGCTTGGGATTCTCAGCCGCCGTCGGCATCTTTTTCGGGATGTACCCGGCCGTCAAAGCCTCGCGTCTCGACCCGATCGAAGCCCTTCGCTACGAGTAGCCAACCGCGAGCCGCCGGACGCGTGACACGGCTTGCGGCCCGCGCAGGCCCGAAATATGATGCGCCCAATACGGAATTTGCTCATCCAGATGACCCAATTCTTTGGGGGTTCCCCTTATGAAGGTCTATGACGCCGCCAGCATCAGAAATGTCGCGATCGTCGGTCATAGCGGCTCCGGAAAGACACAACTCGCCTCGGCCATTCTTTCAGACTCCGGCATGGTCAATCGCTTCGGGCAGGTGGATGAGGGGACGACGGTCACCGACTTCGACGAAGAGGAAATCGTCCGCAAGCACACGCTCTCGGCCAGTCTCGCCTTCGCCGAGTGGAACAAACAGAAGATCAACCTGATCGATACACCCGGCGTCGGGAACTTCCTCAGCGATGCCCGGGCCGCGCTGCAGGTGGCCGATGCCGCGGTGGTCGTCGTCGATGCGGTGTCCGGGCCGATGGTGCAGACCGAGAAAGTGTGGGCCGCAGCCGACGAGCTGAAGCTGCCTCGCCTCGTGGTGATTAACCGCCTCGACCGCGAACGGGCCAGCCTCGATCGCTCGCTGGCGTCGCTGCGAGAGGTCTGCAACCGCACGATCATCCCGGTTCAGCTGCCGATCGGCGAGGAAAAGGCCTTCAAAGGCGTGGTCGACCTGGTCACCAGGAAGGCGTTCGTGTTCCAGACCGATGGCAGCGGCAAGTTCAGCGAGAGCGCGATTCCAGCCGATATGACGGCCGCCGTCGACCAGGCGCGCGAGGCGCTCATCGAGATGGTCGCGGAAGCCGACGAAACCCTCATGGAGAAGTTCTTCGAGGCAGGCACGTTGACCGATCAGGAGCTCGTGGCCGGGCTGCGCAGCGCAACGATAGGAGCCAAGATCTTTCCGCTGGTCTGCACGTCGGCCATTCTCAACGTCGGGATTCCCCAGCTCCTCGATGCCGTGCTCGCCTATCTGCCTGCGCCGCTCGATAGGCCGTTCCAGGGCCACGACAAGTCCGGCACCGAGATCGCACGCGAGGCCGACGAGAAGAAACCGGCGGCAGCCTTTGTCTGGAAGACGATCGCCGATCCCTTTGCCGGGCGCATCACGATGTTCCGCGTCATCTCGGGCGCCATCAAGGCCGATTCCACGATTCACAACAAGACGCGCGACACGCCGGAGCGGTTCGGCAGCCTGGTGCTGTTGCAGGGCAAAGCGCAGACGCCTGTCCCCGAGATCAAGGCGGGCGATTTCGGGTCGGTGGCGAAGCTCAAGGACACACTGACCAGCGACACGCTCGGCGACAAAGCGGATCCGATCATCTTCGCCGCTATCTCATTCCCCGAGCCGGTGCTGTCTTACGCCATCGAGCCGAAGAGCCGGGGAGACGAGGAAAAGATCAGCACCTCGATGCATCGCCTCGAGGAGGAGGACCCCTCGATCCGCTACAGCCGCGATCCGCAGACCAAGGAGCTGCTCCTTTCTGGGCAAGGGCAGCTGCACATCGAGGTGACCGTCGCCAAACTGAAGCGCCGGTTCGGTGTTGATGTGCTGCTGAAACCGCCGCGGATACCCTATCGCGAAACGATCAAGGGAGCGACCGAAGCTCACGGCCGGCATAAGAAGCAGACGGGCGGCCACGGCCAGTTCGGCGACTGCAAGATCAAGGTCGAGCCGCTTCCGCGCGGCAGCGATTTCGAATTCGTGGACGACATCTTCGGCGGCTCCATCCCGCGCCAGTTCATCCCCGCCGTCGAAAAGGGCATCCAGGACGCGCGCACCCGGGGCTACCTGGCCGGCTATCCGATGGTGGATTTCCGCGTCACGCTGTTCGACGGGTCGTACCACGACGTCGATTCGAACGAGCTGTCCTTCAAGCTCGCAGGCTCGCTCGCCTTCAAGGACGCCATGACGCGCGCCCGGCCCACGATGCTCGAGCCGATCATGAACGTGGAAGTGTACGCGCCGTCCGACTTCGCAGGCGACCTCATGGGCGACCTCAACGGCCGACGGGGCCGCATCGGCGGCATGGATACTCGCGGGACGATGACGATCATCAAGGCCCAGGTTCCCATGTCAGAGATGTTGACCTACGAGCAGCACCTCACGTCGGCGACCGGAGGCCGCGGGTCGTACCACATGGAGTACTCGCACTACGACGAGGTGCCGTCGCACCTGCAGACGAAGATCATCGCGGCAGCCAAGGCGGAACGGGCGGGCGTTGAAGTCGAAGAAGTCTAGGGCTTGCAGATTGAGCGTGCGGATTTGACACCGGGAGCTCACGAGGGGTTCGCGATAGCGCGTGTGTGCGTATTCGCCGGATCGAGCTCCGGCGCCCGCCGAGAGTTTCGGGAGGCCGCTCGGGCGCTCGGCGGCGCACTCGCCAGACGCCGCATCGACGTGGTGTTCGGCGGCGGGCAGGTCGGGCTGATGGGTGTGCTGGCCGACGCCGTGCTGGCCGCCAAGGGCCACGTGACCGGGGTCATCCCCGAAGCGCTGGTCGCCCGCGAGATCGCCCACGGCGGATTGTCTGATTTGAGGGTCGTCCCCTCGATGCACGAGCGAAAAGCGTTGATGGCGGATCTCGCCGACGCGTTCGTGGCGCTGCCGGGCGGATGGGGGACCCTCGAAGAGTTCTTCGAGGTCCTCACCTGGGCCCAACTCGGTCTCCACCGGAAGCCGTGCCTGCTCTTGAACGTCGCGGGATACTTCGACGGCCTGCTGTCGTTCCTCGACCACGCGATCGACCAGCAATTCGTTCGACGCGAAAACGGCGCACTCGTGCTGGTGGCAGACTCCATCGATGCCGTTTTCGATCAACTCGATCGGTATCGGCCTCCGACGGGCGTCGAGAAGTGGCTCGATCGTGCCTCGACGTAGCGCGTGCACCTCCGCGCTGCTCGCGCTGACCGTCACGTTGGCTCAAGCCCAGGGCGCGTCCTCCCGGGACAGCTTCCTGCGTCTCGTCGACCGCGCCCGCGTGCCGCTCGCGCCCGAGCTATCGGCGCTGTCGGCGGGCGGCCCCTTCGCGCGAGAGCGTTTTACGTTCGCCACCGAGGATGGCCAGCGCGTGCCCGGGCTCGCGGTCAAGGCCGCCGGTTCAGCCCGCCGCCCCACGGTCATCGTCCTGCACGGCACGGGCGACCGCAAGGAGGGCATGATCCCGCTGCTCGAGGCGCTCGCCGATCGGGGGTTCCTGGCCGTGGCGATCGACGGCCGCCACCACGGCGAGCGCGCCAAGGGGCCGGGCGACTATCCACAAGCGATCCTGCAGGCCTATCGGACCGGACGCGGGCACCCGTTCCTCTACGACACGACCTGGGACGCGATGAGGCTCGTCGACTACCTCCAGAGCCGTCCCGACGTTGACGGCGCGCGCATCGGCATGATGGGGATCTCGAAGGGCGGCATGGAGACGTACCTGACCGCCGCCGTCGATCCGCGCATTGCCGTCGCCGTTCCGGTCATCGGGGTGCAAAGCTTCCAGTGGGCGCTGGAGCACGACGCCTGGCAGGCGAGAGTCGAAACGATTCTCGGCGCGGTACTCGGCGCCGCCCGCGACGGTTTGCGACCGGTAGACGCCGAATTCGTCCAGGAGTTCTACGACCGCGTCGTTCCAGGCATCTACGCCGAGTTCGACGCACCGGCGATGCTGCCGCTCATCGCGCCCAGGCCGCTGCTGGTCATAAACGGCGACTCGGACGACCTGACACCTCTCGAGGGAGTGCGCGAAGCAGCCGCCGCTGCGGAGCAGGCCTATCGAACCGCGCGAGCCGAAGACCGATTCCGGCTTCTCGTGCAGCCGGGAGCCGGACATGAATTCACGCCATCGGCGCAGCGGACCGCGCTCGACTGGTTGGCCCGATGGCTCAGACCCTGAGATCGCGACGTCGCACCCAGAACACGGCGCTGACCATCACGAGCAGGATAATGGCTTTGACCGGCGAGAACGGAAGAACCGTGGCGTGGGCAATGAGCGCCCCGATCATCGTCATCCCAAGCAGCGCAGCGCCGGCAGCGGCGACCGACGGGACAAGCAGCAACGCGGCGCTGACGACTTCAAGGGCCCCTGTGAAGTAGCGGAGCCACTGACCGAACCCGACGGTCTCAAACAGCTGGATCATCGGGGGAGCATCGCCCAGCTTGTCGAGTCCGGTCACGAAGAACTGCGCCGCCGCGAGAATCTGCAGCGCCCACACGAAATCGGTGAGGACGGCCCCTCTAGCTGCCACCGGCCTTCCGCGGCGTCGTCGATTTGCGCGCCACGCCTTTCGACGGCTTCGTGGCTACTTTTCCGGCGCCTTCCTTATCGTCCTTCTTGCCGCGCAGGCGCTCGGCCGCCGCGCGCAACCGGCCACCGACCCCCTTGCCTTTCGGCTTGGGAGCCTCTGCGCCCTCACCCTCGGTTTTGGCCTTGGGGTTGAACTCGCTGCCGACGAGCTCGACCTGCGCGACCTCCGCGCTGTCACCCCTGCGGAAGCCGAGACGTAAGAGACGCGTATAGCCGCCCGCCCGCGTGGCGAATCGCGGGGCGATCGTGTCGAACAGCTTGGTCACGACCTCGCGGTCCTGCACGTCCTGCATGACCACGCGCCGCGCCGTGAGGACGCGCCCGTTGGCGTCGCCATCGGCCAGACCGCGTTTGGCGATCGTGATGATCCGTTCGACGAACGGCCTCAGCTCCTTCGCCTTCGGCACCGTCGTCGTCAGATGCTCGTGTCGGAGCAGCGCCGTCGCCTGGTTACGCAGCAGCGCAATGCGGTGCTCCGTCACGCGCCCCAGTTTCCGATGTGCGACTCTGTGTCTCATAGCTGTATCTCACTAGAGGTTGGAGGTTAGGGGGAAACCCTGACCCCCGACTCCGTAATCCCTAGCCTCCATCCTCCAGCCTCCAGCCCCTATTCCTGTGACGCCGTCGCCGGCTGATCGATCTTCATGCCGAGACTGAGGCCCATCGTGTGCAGGATTTCCTTGATCTCGTTCAGGCTCTTCCGACCGAAGTTCTTCGTCTTCAACATCTCGCCTTCGCTCTTCTGAACCAGCTCGCGGATCGTCCGAATGTTCGCGTTCTTCAGACAGTTGTACGACCTGACCGAGAGCTCGAGCTCCTCGACGCTCTTGTCGAGGTTCTCGTTGCTCACGCCGACCCGCGGCTGGTCCGAGGCGGCCTCCGCCTGCTGCTCGGCGCCTTCCTCGAGATTGATGAAGATGTTCAGATGGTCCCGAATCAGTTTGGCCGACAGCGACACGGCGTCCCGCGGATTGATCGAGCCGTTCGTCCAGACGTCGACGGTCAGCTTGTCGTAATCGGTCGTCTGGCCGAGGCGTGCGGCTTCGACGAGGTAGTTGACCTTCTTGATCGGCGAGTGCACCGAGTCGATCGGGATCCACCCGATTCCGAGATCCTCGTCGAAGTTCTTGTCGGCTGACACGTAGCCGCGGCCCCGCTTCATCCGCATCTCCATGTGGAGTTTTCCATGCTCGGCGACGGTCGCGATGTGGGCGTCGGGTTCGAGGATCTCCACATCGGCGTCGGCCTGGATGTCGCGCGCGCGCACTTCGCCGGCCTTGTCAACGCGCAGCGTCAGCGTTTTGGTGTGATCCACGTGCAGCTTCAGCGGGATCTGCTTGAGGTTGAGGATGATGTCGGTCGCGTCCTCGACGACGCCCGGAATCGGAGAGAACTCGTGGAGCACCCCCTCGATCTTCACCGCGGTGATGGCCGCGCCTTCGATGGATGACAGCAGGACGCGGCGCATGGCGTTTCCGATGGTCGTGCCGAACCCGCGCTCGAACGGCTGCGCGTAGAAGCGGCCGAATCGGTCTGTCAGCGTCTCGCGTTCGAACTCGAGCCGTTTGGGTCGTTGAAATCCCTTCCAGAGCATGACATGGTCCTTTCGCTGACGGGCCCGCAGACGGGCCTCCAGACCTGCAAGTGACCGCCGACCTCCCGCCGCAGGTCTGTGTAAGGCTGCGGGCCGACGGATGCGAACGATCAACTTGGTAATCGGGTAATCGAGTAATCTGGTAATCGACTGAGAGATTAGCTGCGACCGGAACGACCTGACGCTTCAATCTCCCGATCAATTACCCGATTACCAAATTACCCAATTACCCAATTACCCAATTCCTATTTCGAGTACAACTCCACGATCAGCTGCTCCTGCACCGGCAGGTTGATCTGTTCGCGAGTCGGCATCGAGACGATGCGCCCTGTGATTGTGTTCGGATCGAACGACAACCACTCGGGGATGCCGCGCCCCTTGACCTCTTCCATCGCGTGCTCGAGCGTCGGGTTCTTCTGCGTTCGTCCCAAGACCGTGACCACGTCGCCCTGCTTCACGGAATAGGACGGGATGTCCACCTTCTTGCCGTTGACCAGGAAGTGGCCGTGGCGCACCAGCTGACGCGCCTGGGGTCGAGACGTCGCGAGACCGAGACGGTAGACCACGTTGTCGAGCCGTCGCTCCAGGAGCTGCAGCAAGGTCTCGCCGGTGATCCCGCGGGCGCGCTCGGCGGCGGCGAAGTACCCGCGGAACTGATCCTCGAGCACGCCGTAAATGCGCTTCACTTTCTGCTTCTCGCGCAGCTGGATCCCGTACCCGGCGAGCTTCGCCTTGCGTGTCTTCCCATGCTGCCCGGGCGGGAAGTTGCGCTTCTCGATCGCGCATTTCTCCGTGTAGCAGCGCTCGCCCTTGAGGAACAGCTTCATGCCCTCGCGGCGGCACAAACGACAGACTGGACCGATATAACGAGCCATCAACAGCCTTTCATCAAAGAATCTGGTAATTGGGTAATCGGGTAATCGGGTAATGGATTGAGCAATTGATCCTCGTGACCCTCAATCTCCCAATCCATTACCAAATTACCCGATTACCCAATTCACCATTCACTACACCCGCCGTCTCTTTGGCGGCCGGCACCCATTGTGCGGGATTGGCGTCACGTCGCGAATCGACTTGACCTCGAGTCCAACGGTCTGCAGGGCGCGAATCGCAGACTCGCGTCCAGACCCCGGCCCCTTGACGCGCACGTCGAGCGAGCGCATGCCGACCGTCTTGGCAGCGTTCCCGGCGTTCAGCGCCGCCTGCGTCGCAGCAAACGGCGTCCCTTTGCGCGAGCCTTTGAAACCGATGCCGCCGGCGCTCGACCACGCCACGACGTTCCCCTCGGTATCGGTAATCGTCACGGTCGTGTTGTTGAACGAGGCATGAATGTGCGCGAGCCCGTGGTGGACAACTCGCTTCTCGCCCCGTTTCTTGAAGGTCTTCTTCCGCTTGCCTGCCGCGCCTTCTTTCTTCTCTGGCGTGACGCCTTCGGGTGCCGGTTCAGCTTTTGCCATGACCCTTCACAATCTGCGATTCTGCAATTCTGCAATCCTGCAACTCTTCTAGACCGTCTTCTTCTTCGCGATCGCCCCTTTGCGCGGCCCCTTGCGAGTCCGGGCGTTGGTCTTCGTCCGCTGTCCCCGTACCGGCAGCGCCCGACGATGGCGCATCCCGCGATAGCAGCCGATTTCCATCAGCCGCTTGATGTTCATCGAGATTTCCTTGCGGAGATCGCCCTCCACGCCCCCCAGCTCCTCGATCACGCGGCTGATCTTCCGCACGTCGTCCTCGGACAAGTCCTTGACGCGAACGTCCGGGCTCACGCCGGCCTCGGTGAGGATCGTGTTCGACCGCACCCGCCCGATCCCGTAGATGTAGGTCAGACCGATTTCCACGCGCTTCGTGCGGGGAAGATCAACGCCAGCTATACGCGCCATATCGTAGGTCCTTCGTCCTTAGTCCTTCGTCCTTCGTCCCTGGTTCATCCCTGTCGCTGTTTGTGTTTCTGGTTCGAACAGATCACTCGCACCACGCCGCGGCGGCGGACGATTTTGCACTTGTCGCAGATCCGTCTGACCGATGCTCGCACCTTCATAATCTCTCCAGAATGCGTCCCCTTCCGCTGTCGACCGGCGACAGCTGAAGACGCACGCGATCGCCAACCAGCAGCCGGACGAAATTACGATCCATCCGATCCGCGATGTGCGCCGTCACCACCGACCCTCCTTCGAGCCGCACGCGATAGAGCGCGCTCGGCAGCTGGTCGGTGACCACTCCAACTAGATTCGGACCCGAACCGGGACCTCTCTCGCCGTCAGAATCCACGGCTCACCTGCCGTCACGGCGACGGTGTGCTCGAAGTGCGCCGCGAGGCTGCCGTCCTTCGTCACCGCCGTCCAGCCATCTCCCAGCACCTTCACCGCCGCGTTCCCGGCATTGACCATCGGCTCGATGGCCAGCACCATTCCCTCCGCCAGCCGTGGACCGCGTCCCGGCTCACCGTAATTGGGGATCTGCGGCTCCTCGTGCATCCGCTCCCCGATACCGTGCCCCACGAACTCGCGCACCACCGAGAAGCCGAACGATTCGACGTGACGCTGCACGGCGTGGCCGATATCGGAAATGCGTCCGCCCGGCCGTACCCGCTCGATGGCCTTGAAGAGCGCCTCTTCCGTGACTCGAAGCAGCGTCGCCGCGCTCTCCGAGACCTGCCCGACCGGCAAGGTCACCGCACTGTCACCGAAATAGCCGCCGAGCGACGCCCCCACGTCGATCGAGATGATATCGCCTTCGTTCAACATGCGGCGACCTGACGGGATCCCGTGGATCACTTCGTCGTTGATCGAGGCACAGATCGTCGCCGGATACCCGTGGTAGCCCTTGAACGCCGGAATGGCCCCCGCCGCCACGATCCGCTTTTCCGCAAGGACGTCCAGATCGGCCGTCGTCACGCCAGGAGCCACTTGCGCCGACAGTTCCGTCAGCACTTCGCCGACCAGCCGACCGGCCTCGCGCATCCGCTCCAACTCCGCCGCCGAGCGGCAGACAATCACCGTTGAACCCCTTTCGTCGCGCCGCTGTCGGTGGACAGAACCGCCGACAGCAGAGCAGCCCTGACCCGATCGGGCGTCTGCGCTCCGTTCACGGAGCGGAACGTGGGGCTCGCCTGGTAATACTCCACCAGTGGCCGGGTCTGACGCTGATAGATCTTCAGCCGCTCGCGGATCACCGACTCGTTGTCGTCGCTGCGCTGCACGAGCCTCGCCCCGCAGCGCTGGCACGTCCCGGTTCTCGCGCCCTCAGCGTCCGCATTCGCGCCGCACGCCTCGCACACCATGCGGGTCGTCAGCCGCCGCACCAGCTCGGCCTCGGGCACGACAATCTCGACCACGATGAGCGGACCTCGGCCGGCCACGATCTCGTCCAGGGCCGATGCCTGCCCCACCGTGCGGGGGAAACCGTCAAGGACGAACCCGTCGGCCGTGTCGGTCCGGCTGAGCCGTTCGCGCACGATACCGATCATCACGTCGTCGTTCACCAGCTCGCCCCGCGACATGATCGCCTGAGCCCGCCGACCGACCTCGGTGTCGTTCTGCACCGCCTCCCGAAGAATGTCACCCGTCGAAATCTTCGGAATTCCACGGGCCCTCGCAATCTGTTCGGCCTGGGTCCCCTTGCCCGCCCCAGGCGGCCCGATCATGACCAGATTCAGCCCCAACGCGCCTACGCCCTCCGACCACGGATGCGCGTCTTCTTCATGAAGCCGTCGTAGTGCCGCATGATCAGCTGCGACTCGACCTGCTGCACCGTATCCATGGCCACGCCGACGACGATGAGCAGCGACGTGCCGCCGAAGTAGAAGGGGACGTTCAATCCTTCCGTGATGAATCGGGGGATGTTTGCGTCGAGCGTTTCCCCGATGAACGGAATCGGCGCGACTCGAAAGCCGCTGATCAGGAAGTTGGGCAGCAGCGCAATCATTGCCAGGTAGATCGCCCCGGCCAGCGTGATGCGCGTGAGAATCGTGTCGATGTACTCGGCCGTCCGCTTGCCAGGCCGGATGCCAGGCACGAAGCCGCCGTACTTCCGCATGTTTTCCGCCACGTCATCGGGATTGAAGATAATCGCCGTGTAGAAATACGTGAAGAAGACGATGCCCAGGACGTACAGGAGGTTGTAGAGCGGCATGTTGAACGCGAGCTGCGCCGACACCGCCTGCGCCACGGGACCCTGAAACGCCGCCGCGATCGTCGCCGGAAACGCGAGAATCGACGAGGCAAAAATCACCGGGATGACCCCTCCCGTATTGACCTTCAGCGGGATGTGCGTGCTCGATCCGCCATACATCCGCCGGCCGACGACACGCTTGGCGTATTGAACCGTTACACGCCGGTGCCCCCGTTCGATGAACACGATCGCGGCGATGACCAACACCATCAGCACGAGCAGAAACAGGACGCGGATCAGGCCGAGCTGCCCGGTGCGCATCTGGTCGAACGTCAGCGTCACTGCCCGCGGCAACCCCGCTACGATCCCGGCGTAAATGATGAGCGACATGCCGTTGCCGATGCCACGTTCGGTGATCTGCTCGCCCAGCCACATGATGAAGCAGGTCCCCGTCGTCAGCGTCAGCACCGTCATGAGCCGGAATCCCCATCCGGGATTGTCGACGAGCGGAAGGCCTCCGGCAATTTGTGTCTGCCGTTCGAGGAAGACCGCGATGCCAAGCGACTGGACGACGCTCAGCACGATCGTGCCGTATCGGGTGTACTGGGTGATCTTGCGGCGCCCGAGCTCGCCCTCGTTCTTGATCCGCTCGAGGTAGGGCCAGACGACCGTCAGCAGCTGCAGGATGATCGAGGCGCTGATATAGGGCATGATCCCGAGCGCGAAGATCGTCATCTGCGAAAGATTCTGCCCGGAGAACATGTCGTACAGGCCGAACATCGTGTTGGCGGTCTGACGCGCGAGTTCCGTGAGCGCGGCCTTATTGATGCCGGGCGTCGGGATGAATCCTCCGACCCGATACACCGCCAGCATGCCCAGCGTGAACAACACGCGGTTCCTGAGATCCGAGATGGTGAAGAGGTTCTTCAGGCTGTCCATAGGCTGAACCCTAAAGGATTGCAGGATTGCAGGATTGCAGAATTGCAGAAAGGAAGGCCGGAAGGGAATTGGTGCCCCTTCTTCACTTTCTTTACTTTCTGCAATCCTGCAATCCTGCAATCCTGCAATCTCATCCGATTGCCTCCGCCGTACCACCGGCCGCCGCGATCTTCTCGGCGGCCTTCCCGCTGAATTTGTGCGCACGGACCGTCAGCGCCTTGTCGACATCGCCGCGCGCGAGCACCTTGACGAGTCGATCGGCGCCCGAGGTGATCCCCCGCTCGTGCAGCAGCTCCGGCGTCACGACCGTCCCGGGTTCGAACCGTGCCGCGAGCGTATCGATGTTGACGACTTCGTATTCGACGCGGAACGGATTGTGAAAACCACGCTTGGGCACGCGGCGGTGCAGCGGCATCTGGCCGCCCTCGAATCCACGCTTGAATTTGAAGCCCGAACGCGACTTCGCGCCTTTGTGCCCGCGACCGGCCGTCTTGCCGTTCCCGGAGCCCTGGCCCCGCCCGATTCGCTTTTTCGCGTGCTTGGCCCCACGCGGTGGTTTCAGATCGCTCAATGACATCGTGTTTTCTTCTCTTCACTGGCGCCGGGGCCCCACGCCCCAGCGCGAACCGACGCTGATCCCTCGCTTCAGATGGCCCATGTCCTCAGCTCGGCATGGCCGCAGGCGCTATTCCACTTCAACGAGGTGGCGAACCTTGTGGATCATGCCCCTCGTTTCGGGCGTGTCCTTGAGCTCCACCGTCTGACGGATCCGCCGGAGCCCGAGCCCACGGACGACGAGGAGCTGCTTCCGATTGAATCCCACCGGGCTCTTCGTCAACGTCACCTTGACGCTCGCCCCCTTCGTATCAGTTCGTTGATTCGCCATGCGATTTCCGTTATGCCCTCACGTCGGCAAGCTCCTTCAGGTCCTTGCCGCGCAGCCGCGCGATCATCCCCGGATCTTTGAGCGAGTCGAGCCCCGCAATCGTCGCGCGTACGACGTTGTGCGGGTTCGCCGACCCGAGCGACTTCGTCATGATGTTCGTGATTCCCGCCGACTCCACGACGGCGCGCACCGCCCCACCCGCGATGATGCCGGTGCCGTCAGGCGCCGGTTTCAGGAGCACGCTCCCGGCGCCGAAGACGCCGACAATCGGATGCGGAATCGTGGTGCCCTGCAGCGGGACACGAATCAGGCTCTTTTTCGCCGCCTCGATGCCCTTCTTGATCGCCGAAGGCACCTCCTTGGCCTTGCCGACGCCAAAGCCGACGACGCCATGGCCGTCGCCGACGACGACGAGCGCGCTGAAGCTGAGATTCTTGCCGCCCTTGACGACCTTCGTGACGCGGTTGATCGACACCACCGTGTCCTTGATGTCGAGCTGCGAGGGATCGATGCGTTCTCTGGTTCTCATTTATCCTCCGGGGGCCCCTGCCCCCCGGCTCTCCTCCGGGGGCCTCTGCCCCCCCGGGCCCTAGAATTCCAGTCCGGCCTTCCGCGCCGCGTCCGCCACCGCTCGAATGCGACCGTGATACAGAAACCCGCTGCGATCGAAGACGACCCGTTTGATGCCCTTGTCAATCGAACGCTCGGCGATCGCTTTGCCAATCGCCTCGGCGCCCTTGATATTGCCGCCGCTCACCCCTTTGGCGAACGTGCCCTTGAGTGCCTGGTCGATGCTCGAGGCCGATACGAGCGTCTTGCCGCTCATATCGTCGATGACCTGCGCGTAGATATGCGAGACGCTCCGGAACACGCTGAGGCGCGGCCGTTCCTGCGATCCCGTGATCCGCTTCCGCTGTCGCAACTGGATGCGACGGCGGCGATCGTCCTTGGTTTTGATCTTCATCGTTTTCTCACCGCGCCTCGAGCTTCAGCCCTGAGGCTCTCAGCCTTACTTCGCGCCCGTCTTCCCCGCCTTCTTCTTCAACACCTCGCCCGTGTAGCGGACGCCCTTCTGTTTGTAGGGATCGGGCTCGCGGAACCGTCGGATATCTGCCGCCACCTGACCGACGAGCTGGCGATCCACCCCGGTGATCGTAATGTGCGTCTGCTTGTCGATGGCGACCTCGATGCCCACGGGAATGTCGAACACGACCGGATGGGAGTAGCCGAGCGCGAAGATCACCTGCTTGCCCTTGACCTCGGCCCGGTAGCCGACGCCGACAATGTCGAGCTCTCGCTTGTAGCCATCGGTGACGCCGGTCACGGCGTTCGCCACGAGACTGCGCGCGAGCCCGTGAAACTTGCCGAGGCCCGGATCTTCCGTGGCGGTCTTCGCGACGAGCGTGCCGTCGGCCAGCTCGAAGTTGATCCCCGCCGGAAACGGCTGCCGCAGCTTGCCCTTCGGCCCCTGCACTTCGACCGCGCCCTCGTCCACCTTGATGCTGACGCCTTTGGGAATCGTGATCGGCTTCTTTCCGATTCGTGACATTGCTGATCCTTGTTGGCTCAAGCTTAGAGCTTAGGCCTTACGCCGGCCTGAGCCGTAAGCCCTGAGCCGTAAGCCCTGAGCCGTAAGCCCTGAGCCGTAAGCCCTGAGCCGTGAGCCTTACCAGATGTTGCACAGCACCTCTCCGCCCACTCCCGCCTTGACGGCGGCGCGGCCGGTCATGACGCCTCGCGACGTCGTCAGAATACTCGTGCCGAGCCCGGCCAGCACTTCGGGCACGTCGTCACGTCCGAAGTACACCCGGCGACCGGGACGGCTGATGCGCTGAACGCCCGTGATGAGGCGTTCACCGTGCGGACCGTATTTCAGGAAAAGCCGCAGCGTGCGCGCACCGGAGGCCTTCGACTTGTCCTGGGCCGCCGCGTCCACGATCTTGTAGCCCTGAATGTACCCCTCGTCCTGCAGGATACGGGCGATCTCGGCCTTCAGCCGCGAGGCGGGCATATCCACCCGCGTCTGCTTGGCGGTCACCGAATTGCGGATCCGCGTGAGCATGTCTGCGATAGGGTCTGTCATATCCTCAACCTTGCAGGTTACCAGCTGCTCTTCGTCACCCCGGTCACGTCCCCTTCGAGCGCCGCTTTTCGGAAACAGAGTCGGCACAACCCGAATTTGCGCATGTAGGCGCGGGGGCGCCCGCAGAGGTGGCAGCGGTTGCGAAGCCGAATCTTGTATTTCGGCTTCTTGGTTTCCTTCGCGATCTTTGCTGTCGTGGCCATGTCGTTTCTCTTGGGCTCGAGCTCGAGGGCTTGAAGCGGACCGAGCCTCGAGCCTTCAGCCTCTTGTCAAATGGTCCTGAACTGCACTCCGGTGAACGGCAACGGCTTTCTCATCTACGAGGCTCGAAACGGCATGCCGATGAACTGCAACAGCTTTCTCGCCTCTTGGTCGGTCTTCGCCGTCGTGACCACGGACACGTTCATCCCGCGCGCCTTGTCGACCTTCATGTAATCGATCTCGGGAAACAGCAGCTGGTCGCGCAGTCCGAGCGTGTAGTTGCCGCGGCCGTCGAAGCCGCGCGGCGACACGCCCTTGAAGTCGCGCACGCGTGGGAGGGCGATGTTCATGAGCCGATCCAGGAACTCCCACATCCGTTCGCCACGCAACGTCACCATCGTACCGATCGGCTGGCCCTTACGAACCTTGAACTGCGCGATCGACTTCTTCGCGCGACGCGTGACGGCTTTCTGACCGGTGATGCGGGCGATCTCGTCGGCTCCCGTGTCGACGATCTTCGCGTTCGAGGTCGCCTCGCCGAGACCCATGTTCACGACGACCTTCTCGATCTTCGGCACCGCCATCACGTTCTTGTAGCCGAACTCCTTCTGGAGCGCCGGCACCACGTCTTTCTTGTACTTGTCTCGCAGCCGGGTCATTTGTCGACCACTCCCTCGCACTTGCGGCACACGCGCACCTTGCGCCCATCGCCGAGCAGCTTGTGACCGATGCGCGTCTGGACGCCGCACTCGGGGCACACAATCTGCACGTTACTGGCGTGGAGCGCCGCTTCGCGTGCCACGATGCCGCCCTTGACCTGCTTGCCCGGGTTCGGCTTCGTATGACGCTTGATCATGTTCACGCCTTCGACGATGAGCCGGTTCTTGTCCGGCAGCACCTTCAGAACGCGCCCGCGCTTGCCGCGGTCCTTCCCCGTGATGACGAGCACGCTGTCGTTCTTGCGGATCGGCGTCGCTAAGCGGGACATGATCAGAGAACCTCTGGGGCGAGCGAGATGATCTTCATGAAGCGCCGCTCGCGCAGCTCGCGCGCCACGGGACCGAACACGCGCGTGCCAATCGGCTCACCCTGGTCGTTGATCAGCACAGCGGCATTCCGGTCGAAACGGATATAGCTGCCGTCGCGGCGACGCTGTTCCTTCACGGTGCGCACGATGACGGCCTTCACCACCTGTCCCTTCTTCACGTTCGATTCGGGGGTCGCTTCCTTCACCGAGGCGGTGATGATGTCGCCGAGGCGGGCGTAGCGGCCCGTCGAACCGCCAATCGGATTGATGACGGCGATCTTGCGCGCGCCGGAATTGTCGGCGACGTCGAGGATCGATCGCATCTGGATCATGGCTTATACCTCCGCGGCCTTGCGGACGACGCGGACGAGCGCCCATCGTTTGCTTCGGCTCATCGGCCTCGTCTCCACGATCGCGACGGTGTCGCCGACGCGCGCCGCGTCCTCTTCGTCGTGCACCATGAACGTCGACGTCCGCCGCATCGTCTTGCCGTACATGCCGTGCCGCACCTGCCGCTCGACGGCCACGACGATGCTCTTGCGCATCTTGTCGCTGACGACGACGCCGACTTTTTCTAGCTTTTGAGACATAGCCGTTCCTTGAATCGGGTAATCGGGTAATCGGGTAATCGGGTAATCGATGGATGCATGGCCCTCAATAAATCAATCAATTACCCGATTACCCAATTACCCAATTACCCAATTCCCTGACTCCCCCTCTGTCTGATGAACGTTTTCACCCGCGCCAGATCGCGCCGGACGGTGCGCAACTTCTCCGGCGACTCCAGCTGCCCCATCGATTTCTGAATACGCATCCGGAACAGCTGATCGATCAAGTCGCGCTCCTTCGCCCCGAGCTCGTCGGGGCCCAGATCGCGCAGCTCCGCAGCCTTCATTGCATCTTCTCCTGCGCGAACCGGGTCGCGAACTTCGTGAGTATCGGCAGCTTGGCGGCCGCCAGCTTCATGGCCTCGCGCGCAGCCTTCTCCGGGATGCCCTCCATCTCGAAGAGCACTTTGCCCGGCCGCACGACCGCCACCCACTGCTCCGGCGCACCCTTGCCCTTGCCCATTCGGGTTTCCTGCGGCTTCTTCGTAATCGGCTTGTCCGGGAAGACGCGGACCCAGATCTTGCCGCCGCGCGCGATGAAGCGCGTCATCGCGACACGGGCCGCCTCAATCTGGCGATCGGTCAGCCAGCACGGTTCGAGGGCGCGAAGACCGTAGTCGCCGAACGACACGTCCGCCCCGCGCCAAGCCTTGCCCGCCATCCGCCCGCGCTGCTGTTTCCGATATTTGACCTTCTTCGGCATCAACATAGCTGTTATCCCTGAATCGGGTAATTGGGTAATCGGGTCATCGGGTAATCGATGGGCGCATTGATGGACGCATGGATTTCAATCTTCAATCAATTACCCGATGACCCGATTATCCAATTACCCGATTGTCAAGCTCTGGCCTGCGGTCTCCTCGGCGCGCGCTCCCGGTACTCCTCTTCCCGTCCGCGCTGCGGCACGAGCCGCTCGCCCTTGTACAGCCAGACCTTGATGCCAATCTGGCCGTACGTGGTGTTCGCTTCCGCAAACCCGTAGTCGATGTCGGCCCGCAGCGTCTGCAGTGGAAGCTGACCGTGCAGATACCACTCCGAGCGCGCGATCTCGGCCCCGTTCAGCCGGCCCGAGACACGGACCTTGATCCCGCGCGCGCCGAAACGCAGCGCCGACTCGACCGCTTTTCTCATCGCGCGGCGGAACGCCACGCGTTTCTCGAGCTGCATGGCCACCGATTCAGCGATCAGCTGCGAGTCGAGCTCCGGTTTCTGGATCTCCTGAATGTTGATGAAGACCTCGCGGCTCGTCCGCTTCTGAATCTCCTGCTTCAGCTTGTCGACTTCCGTCCCTTTGCGGCCGATGATGATGCCGGGCCGCGACGTGTAGATGTCGATCTTCAGCTTGTTGGCGGCCCGCTCGGTTTCGATCTTCGACACCCCCGCGTGGGCGAACCGCTTCTTCAGCGACTGCCGCAGCTCCATGTCCTCGTGCAGGAGCTTCGCGTAATCGCGGTCCGCGTACCACCGCGAGCGCCACGTCTTGTTGAAACCGAGACGGAAGCCGAACGGATGAACCTTCTGCCCCACGGTCACTCCCTTGTCCGGCCAAGGCCGGATGCCACCGACTGTTCCGGTCGCCTACTTCTTGGCGGTCGTCTCTCCGACCGGCCTCTTCGCCGCCGGCTTTTTCGCGGCGGGACGTCGCGCCCGCGTCGTTGCCCGCGCGGCCCCCTGAGCGCCCTCGGCCTTCGAACCACCCTGTGCCGTTTCCGCGCTGATGGCGACAACCCGTTCCGGCCGCTCCGACACCCGCACGGTGAGATGAGCCGTACGCTTGAGCACGCGAAAGGCGCGCCCCATCGGCGCAGGCCGGACGCGCTTCTGCGCGGGCCCCTGATTCGCGTAGCATGCCGAAACGAACAGGCGATCGACGTCGCCGCTGAATCCTTCTTTGTTCTGAGCGTTCGCGATGGCCGAACGGAGAACCTTCGCAATGTCCTCGGCAATCGATTTTCTCGTGAACTTCAACGTGGCCAGCGCCTGGTTGACGTCCTTACCGCGGATGAGCGCGAGCACCAGCCCGGCCTTCTGCGCGGACGTCCGCACGTACCGTGAAGTCGCGTGGGCTTCGATCCCTGCCGCCATGACTTAGCTCCCCGCTCCGGCCGGCTTCCCGCCACCGCCGGCGCCCGGCGCGGGAGCGGGCGAAGCGCCGCCAGCCGCTGGTGGCGCGCCCGGCCCGCCAGGGGCCGACGCGGCGGCCGCCTTCTCCGCGACACGGGTCGTGTGACCCTTGAAAATGCGAGTCGGCGCGAACTCGCCCAGCTTGTGCCCCACCATGTTCTCGGTGACGTACACGGGGATGAACTTCTTCCCGTTGTGAACCGCGAGGGTGTGCCCGACCATCTCCGGCACGACGGTGGACCGTCGGGACCACGTCTTGATGACCTTTTTCTCAGCCCCCCGGTTCATCACCTCGACCTTCTCGAGCAGGTGGGTGTCGACGAACGGACCCTTCTTTAGCGATCGGCCCATTACTTCTTTCTCCGTTGCACGATGAACTTGTCGGTCGCCTTCCGGTTTCGCGTCTTGTACCCCTTGGTGGGCAGGCCCCACGGCGAGACCGGATGCCGCCCGCCGGAGGTCTTGCCCTCACCACCACCGAGCGGGTGATCCACCGGATTCATCGCCACGCCGCGCACGTGCGGGCGCTGGCCCATCCAGCGGCTTCGTCCCGCTTTGCCGATCGACACGTTTTCGTGCTCGATGTTGCCGACCTGCCCGATCGTCGCGAAACATTCCATGCTGATCTTGCGGATTTCTCCGGACGGCATCTTCACCGAGGCGTACTCGCCCTCTTTGGCGACCACTTGAACCGCCACCCCGGCACTGCGCGCGATCTGTCCACCGCGGCCTGGACGCAGCTCCACGTTGTGCACCATCGTGCCGAGCGGAATGTTCTTCAGGGGAAGCGAATTACCCGGAAGAATGTCGACCGTCTGACCCGCCACGATCGTGTCGCCAACCTTGAGCCCGTTCGGCTGCAGGATGTAGCGCTTTTCGCCGTCGGCGTAGGTCAGCAGCGCGATTCGCGCCGATCTGTTGGGGTCGTACTCGACCGTCGACACCGTCGCCGGAATGTCGCGCTTGTCACGCTTGAAGTCGATGATGCGGTACATCCGCTTGTGGCCGCCGCCGCGCCACCACGATGTGAGATGGCCCTGGTTGTTGCGCCCGCCGGATTGGTGCAGCGGCTCGACGAGCGGCTTGTGCGGAACGTCGCTCGTGATCTCGTCGAACACCGCAACGGTCTGGAATCGCGTACCAGGCGACGTCGGGTTGTACTTACGAATCGGCATAGAACCCTTCCCAACCTACCTCGAGCCCTGACCCCGAGGCCCTCTCAGGCCCCTTCCAGGAACTCGGGCATCTTCGCGCCCTCGCGCAATCTCACGTACGCCTTCTTCCAGTCGGATCGACGCCCCACGTAGCGTCCTTGACGCTTGACCTTTCCATGCGCAATCGCCGTCCGGATGCTGGCAACCTTCGACCCGAGGAGCCGTTCGATGGCCCGTTTGATTTCCACCTTGTTCGCATCGGCCGCGACCTGGAACACGATCGTCCGGCCATCTTCGCGCTGGATCGATGTCTTCTCGGTGATGAGCGGTCGGCGAATCACGTCAGTCAGCTTCATGGTCACCTCACCCGAGGGCGTCCTGCAGCCGTTCGATCGCGCCCTTGGTCGCCACGACTCGACCGGCGTCGACGACGGCGCGCGCCGTGAGCTTGGCACTGGACACCAGCGACACACCGGGAATGTTGCGGACCGATCGCGACAGCTTGTCGTCGACGACCACGTCCACGAGCACGGCCTTCCCGGCGACGCCGAGGCGGCTCAGCAGCTCCGCGGCGGCCTTCGTCCGGATTTCCGCCACCGCGAGCTCGTCGACGACGACGACGGCTCCGCTCTGCAGCTTGTCCGCGAGCGCCGCCCGCAGAGCGCCGCGCTCGACCTTCTTCGGCAAGCGGAAATCGTAGCTCCGCGGCTGGGGGCCGAACACGGTCCCGCCGTGCCGCCACAACGGGTTGCGAATCGAGCCGATGCGCGCGCGCCCCGTTCCCTTCTGCCGCCACGGCTTCTTGCCGCTGCCGCTCACAAGGGCGCGGTTCTTCGTCATATGCGTGCCGCGCCGCTCGGCCGCGTTGGCATGGACGACCGACTCCCACACCAACCCGCCGTTGACACGTCCACCGAACAGATCGTCGCGCACGTCGACCGCGCCGACCTTCTGATTTTGGCTGTTGACCACATCCAGTTGCATGGTGTCTCTCGAATCCGGCGGGCCGGACGCTACTTCTTCCCCTTCTTCGGCTTCTCGACCTGCGCCACCTTGATCTTCTTTGCCGTCTTCGCCTTTCGCACGACGACGTAGCCCGTCGGCGCGCCCGGAATGCCGCCCTCCACGACCAGCAGATGGTTCTCCGGATCCACGCGCAGCACCTTGATGTTGTGAATCGTCACGCGGCCACCGCCCATTCGACCGGCCGCGCGCATCCCCTTCACGACCCGCGAAGGAAACGACGAGGCGCCAATCGAGCCGGGCGCGCGGTGGAACATCGAGCCGTGCGTCGCCGCGCCGCCGGCGAAATGATGCCGCCTGACGACCCCTTGAAAGCCCTTGCCGCGCCCCGTTCCGATCACGTCGACGCGCTCGCCGTCGGCGAACATCGAGACGAGCACCTGATCGCCCGTTTTCAGCTCGGGCTGATCGGCCGGGCCGGGCGCCACTCGCACTTCGCGGCGCACCCGCGTGGCGGGCACGTTCGCCTTCTTGTAGTGCCCCACCGTCGGCTTGTTGGCCTTGGCCGGTGTTTCTTCGACGAGACCGAGCTGCACAGCCTGGTAGCCATCGGTCTCGATCGTCTTCGACTGAACCACGACGCAGGGTCCGGCCTTGATGACCGTCGCGGGATGCACGGCGCCGTCGGCGTCGAACACCTGCGTCATCCCGACTTTTCTACCGATGATTCCTGTAACCATATAAGAACCCTGTGGGCTTAGGGCTTAGGGCTTAAGGCTTAGGCCTGGGTGGCTTAAGCCTTGAGCCCTGAGCCCTGAGCCCTGAGCCTTGAGCCTTGAGCCCTGAGCCTTGAGCCCTGAGCCCTATTTGTGTTCCTTGCCGAACGCTTTGATCTCCACGTCGACGCCCGCGGGAAGATCGAGCTTCATCAGCGCGTCCACGGTCTGCGGCGTCGGCTCGAAAATGTCGATGAGCCGCTTGTGCGTCCGGATCTCGAACTGTTCGCGGGATTTCTTGTCCACGTGCGGCGACCGGAGCACGGTCCATTTGTTCTTGGCGGTCGGCAGCGGAATCGGCCCCGCCAGCCTCGCGCCGGTACGCCGGGCCGTGTCCACGATCTCGGTCGTGGACTGATCGAGCACCCGGTAGTCATACGCCTTCAGGCGGATGCGGATCTTGTCACTGAATGCTGTCGCCATAACTGTGTCTCAGACCTCTATTTCCCCTGCATCCGCGCGACCACTTCTTCGCTGACGTTCTGCGGCGCCGGCTCGTATCGATCGAAATGCATCGAGTAGGTGGCCCGACCCTGGGTGCGCGACCGCAAATCCGTCGCGTAGCCGAACATCTCCGACAGCGGGACGCGCGCCTGCACGATCTGCGTACCGCCCCGGTCCTCCTGCGACTGGATCTGGCCACGCCGGCTCGCGAGGTTGCCCATCACGTCGCCCATGTAGTCCTTCGGCACCACGACCTCGACGCGCATCATCGGCTCGAGCAGGACCGGCTTGGCCTTTTTCGCAGCGTCCTGAAAGGCCATCGACCCGGCAATCTTGAAGGCCATTTCCGAGGAGTCGACGTCGTGAAACGACCCGTCGTACAACTCGATCCTCACGTCGTCCACCGGATAGCCGGCCAGGACGCCGCGGGTGAGCGCTTCCTTGATCCCCTCGTCGATCGGCTTGATGAATTCCTTGGGAATCGACCCGCCGACGATCTCGTTTTCGAAGACGTATCCGGTTCCCGGTTCCCCCGGGAACAGTCGAATCTTCGCGTGCCCGTATTGCCCGCGGCCGCCCGTCTGCCGGACGTATCGCCCCTCGCCCTCCGCGGCGCGCGTCAGCGTCTCCTTATACGCCACCTGCGGTTTGCCGACCGAGGCCTCGACGTTGAACTCGCGCTTCAGGCGGTCGACGATGATCTCCAGGTGGAGCTCGCCCATGCCGCGGATGATGGTCTGCCCGGTTTGCGTGTCGGTGTTGACGCGGAACGTCGGGTCTTCCGCCATCAGCTTCTGGAGCCCGGTGCCCAGCTTTTCCTGATCGGCCTTGGTCTTGGGCTCGATCGCGAGGGAAATGACGGGCTCGGGGAAGTCCATCGACTCGAGCACAATCGCGTGCTTCTCGTTGCACAGCGTGTCGCCGGTCGATACGCTCCTCAGGCCGACGGCCGCCGCGATATCCCCGGCGTACACCTCTTTGATTTCCTCCCGCTTGTTCGCGTGCATCTTGAGGAGCCGGCCGATGCGCTCGCTGCGCTGCTTGGTCGCGTTGTACACGCTCGATCCGGACGTCATGACGCCCGAGTAGACGCGGAAGAAGGTCAGCTGGCCGACGAACGGATCCGTCATGATCTTGAAGGCCAGCGCCGCAAACGGCGCCTCGTCTGACGCGGGCCGCTCGATGAGCGTCTCCTCAGACTTGGTCGGATCGAGACCAACGATCGCGGGCACGTCGAGCGGAGACGGCAGGAAATCCACGACCGCGTCGAGGAGCGGCTGCACACCCTTGTTCTTGAACGCCGACCCGCAGATGACCGGCACGAAGGCCGCCTCGCCCTTGGCGCGAACAGACGTGATCACGCGCTTCCGGAGCGCCGCCTTGATTTCGGCTTCCGTGATGTCTTCGCCGTGCAGGTACTTCTCAAGGATCTTGTCGTCGGCTTCGCTGACTTTCTCGATGAGCTGCTCGCGGTAGTGCTTCGCCTCCTCCACCATGTCGGCCGGAATCTCGTCGACCACGTAGTCGGCGCCCATCGTTTCGTCTTTGTACGTGATCGCCTTCATCCGGATGAGATCGACGACGCCGATGAACTTGTCTTCGGCCCCGATGGGCAGCTGAATCGCGACGGGGTTGCCCTGCAGCTTGCTGATGATCTGCTCGAAAGTGCGCTTGAAGTCCGCTCCCACGCGATCCATCTTGTTGACGAAACAGATGCGCGGCACCCGGTACTTGTCTGCCTGACGCCAGACCGTCTCGGACTGGGGCTCGACGCCGGCGACCGAGTCGAATACGGCAACCGCGCCGTCGAGGACCCGCAGCGAGCGCTCGACCTCGGCGGTGAAGTCGACGTGACCAGGCGTATCGATGATGTTGACGCGGTGGTCGCGCCAGAAGCAGGTCGTCGCCGCCGACGTGATGGTGATCCCGCGCTCCTGCTCCTGCTCCATCCAGTCCATCACGGCAGTGCCTTCGTGCACCTCTCCAATCTTGTACGTGATCCCGGTGTAGTACAGGATCCGCTCCGTGGTGGTGGTTTTGCCGGCATCGATGTGCGCCATGATGCCGATATTCCGCGTTTTGTCTAACGGTGACTGCCGGGGCATATCAAGAACTCTGAATCTGGTAATTGGGTAATCGGGTAATCGGGTAATTGATTGGGGGATTGATTGCGTGAATGGGCCAATCAATTACCCGATTACCCAATTACCCGATTACCCAATTCATTCGTCCTCTACCACCTGTAATGGGCGAACGCCTTATTGGCCTCCGCCATCCTGTGCGTGTCCTCGCGTTTCTTCACCGCGCCGCCGCGCAGGTTCGAGGCGTCCAGGAATTCGTTCGCGAGCTTTTCCTGCATCGTCTTTCCGTCGCCACGCGCCCGTGCGTACCCGACAATCCACCGGATGCTGAGGGACAGCCGGCGGTTCGGGTTCACTTCGACCGGCACCTGGTAGTTGCTGCCACCGACGCGGCGAGACTTCACTTCCAGGCTCGGCTTGACGTTGTCGATCGCCTTCTTGAAGACCTTGAGCGGGTCGTCGCCCGTCTTGTCCTTGATGATGTCGAAGCTCTTATACAAGATGCGTTCGGCAGTACTCCGCTTGCCGTCGTGCATCACGCAGCTGATGAACTTGGTGACGAGCGGGCTCTGATAAAGCGGATCCGCCAGCACGTCGCGCTTTGGAATCTCTCGTCGTCTGGGCATATCTGATTCTCTGTGGCGTCAGGCTTTGGCTCGAAGCGGCTCACTCATGAACGGCGGGCCTCAAGCCTTCTTGGGTCTTTTCGCCCCGTACTTCGAACGTCCCTGCATCCGCCCCGCGACCCCCACGGCGTCGAGCGTCCCGCGCACCACGTGATAACGCACGCCAGGCAAATCCTTGACGCGACCGCCGCGAATGAGCACCAGAGAGTGCTCCTGGAGGTTGTGGCCGACCCCGGGGATGTACGTCGTGACCTCGATCCCGTTCGTCAGCCGGACGCGAGCGACTTTCCGCAGCGCGGAATTGGGCTTCTTCGGGGTCTGCGTGAACACGCGCACGCAGACGCCGCGCTTCTGCGGACTGTCCTGCAGCGCAGGGCTCTTGGTCTTGCTGACGATCTGCTTTCTCCCGGCACGCACGAGCTGGCTGATGGTCGGCATTCTCTCGATCTCTGAATCTGGTCATTGGGTCATCTCGTCATCTGGTCACTAAATTGGACGGATCGACTCAATCCAATGACCAAATGACGAGATGACCAGATGACCCAATGGTCATGTCACCAACCGCTTCAGGCCTAAAAGCCACGAGGCTTGGCGCCTGAAAACCCGATTACCCTAGGTTCGAGTTAGTTGCGAGAAGGGGTCACTCCGCCCAGGCACGTTCCACTGAACGGCGAAGCTAGATAGGGTGTCCCAGCTTCATCAATACAACCTGACGAATATAGCACCCGCCGGCAGTTCCATGCAACAACTTGGAGCGGGATTCGCCCACAACCGCGCGGCGACCCCGATCAGGCCGACGTTCCTCCGCACGGTTCCGATCGGGTCGTAATCAGTTCGTTTTGCGGCCGTTAGCGGAGTACTGCGCGATGACAGCCGTGCAGTTGTCCTGGCTGCCTTTGGCCAGCGCTGCACGGATGATCGCGTTCGCGACGGCGGAACCATCGCCGGACAGGCTCAACAGGCGTTCGAGCTGGCCCTGGGAAAGAACCCCGTGCACACCGTCCGTGGTCATCAACAGGCGGTCCCCCGGCGCCAGCGGCTCTTCCACGACGTGGACCTCCGTCCCGCGACGGCTGCCAACGACGTTGGTCAGCATGTGACGCATCGGATGATTCTGCAAGAGAGACGCGTCGGCACCCGGATCGCTCGCCATCACCGATGCCACCCAGGAATCGTCGCCGGTGAGCTGAGACAGCCGGCCTCCAGTGAGCCTGTACAGACGGCTGTCGCCCACGTGCCCGACCGTAAGCCGGCCGAAAGACTCGAGGGCCACCACGACAGTGGTTCCCATACCGCTGTACGCCTCCGAGCTACTCGCCAGCTCGACAATCTGGACGTTGGCCGCGTGAATCGCAGTGCGGACGAGGTTTCCGGCCACCGAAAGCGAGGGATCGATGCCAAACGGCCAACCAATCCGGTCGCGATCGCGGACGACCTCGACCAGCGTTTCAACGGCGGCATGAGCCGCTATCTCCCCGGCATTGTGGCCGCCGAGGCCGTCCGCCACGACGCACAATTGCAAGGCCTCGTCGATGGCGAACCGGTCTTCGTTGGACGCCCGGACCGCTCCCTTGACGCTGACACCCCATGCCTGGAGCACGACGGGTGTATCGGCAACGACGAACCTGGCCCGTAGTGTCGCCGACCGCTCAGAACTCGCCGCTTGCGCCGTTCTACGAGCTTCGAGGCGGCCCTGTCTGGTGAATCCTCTGGACGGCCTGAAAACTGTCCGCGTCGGCCGCTGTCTTGTCGGTTCGGAAGCGCTTGACCCTCGCAAACCGCAGCGCCAAGCCTCCGGGATAGTGGGGGCTTGACTGGACGCCGTTGAAGGCGACCTCTGCGACGAGCTCGGGACGCACGAACACCGTGTACTCGTCGCGACCTATCTCCAGCTCGAGCAGCCTCGCCGTTTGCCAGACGAGCATTTCATCGGTCAGCCCCTTGAACGTCTTGCCGAGCATGATGAACGCACCGTGCTCCTCGTCGCGCGCGCCCAGGTGCAGGTTGCTCAGCATGCCGCGACGGCGGCCGCTTCCCCATTCGGCGGCCAGGATGACGAGATCCAGCGTGTGCGCATCCTTGACCTTGATCCAGGCGCTCCCCCGTCGGCCGGCAGCGTAGAGTCCGTCGACGGCTTTGGCCATCACGCCCTCGTGCCCGGCGGTGAAAGCTTCGTGCACGAAGGCCTTCGCGACCGCTTCGTCGGAAGTAACGATTCTCGGGATGCGGCTGGACGGGGGAAGGCAATCGACCAGAAGCTCCGCGCGGCGACCGAGGGGCTCGTCGAGCAACGACTCGCCGTCGAGATAGAGCACGTCGAAAAAGTAGGGCGTGACAGGCAGCGCGTGGCGCAGACGCTCGGAGGCGAGCTTTCGACCAAAACGCCGCATCGTGACCTGAAACGGCTGAGGGACGCCGTTCGAATCGAGCACAATGGCTTCGCCGTCAAGAATCAACTCGCGCGCCGGCAGCTTCCGCGCCACTGCGACCACTTCTGGCACCGCGATGGTGACGTCGCGCAGATTACGCGAGTACACCTTCACTTCATCATCCGCCTTGTGGACCTGGATGCGGGCCCCATCGAGCTTGTACTCGAGCGCCGCGTGGCCGAGCGCCGCGAGCGCGTCGCCGACATCATCCGCCGAATCGGCCAGCATCGGCTGGAGCGGTCGAAACGGCTGGACCGAAAAACGGTGCAATCCGCCGTCGCCTTCGATCAGCGCCACACGAGCGACCGACGGCAGTCCCCCGGCCAGCATGACGGCGCGACGAATCCGCTCGGCTGGAATAGTTGTCGCGCGGGCGAGGGCATCGAGCAGCAGGCCTTCGAGCGCGCCCTGTCTCAGATCGCCCGAGATGAGCCTGATCAGAAAATCCTGCTCGGGTCCGGTCGCCCGGCTGAGAAGCGTCCTGAGCGTCGCCGCTCTCGCCATGTTCGCTCCCGGGCCAACGCTTGCGCGGATCGACCGAAAGGCCTCGTTCACGTCGCTCAGGTCGAGTGTCGGCTCAACGGCAGGTGGCGTGTGACGTGCCGCAACGCGCGACGCGCCCCCGAGCCCGAGACGACCCTCGAGTGGGGCACCGCTCATGAATGCGGCGGTAATCTCAATCTCGTGGGGTGCTGCCCGCCGTAACAACGAAGCGAGCAATTCGATCTTCTCCAGGCGGGCAGCAGTGGAAGCGACCTTGTGGGACGTCTCGACGAGCTCAACGAGCCGCATCGACCCATGGTAATTGCAGAATTGCAGGATTGCAGAATTGCAGAAAGGAAAAGGAAGGAATCAGGGGCAAGGAAAGAATCAGGGGCCCAAGGAATCAAGCGTGCCTTCTGCGACTCACCTTCTGCAATTCACCTTCTGCAATCCTGCAATCCTGCAATCCTGCAATTCTGCAATTCTGCAGTCTTGCTGTCCGTGTCAGGCCTTGACGCGATCGGATCCGCGGACCAGCTTGAGGAACCGTGGCTGCTTGGTTCGAGTAGCCGTCGGGTGGCGGCTGGAGAGGTATGTGTCGATCGCCCACACGGCCGGAGTGGATCCGAGCGCCATGAGCGAGACGGCATGATAGGTCAACGCACCTGCCGCGAGCGCGCCGGTCCATCCGAGCGGCAGCGCAACCCTGATGGCGGCCGACGTCGCCAGGGCCCCACCCAGGTCGAGCAGCGAAGCCACAATGCGCCCCGTTCGCGTGAATGCCATCGGCGTGGCGGGAGGACGCGCCGTGGAGGCCCGCTTCTCGTCGATGACCGACCCGACGAGGTCGTCCTGCCACTGAAGGTCGTGCCCGACAATTGCTGCCTGGCCGCGGACCACCCGCTCGGCGCGGCGGTCGCCGTTGGGGAAGAGGCGGCAGAACTCATCCACGGTCGCGTCAGGATCGACGCCGATCTCGACCGCATAGGCGCGGACATACCCGCGGGCGTAAATGCCGGTGGGCCACCGCGAGAGGTCGCTGCGCTCCAGTCCCTCCCAGAGGTCGGCGGTGACTTTCGTGGAGGCGGCGATCTGTTCCAGCGAAACGCCGTGCTGTATGCGTTTGCGTCTGAGGTTCGTGCCGAACGCCTGCCGCTCGCCCATGGACAGGCGAGAGATCGCAAGATCGCTTCCACGCCAGGACGCTGCTGGAAGGCGGCAGGCACGGTCTTCTCAGAACGGCGCGTCTTGTTTTTCAACACGCAGTTACGGTTTTGTGAGCAGGCCGTCGGCTCGCCGCGGCGATCGTTCGACGTCGGCCTCAGTCGAATTCGCGGCGCGGCGGTGACTGCTCGCGACCGACACGTCCGGCCACGATGTCGGCTCTGGAGTAGTTCTCCCCTCGAACGGCGGACCCGGCAAGGCGGCGGAGCAGCGCGATCTGCCCGACATGCGTCAACGAGTCGGCGATGGGCCCCTGGAACAGGCGCTCGACCGGGCACGCCAGCGGCTGAGGCGACGACAGGAACGCGTCGAACGCGGCGAGCGCGTGAAAGAAGCGATCGACTTCAGCGTCCCAGTCGAGCGGTTGAGAGTCGTGCCACTGCTCCGATCCGCTCGCCATGCTGAGGGCCCAATCGTAGAGATCGCCGACGTGCGCGAGGATTTCCGCCGGCCTGCGAGACGTCGGGCCGGCACGAAACGCCGCGAAGTCCGCCGGCGCGCCTCGCACCGCTTTGCCTCCCCGATAGGCGACGGTGGCCAGCAGGTGTCTCAACGTCTCGCGTTTTTCGTCCATGAATCACCTCACGTTCGCCCACCGGCGATCACGCGGAAAAAATCAGACTGCAGCAAGTCACCGCCCCCTCGGCCTTGGCGACCTCGCTCGCGTCAACGGTCCGTACTGACAGGCCGCGCCGCTCGAGCCGCTCGAGTGTCCTCGGGAAACCCGACGAATAAACGATGCGACCACCCACCCTCAAGGCATTGGCCGCCCCCGGCTCTCTTGGATGCACATCGATGGCTTCGAACGCCGAGAAAGGCTCCGCCGGCAGCCACGCTCGATTGATGAGCAGGAGGTCGTCGTCGAGCCTCGTCACGGCCGATTTGAGATGCAGGCACCCGCGGACTTCGACCGGCACGACGTCGTAACCGTGCGCCGCCAGTAGACCACACAGCTGGTCGATGCCCGCCTCGTTAGTGCGGCGGGAACGACCCACGAACACGCGCCGACCGACCACGAGGACGTCCCCGCCATCCAACGTGCCCGGGTCCTCGATGGCGTGCAGCTGCCGATATTTCCCGAGCGCCTCTGCCACGCCGGACGTTTCGAGCCGCCTGGACGCCGCGCCGGGCCGTGTCATGACGGCCATCTCGTCAAACACGATGGCGATGTCTTCGATGAACACCGAGTCTGGCATGTCGGGCCCCGACGCGAGACACTGAACGCGACAACCCGCCTCGGTGAGACATCGCCCGTAGGCCTCGTGCTGTGCCCGAGCCAGCGTCAGGTCGATCGGCTCGCGCGCCAGGTGCGTCAACTCGCAGCGGTCGATCGCCGAGCTGACCTCACGGATAAGGGCCATCATCATTTCAAATCGGCATCGAGACGAAGCGTTCGGAATTCAACGGCTCCGATTGAAGGATGCCGAGGCCGTATCCATGCAAGGAGGGATAGCTCGCCACGTCCAGCACTCCACCGGCGCCGAACATCAGCGGCCGATCGCAGATGTCGTCGGTCAACAGCAAGGTCCCGAACGCGCCTTCCTGCGCCACCAGCAGATCGGCACCTGCATGCGCGACGGTCAGGGCCGCGCGGGTGAGCAGGCTGGTTTCCCCGACCTGTGCGCCGACGATGAGGCCGAGGCCCTCGGCGCGCAGCCTCTCGACCACCTGCAGCGAGCGCAGCACGCCGCCCATTTTTGATACACGCAGGTTGATCAGCCACCTCCACTTCGGCTCGCCGAGCTCAGCGACCTGATCGACGCGGAGGAAGCTTTCGTCAAGCACGATCCGGCAGTCGAGCGCGTCGGCGACATCCGCCAGTGCGCCGTACTGGTTCGGGCGAATCGGTTCTTCGACCGCGAACAGCGATCCGCCCAACCCGCGAAGAAACGGAATCGCATCCTTCGCACGTTCCCACAGATTGTTGGCGTCCAGCCTCACGCGGCCCGCCGATCTGTCGCTCAGAATCGCAAGCTTTGCCCGATCGCGGTCGAGCAGGCCCGACAGCTTGACTTTGAAGTCGGTGAATCCGTGGCGACAGTATTGATCGACTACCCGTGCAAACGCCTCGGGTTCGGCATCGCCCACCACTGCACTGTACTGGAACCGACCGGTCAGCGCCGGCAGCGACAGAAGCGCCTCGAGGGGCTGCGCCCGTTCTTTGCCGAGCAGGTCGAGAACCGCCATCTCAATCACGCACCAGGCCGCCGGATTCCTGTCGATCTCGGCTGCATGGGTCCTCGTCCACGCACGCAGCGACTCGAGATCGGCGACATCCCGGCAAATGGAGGCCTGATATCGCGACACAAATGCCTGAACCGTTTTAATCGTCTCACCGGTGACGTAAGGCCTCGGACAGGCCTCGCCGTATCCCGTGAGACCGTCCGTCGAGCGCGCTTCGGCCCACACGCTCGATGTCGAGGCGCGCTCGGCGGATGCATGCCGGAAGGACGCCTTGAACGGGATCCGGATTTCCTTGAGGCGAAGGTGGCTGACTGTCATCGTCGCTGCTCGCGCTGGCGCGTCAGATCAAAGCCTGCATGTCGAGGGGCAGCGCGAGATCCTTCAGGTACTGAAGTGCCGGCGGCTTGTATTGTCCTTCGCGCTGACCGGCCCGCACGCAGGCCGCCTTGTAGGCCTCTCCAGTTCCAGGCCGCACCAACACCACGGTGAGCGGGCCGAGTCGCCCGCTGTGACGCTTGCCCTGGTACTCCAGGTTCAGCTCGCCAAGACGGTCGTCAAGGGCTGCACCCAGCCGGTCCACATCCACGTGGCGGCCTTCGTCGAATTCGACGAACAGCCGGTACGCGGACGCGCCTTCGTCAGCGACCAGAACAAAGAAGCCAGACGTCACGCCGAATCGCCCCGTGACGTCACGCACAGCTTCGATCGCCTGCGCCTCGTACAGCTTTTCGCCCGTCAGATTCGTCACGCCCTTTCCTTTCTGCACGAATCGCAACAGCGGCGTCGCATGAAAACGGCCCGTCATCTCGACGAGATCGTTCATGAAGTAGCGGTACAACCCCGATGCGGTGGTGATCAGCACGTAGTAGAACCTGCCGGTCTCGAGCCGGTCGATCGTGATGAACTCGGGCGCCCCGCGATCCCACGCTCCCCGCTCGACGAACTCGAAGAAGTGATGATTGAGCGGCGGCACTCCTCCTGGCGCCTCGGCCTGAAGCGCCAGCGTGCCGCGACACTCCGTCGATTGGTATCCGAGCTCCATCACAGCGGCAGCGGGTGGCAGGAGTGCGCGCAGCTTGTCGAGCGCGAGGCCGCAACTTCCTCCGGTCCACGTGGTCACGAGACGGATTCGGGGCCACAAATGCGCGTACGTCAAGTTGCCGGCGCCACCGATCTGCGCAGCGCGCGCGCGATCCGGTCGAATCCTGCGTGCCAAGATCTCGCGCACGCTCGGGCTCACATCGGCGAGTCGGTCGAGCGTACCGGTTTCGAGCGACTCTCGAAGACGGTCACGCTCGTCGTTCACGATCGCAATCAGCCGCAGAAACGTCGTTGGGTTGGGCGAACCCAGATATGTGATGTCGCGCTCGGCGAGCGCGAGCCGGGCGATCACCAAGTACTTCAGATCGTAGTCCGGGATGTCGGACACTTCGGGAGGGACGACGAAACGGGACCGGACGGTTCGGGGCAGCGACCGGTACAGGTGGCCGGAGACGGACCCGACGACGTGGCCCGTGTCGAGGCGGCCCTCAATGGCGGCTCCCATGACGCCGAGTGCCTTTCCGGCAAACGCGGACGGGCACGCGCGGTACTGCAGGTACGAGAACAGGGCCTGCTCGCGACGCTGGATGCGCAAGGTGGACGGCGTGATGGGAATGTGTTTCGGTCTCCCAGTGGTGCCGCTCGTCTGCGCATAGAAGAGGGGCGCTTCCTCGGTGAGCGCCGCGTCGCCGGTACGCCGTTGGGCATCGATGTACGGGCGCACCTGTTCGTAGTCCTGGACGGGCACGCGGTCGACGAAACGCTTGTGGTCGCCGCCGATATCTGCAAACCCGTGTTCGCGGCCGAATCGCGTTTCCTTGTTCGTTTCGAGCAGGCGACGAAGGACGTCCCGCTGCGCGTTTAACGGCTCGTGTGCCGCGCGCTCGAGAGTTCGCCAGGATCGGTGACCGTCGAACTCCATCGCAGCTCGGAATAGGAGAGCACGCACGTTGGCGTCCTAATGCGTGAACGGAGCCCGCATCAGACGGAGGAACGATTTCGGATAGGCCGGGTCCTGCAGGCCGAGATCGCGAATCTGACGCTCCCGCGGAAGAAACCACGTTCCAAAAACGAGATCCCAGACTATCACCGTGTTTCCGTAGTTCGCGTTGGATTCACGCGGCACCCGCGAATGATGCCAGCGGTGCGTCTCGGCGCTGCCCACGATGTAGTTCAGCAGCCCATACCGAAGCTCGATGTTGCAGTGCTGAAAGAAGCCGTTCGTGGAGTACGCGATGTAGTACAGCGCAAGGACGGTCGGGTTCACCGCCATGAGCAGAAACGGAACGCTGTCGCAGACCATCTGAAGCGTCTTTTCCAGAGGATGAAAACGCGCCGTGTTGAGCCAATAGAGTTGTTCGACCGAATGGTGGACCGAGTGCAGCCGCCAGAGCGTGTCGTTCTGATGGGCTGCGCGATGCAGCCAGTACCTCATGAAGTCGACGACGAGAATCATCAGCACCGCCTGGAGCCAGATTGGCCAGCGGTGCGGCCACAGCGACGCGAACGGCAGACCGAGCGCTCGAGCGGGCTCGACGAGCCCGTACGTGAGCAGAAAAGCCGCCAGCGGCGGCCAGGCGAGCTGCACGACGACCATGAACGTCAAATCGGTCTTGACCTCGCCGGCATCAGGCTGCCACTCGGCGCGATGTGGGACGCTCAACTCGAGCCACGTCACGACGCCAGCGGTCAGCACGATCGGCACGTAAGTACTGATGATCAGCGGCACGTCCTGCCATCGCAGCACGGCGAACAGCGCAAACGCCGCCGTGATAACGGTCGGATAGTGCCATGACGGAAGGACGTCGCGTGCTCTCAGGCTCATGACCACTCCAGCGGCCCCCGTGAAGGGCTCGAACCGTAGCGCGTGTGAAAGTCGCCGTACACCAGAACGTATGTCGCGAGCACGATGTGAAACACCGTCGGCAATGGACGGGCGAACCAACGCTGGGAGCTCAAGAGCGTTGCCCCGAGCACGAGGCGGGCCAACATGATCGCGAGATAGACGCCCCCGAACGCCACCATCGCGATTCCGAGCCCGCGTCGAGCGGCAACGGAACCCGCTGTAAATCTCCACGCTGTTCGGACCAGCCAGACGACGATGCAGAGTTGCGTTACGAGCAGGAGCGGATATGGAACCACTCCACTGTGCCACTCGTCGAACCGCGGCAAGAAAGATGTGTCGAGCCCGAGAGCGGCTGGCTGAGCCACGACGCGCAGCACGAAGAGCAAGGAGAGCAGCCAGAGCCACGGCGCGTAGCGCTGCGCGGGCACGACCTGCAACCCCACGCGCTCTCGATGACGATCGGGCGTCACGGCAGCTCTCGCTTGGAGTCCGATACAGACAAGCACGTACTCATGACGTGGGTCGAATCCCGTAGAACGCGTTGACTTGTTCAACGAGTTGTCGAATCAGCCGCTGATTGACCTGCCGTACATCGGGCGTCACGTCCACCCGCGTGCCGAGCGACGACGTGGACAGATCGAAGGCGTAGTCTCGGCCTTCGGCGAGGTCCGACACGTAGAGAAAGCGTCCGTTCCGACGCAACAGGCCGTAGGTCGGACCGTAACTCGACATCAGCAGGAACGATTCGCGCCGCCGCGGCTGCACATCCCGATCGCGTGCAACGAACAGCGGCGAGCCGAACAACGGACCTGGATCGGTGACCTCATGACCGAGCAAGCCGTAAAGCGTGGGCGCCAGATCGGTCAGGAACGAGATCCGGCTCAGATCCGTCGTCACAGTGGATCTCACGGAGTCGGGAACGCGTACGAGCAGCGGCACCCTGACGTGTTCGGGGAACAACCCGAACTGATGTCCCCACTGGCCGTTCTCGCCGAGCGAATCGCCGTGGTCTGAGGTGACGATGATGATGCTGTTGGCGTAGAGCCCTCGCTGCTTCAAATAGGCGACAAATCTCCCGAAGCAGGCGTCGAGGCGGCGAAGCCGTGAGGCATAAGGGTCGTAGAACCCCGAGTAACGCTCTCCAGGTGACAACGTTGTCCCCGACCTCGTGTTGAGCAGGTGCACGTTCATGGGCGCCAGATAGGCGAGCACCGGACGCGTATCGGAAGCCGTCGCATCCAGCTGCGCCTCGAGGTCTGGAAGCAAGGTGCACAAATCGGTAGCGACGCTGGGCACGTTCGGCTGCAGAAACGTCCGCGACGTGGACTTCAACAGGTAGCCGGAAACCGTGAAATCGTTGATCACCAGCCGATAGCCGTCCTTGACGATCAGCTGCTCAATCGCGTTGACGCGGTCGAAGGGCGCGCCTCCCCATCCGCGCGCAACCGGTCCTCCGGCCCACAGCGCCGGCATCGACAGCCATGTTCCGCCGTACTCCGTGAAGGCATTGCTGAACACGAAGCTGTCCCGCGCGAAGCGCTCCAGCTCGGGCGTGAAGTTGACCTCGGGGTTGTAAACGGACACGTAGTCGCGCCGCAGGCTGTCGATGACGAAGAGAAAGATGTGAGGGCGTGGCCCGGAGGGCAGCGCGGAGGTCGAGAACTCGACACGTGGCAACGATCGGGCGCCGTTGATCGTGCTCGCAGCCGTCAATTGCAGATAACGGTCAACGTCGGGGTCGATCCCAGGCTGCTCGATGAAGACGCTGGATTGCAGGCCGATGGCGATGTCCGCGGCGGCGTAACGATCGAGGGCGGAGGCCACGCCTGCGCGTCCGGAGTTCGTGACTCCGACGACCGCGGCAGCGCGGGGGATTCCGTACAAGGCCACCAGAGCCGCGATTGGAGGAATGGCGAGTGGTCGTGCGGACCAGGGGCGCGGACGAACGCGTTGCGACGCACCCACGAAAATGGCAAACGCCGCGATCCAGCTCGACAGAATCACGATCTTCTGGATGACAGCATTCCAGTCCAGCCGGTCGACGCGCCCAAGAATGGCCTGACTGAGCATGGGGAGCAGCACCAATGCCACCGCAGTCGTCCCCCGTCGTCTCGGGACGGGCGCAAAAAGCAGGTCAAGACCGGTGCGGCCGACCGCATCGACGATCGACGCACGCCGCAGTGCCACTCCTGACCAGAGCGCCGCGAGGGCGACGCCGGTGAGGACCGAGACCGGAATTGCGATGAGCGCGTCGAAGGAGACCGCTTTCAGCACGACACGACGAAGCAGTTCGCCGAGCGCGGCGGCGAGGAGCGCCGCCGCAAAGCAGTACTCCCACATCCGTGGCGAGCGGGTCGCGGCCGCAACCGCAGTCACCAGACTCAGCCAGACGTAGATGAGCATGAATGTGGTGAGGCACAGCGCGAGCGCCCACAGGCTGCCGACCAGCCACGAAGATTGTGGCGCTTTGCCGGCCAGCTGAAGATGCAGCAGATGCACGAGCCAGACGAATCCAGCCGTTGCCAGACAGACGACCAGCAATCGACGCTGTGCGGTCACGCCGGCATCAGCGGCCCCGGTAAGAGTGCTCCATCCAATCAAATGATCGATCACCGCAATCCAGAACAGCGGCAGCAGGCATGCCAGCGCGAAGACCAGGCTTCGGGCGTCGTTCGCGAGCGTCGGCACATAGGGAGCCGTTACGAGGCGGACGCCGACGAGACCGAACAGGATGATGAATGCGAACCCCAGCCAGCGAGCCCTCGCGGGGCGGCCCTGTGCCGTCGCCCCCGGTCCGATGTCCGCGGCGAGACTGGCAGCGATCGGGATATAGGCCGGCCAGTACCAGAGGTGATGCCACGCCACAAAGGAAGCGACCGCCGGAAGCAGCCGCGGACGGATGAACATGTCGAAGGCGAACGGACTGTAGCTCGCGATTCCGTACGCCCAGCTCAGCACGCTGAAGACCAGCAGCACAAGACGGGCAGCGAGATGAATCCAGAACATCACGGGTGCAGCTGCTCGATGAGATCGACGCGATTTGGCTGCACGCGCAGCGCGGCTTCGATCTGGCGGCGCGCTTCGTCCTTTGCGCCGCGTCGCTCGAGCAACCGCGCCAGCAATCGTCGAACGTCCGCGAATCCCGGATCGATCTTCAGCGCACGTCGATAGGCAGACTCCGCGTCTCCCAACCGACCGAGCGCTTCGTACGCGCCGCCAAGATCGGCGATGAGCTCGGCATCGGTTGGCAGCAGAGCGCTGCATTGCTCGAGCTCGGCGACGGAACTCGCGTCCGGAGCCCGGTCAGCCTCGGTCAGGCAACGGGCAGTCGAGGCTCCGGTCACCGACTGCACGGGAGCCATCGGCAACGCGACCCAATAGAGGCACAAGAGGCTGGCGGCGACTGCGATCGGCTTGTACGAAGGAGCCGCGGGTGGCGTGGGGATCTTCACGGCTTCGCCTGGGGAGACCTGTTACATGTATCGTCTAGCCGCCCGGAATCTTTATCCCTTCCAGATTCCCAGAGCCCGCCGGATGTCCACGATCTGGCCGACGTGATAGGCGGTGTGGTCGGCGACGAGCAACAGCTCGCGCAGATAGGTCTGTCCCGAACCGTGTGGAATGGTCGCGAGCAGATCGACGCGGCGATCGAGAGCGAGCCGCTGCACCGCCTTCCGGTCGCGCCTGACCGCGCCGACCGCCCGGTTCCAGGCGGCCTCGTCCTTCGGACGGGCTGAGGTTGGCCAATAGTCATCGGGCCATTTCATCTCCCGGTAGCCGGGATTCACGCAGAAGTCGAGGATATCGTGCTGAGCGAGTCGGATGTGCTCGACCACCTGCCACACCGAATGCACGAACCCCGCGGCGACAGCACCACGAGACCTCACCGGGATACCGTCGACCGCATCGTCGAAACTGACGTGAGCGCTCTTCCAGTCGAGGAAGTCCGCGAGCTGCTTTCGCAGCGCTCCGTCATCTGGTCGTACCGACTTGCCCATACAGTCGCCCTTTCGTGGTCACGCTCGAAGCGGACGTGGTCTCAGAGCACGCGTATCACGTCCGACCGCGTGATGATGAAGGTCTTGTCCGTCTTGAAATCGCGGACGAGCACTGCCGGATTCTGCGGCGTAATCATGGTCGCCAGGAGATCGACGGGCGTGGAGATGTCGACGAACGGAAAAGCCGGTTGCATGATCGACTCCACGGGGTCGTTCTTGGCCTCGGGACGGTGGCATAGCGAGTCGTAGAGGCGCGTTTCGTTCAGCGATCCGATCAGCCGCCGGTCGCGCGTGATCGAGATCTGCGAGAAATCGTGCTCGCTCATGAGCCGGAGCGCATGTTCGACCGGCTCGTCCGCCTCGATGGAACAGAGCTCGCCCGACAACTTCGCCGCCACGAGATCTCGGGCGGTCATGCCGCTCTTCTCGAGGAAGCCCTTCTCGCGCATCCAGTCGTCGTTGTACATCTTGCCGAGATACCGCGACCCATGATCGTGGAAGATCACCACAACCACGTCGTCTGCGGTGAAGTGGTCTTTCAACTGCAGCAAGCCGGCGATGGCGGAGCCGGCCGAGTTGCCCGCGAAGATGCCCTCTTCGCGCGCGATGCGGCGCGTCATGACGGCCGCGTCCTTGTCGGTCACCTTCTCGAAGTGGTCGATGACGTCGAAATCGACGTTCCGCGGCAGAAAATCTTCCCCGATTCCCTCGGTGATGTACGGATAGATTTCGTTCTTGTCGAAAATCGCAGTCTCTTTGTATTTCTTGAAGACCGATCCGTAGGTATCGATCCCCCAGACCTTGATCTTCGGATTCCGTTCCTTGAGGTATCGCCCGACGCCCGATACGGTGCCGCCGGTGCCCACGCCCACCACAAGGTGCGTCACCCGGCCGTCAGTCTGCTCCCAGATCTCCGGGCCCGTCTGCTCGTAGTGAGCCTGCGTGTTGGACGGATTGTCGTACTGGTTCGCCTTCCATGAGTGGGGGATCTCGGTCTCGAGCCGCGAGGACACCGAGTAGTACGACCGAGGATCGTCGGGGTCGACGTTGGTCGGACAGACGATCACCTCGGCGCCGAACGCTTTGAGCGCGTCGATTTTCTCCTTCGACTGCTTGTCGGTGGTGGTGAAGATGCATTTGTACCCCTTCACCACCGCCGCGATCGCCAGACCCATCCCGGTATTGCCCGAGGTCCCTTCGATGATGGTGCCGCCCGGCTTGAGAGCGCCGCTACGCTCGGCGTCCTCGATCATCTTCAGCGCCATACGGTCCTTGATCGAGTGGCCAGGGTTGAACGTTTCCAGCTTCACCAGCACCGTCGCTCTGACGAGGTCGCGCGGGATCCGATTGAGCCGGACCATGGGCGTGCGTCCGATGGCGTCGAGGATGGTTTCGCAGATTTTGTTCACAAATTAAGTCTATACTGGGCGGACTGCCCGCCGTCGTGCGGGGTCTTTTCATGATGGTGCGCCGCCGTTTCGCTCTCATCGTTGTCACAGCGCTCTTCACGCTGTCGGGCGTCGCGCTGTTCGGCCCGCGCGATCGGGTCGCGGCCGATACGCTGCCGAAGCAGCTGTCCGACCGCGCGTTCTGGCGGATGGTCACCGAGTTCTCCGAAACCGACGGGTTCTTCCGTTCCGACAATTTCATCTCGAACGAGACCACGTTTCAGGAGGTGATTCCCGAGCTGAAGAAACGGATCTCGCCCAACGGCGTGTATCTCGGTGTCGGCCCCGACCAGAATTTCACCTACATCGCGGCGCTGCGCCCCCGGATGGCGTTCATCATCGACATTCGCCGGCAGAACATGCTGCAGCACTTGATGTACAAGGCGATCATCGAGATGTCAGAGGACCGCGCCGATTTCATGTCGCGGCTGTTCTCGCGTCAGCGGCCTGCGGGGTTGCAGCGCACGGCGACGCCGGCCCAGCTGTTCGACGCCTTCAACCGCGTGTACGCGACGGAAGCGCTCTTCACCAAGAATCTCCAGGATGTCCTGACCCGGCTGGTCCGGCGTCACGGGTTCGTCCTTTCGGCCGAAGACCGCCGAAGCATCGAGTACGTGTACCGGGCCTTCTATTCGCAGGGACCGGACTTGCGATACTCCTTTCCGAGGCAGCAGGTCGGGGCGAGGTGGTTCCCGAACTACGAGGAACTGATGCAGGCGACCGACCTCGCCGGCCGCAACCACAGCTACGTGGCCACGGACGAGAACTACCGGGCGCTGCGCGAGTTCGAGCGAAACAACCTGCTGGTGCCGATCGTCGGTGATTTCGGCGGCGACAAGGCTATCCAGGCCGTCGGGCGGTACTTGCGCGAGCACGGGGCAACCGCCAACTATTTCTACACCTCGAACGTGGAGCAATACCTCTTTCAGACCGATGCGTGGCGGCGGTACTACACGAACGTGTCGACGTTGCCAATCGATGGCAACAGCACCTTCATCAGGTCGTACTTCAACATGGGCTTCAGGTTCCCCCCAGGCATCATCACACCGGACCTGCACTCGGTGCAGCTGCTCGACCCCATTTCCAGCCTGCTCGCGGCCTACAAGGCGGGCGAGTTCCAGACCTACGACGATCTGGTGGCGCGCACGAAGTATTAGGGTCGGACAAAGAGGTCAGATGTGCGGGCGCAAACCTGCGAATAACTGCGCGATCGCGCCGACGTCGAGCGGTCGCGGCGCGTCGATGAGGTGCGCCAGCGCCGCTGCCTGCCCGATGACCTCCGCCGCGCTCCAGCCGCGCGCGCGCAGGTCGCGGATGCCGGTGTCGCCGTCCGATTTGCTCAGCTTCTGCGTGGCGCCCTTCATGACCAGCGGATGGTGAAGGAATGCGGGCGGTGTCGGCCGGCCGAGCAGTCGCGCCAGCTGAATCTGGCGGCCGGTCGACGCCAGCAAATCATCACCCCTGACGACGAGCGTCACGTGTTGCAGCCAGTCGTCGACCGTGGCTGCGAACTGATAGGTCCAGTTGCCATCGCGGTCGCGGACGAGCATGTCGCCGCACTGCTGGTCCGGACGCTGTTCCTGCCATCCGTGGCGCCAGTCTTCGAAACGCTCGACCGACGGCTCGAGGCGGACGCGGAGCCCGACCCCTGGCCCTTCGGTCAGTCCTTTCCTGGCACAGGTTCCCGGATAGCGGGGCTCGTCGCTGGCGCGGCCGGGATCGAAGGCCTGTGCTCCAGACACGCGATCGGCGCTGATTTGCGAACGCGTGCAGCGGCACGCGTAGGTCAAGCCGCGCCGACGTAGGCTCTCGAGCGCCTCGTCGTACAGCTGATTTCGCTCGCGCTGCCGAACAGGCTGACCGTCGGGAACGAAGCCAAGCCACTCCAGGTCCTCCAGAATGGCGGATTCGAACTCGAGTCGGCTGCGGAATCTGTCGTGGTCTTCGATTCGCAACACCACCCGGCCAGGCGCACCGGCGCGAGCGACGCCCCAGACGTAGATCGCGTTGACAATGTGACCAAGGTGCAGGAAGCCCGTGGGCGCCGGCGCGAAGCGGGTGACGAGGGGAGTCGCCCCGCTCGATTCCACTATTGGCCGGCGCCGCCTGCGGCCTCGATTCCGGCAAGCACCGCCCGCTTGAGGTCGTCGGAGCCGACGAAGAGATCCTGGGGCAACTGCCGGAAAGCGAGCATCTCCGCGTAAATCGGCCCGCTCTGATACAGATGCGAGCCCAGTCCCGCCAGATACTGCAGCCGGAGATTCCGATCTCGATTGATCAGGGCGTCTTTCAGCCACGGCGCAAGATCCTGCGCGCTCCCTGCATACGTTGAAAACAAATCGACCGCCGAGTGGAACCCTATCTCGCTGAGGGACTGCGCCACCCTCGCGTATTCCGGGCTCTTCAGACGTGCTTCGATCATGTCGAGATCGATCTTGGTCGGCTCGACCTGCCCGAACAGCACGAGGTCGTAGCCGACGCCGTTGTAGGTGTTCCCGAACACCATCCCGTTCGGGAACGCCTCGAAGAAGGTTCCGATCTCGCTCTTCACCGCTTCGGTGTTGCTCTCGTACAGCTGCACGAACAGCGTGACGACCCCGCCGGGGTTGAGGTGCGCCTTGACGTCCTCGAAGAACTCACGGGTGTAGAGCATCGCCGCGCCGCGGACCCACGGATCCAGAGGGTCGGAAGTCAAGGCGTCGAACTTCTCGCGCGACGTCGCGACGTAATGCCGTCCATCGTCGATCCGGACACGCACTTTCGGGTTGCGGACGACGTCGAAGTTGTGCTCCGAGAAGTACGTCGACACCACTTGGGGCACGAGCGGTTCGATTTCGACAATCGTTTCCTGCTCGACGACTGGATCGATCGACACGGCGCCGGCCGTCACGCCGGCGCCGCACCCGATGACGACCACGCGCTTGGCGCTGGGGTGGACGAGCGTGGTGAGGTGGCCGAGCATGCGCTGCAAGCGCATGTCTTCGGGCTGGCTCGACGCCTGAATCTTCCCCGCGTTGTGGTAGTTGAGCACACCGTTAGGCATTCGGGAGACGGCGACGGAGGCCATCATGCCCTCGTCCTGGTAAATGATTTGATCCTGTCCGCTGCGCGTCGCCGTGTACCGGCCGTACGCGATGAGCACGCCAGGCACGGCCGGGACCGTACGCGCGAGGACGACCGAGAGGCCGGCGGCGGCCACGAGCCCTCCGGTTGTCGCCCATTGAGCGCCGTTGCTCATCGTCTCCTGATCGATCACGCCCCAGGCGAGGACCAGCAGCGCGGCGATGAGCGAGGTGACGATGAGCGCCTGCTGCGCGTGCTGACTGCCGATCCAAGCCACCAGCACCAGGCTGGCCCCGAGCGAGCCGACGATGGCACCCACCGTGTTGGCGGCATAGACGCCGCCCACAAGTCGCGCCGGGTCCTGGCCGGGAGCAGCCACAGACGCGAGCGCCAGCGGAAAGCTCGCGCCCCAGAGAATCGCGCCCGGCAGAATCGCCCACAGCGCGAGCACGAAGTCGAGCTGCATCGTGTACCACGCACTCGTCGCCATCGAGGGGTTGATGGGCCAGAAAGGCAGCGACTTCGAGATGCCGTACGCTGTCCAGGCAATGGCGGCGCACAGGCCTATCTGGCACAGGCCGAGCGCAATCCGCGGGCGCTTGAGCTCTCGTGCGACGACCGCGCCCACGCTGCTCCCGATGCCGAGTCCCAGGAGAAAGACGGCCAGAATCAGCGAGAAGGTGTAGACCGTCGCGCCAAACAGCAGCGAGAGGATGCGGGTCCATATCACTTCAGATGCCAGCGCGGTCATGCCCGAAAGGGCGATCGCGACATAGATGGCCCAGCTGCCGGCGGCGGCGTTGACGGCTTTGACATCCCCGGGTTGGGCGGCGATCTGGGTCGATGCGCCGGACGGCATTTGTCGCGCCAGAATCAATCCCAGCCCGGCGACAAGCACGTTGAGCGCGACTGCCACGTAGGTGGCGACGGCGATGTCGTAGACGCGGAGAAGGTAAAAGCCTGCCGACAGGCAGCCGACGACGGCACCGGCAATGTTGCCGCCGTAGAAGAATCCCAGCCACGACACGCCCTTCGGCGTGGTTTCAACCCAGCGCGCGACAGCCGGCAGCGTGGCGCCCATCAGCAGCGTCGGGGGCAGGAGGCAGATCGCCGCGATCAAGCCGCGGATGAACAGCCCGCTCCCCCCCGAACCGGCCCAGGCGATGTACACGCGGCCGACGAACGGCATCCCCCAGAGGATGAGCAGGCCGATTGCGCCGATGCCGGCCTCGAGTGCCCCGTAGACGCGCAGCGGGTGATGTCGAGGCGAAATCAACCGCGGCAAGAGCAGGCTCCCCAGACACATTCCTCCCATGAACGTGCCGAGCAGCACACCCAGGGAGACGACCGACGAGCCGATCACGAGCTGCAGGAGCTGGAACCAGACGATCTCGTAGATGAGCGCGGCGCAGCCGCTGCCCACGAAGAGAAGAAGCAGCACGAATCGCAAGGCCATGGGGTCGATGTCCGTTCTCCTATGGACGGCAGGTCTGGACGGCGCTCACCATGCTGGCGAGCTCGGAAGCGAGACCAAACCCGGGTGTCGCGTCGCCTGGTCGGCGGACCGATCGAATGAAGGTGCTGCTGTCATCGAGCGGCAGCGTCGCGACGTTGGCGCAGAAGGTGTACCAAAGCCCGTCCTGGCGGAGGTACTGCTCGACGTTGGAGAGGTAGAACGCCGATACCGTCGCGTTCCGATCCTTCAGATACTTCCCCACGGCGCGAATCGCCTTGGGTCCGCCGAAGTTGCCGATGAGCGGCACGACCATGTTGCGGCTCTCGAGGTCCTTCATGAACTTGAAATTGTCTTCGCTCGCCAGATAGCTGCGAGCCAGCCCGCTCTGGTCGGTGGCCGTCATCAGGTCGGCGTAATTCGGCTGATACGAGCCGCCGAAGCTGCTGGTCGAGGAGTATCGAATCGCTGGTCCGTATCGGAAGAAAGCGTTGAAGACGTACGAGATGCCGTCGAGGTTGTCCTTCGACAGGTCGAGGCCGTGCGTCTTCATCAACCGGTTCTGAATGGCGGCGAGGTTCTGCGTGTGAAGCGCCTCGTTCCGGGGCACTCTCGCGAACGCCCCGAAGATATCGGCCGCGGTCGACTTCGGGGTCAACCCGTCGGGTCGAGGGCGCGAGAAAAGCCTCGAGACGAATTCGGCGCGGTCCGCGGACAGCTCGAACAGTGCCTTGTACATCAGCTGGAGCTCGAGGTTGCCCCGGCGAACATCGACGATGAACACCATCGCTGGTCGAGTGGCGGTGATATAGGTGAAGTTCTGCTCGGGGCCCACGCCCATGTAGACGCGCCCGCGCCTGGTGGCGCGGACGAGCTCGGTCACCACATTCTGGAATCCCAGCTCGTTCGAGAGCAGGTTGTCAGACCGGAAGAACCCTTCGGGTTCGGACGACTCCGTCACGAGCTGCCAGAACTCCTGATCGCTCAGGCGCGTCGGCAGGGAGGCTGCCACCGCCCGAACGCCCGGAACAAGCGGCGCCAGGGGGCCGCTGGTGACGAGCGCCGCGCCAGTCACACTGAGCGCGAGCGCTGCGGCGGGTAAGGTAAACAGGCGCCACCTGGAGATCATCGACACGGCCTCCTATGCTTCGTAGTCGATCAGATACCGCTCTTTGCGCCGGGGACCGATGAAGGTCTTGAACTCCTCATGCACGGGGTGGACGTGATAGCCCTCGAGCGCCTCACGGGACTCCAGCTCCGCGTAAAGCACGACATCGCACGAGTCGGCGGTTCTCGAGAAATCGACGCCGCCCTCGATGTGACGCAAGCCCGGAATCCGGCCGCGCATCAGCTCGATCTTCTGGGCGATCGCCCGGGCCGTGGCCTCCCGGTCGCGGTCTTCCCGGTCGTTGAGCCGCCAGATGACAATATGCTTGATCATAGAGTCGCCGATTAGATTGTATAGCCGCTGGCGCCGTCCAAGCGGTCAGGCATAATAGTCCGCTGGGAGCCGAGATCACCAATGGCACTTATCGAGCCGGGCGGGAAGGCGCCGGCCTTCAGCCTCCAAGATCAGCGCGGCGAGACCCATCGCCTGTCGCAGTACGCCGGGCGGCCCGTTGTCCTGTACTTCTATCCGAAAGACGATACACCCGGCTGCACGAAAGAAGCCTGCGCCTTTGAAGAGAACCTGCCCAAGTTCCGGTCGGGCAAGGCGGCCGTTCTGGGCGTCAGCGTTCTCGACGTCGCGAGCAAAGCTCGTTTCGCCGATAAATACAGCCTGACGTTCCCGCTCCTTGCCGATCCCGACCACGAGGTGGCGGAAAAGTATGGGGCCTGGCAGAAGAAGACGAACTACGGGCGCAGCTACATGGGCATCGCGCGAACGACCTATCTCATTGGCCCTGACGGGAAGGTCGCCAAGCGGTGGGACCACGTCAAAGTGGACGGTCACGCCGACGCGGTGATGAAGGCCCTCAACGACCTTTGAATGTCTGGCCGAGCGATCGCCGTGCGAGACGGACACGGCGCGTCAGCATGACGAGCGCACACGGCAGCCAGATCCAGACCATCTCCGTTTGAAAGACGGCCATCCCCCGTTCCGTGAATATTCGCGTCAGGCCGATAGGGGCGACGCGAATCGGTCGCCAGGGCCAGAAGTAACGCTCGTTGCTGAAGGGCGACAGAAACGCCACTCCCAGTCCGCCGTCGGTCGCCGCGTCGAGAGCTCCGTGCGATGCCGTGCAAAGGAACAGAAACCACCAGACCGCGACACGACGGGGGAGAGGGCCGATGGCAGAGAGAACGCCGGTCGCCACGATGGCGGAGAAGACGAGCGAATGCGACAAGCCGCGGTGACCCAACAGATCTCCGTACCGCACCCCGAGCGCAAACCCCACGACATCGAGATCCGGCAGCATGGCGCACAACATCCCGGCCGCCCACAGCGCCGAGGTCCGATGTTCCCGCGCAAGCCAGCTGAACATGGTCGTGGCGACCAGCGCATGCGTGGGTACGGTCGGCATGTGAGGACTCGAGGCGGCTCTCAGACGCGCTTGGGGCCGGCGAGGCTGGCGAGCGCCTCACCGGTAAGTCGATAGACGGTCCAATCGTCCATGGGCGTCGCACCAAGGCCGCGATAGAACGCAATCGCGGATTCATTCCAGCGCAACACCGACCATTCCATGCGGAGGCAGCCTCGCGCGGCGGCAATCTGAGCGAGGTGCACCAGCAGCGCGCGGCCGATGCCCCGACTCCGCCACTCGGGGAGGACGAACACGTCCTCGAGGTACAGGCCGCGTCGCCCGAGGAACGTCGAGTAGTTGTGAAACCAGACGGCGAACCCCACGGCGTGGGCGCCAACTCGCGCGATGGCCGCTTCGGCCGACCGCGTCGGCCCGAACAACGACGCCCGGATCGCCTCTTCATCCGTCGTCACCTCGGCGCTCATCCGTTCGTATTCCGCCAATGCTTTGATGAGCGAAAGGATCAGCGGCACGTCGGATTCCGTCGCCGGTTCGATGCGAAGGTCAGGCAGGTCCATCAGCATCGTGCCGTCCGATGTCCATCGACCCAGTAAGCCCACAGGATCAGCAGCCACATGGCCGTCGCCGGAACGACGACGGCCCGCGGGCTGGGAGGCGGTGGCCCGAACACGGCGGCAGCGTACGTCACCGCGAGAAAGGCCAGCAGCGACCACAACCCCGCAGATCCGACACGGTCCCGCGCGGTCGTCGTCCTCAGGTACAAGGCGGTCCCCGCCACGAACAGAAGTCCTTCCACCAGGAGCGTGGCGGGCAATGAGTTCCACAAGCCGAAGCCCAGTCTCGTCGTCCCTCGTGGAGTCAACGGCATGTCGGGCCGATGGGCGATGACGTCGAGCACCCAGTGGCTCACGACGAGCAGAACGAGCATCAGGGAGGCGGCAGCGGTCGCACGCGTGGCGAGCCGGTACGCGAGCGCGACGAGCAAGCCCCACGCGACCAGCGCCGCCAGGCTGTGTGAGTACGGATAACTGACAAAATCGAGCGGCGTCACCACCGTCGCACCTGGTTGAATCTCCACGCGTTCCATGCCGGCGAGGACGAGCATCGGCCACAGAAGATCGGCGAACTGGCCGGCCAGAATCAAGGCGCCGAGCGAGACGGAGGGGACGGCTCGTTTCGCGCCGAGGCTCAGTGCGAAATGGCCGAGGAACATCAGCGTCGTGAAGGAAAAAGCGCCTGAGATACCGGCCTCCTGCTCGTGCCCGGCGGAGGGGACAGGAGACCGGATCCTGGCTTGAAACGGGGTCGGGCAGGTGGAATGGCCTGCGCTAGGGATTTACTTGAGATGACGGCTCACGAGCTTCGTCATCTCGAACATGTTCACGGTCGACTTACCGCCGAACACCGCCTTCAAACTGTCGTCCGCCTTGATCATCCGTTTGTTCTTCTTGTCCTGCAGTCCGTTCTTCTTGATGTACGCCCACAACTTCTTGGTGACCTCGGTCCGCGGCAACGGTTTCGTGCCGACGACCTCGCCGAGCGCCGCGCTGGGCGTCATCGGCTTCATGAATGCCGCGCTCGGTTTCCTGCTGGACTTCTTCGCTTTTTTTGCCACGTCGTCTCCTCGGCAGCTCTAGTGCGCCTAGCGCAGAGTACCACAAGCCGCGTCTTCTGCAGCCGATTTCAAGGGGAGGAATCTCGCGAATCCCCCGAAGGACCTCTCGCGTCCCGCCGTCAACTCGGTCGTTCGTCGCCCGACGGTCCGTAAATCGCCGGCACCTTGCCGCCCATGGGGCGAAGGTAAGCGGACAGTTGCCCACGGTGGTGGACCGCGTCGAACAGGATGAACCAGAGAAATTCGCCGAGGGGCTGCTCGCTTATCAAACGACCGCCGAAATACAGCTGGATCTTCCGATCCCACGCCGTATCGTCCAACTTCGAGACGCGTTCGTTCAGCTCGTTCGACCAGCGTTCGAACATCGGAATCATCTCGTCGAGCGCCGGGGGCGGTTGGATCTTCCACTCGGTCCTGAAGTCGGCCGCCGCCTCGAGACACGACTTGAGCTCCGTCGTCAGGGTCCAGACGAGCTGCTCGGCCGAAGGCGACCGGTCGTGCGGCTTGTAGGCGATCTGGTCCTTCGGCAGGGCCCGAAGGACCTTCAGAAAGACCGGGTGTTCCACAAGGCGCCGCTGAAGGAAGAGTTCGCGTGAGTTCATGGGGAGCTTGCCACTGCGGCTGCGGGAACTTTCCGCGCCACGTCGCCGACGCGAATGGTCCCTGGTTGAATGACCTTGGCGTTGATACCTCGGAGGTTCAGTTGTCGCCCGACCGGAGAATTGACGAATTTCACCGCGTCCACGCCGAAACGCGCGGCAAACTTGCCACAACCTGTGTGGGGCACCGCCGTGACCTCGACGATCGCGGATCCGATGGACAGGCGCGTTCCCGCCGGCAGATTGTCGGCGCTCAGATCGAGGTCGATGTAGAGCTGATCGCCGGCCAGCGCCCACCGATCGCGCGACCCCGCTACGAGCGCGATCACCCGCGCGTTCATGATGTTCAGCTGCATGTCCGGATGCGGATCCCCCACCCGGCTCCTGGAACCTCCCCGTTGGTTCCACGAGTCGCCCGTCAGCCCGTGAGCGACGTCGAGAGTGCCGATCTCGAGAGCTTCCCGGGCATTGACCTGCGGTCGCTTGACGATCAACTCGAGAACACCACCATCTTTCGGTGACTGGCGGATGACGTCCAGTCCCGCTTCGAACGACGACAAGGGGAGCATCTCGAGCCACACCTTAACCCAACCGCCGCCGGTAGACAACGAACTCGAAGCGGGGGTGGTCCTCGCGCCGTGCCACGCTCCATTCCTCCTCGGAAAATTCGGGAAAATACGCGTCGCCGGTGAACTGGCCTTTGATGTAGGAGAGGTACATCGTGTCGGCCAGGGGGATGGTCTGCGCGTAAATTGCCGCGCCGCCGGCGCTGAAATAATCGCCGCCGAGGCTCTTCGCCACCTGCATCGCCCGCTCAATCGACGGGACGACGATGGCCCCGTCGATGTCGGGACGGGATCGGCTGACGACGATGTTGTGCCGGCTGCTCAGGTTGTTACCGAAGATCTCGTATGACTTCCGGCCGATGATGATGGTCTTGCCCTCGATGAGGTGCAGGAAGTGATCGTACTCCTCGGGCACATTCCACGGCATCCCGTTGCCGCTGCCGATCACGCGGGACGACGACATCGCGCCCACGACAATCATCGAGGCCGGAATGCGAAAAGCCGCGGCACGAAGCGGCCGGTTTTGCGCCTGTACAGCTCGTAGTCCACGGCAAACGGACTGTTCGCGAACTTGCGTTCCTCGTGGCGCGCGGCGGCGGTGAAGTACCAGACCATCGCGCTGAGGATCAGGAGTCTCGCCACATTCATCGACATGACGGCGACCGAGGCGATCGCGAGCAGATAGCTCGAGTAAAAGGGGTTTCTGATGTACGCATACGGTCCGGCTGTCCACATCGTGGCCGGCACGTCATCGCTGAAAATGTACGAGAAGTATTGGCCACGAATCGAGCGCCGCGCCCACTCGAAGAGGGCGAGCGCGCAGGTCAGCCCGACCAATCCCGTGACGACCAGAGGTGAGCGCAGCGGGCCAGAGCGACCCCCGAAAAGGACCGCCAGGAACGACAGCGAGATCCCCTGCGATCGGAACGAAGGCGGCTTCCGGTCGACGATCGCGAACGTTCGGCTGGCGCCGACCACCATCCAGACGAAGACGCCCAGGGCGAGGCCGACGACGAAGGTGCGTGGATCGATGAGGCCATCCTCCCGCAGCCTGGTCGGGGCGTCAAGCGTGGGATAATTATCCCGGAGCCCGGTTCATCTGATGAAACGCACGGCGCGGCTGCTGCTCGTCCTGGGACTCGCCACTGCGACAACGGTCTCGGCATTCCAGGGATTTCGCGGCGAGCCCTATCCCACCGACGTCGACTACGACGGCCGCTTCACCTTTCTGCGCCTGCGCTGGAAAGTCGGGTCGTTGCGATCAGGGAGCATGACCAGCGCCTGGAATCACGATTATCCGCGGGCCGAGCAGCATCTCGCGCAGATCCTCAAGGAAGTGACGCTGCTCGACGCGCGGACGGACGGCGCCCGCGTTCTGCACCTTGACGATCCCGAGCTGTTCAGGTATCCGATCGCCTACATGTGGGAACCTGGGTTCTGGACCATGACCGACGTGGAAGCCGTGCGGTTCCGCGAGTATTTGCAGAAGGGCGGCTTCGCCATCTTCGATGACTTCGACACGGTCCACTGGACCAATTACGAAACACAGATGCGGCGCATCCTTCCAGAAGCCCAGTTCGTCGAGCTGGACGAGTCGAGCCCGGTGTTCGATTCGTTCTTTCGGATGGAGACGATCTACTTTCCATCTCCGGGCATGAGCATCAGGCCGACCTATTACGGCATCTACGAGGACAACGATCCCACCAAACGATTGATGGTGATCGCCAACTACAATGCCGACGTGGCCGAGTACTGGGAGTGGTCTGCCGAAGGGTTCTTACCGGTCGACACGTCGAACGAGGCGTACAAGCTGGGAGTGAACTACATGATGTACGGCATGACGCACTAGATCGATCGGCCACGAAATCACGAGAACGAAGAGCATTCGCTTGTTTCTCTTTCGTGATTCCGTGGCTTCGTGGCGGCCCGGTATGAGAGCGCTGCAAACGCTGGGGCTCCGCGCCGCGCGGCTCGTCGGCCACGCCCTCGTACTGAACCGTCCTCTCGTCTGCCTCCAGCGTCCCGCATGAACTCCAGCAGCGCGGCGGGCGTCATCACCGGCCGGGTGAAAGCTTCTTCAGCACCTGAATCTGACCGGCGTGGTACAGGTCGTGCGCCGCAACACCGGACAGCAGCGAGACGTTGCTGACCTTGCTGCCCGGTGGGGTCTGTCTCAGACCCTTGGGCGACAGCCCTTTCACGGCTTCGCGCAGCAGACCGTGCATCTGGTCGAGCAGAAGCCGATCCGACCGCCAGGCCGCTTCGTTCGTCCCGTGTGGCATCGGCCGCGGAAACCAGTTCGACCCTTTGATCGGAAAGGATCCGCGCGTGCGACCGGTGAGACGACGCCATGCCGCGTACTTCCAGTAGGCGGCGTGAACGGTGAGTTCCCAGATGTTGTGGCGACCCGGGGCCGGTCGCCACGCCGCCTGCTTCGCGCTCACGCGCCGGATCGAGCCGCGCAGGTTCGTGCCATGCCACGACACGTGGTCGTAAGCCTGATCGAGAATCGCCAGGAGGAGGGCCGTCTCGCCGGACGGCGCGGACGCCGACCCAGCCGCCACGGTCGCGCCGCTCACGCGGGCAGCTCCTGAGGCTCTGACGTGAGCGTCCGCCACACGATTTTCCACCCGTCCCCGGTTCGGGCGAACACCAGGATGTCGAAGCCCTTCTCACTGTAGGTCGTGCCCTCAATCTCGTACACGATACCGAACGGGCAGACCGCGACGGCTGTATCGTCGATCACATCGACGCGGGGCGTACCTGGCGAGAACTGCGTGGTGTTGGCGACCTCCGAGTACTGACGGAACGAGGCCACGTAAGCGGCGCGGCCCATTACCCGGGCATCCTGCCCCGGTGGCGCCATCACGACGTGGTCGGCGACGTACTGGCCGATCGCGTCGTAATTTCCCCCACGCCACGCGTCGTTGATCGCCGCCACGATCCGCCGGATTTCACGAACATCTTCCATACGCCGCAACCACGGTGGACAGCTCTGAATGCGACGAGGGCGGCCCGCACCGAAGAGAGCCGCCCTCGTTGTCGATAGGGATGCCGTGAGACTACTTGGCCAACGCGAGCCCGTCGACCATGACCTCGAGGCGGTGGTTCACGCGGAAACCATAGAGCCCATCGGTCTTGGCCGTCGCGCCGCTCTTCGGGGTGGAATGCACCACGGTGCCGTTGACGACGTAGTCAACCTTGTCGGCCTGCACCCGCACTTCGAGCGCGTTGACGGAACTGCCATTGGCCCCGGGCTTCCGCACGGCGGCGTTGACGTTCCGGGCGACGTCGTTCGTCGTGGCGTCACCCGCCCGCTGTTTGATGAGATAGCTCCCATCCTGTGCCACCAGGAAATAGATGTAGGTCTGCTGCGGCCCGTCCAGACTGCTGCCGCCGAACACGAGGCCGTAATAGTTCGTGTGGTCGCTCGGTTTGACGAGCGTGAAGTTCCCTTTCAGCGTGTAGTTTCCCGCTGCGTTGTTGGCCGGGTTCCAGTACACGGCGGCCTGCGGGTTGATGGCGTGGAACCCGGAGCCCATGGCCATGAACTGAACATTGCCCGCCGCATCAGGATCTGACGCGGTGGTGCTCCGATCGATGCGCAGCTTCCAGCCTTTTGTGGTCTGCGCAGCCAGCGGAACCGTGATGAGCAGAGCGATTGCAGCGAAATATGCGAAACGTTTCATATCCAAGCTCCTCGGTAACAGATCCATTCGATGATACCCCGTGCCACAAAAGGGGTCGTACCCCTTTTTTCGGTTCATGCGGGTGGTTCCGCGAGTGCCCGCCAGGCCTGTTCCGCCTGCCAGAGGTGGCGATGCTCATGGCGCGGCAGGATCGTCAGCGCGGCAAAGAGGTTGTACTTCAGCCGCGCGTTGAACGGCGACGGGATCTTGACCCGATCGATCGGCAGACCGTCCGCATTGTTGACGCGAGCGAGCAACTCACGCTGCAGCCGCTCGAATTGGGCAACAAGCTCTGTCGGCGCCTCCTCACCTGAGGGCACGAATGCCGCCGTCGTTCTCGTCCGTATCCGCGCCGGCGGCCCCATCGTCTTCCACAGCAGCCACCCCGCGAGATCCCGATGGAAGCGGCCAGGTGCCGGGCCACCGCTCGTTCGGGCCCGGGCGAGACCGTCGTCCAGCAGCGGCAGGTAGGCGCGCGAGGTCAGGTTCAGGTGCGCAATGCATTCTGCGACCGACCACCGTGCCGGATCGGGGCGGCGCGACCAGGCCGGCTCGGGAACGTCAGCGATGAGCCAGCGGAGACGGTCGCTGGCCGCGTCGAACTCGTCACAGATGGCACGAAGCTGCGGATGGAGAGCGGTATCCCCCACTACTGAATCTTCACGCGCTTCCCGAACTGCTGGTTCTCGTTGCAGATGAACTCGATGAGATCCGAGCCGTCCGGCAGCAGCCGCTCGTCGATTCTCACCGTGAACGGACGTGTGTAGGCCTTCGCATCGTTGACCGTCAACTCGATGTCGATCTGCCCGTAGTTCACCCGCCGGATTCGCTCCGACACCGTGGCCGCATCGGTGATCGGGCTGCCCCTCGCGTCGAGCCACCCGCCGTCTCGGTAGTTGTTGGTTTCAACGAGCAGGGTGTCGCCATCCCATCGCCCTACTGAATACCCGAACCAGTTCGGCTGCGGATCTCCCATCGGCGGGAGCGAACGGCCGTCGGTGTAGATGGTGCGGATGCCGTAGTTCGTCTCATAGATGATGTAGACCGCTCGAGGGGTCTGGACGATCTTGAACGGCTGCGGATCCAGGTGAAGCTGCAGCGTGCTCTCCGGAAGACAGAGACCATCCGGGTTTTCCTTGCTGAACTCCCCGGATCGCTTTCTCTGGAGCTCTCTTGCCCACCCCTGGAACGGCAGGTCGTCCTTGAAGCCGATGCCCGTGTTGCCGAACCGCGCCAGCGGCGGCCGCCCCGGGTCGCCGGTGGGATCGCCGAGCGCCTCCGCCTGCCACACGCCGGACAAATCCGGCCTGCCGTCGGCGGTTCGAGGCGCCGGCGCGGTCAGATTCAGCGTGCCGGCCGGCGTTCGGGGTGCGTTCGCGTAGGGATACAGCGGCCACTGAGCGGACAGCGTTGTCGTCAGCGCGGCCGTCGCCGCGACCACCGAGACCGGGAACGAGCGCTTCATGCCGTCCTCCTTGCTCAGGCTGGCATCCTGTCTAGGCCGGGGCTCCGCCCCGGACCCCGGCTCGGTCGCTTGCGGGGCCCACGCCCCGCTCCCTCGCGTGCGCGCTCTGCGCGCCAGCGGCGGTCAGCCGGCCTTCAGTCGCTGCGCACCATCGATTCTGCCCAGGCCGCGGTCGAACGTCCCAAGCGGAAAGTGTCCCGCCGTCCGAGCGACCTCCACCATGAGACAATCGGCGACGTTGGTGTCAACGGCCCGTATGACGCTTCTTGATGTACCGACGGATGCCGTTTTTCATCTCTTCGGTGGTTCGCCGTCTTGGCGTCTTCGAGAACAGAACGTGATGAATGTCGTCGGACGAGTATCGACCGGCCTTCCGTACGATGACCCGGTCACCATCCTCATCCCACTCGAGCACCGAGCCCGGACCAACGCCCAACCGCTGGCGCATCTTCGCGGGAACCGAGACCTGGCCTTGAGCCGTGACCTTCGAATGCGCGAGCGCCATGAATCCAAATTACCACGGTAATGAGCGCGATGGATTCGTGCCTGTCCGACGTCACCCGACCAATCTCACAAATCCCGCCACAAAGACAGGAAATCACGGAAGAAAACCAAACGAATGCTTCGTGTTTGTGAGATGCCCAGACAACGTGTCCGGCGGCGAGGCGCCCCTGCGTTAATTCGCCGATCCGCCCGTCGCCCACATCTGCCTCAGACGCTCACGATCGACACGCCTCCCCCGCAGGTACACCTCCGAGATCCGTCGCGTGTTCCGGATGTCGTCGAGCGGGTTGGCGTCGAGGACGACGAAGTCGGCGCTCTTGCCCGGAGCAACCATCCCGAGATCGTCCTGTCCGAGAATCTCCGCCGACGTCCTGGTCGCCGCCACCAGCACCTTCGCCGGCGGGATGCCCGCCATCACCATGTTCTCGAGCTCCGCATGCATCGTCCACCCGATGAACTGATCGCCCTGCTGGCCGCCGCCGTCGGTGCCGACGCCGATCTTCACGCCGGCCTCGCTCAGCCGCCTGATGCCGCGCGCGAGGCGATCCCAGGTCTCCTGCGCCCGCGCGAGCTGCTCGGGATTCCGGATGGGGAAGCGGCCCTGGAGGCGCTCGATCTGCTCGGGCCTCACGGTCTCGAGAATGAGCGGATGCACGGGATCGAGCCACGGCGCGTAGACCGCGCGACGGGGACCGCCGAGCGCCGACAGCACCCCCACATTCGGATGCTCTTTGAACAGCGCCACCAGCTCGTCGTCCACGTCGCTGATCATGTGCGCGAAGACGTCGATGCCGGCGCGCAGCAGGTCCTTCGCCACCTTCAGATCTGTCGCGTGGACGGCGACGCGAAGACCGTTCTTGTGCGCTTCGTCGAAGATCGCCGTGTAGAGATCGGGCGTGAGCGGTTTGATGGCGCCGCCGCGATCGTCCACCCACGTCTTGACCAGCTTGACCTTCCGCGGCACGAGCTCCTGCACCGAGGCGCGGGCGCCAGCCGCGGTCGTGATCGGAAACGCAGCCTGACGCATGTTGTCGGGACTGATTTCATCGAGCGGCGAGAGCCCGCGTCCTGCCGTGAGAAATCGCGCGGCGTCGGGGTGCGTGCCCGACATGATCTCGTCACGAATCTGGAACGGCAGCTCGCCGAAATCGCTCCCCATCGCCTGACTCGCGGCCACGCCGAAGTACGCGAAGCGGTACATGTGATCGAGGATGTTCTCGCGGGTGTAGTTCATCGCCCCGCTCGTGATGTTCTTCATGTAGCCGATGTGGGAGTGCCCGTCGACGAGCGCAGGAATCACGGTCTTGCCGGTCAGATCGACGCGCGTCGCGCCAGCCGGAGCCGGCACCTCTCCGCGGCGTCCGACCCGCGTGAAGCCACCGTTCTCCACGAGGAACGCCGAGCTCTCGATTGGCGCAGCGCCATCGCCGGTGATGAGACGGGCGCCCTCGTAGAGGACCGGTGGAGGAGCCGCCCCTCTCTGGGCTGATGCGGGCGCCAGCGCGGCCGCGGCGAGGAGCAGGCCACCGACGATCGGAAGTGTCAGCCGGCGCATGAGCCCTCCTGGCGTGCAACACGGAGCGGGACAGGCAGCATCCTAGCACCGAGTCGGAGGTCAATCGAGAGTCATCGTCACATTCGAGACGATAACAACGTCAGGGCCGTCTGGCGGTTGCATCAGCAGCTGTTCACAGGGCTGGTGTTTTTCCGACTAGCGGCGGGTGATCGGCGACAACACCGTGAACCTGCCGCGGCGCGGCAGCCTGTAGATAGCGAAGTGGCGGTCGAAGGTGACGATGCGCGTGAGCCCCTCGCGCTCGGCGGCGCAGACGAGTGCGGCATCGGCGAAATCCATGGGCACGTCGTGGTACTTCTGCATCAGTTGTTTGATGCGCGCCACGTCGGGTGCATCCAGGGCGATCAATTTCAGAATGCCATCGGCCACCATGTCGCACAGCGCCTCCGGTCCACGCCAGCCGTCAGCCAGCAGGTGCATCGCTTCAGTCAGCGCGGGCCACACCGTCACGAGCGGCTCACGAATCCTTTTCAACGTCTCGACACAGCGCTCGTGCGCGGCATCGTCGCGGTCGAGGAGCGCGATGAGGGCGCTCGCGTCAACGAGGACGTCGCGCACGATGCTTTCGTTGCAGCAGTGCCCGATATTTCGCGTGGGTCTGCTTCGAGTAATTCGCGCCGCCGGTGCTGATGGTGCCGATGAAGGGTTTCAGGCGGTCGAAGGCGGACTCGCCAGGTGCAGGGACCGCGTCACGGTCTGGCGCGTACTGCGCCACCGCCTCGCGCACGACTGCTGATTTCGATCGGCCGGTGGCGGCGGTGAGCTTGCGGATCCTGGCTTCGGTGTCGGGATCCAGGCGCAGGCTGAAAGGCATCGAGATGTCCTACATCATAGTAGGACACTGACGATTACGCGGTCAAGGTGGCGGCCAATGAGGCCCGCAATCCGCCCCAGCCCCGCTGAACGTCATCACCCTCATGCCCGAGGGTCGCTCTGGATACACGCGCCGACCTCTCCCAGCCGGGGCGCGGCCCACCTGTGAGCCGCGTCCGGGGCTGGCGGCCGACGGTGAGTCGAAATGGCTTCTGATAAGATGCCAGCCGGCCGGAGGTCGTCCTCCACGACGATCGGCAGCCGATTCGCGCATTACGAGATCACGGCTCATCTCGGCTCTGGCGGCATGGGCGACGTCTGTCAGGCCCTCGACACGAAGCTGGGTCGTCTCGTGGCGATCAAGCTGCTGCCCGAGGCCTTTGCCCTCGATCCCGACCGTGTCGCGCGATTCGACCGCGAAGCGCGCGCGCTGGCGTCGCTCAATCATCCTCATATCGCGACGATCTACGGGCTGGAGGAATCAGCCGAGCAGCCGCGTGGCCGCAAGTTTCTCGTGATGGAGCTCGTCGTGGGGCCGACCCTTCACGACATGATCGCGGGCTCCGGGCAGGGCCTTCCCGCCCCAGAGGCGCTGCGCATCGCGCAGAAGATCGCCGAAGCGCTCGAGGCCGCGCACGAGAAAGGGATCGTGCACCGCGACCTGAAACCCGCGAACATCAGGGTCTCGGCCGATGGTCAGGTGAAGGTCCTCGACTTCGGCCTGGCGAAGGCGTTCTCCGGCGAGGCTGACGCGAACCTGTCGAACTCGCCGACGCTCAGCCTGGCGGCAACGCAGGCAGGCATCATCCTCGGCACCGCGGCCTACATGTCCCCCGAGCAGCCGAAGGGCGCGAAGGCGGACCACCGCAGCGACGTGTTCTCGTTCGGATGCGTGCTGTACGAGATGCTCACCGCACGACAGGCCTTCCAGGGCGAGACCACCTCGGACATCCTCGCGTCGGTGCTCGCCCGGGAGCCCGACTTAACCCGGCTCCCTCCGGATCTGAATTCGAGACTCCACGACCTCCTGCGTCGTTGTCTGGAGAAGCCACCCAGGCGCCGCTGGCAGGCCGTGGGCGACCTGCGGATGGAGCTCGAGGTCATCGCGCCGGAGCCGTACTGCAAGCCGGATGTCGCGCGGACCGCCGCGCCCCAGGCGCCCGGGCGGACGGCGCTTGCCTGGGTCTTGCGCGCGGCGACGGCACTGTTGGTCGTCGCCCTCGCGATACCAGCGCTTCTCTACTTCCGGCGAGCCGACGCGGGCCGCGACGCCGTCCGGTTTCTCGTCGCCGTGCCGGACATGCCGAACCCGCTGCTGACAACGATCTCTCCCGACGGCCGGAAGGTGGCATTCGTCGCGGCCGGCGAGGGCGGCGCGCCGCAGTTATTCGTGCGACCGCTCGAGTCGGTCACGGCGGAGCGACTGGCCGGCACGGAGGGAGCCACGAACCCGTTCTGGTCGCCGGACAGCCGCTTCATTGCGTTTACCGCGGGTGACGTAGGCAGGGGTGGGACGCTCAAGTAAATCGAAGCGACGGGCGGTGCGCCTCAGACGATCGCGTCGTTGGAATCGTCCATCCCCTCACGCGTGACGAGTTTCGGCGCCGGCACCTGGAACGACGAGGGCGTGATCGTGTTCTCGAACAGAGGCCGCCTCCATCGGGTGTCGGCCGCCGGGGGCGCGCCCGTGGTGATCAGCGACTTGGACGAGTCGCTTGAAGAGACCGTGCACAACTGGCCCCATTTCCTGCCCGATGGGCGTCACTACCTGTACCTCGCCTGGAGCAACAGACCTGAACATCGAGCCATCTACGTCGGCGAGCTCGACGCTCCAGGACGGCAGCGCCTCGCCGCGTCTGAGTCGATGGCCGTCTTCTCGATGCCGGGCTATTTGCTCTTCCAGCGTCAGGGCGCGCTGTTCGCGCAAGCCTTCGATGCGACGGACTTGACTCTCCAGGGGGAGCCGATTCGCGTCGCGGAAGACGTGGCATTCGATCCGGGGAATGGTCAGGCAGCGTTCGCCGCCTCTCGGAACGGTGTGCTGACCCATCGCGGCGGCGGCGCATCGGGCACGTCAGTCAGTTCGTGTGGTTCGATCGAACCGGAAAGCGGCTGGGCGAGGCGGGGCGCCCTGACCTTTACGCCGCAGAGTTCGACTTGTCTCCGGATGGCCGGCAGATCGCTGCCCCCGTGCCCGACCCCACGGCATCGCGCCGCGATATCTGGGTCATCGACTGGGTCCGCGACGTGAGGACCCGAGTCACGTCTGCCAGCTCCGCCGGGCGACCAGGCGGTCCGCTGTGGTCGCACGATGGGCTCCGGGTCGCTTTCAATCGTCAGACGGATCAGTCCGACGTAATGGAAAGAGCCGCGACCGGCGACGAGACGGTCGTTGTCGGTGGACCCGATAACGACATCGCCGAAGAGTGGTCCAAAGATAGCCGTTACATGGTGCTCTTCCATCGTCCGGTGTCGGAGAGCCAAGTCACGTGGCAGGCGCTTCCTCTCTTCGGCGACCGCAAACCGTTTTCGATTGACGTGACACCGAGGGTCTCAAACGATGAGCCGGAGTTCTCCTTCGATGGAAGGTGGCTGGCGTATAACTCCGAAGAGTCAGGCACGACGCAGGTCCACGTGATGTCCTTTCCAGCCGCCGACCAGAAACGTCAGCTCTCCATCGACGGCGGCGCCCAACCGCAGTGGAGGCGGGACGGACGGGAGCTTTACTATGTGGACCTCGACGGGAACCTCATGGCCGTCGACATCGCGGCCGATTCCCGAATCGATTCCGGCAGGCCGCGCGCACTGTTCAGGACCGGGCTGAGTGTCCAAACATTCGCGAGACAGTACGCGGCGACCTCGGACGGCCAGCGGTTCCTCGTCCTGCTGCCCGTCGCCGAGGCGACGCCGACGCCGATTACCGTGGTCGTCAACTGGATGGCCGCAATCGGACGATAGGAAGATTGGGTCTCAGGCCTCTTGCGGTGAGCATAACGCGCGTCCCTACAGAGTGGACGGGAGCCGGCCCGTAGTACGATGGCGAGGTGAGCGAGATCGTTTATCTTGACATCTGCTGCTTCAAGCGGCCGTTCGATGACGCATCTGTCGAGCGGGTGCACAGAGAGGCCGAGGCGGTGGCTGCCATTCTGGATGCGGCGCAGGCGGGCGCCGTTCAGCTGGTGCATTCGCCCGCTCACGACTTCGAGAACGAGCGAAACCCCCGTGAAGATCGCCGCCTGGCAACGCGTTTGTGGTTGAGCGCGGCGATGAAACGTGTCTCGTCGAGCGCCGCGGTGGCCGCACGGGCTCGCGAGCTTGTTGGCGTCGGTTTCGCGCCTCTCGCTGCACTGCACCTGGCCTTCGCCGAGCACGCGGCGGCACGCTGGTTCGTCACGACGGACGACCGGCTCCAGAAGCGAGCGGTGACCGAGCGCCAGAGGTTACGAGTCGAGGTGCTCAGGCCCGATCAGCTTCCACTCGAGACGGGAGGGGACGCCGCATGAGCACGCCAGCCCGGATGTCGCTGTATCAGATCCGGATGGAAGGATGGAAAGCGCTCACCGAGCGGCTCGGACCAGCGGGCGCGATGCGCTTCATGATGCAGTACGATCCCGGTCATGGGGATTACGCCAAGGAGCGGTACGCCATCTTCGCTGACCTGACCATCGACGACCTCCTTGGTTTCATTGAGAGAACCAGCACCGGCACCCCCGATCGGTGAATCGTCCGCCATGACCGTTCGCGGCGTTCCCTGGTGACCCCGCTGAAGTCGTCTACGCTGGCATTTTCATCTGCTGCAATACCGTGCGACCAAGCAGGCCATACGAATTTCCCAGGCGCTCCTGAACCTCGAAATGGTTGCAGCCTTCCAGCACGATGAAGGTCACGGGCGTGCCCGCGGCCTTGAGCACGGCAGCGAATTCCCGGTTCTGCAGGCATGTGCGTCTGCATCTACTGAGCGAACGCCGGCGCGCCGACAAGGACCGCCGCAGCCGCCGCCACCGGGCCACTGAGCAATGCGCGCCGTGTGATGCGCCCGTCGCGAATCCCTTCGAGTCGCTTCAAGGCTGCCTCCCTCGATTGATTCGTGTCGCCCCAACGGGCGGCGCTCAGCCGCGGGCCGCGCGAGAGGCCTTCCGCGACTCGAGCTTGCGCCTCCGACGCCTCGTCGGCTGCAGCGCCCCGTGAGACCGCGCTCCGGAGGAACCCAATCCCCGCCATTCCCGGGCAACTCGATCGGCCAAGAAGACCTTCAGGAGCGATTGATATGGCACGTCCTGCCGGTTGGCGAGTGCCTTGAGATCGGCGAGGAGGCCAGCTGGCAGGCGGACCGAGATCGTCTCCGTTGATGGCTTGAGATTCGGAAATCGCACAGGCCGGGCCGACGACCAATCGACGTAGTCCGCGGAATCGTGCGTCTCCCAGAAACGGCGTTCTTCCGCCTCACTTCTGAATGTCGGAATTGGCCTGGGCCTGTGCTTCGACTTGGCCATAGATCCTGCGCTCCGCCTTGCTCATCGTATCCCTGAAGTCTATGCGCCACGGGTTCGATAGAAGGCGATCATGTCGAGGCTCTTGGGTGGCGCCGCTCCCAGCTGCCTCAACATCGTCACGATCTGCCCTCGATGGTAGGACGCGTGGTTGACGACGTGCTGCGCCATCTGCCAGAACGGGGATGCGCCGGCCGTCCCGTTGAGCAGCGTGTACTGCAAGACGCGATCGACGCCGCTCTCGTCGAGACCAGCCACATACGCCCGCATCTTGCCCTCGTGCTCGACCCAGGCGCGTCGAAGGCTCGCCAGATCAGGAAACAGGTCCGCCGACAGCAACGCTGTCGGCGAGTGACCCATCCACCGCGAATGCCACGCCCACTCGGCCGCGTAGATGTGCGCCAGCGTGTCGCGAACCGAACGGAAGCTGCTGCCGAGATCGCGCGTGAACTGCTCGGGCGTCAGAGCCTCGACCGCCTCCAGCAACCGGTCTCTTGCCCAGTAGTGGTAGTCGAACAGCAGCTCGAGATCGCGATGGTCAGGCATGGTTCATGGCCAGCGCGCCAGCATCTGACGCAGCTCGTCGCGGTGATTGGTTTCGTCGGCAATCAGCGTATCGAACTCCGCGGCCAGGCCCGGCTCGCCGGCAGCCTCCGCCTGCTTCCGTCGCACCACGTAGCGGTCGATGGTTTCGAGCTCCGCCTTGAGCGCCGCCTGAAGCATCGCCTTGGCTTCTGCCACCACTGGCACGGGCGCGGGATTCGACGCGGGGGTGCCGCCGAGGGCCGCAATCTTGTCGGCGAGGATCTGGGCGTGAGTCAGCTCCTCCGGAATCTCGTTGGCAAAGAACGTTCGGAGCTCTTGACGATAGGGGCCTTGCACCATGCTCGCATAGATGCGGTACATGATGACGGCTTGAAACTCTCCCTTCAGATCTTCGTTGAGCCCTTCGATCAGCTGTTGCTTCGGGTCGTCGGCCACGGCATCTCCCTTCCCCTGGCTGATTCAAAGGTGGGATGTTAACAGATCAGCAATCGGGAGAGCGCCGGCGCGCGGAGCGTGAAAACGCGTGCAAGCAATTTCACGCTGACGCCTTCGTGCGCTTGTCGTGAAGCCACCACGGGAATCACGACGCTCGAACAGTGTGCAAGCGGGTCAGCCGGGCGCCACATACTGCACAGTTCTTCCCGTTTACACACAGCCCGCGTCCCTTCGCCTCGTTCGAACCACATGCTACTATTGAACTCCCCCTTCAATCCGGCACAGCCCGCGCGCGATTGCGCGAGACGCTCGTTCCATGGATAGACCGGGATACGGTATGCGACGCAGGAGATCTGGTCGAGTTGCCTTTGTGTTGGCGATCGTGGGCATCGCCGGGCTGGCGCTGCGCGTTGAATCGGTGGCACTCGACGCGCAGGAAGTATTCCGCAGCGCGGTCGACCTGGTGACGATTCAGGCGTCGGTGCGTGACGAGAAGGGCCGTGTCATCCGCGGGCTGACCTCGGCTGACTTCGAGGTACGCGACAACGGCCAGCTGCAGCCGGTTCTCGAGCTTCGCGCGGATCTCCAGTCCCCCGTCACGATTGCCATCCTCGTCGATATGAGCGGCAGCATGAAGGTGGGCACGAAGATCGCCATGGCGCGACAGGTCTTCCAGTCGATGCTCAGGCAGCTCCGGGACAACGTGGATGCCGTGGCGCTGTATGCGTTCGACTCGTCGCTGCACGAGCGCGTCGGGTTCACCACCGATATGAGCCGTCTGGACGGCGCACTCGCGGACTTCGACCCCTTCGGCTCGACGTCTCTGTACGATGCGGCCGCCGCAACCGCGCGGGAGCTCGCCGTACGCCCCGCCAGCCATCGGGCGATCGTCATCCTGACAGACGGCGTCGACACCAGCAGCCAGCTTTCAGCGACCGAAGTGTCGGGCCTGGCGAGCTCCATCGACGTCCCCGTCTATGTCGTCGCCACCGTGCCGGCCTTGGATCACCGGCAGATGCTCGAGACCGCCGAGCGGACGCCGCTCGCGTCCGACGGCGCCGATCTGCGCGATCTCGCGACCTGGACAGGCGGACAACTCGTTTTCGCTACGACACTTAGCGAGACTGTCTTCGCAGCCTCGAGCATCCTCGACGAGCTCCGGCAGCAATATGTGCTGGCCATCGAAGCGGCCAACGTCCGCGAATGGCGAAGGCTCGATGTCCGTGTGAAGAACTCCTCGGCAAAGGTCAAGGCCCGAAGCGGCTATTTTGGCGGGTAGGTAACTCCGCTGGATCCGCCTCGGCGCATCAGTTATAAGATCCCAAGAGGGTCATTATGCGGGGGGTTCCCTTTGCCGTCGGCGCCGCCATCCTGGGTGCGGTTTGCCTCGCCTCGCTGACGCCGGGCACCGTCGTTTACGCGCACCATTCGATCGCCGGCATCTACGACGACAGTCATCCGGTCACGGTCGAGGGCGTCGTGACCCGTTTCAGGTTCGTCGACCCGCACCCTTTCCTCGTGATGGAAGTCAAGGACGGCCACGGCAAACCACAGCGGTGGACGATGGAGATGGACAACCGCTGGGAACTTGCGGAGCTCGGATTCCGGACCGAGACGCTCAAGCCTGGCGATCGGCTCGTGGTGCTCGGAAGCCTCGCTCGCCGGCAGCCACACAGCCTCTATATCCGGAAGCTCGATCGTCCGGCCGACGGGTTCACTTACCAGCACCACCCGTAAGCACCGCACCCACCTCGCGCGTTCCGCCTCTCAACGCGGCAGCCTGGATTTCCAGTAGTCCCACGAGCGCTCGTAGTCCTGCGGTGAATTCTTCGCCTGATCGGCATCGAGGTACCGGACGTTCCCAGCGCCGAGCTGCATCGCCTGCCACTGGAGCCTGGCGTTCATGTTGAGATAGTACGACTTGCCCACGACAAGGTGCAGCGATGTGGCGGCAATTGCTGCCCCGTGTCCCTGCATGAGAACCGCGGAGGCACTCCCGAGGGTCTGCGCCAGAGCGCGACCCAGGTCGTTGCTCCGCACCAGCATGTCTGTTCCACCAGCCTTTTTGATATCCCATACCGGCACGCCCTCGCCGATGAAGTAACCCATGTGGTACATAGGGCGCATCGGCACTGACACGGCGCCAAACGGAATGACTTCCGGACAGTGGCAGTGCACGACCGCCATGACGTCGGGCCGCGCGCGATAGATCGCGCCGTGGATGAAGCGCTCAATGTACCCGGCGGCTGCACTCTTGGTGACCGGCTCACTGTCGAGGTCGTACTCCGTGATGTCAGCGGCCGTCACGAGGCCGGGGGCTCCGGCACGCGCCAGCAGGTAGCGGGTGGCATCAGCCGGATTCCTGACGCTCACATGTCCGTACCCGTCCAGGACACCCTCGTTCGCGAGAATGCGGTTCGCCAACACGAGCTCGTCGATGAGAGTCTGGCGGCTCGGCGCGGGTGGCGCCTGAGCCAGAACTGGCGCGGCAAGGGCGAGCACGGCGGCCGAAAAGAGCCGGGCGGTGGGGAATTTCCTCATGGCTGTCACCTCGATGTGGGTCGTTCATCGACAATCGAATATTCCATGTAGTTCGAACGCGGAGATTCTGGCTCATCTGCGGGCCTCTCGGCATCTCGAAATCCCAGATTCGAGTAAAGCGCGATGGCCGGCCTGTTTTCCTGATCCACGTTGAGGCTCACGCGCTCGTACCAATCGCGTCGCGCCCTGGCGATGAGGCCGTTGACCAGCGCCGCGCCGTACCCGCTGCGGCGACGATCGGGCGCCACGATGATGCGAGCCAGATGCACCCGGCTCGCCCCGCGGGTCACCAGCTGGCCAAACGCGACGAGCTCGTCGTGGTCGGCCAGTGAAAAGGCGTTCGACTCTGAGAACCCGATCGTGCCGGGCAATGTTGTGCGGTCAAGGGGGAACCGTACGCGCCAGCCCGCCCACAACTCGCACTCTCTGGCTGAGGCGATCCAGGAAGCCACGATGTCGAGGTCCGACAGCGTCGCCGGGCGCAGCGTTCCTCGTGAGTCAACCAATGACCACCGCCTCGAGCCTACGGGATTGGCCCGATCATGCAGCGCCTTGTCACTGTCGCAGCCGTACGCCCGCGAGTCGCGCGACAGCCGCAAGCGTGGTCTGTGCCGCGTTCAGCCCGAGGCGAAAGTCGGCGTCCGAGAACGTCGCATACCGATCCGTGGGCTGGTGCCAGTGCGGATCCCATCCCGCGCCGATGTGCATCCCCCGCTCGTTCTCGCGAAGACTGATTGACGGGACCAGGTTCATGAACGGCGTCGAATCGGTATTCGTCATGTGGTGGCCTACCGCCGCGGGGTAATCGGTGGCAAACTTTTCGTTGGCGTCCCGGAAGACGAACGCGAGCGCCCGCGCCTCGTCAGCGAACTTCGATGCCGATTGATACTCGATATTGACGTCGGCCTCGGGGCGCTGCTCGCGGCTGAACGATCCGTCGGCCCGCGGCATGCCGTGATCCCACAACATCATGTCGTGCTGAATCATGGCGAGCCATTTCGGCTCCGGGTAACGGCCCGATCCTGGCGGGTCCTCCTGCCCCTGCAGAGGCGCGCGCTGTTCAACGTACGCGATTGAACCCTGGTAGCCGGTTTCCTCGTTGTTCCAGAGGGCGAATCGAATCGACCGGTCTACCTCGACGTCTGGACCGCCGAACACCCTGGCGAGCTCCATGACGAGCGCGGTGCCCGAACCGTTGTCGTTGGCCGCCTCTCCCCACCCATGACCGTCCATGTGGGCGCCCACGATGAACATTTCGTCGGGTCGGGTCGTACCGAGTTTCGTGCAGTACACCTCCTCGCGCCGGCCTGGAGTACTCGGCTGCAAATTGAGCGTGCGAAGGGCCGCATCGGGCTGAGCGCCCGGGTCGGTGTTCACGCCGGCGGGACGGGTAATCCCGCGGTAACGCGACCCACCCTGGCCACGACGGACTTCCCCGCTGGCGATCACCGGCTTCGGTTGAGCCGGGCGAGCCGCTGCCGTTGTCGGCGGTGCCGGCTTGTACATGTAGACGATGCGCTCGGTCGCGCAGCCGAAGCTCCGAAGCTGACTTTCGATCCAATCGACGGCCGCCGCGTTACGGTCGGTGCCCTCACGCCGATCGCCAAACCTCGTCAGGCCTTTGATAGCGGCCTTGTACCTGTCCAGATCGAGCCGGGCGACAAGGGTCGCAATCGTGTCGTCGGTCGGCGCAATGATCGGCGAAGGAACCTGCGGTGGCGATGGAGACTGCGGAGACGGTGCCGGTTCCGGGCGGCCGCAGGCAACGGCCGCCAGCACGACGAGCAGGCCGCATGCCGGCGCGAGCAGCTGCGACCGCATCTCACATCACGCGCGCCTGGCGCATGACACGTTCGCACTTCTGACGGATTTCCGTGGCGACCTCGAAGGGATCGCCGTCGCGGAACTTCGGCAGGAACAGCTCGACCGACAGCGGACCGGAGTATTCCTTCTCCGAGAGCTTTCGCAGTATCTGGTTCACGGGTGCGACGCCATCGCCGGGAATCACCCGGGTGGTCTGATCCAGCACCTCACGCGGCATGTCCGGCACATCCTGGAAGTGGACGTGCCCGATTTCGCCGTCGCGAATCAGATCGAGATCCTCCAGCTTACTTGGGCCCGACCAGAAGTGATAGAAGTCCAGCAGCGGCCTGACATTCCCCGACGCGCGCGTCAGCGTAAGCATCGTCGGCAGCGCGGCGACGTACGTCGAGGCCCGCGTCGCTTCGATCAGGGCCGTCATGCCGAACTGCTTGGCGATGTCTCCGACCTCGCGCATCCGATCGGGACCGGACTTGTAGTCTTCCGCCGAGTATCTCTGTGTCGCGGCCGAAGGCGTGTAGATGCGCGTCAGACCGAGTGTCGCAAACTGCTCGCAGCGACGTTTGAAGCTGTCGAGCAACATGGCGCGATTGTCCCCAGGTTCCCAGATGCCGAACACGCCGCTGGCACACATGACCGGAGTCAACCCGAGATCGGTCAGAACCTGGCGGGCGGCCTGGAGCGAGTCGGTCTTCAGGAACCCGTCGAGCAGCGTGTTGGTCAACTCGACGTTCTTGATCCCGGCGCGCGCCCAGCCTTCGAGTGATCCGCGAAAGCCCGCGCCACCCGAGGTGTTCTGGTGCAGCGCGAGGGTCATCTTTCCGGCGGCAGACACCGAAACGGCGCGCGCTGCGGCGAGCGCCATCGGCGCGAGGAGCATCGCTCTTCTGGACACCATAGCCACCTGCTTTCTTGAAGGCGCTGGTATTCTATAACCCTTTACCAAGGAGGTTTGCCGGTGAATCGACTCTCTCTGGTCACTTCGTGCGCGGCCTTCGTGCTCATCCTGTCGGCCTGCGGTTCTGCGCCGGAGAACACTCCCGCCCCCGAGGCGCCCGCCGCCAGCACGACGCCAACGGCCGCGTCGGGTCGCGTCACCGCCGGCTGGACGGTGACCGACGGCGTCGACACGCCCGAAAGCGTGTACGTGGATACCGCCTCCGGGTCGATTTTCGTCTCGATGATTGCCGGCCAGCCCGGCGACCGCGACGGCAACGGGCGCATCATGAGAATCGGGCCCGACGGCACAGTCGTATCCGCCTCGTGGGTCACCGGTCTCAATGCGCCCAAGGGCCTGCGAAGCCACAACGGCACACTGTGGACGGCGGATATCGACGAAGTGATCGGCATCGACATCACGAAGGCGACGGTGTCTTCGCGCCTCAAGATCGAGGGCGCCCAGTTCCTGAACGACGTGGCCGTCGGCGACGATGGGACCGTGTACGTGTCGGACATGCTGGCGAGCAAGATCTACGCGGTGAAGGACGGCAAAGCCACCGTGTTCGGCGAGGGTGACGCGATGGAGTACCCGAACGGTCTCCTTGTCGAGGGCAACCGGCTGATTGTGGGCGGCTGGGGGAAGCCCGAGCCCGATTTCAGTACCAAGGTGCCGGGGCACCTCTTCGCGCTCGACCTGCAGACCAAGGCCAAAACGCTGATTACGCCAAAGCCGCTCGGTAACATCGACGGGGTCGAAAGCGACGGGCGCGGCGGCTACATCGTCACCGACTTTCCGGCTGGAAAGCTGATGCACGTCACCAGCACGGGCGAAAGCCGGACGCTGAGGGAGTTCATGGCGGGGACAGCCGATCACGCGTTCGTCCCCGTGGGCAACATCGCGATCATCCCGCACATGATGGAGAACCGCATCGCGGCCTACGACTTGACGGACGCATTGAAATAGCGGCTGGAGGTTAGGGGCCTCTAACCTCTAGCCTCCACACTCGCCCTCACAGAAATCGTCGGCGCCTGACGCAGCGTCTGAAGCACGACACAGTACCGCTCCGTCAGGCGCGTGAGCGTCGCGATCTGTTCTGCCGACGCGTCGGTGTCGAGCTCGAACGTGAGCCGGATCTCGCGAAAACCGACCGGGGCGTCCTTGGTGACGCCCAGAGTTCCGCGAAAATCGACATCGCCTTCGGCGCGGACGATGCCGCTGCGTACGTCGATGCCTGTAGCGGTCGCGACCGCGCTGAGCGTCACTCCCGCACAGGCGGCGAGCGCTTCGAGCAGCATATCGCCCGAACAGACGAACGCCCCCGTGCCCCCTGTGGCCGGGTGCAGTCCCGCTTCGACGAGCGCCTTGCCTGTCTCCACCCGGCACGTGACGCCTTCGCCGATGCGGCCGGCGGCACGAAGCGTCACGACGGCAGACTCGGGGCGGGCCCGGTATTGCTCCTTGAGGGGCGCCTGGAGAGCGCGAAGATCGTCAGTGTTCATCAGCCATCACCTGCGGGGCGCAATGGATGCTCAGGACACGGCGCCAAAGAACCGGCCGACCAGGGCCGTGCTGATCATGGCGACCACCCCCCAGAAGGCCACTCGCGTTGCGCCCTTCAGCATCGGGGCGCCTCCGAGGCGCGCGGCGGCGCCACCGAGCACCGTCAGCAACAGCAGCGAGCTGCCCGCGACGGCGGCGCTGAGCACCCCGAGGGGAACCAGGACAACGAGGAGCAGAGGCAGAGCCGCGCCGAGGGCGAACGCACCCGCGGACGCCAAGGCCGCCTGCAAAGGACGCGCGCGCGTGATTTCCGACATGCCAAGCTCGTCGCGGGCATGGGCGCCGAGCGCGTCATGGGCCATGAGCTGATCGGCGACCTGCCCAGCGAGATCGCGGGTCAACCCACGCCCCACGTAGATGTCAGCGAGCTCTTCGCGTTCGAGATCGGGCGTGCTCGCCAGCTCGCGTCGCTCCCGATCGAGATCGGCTCGCTCCGTATCCGCCTGCGAGCTCACCGAAACATATTCACCCGCCGCCATCGAGAGCGCGCCGGCAACCAGGCCAGCCAGCGTCGCCAGCAACACCGGCTCGCGGGCGGCCTGCGCAGCGGCGACGCCGACCACGATGCTGCTCGTGGAGATCAGCCCGTCGTTGGCGCCGAGTACGGCGGCGCGGAGCCAGCCAACCCGGGTGGCCCGATGAAGTTCTCGATGCCTCACGATTCAGCGAGCTGCAGGGGCGCTCGGCGGAGCGATCGTCGCCGGATCCCAATGTTCGTCCGCCTTGCCGTCCTTGATTCGCCACATGTCGAACCAGGTCGTCGTGTACATCTTTTTGCTGTCGCGCGGATCCTGATATTCGCGTACGAACGCGACCACGACGAGATCTCCCTCGGCAGTCACCGAGACGACCTTCGTCTTCCAACTCTTTCTGTCGGGAATCGGCGTCGGTTTGCGGCTCCCGAAGAACTTCATGACCGGCGCGAGCCCTGAGGCCACGTTCGGATTGTGCTGGATGTACTCGTTGGTGAGGTACTTCGGGGCGTCCTCCCAATGGTTGGCTTCGAGCAAGTCGCGGACGATGTGGAGCACGACCTGCTTGTTCGCGTGAAGCTTCGGATCCGGGCTCGTAAACAAGGCTTCGGGATCGGCCGAGCCGGTGACCGGCGCCTGCGCGAACGCGGGGACGCTGGCAAACGCAGTCAGGAGCACGCCGATGAGCCGTAGTGTCTTCATTGCATTCTCCTCGGTTCCAGTCTGGCACAACCCGACGCGTCCAGGGCCGCACTCCGTCGTTTGCCTGCCACGGTCCGGAAGCTTCGCAGAACCAGGTTCGAGACAAGACTCCAGTCCACGGGCTCGTCCGCCCAGAGGCTGACCCACAGTCCGCGGCCGTACGGGGTCTCGAAGAACTGTTTGCGGCGGACGAGACGGAGGACCTCGGTGCGATCGAGCCGAAAGGCCATTGAGGGCCGGCCGCCCACGCGTTCGAATGCGGCAAATGTCCGCTTGCCCGCTCGGAAGTTGGGATGACCCCACGACGCCTTCTCACTCGTCTCGGGCAACGCCAGGCACAATGCCCGCAGCCGCTCGAGGACGTGGCCCTTCAGGCTGACGACTCCGCTCGGCTCGGTCGGCAGCCGCCGGCTTTTACCTCGCGAGCGACGGGTCGCGGTTTGGCCCACTGGTTCCTCTGTGCCTCGCCGGATTCTAGCAGCCCGCGGGATACGCCGGACATTCGGAGATGCAATAGACTCACCGGACACGGCTCGACGCGCCTGGGTGCCGCAAGAAGGAGACCTCGATGCGTGTAGGCAACAAGCTCACTCGTCGTCAGCTGGTTCGTGGCAGCGCGGCGGCTGGCCTGGCGGCCGCGCTGGGGTGCGCCGGACGCTCGACAGGAGGAACGGCGCCGGCGGCCGCGCAGCGCGGCCCGAATGCAGGAGAACAGGCGAGCGATGACCTCGTGTTGATCAACGGACGCATCCACACGATGGATCGCACCAACACGATCGCTACGCAGGTGGCGATCAGGAACGGCCGCTTCTCGCTGGTGGGTGGACAGCTCCCCGCCTCCGGCGCGCGGGTCATCGACCTGCAGGGCCGGACGGTGGTGCCGGGCCTCATCGACAACCACAACCACATCGTGCTGATGGGGAATCGGCCTGGCTACCACACGCCGCTCGAGAACGCTTCATCGATTCGCGACGTCCAGGAAACCGTGGCGGCGCGAGCCACCGGTATTCCACGCGGCAGCTGGATCACCACGATTGGCGGGTTTCACCGGAACCAGCTGGTTCGCCCGGGAGAGTCGCCTCGGTTTCCCACGCTGTCGGAGCTCGATTCAGCCTCACCCGACAATCCCGTGTACATCTCCGAGTCGTTCATGGGACCGTCGACGACCAACAGCGCGGGCAAACGGTTCTTCGACAGCCAGTCGCCGCCGATACCGGTCGGCGCAGACGGCTCGATTGCCGCGGGAGCGCAGGCCACGGGCCGGGCCACGCTTGCGCTGCGCCAGACGCTGCAGACGTTCGAGCAGCGGAAGCGCGGCGCCACGGACGCCCTCGCCTACGGCCTCAGCGTCGGCGTCACGACGCACCTCGACCAGGGTGCCTTCCAGGCGACCAACACGCCGAACGACGGCGCGGCCCACGAAGACAACTACGCGATGCACCTGCCCTTTCTCGCCCTGCGCGCCGAGGGCAAGCTGCCCGCGCGGCTTCGAATCAATTTCCTTCACCAGGACGCCACGCCCGACCTGACGACTCTGAGCGAACGGATCGAGAACAGCTTCCCGTTTTTCGGCGACGACATGGTTCGCACGGGAGGCATCGGAGAGTTCATCGCCGGCGGCGGGGCCAACAGCCCGTTCGTCGAGGCTGCGAGGCGATTGGCTCGTGCCGGCTGGCGCGCCGAGGTGCACTCGCTGAGCAGGACCGACTTCGAACAGGAGATTCAGGGTTACGAAGCCGCTCACGCCGACTCGCCGATCACGGATCTGCGCTGGGTGATCGCTCACGTGCCCTTCATCACCGAACCGTGGGTGAACAGGCTGAAGGCACTGGGCGGCGGGCTCTCGCTGACCAGCTGGCGCTATCTGGCAGGGACTCCGGAACAGAATGGACCGCCCTTCCGGATGATCGTGGACAACGGCATTCCTGTCGGCATGAGCTCGGACGGGATGCAGATCGCTCCGATGAACCCGTGGCTGCACATGTACTATGCGACGACCGGATTGAACGCGCAGCAGGTCCTCATCAACGGCGGTCAGCAGATCTCCAGGCAGGAAGTCCTGAAGTTGTACACGTCGAACAACGGCTGGTTCCTTCGCGAGGAGAACCAGCTCGGGTCCATCGAGGCGGGAAAGCTGGCCGACCTCGTGGTCCTGAGCCACGACTACTTCACGGTCCCCGACCAGGATCTCAAACGGATCCGTTCGGTCCTCACCATCGTCGGCGGACAGATCACCCACGATGCGACTGCGTCATCAATCGGGTAATTGGATAATCGGGTAATCGGGTAATTGATGGGGGCATTGAGGGTTTCGGCCAATCACCCAATCAATTACCCGATTACCCAATTACCCGATTACTCAATTCATTGTGCGATGGTCTTCCAATTCCTCGCCAGATAGTCGGCCGTCCGCCATGCGAGCGCCTGGGCGGTGAGCGTCGGATTGCGGGCGCCGCTCGTGCCCATCACCGACGCACCGAGCACGCCCAGATTGGGCGCCTCATGCGAAAAGCCCCAACGGTCGACCACGTTGGTGTCGGGGTTGGTGCCCATGCGCGTCCCGCCGTAGGCATGCGTCGTCGGGCCCATCGTGCCGATGCCAGCCTTGATCGTCGCGATGGCGCCGGACTCCATGAACCACGCCTCCATCTTGTCCTGGATGAAGGCGGCCAGCTTTCTCTCGTTGTCTTTGTGATCCGCCGTGATCCGGCACACCGGGAATCCGAGAGGGTCGGTGACGGTCGGATCGAGATCGAGGTAGTTGTCTTCGTACGGCAGCGTGGTCTTCTGGAGGTAGGCGGAATTCGTCCGATCCGCATTCTCCTTGACGAACGCCTTCCACGCCGAGCCCCACTGGGGCGCTCTTCCGAACGTCGCCATCGTGGCGGCGCCGATGGGGCGTCGATCAGAGTAGACCCACAGGTTCCCACCACCGATGAAATCGAGTCCGGAGTGATCGAAGTTGTCGTCGGCCCAGTCGTCCACGGCGGTCCCTTGCGCAGGGAGACCGTACCAGTTGTTCAAATTGCGCGGAAAGAGGGCCGTAACGGCTGCGCCCTGATTGTGACTGAAGTAATGCCGGCCCACCTGCCCGTGGGTGTTCGACAGCCCGTTCGGGTACGCCTTGGACTTCGAGAGCAGGAGAAGACGGACGTTCTCGTAGACGTAGCTCGCCAGCAGCACGACCGCAGCAGGTTGAAAGAACTCCTCGCCGTTCTTGAGATAGTTCACACCACGTACGCGACGGTTGGCGTCCACTTCGATCGTCGTCACCGTGGCCTGATCGACGACCTCGAGGCGTTTGGTTGCTTGCGCTCTGGGGATTGTCGTGACGGCGGTGGAATTCTTGGCATTGATATGGCACCCGCCGCGGCTGCAGAAGCCGTGATAGGCGCAGGCCGCTCGGTTCTGATACGTGCGCGAGTTGATCGCCGCCGGCCCTGGAAACGGATGCCATCCAAGCTTGCGTGCCGCCGACGCCATCATTTCGGTGAAACCGGTTCCCCGAAGAGGCGGCATTGGATACTCGCGACGGCGCGCGCCTTCGAAAATGTTGCCGCGTGGATCGGTCCTACCGCCGAGATTCCCGGCCTTGCCGGACACGCCAAGCTCGATCTCGACCTTCTCGTAAAACGGCTCCAGCTCGTCGAGTCCGAACGGCCAGTCCTCAACCGTCGAACCCTTGGGGATGCGTGAAGCGCCGTACCGTTTGGTCGTCTCGCTGACCACCTTGAAGTCCCAGGGACTAAGGCGCCAACTCTGCGCCCAGTAGTGAAGGCTCGTCCCGCCAACGGCGTTCATCATGGGATGAATCGCCGGTCTGGGCGAGTACGGCGCCGATGCGTTGGGCCTGTGGGTGGGGACCTCGCGATTGGCCTTCTGCACCGCCTGCGGCCAGCCACGGAAGTTGTTTCGAAGTTCGTCAGGCGCAAAATCCGATGGGCTCAGCCAGCCGCCGGCCTCGAGGCCGACCACTTCGAGACCAGCCTGCGCGAGCGGAAGCGCCGCGACGCCGCCAACCGCTCCGAGACCGATGATCACGACGTCCTTGGGCGGCAGATTAGTCGCCATGATGCGGCTCCCCTTTCGCAGCGTTCCCGTCCGAGCGGCTCGCCCTGGCGGGTCGTCTGTTCGAAAACATCGGCTCGTCGTAAGCCGACTTGCGAGTCGGCGTCAGCCGGGGATCCAGACGCTGATCGCTTTCAGACACCGCGAGACGAAGACCGGGGTATCCGAGCAGGTCCCATCCGACGAAGTTGGCGTTCCCACCGTAGTAGGGATCGCAGAACGTACCCTGGATCGTATGAGTGCGGACGAGGTTGAAGAAGGAGGCGGCATTCGGCGTGAAGCCGGTGGCAACGTTGTCCTCCATATCTTTCAAGACGGCGTCCTGATCGCGAGCCGTGAGATCGACAAAGCGCGACCCCTTCGACGTCCGCGCGTACGCATCGACGGCGCTCAGCCCGTTCCGATACGCCTCACGGGAAGAGGCCAGCGCACCGCCGAGAGCCCGATCGATGTAACGGGCGGCCCGTGCCTCCGTGGCGCCCGGCCCGTTGTCGTCGGTGGGAATCAGACGCGCCCCGATCGCCTCCACGATCTCCGCCTCTGCGGCCGTGAGTGTCTCCAGGGCCTCGCGTGGTGCCTGTCCCGCCTGGGGTGAAGCGGCCTGCGCCGGCAGCGCGGGCGAGGGCAGCAGCATGGCCGGCACGGTGGCGGCCGCGCCGGCGATGCCGACTCGTTTGAGGAGTTCGCGACGGGAAAGCGCTGGCCTCTCGTCTTCCGAGTGATTCGCCATCAGTGACCTCCTGGTGCTGTTTCCCGATGCCGACAAGAGGATACTTCGTGTCTTCACGGCCGAACTCGGCTATCCTCGGGCGTCCCGAATGAGGCCACCCTCGGTTCAGGAGGACCAGTCCATGAAGAGACTCCTCGCCACTATCGTGTTCGTGTGCATGGGAGTATCCGCCCATACGTACGCGCAGACGCCGACAACGGCTCTGGCGGCCGATCCCGGCCTCAAGCAGAAGATCCTCGCGCTCGAGGCCAGGCGCATTGCGGCCATGGTGAACAAGGACATGGCCACCCTCGACTCGATTCTTGCCGAAGATCTCACGTACACCCATTCCGGTGGACGGACCGATACGAAGGCGGCTTTCATGGCGCTGATCGGCGGCCCGGACAACCGGTATCTGGGTGTGGACTACACGAGCACCGAGGTCATTCCGACGGGGAACGCGGTGATCGTACGTGGGGTGGCCCAGATCCGCCTCGGCGAAGGCCCGCGAGGGCCAGCCACCAGCTACCCGGTTCTGTTTCTCGACGTCTATGCGCTGCGAAATGGCGTCTGGCAGATGGTGGCGTGGCAGGCCACTCGTCCCGGCGACTAGATTCGAGCGAGAGGGAGACGTTCGCCCCCACGCGACGTTCTGAATCAGTTCTGAAGCAGACGGGTCGCGAGACGACCGGAACTGCCCCGCAAGAGCGACTCCCGCACCCGTCGTGAAGCGTCCGATGCGTGTAATGGCAGGTGAATCTTCGCGGTCATATCGCCGCCCGGTTCGACCGTCATCCACAGGTGGCCGTGACAATCGCTGATGAGCGCCTGAAGCGCGCCGAGGTCGACTCCGGCTTTGGCCGCTGATTTATCGGGGCTCGGCGTGGTCGGGTTGCCGCGAAGCCCCAGCGGCCCGTCCTGCATCGCCCGCCTGATCTCCTTGACCGTGATCAGCGCGTGAGGACCGAGACGGACGTTGGGATGCTTTGCGATGAATTGGCCATCGACGACGATGGTTGCCAGTTCGATCCTCAGTCGGCCACCGTAGGGCAGGCGCTCCCGGCAGTAACTGGCCAGATTGACGAGGAGTCTTTCGACCCGCTTCGGCTTGACATCCACCTTGAGCAGAGAAGCGGCCCTGGGCATTTCGAGCTCGACATCGTCTCCGGCGACGCGCTTCAGAACCGGCTCGAGATCGCGTAAGACCCTGTTCAAATCGACCGGCGGAAGACTGCTGATCTCTTCGTCCCCGTACACGGCGAGCTGTCGAAGGAAGCTGGCGGCGCGCTTCACCTCATCAAGCACCTGTTGACCTTGCTGCCGCATGGCCGCGTCGGTGTCGACAGTCGCCAGCCACTGCTCGACGTCCTGATGGATCTCGTTGAGCAGATTGCCACAGGTGACAGCGACTTCCGACGCCAGCCGTCCGACGGCTTCCATCCGGTGGGCGTCGCCGAGCCTGTCCTGGAGGGCACGAAGATTCGTCAGATCTTCGGCGACGATCTGGATGAGGTCAGGAGAAGATACGGCTGCCGACAGGCGAACGAAGAGGCGGCTTCCATTTCTGTGCTTCCACGTGGTCTCCAGTGATTCCTTCGCGTTCGTGCTCAGGCAGCGCTCGAGCAGATACGACAGGTCCCCCGGTGATTCGAAGACCGAAGCGGCGAAGCCCGCGCCCCGCAGTTCGTCCGCCTTCCGACAGCCGACCAGGACCTCAAAGGCGCGGTTCGCCTCGATGAGCCCGCCGTCGCGGGTGCATCGGCAGAGCGGCAGGGGAGAAGTCTCGAACTGCCGACGATTCTCTGTCCGACTGTCATCGAGCCGCTTCTGCAGTTGGGGCACGCGGTTGGCTTCAGCCTGCAGAACCTCGTGACGGCTTCGAAAGCCATCGAGCTCCTGAATCGTCGCTGTGAGCTTCCCTTTGAGCTGCTCGATTTCCCGGTTTCGCGTCGCCAGCGTCGTCCGCAAACCGGTCTGAAGCTGGGTCCGCTCGTTCTCTGACGCCTGCAAGGCCGCCGCGTGCCGCGCTGCCTGCTCTTTGAAGCGAGCGTCACGCTCGCTGACGGAAGCGACCAGCGTCGCCACCGCGACGGCATGCTCGTTCGAGGCCCGATCGAATGCCTGTTGAAGGTCCCTCTGAGCCTCCAGGTACTGCTGAGCCTCGGCCTTCATGCGTTCTCGAATGGTTTCGACTTCCCCGGTCAACGAATCGCGTTCCAGCGTGAGGCGCTGGAGACGATCGTGCAGCTCAGCCAGCCGACTCTCCTGGTCACGTCGCTCTCGAGCGATCTCTTCTTCGAGTCGCGACACATGCTCGCGCGCACGCGCGGCGGCGGCTGCGGCCTCCTCGTGGAGACGCCGTTCGGTCTCAGCTGCGGTGGATCGCGTCTCCGCAACGTTGCGCTCCAACGCTTCGCGCTGTTCGGTTTCCCGAGTAAGCCGCGCTTCAAGCGCCGAGTACTGCTCTGACGCCGCCGCATGCTCCCGGATGGCGAGCTCGGCGGCTTCCTGGAGTGCGGTCGTCGCCTCGGCCAGCTGCAACTGGAGCGAATCACGGGTTGCGGCCGTCTCGGCAAGCTGCGATGCAAGCTGCATCTCGCGCTCGCCGGCCGCTTTCAGTTCACCGGTGGCGCGTTCATCCGCTTCCCTGAGTGCGATCGCCGCCTCGGTCAAGCGCTGCTCGAGGGCCCGGTGAGTTGCGGCCCCATCGGCGAGCTGGGCCGTGAGCTCCGCCTCGCGCATCGTCAAGCGCTCGACGTCGGCGGTGATCGATTCATGCTTGCGCAGGGTCACCGAGAGAGCCGACGCCAATTCTCGCGCCTGCTCGTCCAGGGCATTTCGTGCGGTCGCCACCTCGGTCAGCTGCTGATCGAGCGCCTCTCGGGCCGCGGTCGCGTCGGCAAGTCGGGATACGAGGTCCGCTTCACGCGCGTCGGCCGCACGCCGTTCGCCCGCGGCGCGCTCGTTCGCTTCTTGGAGCGCGGTCGTCGCCTCCGTGAGCCGCAGATCGAGCGTCTGGCCAGTCGAGGCCGCGTCGGCAAGGTGGGATGCGAGCTCCGCTTCACGCGCGTCGGCCGCACGCCGTTCGCCCGCGGCGCGCTCGTTCGCTTCTTGGAGCGCGGCCGTCGCCTCCGTCAGCCGCAGCTCGAGCGTCTGGCGAGTCGAGGCCGACTCGGCAAGGTGGGACGAGAGCTCCGCCTCCCGAAGGGTCAAACGTTCGACGTCGGCCGTGACCGACTCATGGTTACGGAGAGTTGCCGAGAGAGCCGCCGCCAATTCGCGCGCCTGTTCATCCAGGGAATTTCGTGCGGCCGCTACCTCGGTCAGCTGCTGCTCGAGCGTCTGCCGGATCTCGGCAGCCTCGGCAAGTTCGGACGAGAGGTCCGCCTGACGCGCAAGAGCTGCCTGTCGTTCCCGCCCGGTGCGCTCGTCCGCTTCCTGGAGCGCGGCCGTCGCCTCCGTGAGCCGCAGCTCGAACGACTGGCGGGCGTGTATCGCCTCCGACAGCTGCGAGGCGAGTTCCGCCTCCCGCGCCCCGGCGGCCTGCCGTTCGCGGGTGGCGCGTTCGTTCGCCTCGTGGAGGGCCGTCGTCAACTCCGTCAGTCGCAGCTCGAGCGCCTGCCGGCTCGAGGCCGCGTCGGCAAGTTGGGACGAAAGCTCCGCCTCACGCTGCGTCAGGCGCTCGACGTCAGCAGCGGCCGACTCGTGGCTGCTCTGGACCGAGGAGAGGGCCGCCGACAGTTCGCGCGCCTGCTGCTCAAACGTATCTCGAGCCGCTGCTGCCTCGGTCACACGCTGCTCAAGGACCTGACGGGTGTGAACGGCGTCGGCAAGCTGGGATGCAAGCTCCGCTTCACGCGCGGCGGCCGCCTCCCGTTCGCTTGTGGCGCGTGCGTGCGCTTCTTCGAGCGCGCTCGTCACATCCATCAGTCGCAGCTCGAGCGCTTGACGGGCAGCGCCCGCGTCCGCAAGCTGCGAGGCGACGTCCGCCTGTCGCCGCGTTAAACGCTCGACGTCGGCGGTGGCCGACTCGTGGTTGCGCCGGGCCACGGTGAGGGCCGCCGACAGTTCGCGCGCCTGCTGGTCCAGCGCATGGCGTGCGGTGACCGCCTCGGTCAACTCGGCGTCGAACTGTGCCTGGCGCTCGGAAAGGGCGGCCGCGGCGCTTGTCATCGCCGACGCATGTCGCTCCTCAAGCTCCCGCAGGGCGATTTCCGTCTGGGCGAGGGTCTGTTCGAGGGCGGCGCGCGATGCACGCTCCTCACGAACCACCTGGTCGAGCTCCGCCTGTCGCGCGGCGGCCGCCTGCCGTTCGCGGGTTACCCGCTCGTCCGCCTCTGTGAGCGCCGTCGCCGCTTCCGCCAGCCCCAGTTCGAGCGTCTCGCGAGTGTGGACCGCGTCGGCAAGCTGCGAGGCGAGCTCCGCTTGTCGCGCGGCGGCCGCCTGCTGTTCGCGGGTTACGCGCTCGTCGGCCTCTGTGAGCGCCGCCGCCGCTTCCGCCAGCCCCAGTTCGAGCGTCTCGCGAGTGTGGACCGCGTCGGCAAGCTGCGAGGCGAGCTCCGCTTCGCGATGCCTCAGACGCTCGACGTCGGCAATGGCCGTCGCATGGTTCTGCCTGGCCCGGTGCACCTCGATGGCCGCCACGCGCAGCTGCTCGTCGATCATGTCCCGCATGGCCGCGGCGCGCGCAATCGCGATGTCGTGCTTCGCCTGACGTTCGGCCAGCTGACTGGCGGCGGCGGTCAGCGCCGACTGGTGGCGCTGCTCCGCATCCTGAAGTGCGGCCTTGACATCGACGAGCTCCTCCTCGAGGCTGCCGCGCGCCTCGCGCTCCAATTGAACAACGCGTTCGAGCTTCGTTTCGCGATCGGCCGCCGCCGACTGTTCGGCTGCCCGGCTCTGTTCACGCTGCCGCAGCAAGGCCTCCACGTCGGCCAGGCGATCCTGGAGCGCCGACTTACTGCGAACCGCATCGGCCAGCCTCGCGTCCAGTGCCTGCCACTGCGCGAGCCGATCCGCCGCCGGTGAATCCGAGGCTGTCGCCCGTCTGGCGCGATCGAGCAACGCTTGCACGTCAGCCGGTATAGGTGCGGCGCCGACGCGCGTCGCGCTGGTTCCCGTCGGCCGGAGAGGCTGCGAGGGTTGCTTTACGTCCAAAGTCTCAACCTTGTGAGTGCGCGCTGGCGCGATCGGCTCCCTGGATGAACGCTCGCGGTCGCCATCGACAGGCGTATGCGCAATCGCTCGAGTGATGGCCCCCGCAAGAGCGCCGACGTTCTTGGCGGTGTGAACGCCAGCGCCCACGTGGGCCGATTCGAGCTCGAGGCTTGCGCCGTCTGGCGAGATGACCACGACCGGGGCAGTGAGCCCAAGGCGCCGAACCTGGGCCAGAAACGCGTTGAAGTTTTCACTGCTGAGCTGGGTTTCCGCGACGACAGCCGCCACGTCAGGGTTTTGTTCAATCCGGTGCGTGGCATGGTCGAAGTGAGTGGCCCACAAGACCTTAACCGTTGGCGTTACGCTGTAGAGCGCAGCGGCAACAGCCTGGGCATCGGTGCGCGCGGTGGCGACATAGAGAATCTTCATGCACTCGGGCGAACTTGTGAGAATTCGCCGCACAATGTATCGGCCAGACGCCCGAGTAGCTGCAATCTTGATCTCGCGGTCACTCCGGCACGAGATGCCGGAGGGGACCTGCGTCCGCTAGTTGATGGCCTTGTACAAGCGTTCGTCGAGCGGGCTTCCGGAAATCGGCTGCAGCTCGTCTCGGTACTGTTTGGTGTGCGCCGCGGCGGCGTGCGCGTCGAGCGCGCTCTGATTCTGCCACGTTTCGATGACCGTGAAGTGATTGCCGCGCATCGCGTGTTGCAGGACATCGAAGCGCAGGTTCCCGGGCTCCTTGCGGCTTGCCTCGGCCAGGCGGCGAAGCAGCGTCGGGGCGTCAGCCTTCCCACCCTGAGCGCTCGGGGCAGCGTCGACATGAGCCACGATGTGAACGGCCTGGCCGTCTCCCTGACCGGTCGTCGAACCGACGGTCAGCGTCTTGTACGGGCGCAGATCGTAGCCGCTCACTCGACCGGGCTGAAGCGCCTCCTGAAACTGCTTTACGTGTGCGGCATCGCGCCGGGCCTCGTACGCGACCTGATCCCGCCACGTTTCGACAATCGCGAAATGTCCGGGCCAGCCCACCTGCTCGAACGCGTCCAGTCGCCCGAATCCGGCATCCTTGCTGCTCGCCGTCCGGTACTGTTTCAGGGCGGCGACCATCGTCGCCCTCGCCGAAGGCGCGATTTCGACATACGCCACGGCGTAGAAAGCACTGTCGCCAGCGACCTGGGCGCGGGCTGGAACGCCTTGCCCGGCTGCAAGCAGGCTCGCTCCAATGAGGAGGCACATGCGGTGAGGCATCGGAAACTCCATTCTGAAAGCGTTTCAGTCCTTACTTCCAGGAGGCGATGGCTTTCCCCTGCAGCGAATCGGGTCCGAACTCGAAGAGTTCGATTCTGATGCCACCCGGAGCTGTCGCGTTCGCGACCGCTGAATCCTGCCGGCCGGCGCGCGGATCCTCCACGGTCACGCCGCGCTGCTTCAGGGTTGCGACCGCATCGTGCAGGTTCTCGACGTGGAGCCCGAAGTGCGTCAGCCCGGGCGGCCGCGTGGCATTGGACGGCTGCAACTCGACGAACGTATCGCGGCTCACCTGCACGTAGGCCAGCGTGGGCTGTCCTTTCTCGTCGCGTACGGTGAACGCTTCGCGAAATCCCATCTTCTGAGTGTAGAAGGTGAAAGCCTCGTCGAAATTCTCGACGCTGACGCCGACGTGGTTCAGGTAGTTCATGCCGGCAAGCCGGCCGCCCTGCGCGAAGCCCGGCGCGACAAGCGCTCCAACGACCATTCCAAGGAGAAACCCGGCTGACGCACGCATTGCCGCCTCCTTACGCTGCCACCCGCGTACTTTGACTCGCGACACATTGCCATCGGCCGTCACGGAACACGAACACGTCGACGTACCGGAACGTCACCGCCAGCGGCTTCCCCTTGCTGGGTCCCAGGAGATGCTGCGACATCCAGACGACCGCCGTGTCTCCGTAGATCTTGACGATGAATTCGTCGAGCGTGGACGAATCGATCTGCTGATCGAAGGTGGCGGCGCGGGACAGCTCTTCGTCGCGGTCGCCGCGGGTCCCGTCGCCGTAGGTCGCGACGAACTCCTCGGCCAGGATTCCCGCGATGAAAGCCACGTCCCTGCGGCGAAACGCGGCGTCCCAGTCGTGCTCGAGCTGAATGAGAATCTGCTGATCCGACTTCACTGCCGCGGTCTGGCCGCCGGAAACCGTTGCGACGCATACGGCGGCGAGCAGAGCGACGAGGACCGAGCACCGGATCATCTGTGCCTCTCAATCCGTTTGCGGTTCGAGCGGGATCGCAGCCTTCAATTCCGGCTCCCGACTACCTGGCGTGGCCATTGTCGCACGCTTCATCTGGGCTTCCGGCAGGCGAACACCTCGTACTGCCCCGACGCGGGGGCCAGATGATCCGCCGGAACGACTGTGGCCTCGAAACCGGCATCCGACAGCAAGCCGAGCCATTCCATGCGACCGAACAACCCCTCGATGTGACGGTCCCAGACCACGCGGGTCGATCCGTCCTCGTCACGGAGCAGATACGCGTAATCGACCACGTAAGACGTGTCGTCCGGCTCGGGATCCCACGTCCACTCGAGGTAGCGGAGCGCCCGCTTCCCGCCGTCCTCCCCGCCATGATCGGTGGAAGCTTGAAAGGACTCTCGCACGTGGTCCGGCGCGAACAAGGCGGCGCCGCCGGGCCTGCAGTGTGCAAACGCCGTCGCGATGACCCTCCGCAGGTCTACCTCGGTCGTCATATAGCAGATGGCGTCGTGAACGAACACGCCGTCGAACTCACGTCCAAGGCGGACGTCCCGCATATCGGCCTGGATATGCTCGCACTCGGGGTTCAGCCGTCGGCTCACGTCGAGCATGCCGACGGACCGATCGACCAGCACCAGATCGAACCGTGCTTTCAAATGGAAGGCGTTGTTGCCCCCGCCGCTGCCAAGCTCGAGCACCGAACGGCACTCCCCCCGGCAGGTTTCCAACAAGATCCGCTGATAGAAGGCCGCTTCTTCGGCGTAATCGGCTGGAGGAGAAAGCAACGGCCACCAATCCGCGAGCTCGTGATAGAGCTTTGGTGCCCCCACCGCATCATCCGCCGTCTGCGCCGATGTCCTCGTGCCACAGCTCGGGATGCGAGTTGATGAAACGGGACATGAGATGCATGCAGGCCGGATCCTGAAGCACGCGAATCGTGACGCCGCGCGACTCCAGTAGCGCCTCTTCACCACGAAAGGTCTGGTTTTCTCCGATGACGATCTTGGGAATGCCGTAAAGGAGAACGGCGCCGCTGCACATCGAACAGGGCGAAAGCGTGGTGTAGAGAACGGATTCGCGGTACACGGCAGCCGGCTGCCGGCCGGCGCGCTCCAGCGCGTCCATCTCGCCGTGCAGTACGACGCTTCCCTGCTGAACACGCCGGTTATGTCCGCGGCCGATGATGTGGCCGCGGTGCACCAGGACCGATCCGATCGGGATGCCGCCCTCGCGTTCGCCGGCTTCGGCTTCCTCGATGGCGGCGCGCATGAACTCGTCGATCATGTCCCGATCACCTCACGCGCTCAGGCCGCCAGATACGCCTGGCGCACTTTCTCCGGAAAGCGCTCAATGGCATAGCGCAGCATCGTCCTCGGCATGCGCCGCGCGTGCCTCCGAAGAAACGCCTCCTCCGTCGGACGATCGCGCTTCCCCACCTCACGAAGCATCCAGCCGACCGCCTTGTGAACGAGGTCGTGGTGATCGTCGAGGAGCATTCGGGCGATTGTCAAGGTGTCGCGGAACTCGCCGCGCCTGATGTAATGGCCCGTCGCAATCACGGCAATCCGGCGGCGCCAGACGAGCTTGGACCGTGCAAGCTCCCGCAGCACCCTGCGGTCGCCTTCTTGAAGGTGCGCGCCGACAATCTGCGCCGCAGAGCAGTCCACGAGATCCCAGTTGTTGATGCGCGCGGTATGTCGGAGATACAGACGGAAGATGGCATTCCGCGTGCGGGTGTCCCCACGGGCGTACTGCCGCACGAGAATCAGGAGCGCCAGCAGCCGCTCTTCGTGCCATGGCGATCCCAGCAGCGCTGATACCTCTCGTCGGGGCAGCTGCTGATAGTCATGCGCGAGACGATGAAGCACCGGGAGCCGGATACCGAGAAAGCGATCTCCGGCGCCGTACTCGCCGGGCGCCGTTTTAAAGAATCGCTGGAGAGCGGCGGCGTGCCGCACATCACCCATCGATTTCATCCTGCGGTGGAGGTTCAACGGCCGCGCCCCGAGTCCTGCGCCCTTACCGTGCCTCTTGCGCGCGCTGCTTTTCGAGTCCCAGCTGCGCGGCCCGCGCGCATCCCTGCATGACCTGGAAGTAGCGCTGGACCCATTCGGCGCCCAGCATGTAGGGATGCGGCCCTTTCCCGCGTCCGGCCAGCATCCGGTTCTTGTTGACCGCGTTGTCGAACTCCGAATGATTCGAGAGCAGCACGGTCGCGCCCGTGGCCATCGCCTGCGCCGCGATGTGCTTCTGCGAATCGATGTACGTCTGGAAGTTCCGGATGCCGGGCTCCGGTGTGTTGTTCACGAAATTGAAGGCCGTGCCGCCCGAGTACACAACGTTCACCGGAACGCCGTTGTCGCGCACGGTGAACGTGTAGGACAGCGTGCCTGGCGTGTGACCCGGTGTCTCCCAGATGGTCACGCTGGTGTCGCCGAGCGTGATCTTCATGCCATCGGTCGCGACGATATCGCGCTTCGGGGCCATCGTCTTGTACCGGTTGGGATACATCTCGACGAGCCGCCAGTCGGGGCCACCCATGACGATTCGCGCACCGTAGTCTTTCTGCAGCATCTCGGCGCCGCCGATGTGATCGGCATGGGCATGGGAAATGAGGACGTACTTGATATCTCGCGGGTTGAGCCCGAGTCGTTTCAACCCGCCGACGATGAGCTCCTGGGAGTTGTAGGGGAAAATCGTGTCGAAGACGATGATGCCGTCGCTCGTGGTCAGGGCCCATGACGAGTGCACCTGCCCGCCGATAAAGTAGAGGTTGTCGAAGACCTTCGCTGAATCCGCGTACCAGGTGTCGCGCGCCGGTGCGGTCGCCGGCTTGACGATGTACTCCGGCGCGTTGTCGGCCGTGTTCTCGCCGCCGCTCTGGGGCAGCAGGCAGGTCCGGACCAACGTGCCGAGGAACTCGAATCCCGCCGCGTTCTTGGCCGCCTGCACCGACTCGCGGATCTGCGCATCGAAATCGGCGCCGGCCGACTTCTGTTGAGCGCCGCCGGTCGCGGCGACGGCAACCGCCACGGCCAGTGCTGTACCGATCGTTACAAGAGGCGATGTCATGGAACCTCCAGCGAGGCCACAGCGTAACATCACCGGCTTCGACCTCCGACAGCCAAACGCGGAAAAATGGCGCGCGTCTCAGCCAGAGGCATGTAGACTTGACGTCGTTCACGCCCAAGGAGGGCCGGATGGCACTGAGAGATGGCTCGGTCGGCGTGGTTTCCCTGGCGTTCGCCGCCACCGCGATGGTCCTGCTCTCGCAGAACCCGGCGGCGCAGACGCCAGTCGAGCACAGCTCCGAGGCTCGGTTCCAGCTGGACGTTCGTGCTCCCGATGCGGCTATCGCGAGCTACCTGCCGGCGGGCTTCACGCTCAATGTCGCGACGCAGGGAGCCGCCAAGGACTGCAATCTGCGCGTGGTGTTCATCGACCGCGTGACGATCAACGCGCCGGACGGCAAGCCCGCGGGCAGAACCGGCTCGAATCGGCTCGTCTATTTGATTGTCCCTGTCAGAGATCCAAGCGGAACCAACGCGCAACTCGTCATCGGCGGCCTGACCGAAGACCCGGCCGATGCGCCCGGCCCGTTTGGCGTGTACCTGCCGGCCACGATCCACACAATGCAGCGCTCGACATCGAGTACCGCCAAGGGCGGCAGCAGCACCATCCTCGATTCACAGGACTGGGTCTTTGCGGCCGCGACGGGGGAGCATCTCGAACTGCACATCAGGTACGAGCGCGGCGTCGCCAACAAAGCCAACCCGACGGAGACCAAGTTCTATTCCGCCAAGACGCCGGGGTTCTTTCAAATCTCCCGAGACGAACGCGTGCTCGACATCCTGCGAAACGTCACCACGAATCCTCCCGATCGCGTGAAGGAGTTTTCGTTCAAAGCCTCGGGCGGCAGCTACGCCAAGTTGTTCGACGGGACCGAGAAGCTGTTGAGCTGGGACAACATCCTCTGGATCAACCGCAACGTTTCCATACCCTAGGCGGAATCTGGTCATCGCTCCAGTCCGTACGTCTTGCTGAAGCCGTTCCGGGCGTTGGTCACCGTGAACGACCCATCCGCCCGTGCCGAAACCTTGATCCAGTAGGCCGGCCCGTTGTGAGCCGGAGGAGGCGGCGTCGCCGGTCCTGCCTGGGGCGGTGTCATCGCCGCGATCGGCATCGCCGGCTGCGGCTCGTCGATGGGGTTCGCGATGAAAAGTCCGGGGACGGTGAATTCCTGGCCGCTCAGCAGCGAGAAGTGGAGCTGCCAGAGATCCTCGAGCCCGGGAGCCGAATGGATGATCTTCATCGCATCGGGCTGCCCTCCTTTCCGCGTCCCGTTGTTCATGATGGCCACGCGCGCACCGAGCGCGTGCACCAGCACCTCCGAATTCGAAACCGGCTGCCCGTGATGTGACACGACGAACAGGTCCACGGTGCCCACGCGATTGTTCGGGCACATCAGGTCGAATTCCTTGTTCCATGTCAGATCGCCGAGGTGCGCGACCCGGAAGTCGCCGAAGGTGACGATGCTGCCCACGGACTGGGCATTCTCGGTGCGATCGACGTCCTGAGGCTTGAATCCGGCGCAGTGCGGGTTCGGTCGGCCGGATCCCGAAAGCGGCGTCTTGATCGTTTCGCCAGCCGACGTGACGATGCGCCAGTCGAGATCGGCGACATCGACGCGATCGCCCGGTTTCACGATCGTATGTTTCGACTTCCCGTACAGCGCGGGATACGTCTTCTGGAGAAACTCGTCGACGGCAGCCCCCGCCTGCACGTTCTGGCCGTGGTCGATGTAATGGCGAATCGGAATGCGCCCCGCCAGTTCGGCCATCGCGCCAAAATGATCGCCGTGGTAATGGGTCGTGATGAGGTGATCGATCTGTGTGAGACCGGCGTCCTTGACGGCGGCCATGATGCGATCGGCATCCCGGGCCGCGGCGGCGCCACCGTTCCCCGTGTCGATGAGCACCGATCCACCTGAGGGTGAGACGAACAGCGTGGCATTGCCACCTTCCACGTCCACGAGGTAGATGCTCATCGTCCGCGGGTTCTGGGCTCGCGCCGCACCTTGAGCCTGCGCAGGATTCTGAGCGTAGGCCGCACACACCGCGCACACCCCGGCGACCGCCGCCAACGCCTTCGCTACGCGCATGACACGCTCCTTGTCTAGAGTGTGAGCAACGATCTCAGATCGCGCAGGTTCGCGACCCCTTCGAGCGCGTTCACCCGCTGGATGATCGCCTCCGTGCGCCGGGCGCCCAGAACCGGCTCGATGAGCCCCCTGGCCTTCTCGTTGACGGCGTCGGTATTCAACGGGTTCTCTTTGGTTCCGGGAGGGTGGCGCGTGAAGTGGCTCACCGTGCGCCCGTCACGGAGCGTCACCTCGACGAGGCCGCTCCGCGGCGCTTCGGGAACCATCAGTGCCCGATCGGCAACGAGCTGCACACGGTCCTTCGCAGCGCGGATCTGCGGGTCCTCCATCCGCTCGTGCGAATGGCTGTCCGCGAACGACAACGTACCATCCACCAGGGCCACGGCGATGACGTACTGAAGATTGACGTCGGGCATCGCCCGATTGTCGACGATCGCGGCCCCGTCGGCGGGGAGCTTGACGACAATCCGTTCGACGTTGCCCGGGTTGAGGCCGTGCTCCCGGCGCAGCGTCAGGAACGCATCGAGAGGAGCCTGAATCGGGTAGCCCACCGAGAAGGTCTTGATGGCCGTCTCGGTGACGAAGAACCGCTCGCCGAGGTCGGCCACCATCTGTTCGGGATTCGGCTCCGTGGAGAGCGCTTCAATCATGTTGTGCTCGCCGTCGAGCACCTCCTCGACTCCGGTGAAACCCATCTGGACCATCATTGCCGCGGTGACGCCGTTTCGGGCGCCCATGCCGGCGAAGTCGAACGCCTTTTCGATGTGCTCGGGATCCCGGGCCCAGCTCCAGATCCCCGACACCTGCTGCGCGGCATAAGACAGCGCGTATCGCATGCCCGCCTCATCGAGCCGGGCCATCGACGCCGCGGCACCGGCCGCGCCAAATGTCGCGCTCGTTCCTTCCGCGCTGCGATGCGTAGCCCGGACGTGATCGGGCCCGAGAGCGAGAAGAAAACGGCAGCACAAGTCGTAGCCGAGCGCGACCGCTTTGAGCAGATCCACGCCGGATCTCCCCTCTTTCTCGCCGACCGCCAGGGCCGCTGGCACGACGGCACATCCTGGATGGGCCTTCGTGATCGGCTCGAAGTCGTCGGTCTCATCGGCGTGACCGAACATCGCGTTGGTCAGCGCGGCGTTGACCGCGGACGTCCGGATATCAGTCGTGAACACCGATGCCTCGGGCACGCCCCCCTGGGCGCGCACGTAGCGAATTGCCATCTCGCCGGGCTTGAGACGCGCGCCCGACACCATCGCGCCGATGGTATCGAGGACTCGGTGCTTGGTCTCACGTGCGACGTCGGGCGGGAGTTGACGATCCCGGGCGCTGACCATGTAGCGGGCAACACGGCTGGTAATGTCGGCGGGCACACGTGGCGCCGACCCCGCACCCTCTTGTCGGGATCTCAATGCCGAAGCACCGCTGGCGCTCGAGGCCGGCATCGCTGCGGCGGCGATGAGACCGCCTGCTCCCCGGAGCAGCCGCCTCCGCGTCACGACCCGGTCGTCGTCTTTCGGTGGCGCGGGATTCTGTTTCATGACTGCGCTCCCGTTCGTGTCCGAAGCTCGGTTAAGAGGCGACGAGCTGCTCGGTCCGCTCCCACAGCTCCCGCCCGAGTGCCTCGTCATCCGCAAGGGGGTTGCACCGGCTCTCCCGGCACTTGTCATAGTAACGCCCGCTGACACCGCGCAGTTCGGGTGCCGTCGCACAATAGAGCGGCGTGCGCGCTCCCTGCTCGTTGGACAGCATGAAGAGCTTCAGCACCACCTGCAAGGGCTTCGGCAGGGCGCGCCAGACGTTCGACGCCACTGCCCCAGGGTGAAGAGCATAGGTCGTAACGGTCGTGCCGGCGAGACGGCGCGCGAGCTCCTTCGCGTGGAGCACGTTCATCAGCTTCGTCATCGCGTAGTCGGCAAAGCCGCTCCGCTTTGCGACCGTTCGACGGGACAACACGGACCAGTCGACGGCTTTGGGCCGGAGGTGCGCCATGCTGGAGATGTTCACGATTCGACCCTCAGCCGACGCTCGCAGCCGCGAAAGCAGCAATTCCGTGAGCAGGAACGGGCCGATGTGATTCGTCGCGTAGGTCAGATCGAATCCATCCCTGCTGAGGCCATTCGTCCCCGCCACCCCGGCGTTGTTGACGAGCACGTCCAGCGGACGCCCAGTCGCCAGGAACGACTCCGCGGCCCGACGCACGGAGCTCAGGTCGGAGACGTCAGCGTGAAGAAACATCGCGTCCAGATCAGGGAATCGCGCACGCATGCCCTCCAGCACCGGCATCATGCGCGCTTCCGAACGCGCCAGCAGGACCAGCCGTGCCCGCCGGGCCGCGAGCGCCTCGGCGAGCGCGCGGCCGATGCCTGAATTCGCGCCGGTTACCAGGAAGGTGCGCCCTTCCATGTCGGTCGCATCACGGTTTTGGCGGTGGTGCAGCGAAGGGTCCCACTTCCGGTTTGCCTTGTGTGTTCATCAGCGGCCCGAGCTCCTCGGCCACCCCGCGCGTGATCGCGGCCGTTTCGCTGCCCGCCTGAAAGCAGGTGAAGTCGGGCCGGTCTCGCCAGGCCAGGGGACCGCACAGCCTCACGCCCGCCTTCACTGCCGCATCGTGGACGATGTTGATGGCCCGCTCGTAGTCCGGTGTGCCTTGTCTGAAACCTGTGAAGTTGCCGAGGTCCCCGCTCGCGGCGAACAGCGCGCTGACGCCGGGGACCTTGGCAATGTCATCGGCGTTCTTCAATCCCTCGAGCGTCTCGATCATCAGGATCAGCACGATGTTGTCGTTGATGGTGTTCCGATATCCCCCGGGGACGCCGCCCCACATCGTGGCGTCGAAGGCCTGACCGCCGCCGTTGCTGCGGCGTCCGAGCGGCGGGAAGTAAGTCCAGTTACGCGCCTCGATCGCCTCGGCCACCGTGTCGACCGTGGGCACGACGATGACGAGAGCGCCGGCGTCCACGGCGTGCTGGATCTCGCGTTCCTCGGCAAACGCGACGCGGACGCCTGGCACCGCCTTCGCGGACGGACAGGTCCGCCACATTCGCGCGGCCGCCTGCCAGTCGCGCTGGTCGTGCTGCATCTCGGTCCAGATGAAGTCGTAGCCGGCATTCGCCATGGCGCAGTAGGTGGCCGGGTCGGTGGCGCTGAAGAGCGTGCCCCCCGTCACCTTGCCGCCCTGCATCAGCTTGAGCTTGACCGGGTTCCAGATCTTCGAACCCGGAGGCGGATTGAACGCCGGGCCGTACTTCCACGTGGCCGGGTCGAACGGCCCCTGGTTGACGGCTGCAGGCGGCGCGACTGCCTTGGAGTTGCTGTCGGTGCCCGCCGGCGCAGCCAGGGGGAACTTCGTCGCTCCGGCATCCGGGTTGCTGGCGTACGGATCGGCGGTCGCCGGCTTCTGCGTCTCCGGGCCCGGCGCCTGGGCCGCGAGCGTCGCGAACGCAAGAGCCGTGGAGACGACGACTGCGGTGAAAAGATGCCTCACGACCATCCTCCTTGAATCGAGCGCGGCGCGCATCACAGGCGGCGCATCACGATCTCACGGGCCGTCGTCGCGCGCAAGCCGAAGCGTCAGGCGCCCCCGAGCCGCTTTTCGAAGCATCGGAAGACGCCTTTTCTGAACGTCACGCTGCCGGCGTCGTGATAGCCCAGACCCTGATAGAGCCGAAGCGCCCTCGGATTGGCGGTGAACGCATCGAGCCGGAGGACGTCGCACCCGCCTTCGGTCGCCAGCCGCTCGGCGAACCCCATGAGCTCGCGGGCGAGGCCCCGTCCCTGAAACCAGGGATCGACCATGAGCCGGTGGACGACCGCGATCCTCGCTCCAGCGATCGTCCAGGGGACATCCGCGTATTCCGGGTTCTGATAGTCGTTGAGGACCAGGCAGCCTACGAGCCGGTCTTCGTGGAGCCAGGCGAGATGCAAAGTGCGCTCGCGCGCGTCGGCGAGCAGCGTCGCCCGGTCCGGGTAGATGTCGTCCCACTGCTCGATGCCCGCCTGACGCATCGCCCGAATGCAATCGGCAACGAGCTGCATGACCGCATTGAGGTCATCCGGTTCCGCCCGCCGGATCGACAGGGTATCAGCGGCCGAAAACCGGCGATCGCTCTCCACTATCGAAGAAGCTTGAAGGCGTGCGCCCACTCCTGGCGCAGAAACCCGGGGATGCACCAGAGGATGCACAGCGGCTCGATCGCACGAGCCGCTTCGACGCCCCCCATGTCCGCCGTTTCCCAGCCGAATTGATCGAGGATCGTCTTCACGGCCCTCTTGGCGCCGTCGTCGTTACCGCAGATGAACATCGTCGGCTTGCCGCCCTTGAACTGCGGGTTCACCATCAGCGCGTTGCCGATCGAGTTGAATGCCTTGACGAACCGGGCGCCGGCGAACTCGCGTTGCAGCCGTTCCATCAGCGATTCGTCAAGGGTGGTGAAGAACTTCAACACGCCGTTCTGCGGAGCAGCGTCGGCGATGGGATTGGTGGTGTCGATGACCGTCTTGCCTTGCAGCTGACTGGTGCCAGCCGCCCGCAGGGCATCGGCCGCTGCGGTGCCCTTGACGGCCAGCACCACGAGTTCACCGAACCCCGCGGCGTCCGCAACGCCGCCGACCACACCCGTCGGATTCTTCGCGAGCCAATCCGCGAGCTTGGCGGGCTGCCGCGTACCGAGCATGACCTGATGGCCGTGCGACAGAAAGCCTGCCGCGAGAGCCTTCGCGACAGCGCCCGAACCAAGAATGCCTATCTTCATGGACAGATCCTGCGTACGCTCGGTCGGAAACGACCGAATGTCGGTTAGGCCACGCCCTGCGACTGCTGCTTCATGAATTCCTGGAAGCGCTTCTGCACCTGAGATCGAAGCCCCACACGATGGCACTTGGCGAAACGGAGCGCAAGCTCATGTTGACGTGGGAGTCTCCTTGACGTTTCTCACGTCCTTCATGCCCGCCTGGGCGAGCGTCCTCTCGATGCGCCGGTCGGGGATGAGCCACCAGACCGCCACCAGCACGAACAGCAGATACGCGAGCGTGGACCACAGGAAGGCGAGAGGAATGGAGATCATGTAAATGGCGATCGAGACTTTGCCCTTGAAGTCGCTGCCGAGCGCCGTCGCCAGTGCCGACTCCTTGCCATGAAGAGCGACCAGAGAATTGGCCAGGATGAGGTACGCGATGGCCGCGGCCAGCAGGACAATCCCGTACATCGCGACCGGCCAGGCCGCAAACCCCGCATCCCCCATCCAGGCGGTCGTAAAGGGAACGAGCGACAACCAGAACAGCAGATGCAGGTTGGCCCACAATGCGCGGCCGTCGACCTGCTTGATCGCCTGCAACAGATGATGGTGGTTGGTCCAGTAGATGCCGACGATGACGAAGCTCAGAACATAATTGAGCAGGGTCGGAATCAACGGCCGCAACGCGGCCATCGTCGCGGCTTCCGGCGGCCTCAGCTCCAGCACCATGATCGTGATGATGATGGCCAGCACGCCGTCGCTGAAGGCTTCCATTCGGCCCTTCGTCATCTGGTCACGTCGATCAACCCGTGATGGTGCAGAGCTCGGTCGTGATGGCAATCGCGGACCGAAGCGAGCGATAGACCGGGCATTTTTCCTTGAACACGTCGTGCGCCCGTTCGGCGACGCTGATCTGATCGGGAAATACGCCCGTCAACGTCAGCACGACGTGAACGCGTCGAAGCACCAGAACCCCCTCTTCGACCTCGACCTCGCCGTGCGCCACGGCCGTGAGACGTTCGCCCGAAGCGTCGATGTTGCGCGCCTCCAGCGCGCCCCCCAGGGTACCGATGAGTCAACCACCGACGGCTGCGATCACGTAATCGATGGTCGTGGCATGTGGCTCCGGCACATCGCCCTTGAAGCCGTAGTGACGGGCAATCGCGCCGTGGGTGCCGAAGCGCACGGGCTCGGGTTCGGTCGGGAGCTTCGCCAGACGCAGCGGCCCCTTGATGCGGGTCAATGGGATTTCAGCTCTGTAGACCACGTCACCCATGTCGATCCAACGCGCTAGACGGCGCTCAACGATGCGTGCTCGATGCGCGTCCCGAGCACCGCCAGAAACTGAGCAATCCAGTTCGGGTGCGCCGGCCACGCGGGTGCAGTTACGAAATTACCGTCCGTCACGGCACCATCGACGTCGATGGCCGCGTACGTGGCTCCGGCCAGTTCCACTTCCGGCGAGCAGGCCGGATAGGCGCTGATCCGACGGCCCGCGATCACGTTCGCAGCCGCCAGCAGCTGCGCGCCGTGACAAATCGCAGCGATCGGCTTGTTGCTGCGGGCGAACTGTCTGACGAGATCCAGAACCCTGGCGTTCAGACGGAGATACTCGGGCGCACGACCGCCGGGAATCACGAGGGCGTCGTAGTCCCGCTCGCGGACTTCGTCGAAGGTGGCATTGAGGGTGAAGTTATGGCCGGGCTTCTCTGAGTACGTCTGATCACCCTCGAAATCGTGCACAGCGGTCCGGACCGTCTGCCCGGCCGACTTGCCTGGACAGACAGCCTCAACGGTGTGCCCGACGGCGCGGAGCGCCTGAAAAGGCACCATCACCTCGTAGTCTTCGACGAAATCGCCGACCAGCATCAGTATCTTCTTCGCCATCCCGACCTCCCCTGGATCATCGTATCGCTGCCTCGTCGCCGTCAACGCCACGGAGTCACTTCAGGTGTTCGTAGACTGCCTTCTCGAATCGCCTCATCACGTCCATGCTGACGGCGTTGTAGAACGGCAGGACCTGCGTGAGAAACACGACGCCGATGCCGTTCTCCGGATCCACCCAGAAATGGGTGTTGTTGATGCCGGCCCACGTATAGCTTCCCACGCCTCGCTCGTGCATCGGCCGCCCTTCGGTCATCGTAATCTGGAAGCCCAGGCCAAACTTGTCCTTCCCCGCTCCGAACGGAAAAACGGCTGACGTCCTGGGTATGACGGCGGGCATCTCGTCGACGACGACCGAGCCGATCTGATTGGTGGTCATGAGACGGATGGAATCGGGCTTGAGAAGCGTCTGGCCGCGCCAGCTCCCCTCGTTCAGGAACAGCTGCAGAAAGGCCGCGTAGTCCGAGGCGGTCGAGACCAGCCCGCCATCGCCCCGCACGGTTGCCGTGTAGGTGGCCGGGTTGGGCGCCTCGACCAGTCCTGTCTCCTCCCGCCGATGCACCGTCACCAGACGAGCCGTTTTCTCCGCCGGAACGTAGTAAGAGGTATCGACCATGCCGAGCGGCCGGAAGATTCTCTCCTGGTCGAACGCTTCGATGCCCTGACCGCTCAGCTTCTCCACAATCTCCCCGAGCACCGAAGTGCTGGCCGAGTAAACCCACCGGGTACCGGGATCGGACAGCAGCGGCATCTCGCGGGGATCCTGCTTGGTCTTCTGCTGGATGGCGAAAACTTCGGGGCTGGTGAACGGATAGCTCAGGCCCGAAGTGTGGGTCAGCAGGTGTCGAATCGTCATCTCACTCTTCGCCGGTCGAGTCGTGTAGGTGGCGTCGTGCTCGTTGAAGGTCTCGATGACGGGGCGATCCTTGTATGCCGGCAGGTGGGTCGATACCGGATCGTCGAGCTGCAGCTTCCCCTGCTCGTAAAGCATCATGATTCCCAGTGAGGTCACGGGCTTGGTCATCGAAGCAATACGAAACAGCGTGTCGGTGGACATCGAAACGCCCTGCGCGGCATTCTGCTTGCCGAAGGCCTTGACGTAGAGCACCTGGTCCTTGTTCGTGACGGCGGCCACGACACCCGGGATTTCCCCCTTGTCCACGGCAGCCTGGAGCGTGCCGTCCATCGCCGCTACCCCCGCAGCGTCCAGAGCCGGCAACGAGGTCGACGGCGCGGCGCTGCAACCGGTGACGAACAGGATCGCAAGCAGGGCGGACATGAGTCGCATTTCTATCTCCTTTGTGAGACGACGAGGCACGCCTACGGGCCAGGAATCCGGTTGAAGGTGTTGAAGAAGATTTGCTTGTCTTCAGGATCGGCAATGGCCTGGCCGAGCGCTCTGGCCACGGCGTAATGTTCGCGCTGCAGATCCCGCGCCGCGGCGGCAAAGGCCGCATGAGCGAGGACCGCGTGCGCGAGCGCCAGCTCCCAGTCCGGCGTCTGCTGGGCGGCAAGGGAATCGTAGCTCTCCGTGGCGTATCGCAGCGCCAACTCGCCGTGACCGAGCGAAGCGTGCACGTGCCCGAGGAGCATCTTGGCCCGGATCACCTGCAGCTCGGATCCGACCTTCGACCAATGAAACGCGGCCGCGTGGGCGGCATCCAGCATCTCGGCGTCCTGATGCGCGGTCCTGGCCGCGAGCTCGCTGAGACTCCACGCGGCGTTGTTGCACTGCACCGCGTGCCAGCGGTGTGATCGCGCGACTTCCTCAGCCGACGTCTCAATCAACGGTCAGCCCCACGAAACTCCCTTGCGAGCCGTACGATGTTCCCGAGCGTCACGCCCCGATCAGCCGTCCTCAGACGTTCAGGTGAAGCAGCTTCATCAGGTTCAGGCCCAGAATCGCTTCCTTGTCGGCCTCGCTCAGAAACGACGCGTTGAGGACCAGATCGACGGTCACCGGCCAGTTGAACGGCACGTCGGTCCCGTAGACGACCTGGCCGATACCGACTTCTGCGACCAGATGCCGCAATCCTTCATCGGAAAAAACCATCGTGTCGATCGAAATCTGTGAGCGCAGGTACTCGCTCGGCTTCTTCCTGTTGGCGCACTTGGCATTGGCCCTGACCGCGCAGGCTGCTTCGGTCCGTCCGAGATAGGACGGCAAGTAGCCGCCGGCGTGCGCCCCGCAGACGCGCAGTCCGGGAAACTTGTCGAGTGTGCCATCGAAGATCAGACGCGACAGAAAATAGGTCGTCTCCAGCGGGTTGCCTATGATGTTGCCGAGATCTCCCCGCCCGCCGAGCGCTCCCGGCTTGACGATGTTTTCGGCGCCGCCTGGATGCATGAACACCAGCGCGCCGAGCTCCGCGGCCTTGGCCCAGAACGGGTCGTACTTCGGCAGCGAGAGATCCTCGCCGTTCACGTGCCCGCCGATTGAGACACCGCGCAGACCCAGCCGTTTGACGCCGTCCTCGAGCTGCTCGGCGGCGAGATCGGGATGCTGCAGCGCGACCGACGCCATCCCGACAAAGCGATCGGGGTGAGCGGCGACCCACGTGGCCAGCCCCTCGTTCTGCGCCCGGACTATTTGAGGAGCAAGACCGCGATCGGCGGCGTACCACCAATATCCGTTGATGCTGAGCGCCTGAACATCGACACCCTGCTCATCCATCAGGCGCAAACGCGCCGGGCCCAGGATGTTGTTGCCCGCGCCGCCTCCCATGCCGGCAAGCGGTGTCCCCTTGACGATCTCCTCCACCGAGATCACGCAGTGCGCGTGCACGTCGATCACGCGGACCCGCCGGTTCCCGATGGTGACCTGCCGTCGTGCTCCCGGGTCCTGGGCCGCGGCCGCCCTTGCACCCACGCCGCGTCCCGTAACGCATGCTGCCGCCGCTCCAACGGCTGCGGTCTTCAGAAAGTCTCTACGACTCGGCACGTCTGTTCTCCTTACCTGGCCAGGAGGTTGAACTTCTGGATCCGCCTGTTTTCAGGCCTGAGCGGCGTGACCTCGGTGACGTACAGGTTCCCTTTGGAGTCCGACGCCATGTGATGAAGCGTGCCGAACTCTCCGGGTGCAGAGCCCCATCTTCCGAACGCATCGAGCAGTTCCAGCGTGCGGCGGTTGAACACCATGACTTTCGCCTGACTTCGATTGCCGACGTAGAGAAAGCGCTGATCCGGATCGGCCGAGAACGCCGTGCTCGCCGCCGTCGTGCCGTTGCCACACTCAGGCGCCCGGCACTCGCGGCCGATGAAGACCTGTGTCACGTACTTGCCATCGACCGTGAACACCTGCACTCGCTTGCCGCCGCGGTCGGAAACATAGACCAGCCCGTCGTTCGATACGCGGGCCGCATGCACCGGTTGAACGAACTGCGAAGCCCCCTGCGCATCCGCGTCGGGCAGAGCGGGGTTGGGAGGCGCGTCGGTGGGGACATTGCCGAATGCCCCCCACATCCGTTTGAACGTGCCGCTGGTCGCGTCGAACACGATCACGCGGCGGTTGCCGTAGCCGTCGGCCACGAAGAGCTCGTTGGTCTTCGCGTAGACGAAGGCATCCGCGGGTTGATTGAGATTCTGCGTGTCCGCGTTGCCTTTACTTTGCCCGGCGCGGCCGATTTGCATGACGAACTGCCCGGTCTTGGTGAACTTGAGCACCTGATGGTCGTTGTCGCCATTGCCGCCGATCCAGACAAATCCCGCGGGATCGACGTACACGCCGTGCTCCGAATTCGGCCACTCGTAACCCCGGCCGGGGCCGCCCCACGCTTGAACGAAATTTCCGGCCGCGTCGAACTCGAGGAGGGGCGGCGCGGCCCGCGCCTTTTCCTCGGGGCCGAGTGTGCCGGGACGTTGCAGCACCCAGACATGATCCTGGCCGTCCACGGCGACGCTGGCGACCTGTCCCAGCTGCCAGTTGTTCGGAATCTTCGGCCACCCTGGAACGACTTCGAACGTCGGCGCATCGCTCGTGGCGGGCCGCCGCGTCTGAGCGCCAATCCTGCCGTTGAACCCGCTGGCGGCTGAAATCACAAGAGTCAACCCCAGCGCTGCGACGACCGATCCTGTCGGTTGATTCATGACCCGTTCCTCGTCTGGCTTCCAGTCGCGGCGTCACTTCGCCGCGGCTTCGGCATCGACATCCTTCTCCCAGTCGCTGATAAGGCGGCGGAGCTGCGACACCAGGTCTGGCCGCGTCGTCGCGAGGTCGTTTCGCTCGCCGATGTCCGCCCGCAGGTTGAAGAGCAGCAGATCGTCGCCATCGAGCAGCAGCTTCCAGTCGCCCTTTCTGACGGCCCTCTGTTGCCGAATCGGTACGTTGATGCGCCAGAACAGCGTCCGCTCGATCGGTGATGACCGGCCCTCCAGAATCGGAAGCAGGTTGATTCCTTCGAGTCGCGCATCGGCCGGCACTGGTGTTCCCGTGGCCGCCAGAATCGACATCGTCAAATCCATCGTGATACCGGTCTGCCCGCTGATCTTCCCAGTCGGCAGCCGCCCGGGCCACTTGAAGATTGCCGGCACGCGAATACCGCCTTCCCAGAGCGTGTCCTTCCGATGAAAGAGCGGCGCATTGCGGGACAGCCACTCGCCTCCGTTGTCGTTGGTGAAGATCACCAGCGTGTTCCTGGTCAGACCGAGCGCATCCAGTTTCTGCAGGATCTGCCCGACGCCGGCGTCGGCCCGCTCGAGCATCGCGACATAATCCTTTCGCGTGGCTGGCACGAGGGCATCCGGTCCCTGGAACGCGGCGTTGTCGGGCGCCCGGGAATAATGGTCGGGCGGCTGAAAGGGCCAGTGGGCCGCGTTGTAAGCCACTTCCAGGAAGAAGGGGCCGGCCTTCTGCTGGTCGATGAAACCGAGCGCGCGGGCGGTGATGAGGTCCGTCATGTACCCGTCTTCCTGAACGGGTCTGGTGTTTTCGAACAGGTCCGGCTGGCCGTCTCCTCGCGTGTGGGTGTAGAAGTCGATGAACCCGCTCAGGAACCCGAAGAAGTAATCGAACCCGTGGGCGTTCGGCCCGAACTCCGGCCTGTAACCCAGATGCCATTTCCCCACGAGTCCGGTCGAATATCCGTTGTTCTTCAGCAGCTGCGGTAGCGACCGCCCGGTCGTGGCCAGTCCCTGCTCGAGCGCTGGTCCCGCCGACCCCAGCGCACGTTCGAGACGAACGCGCTGCTGGTAGCGGCCGGTCATCAGCGCCGCTCGCGTCGGCGTGCACAGAGGTGCCGCGTAGAAATCCGTCAGCTTGACGCCATCCTTTGCCAGGCGATCGATGTTCGGCGTCTTGATGTCGGGCGCACCGTAGCTGCCGATGTCGCCGTAGCCGACATCGTCTGTGACGATCAGCACGACGTTGGGGCGTGAGGGAGTCGGTGGCTGGGACTGGGCGGCCGAACTGACCACGCCGAAAAGCACGGCAACGATGAAACACGCGGCTGGACGGCGCACGAGACCTCCTTGCTGGATCGCCGAAACTTCGTCGCTGCGGGACTACCCGTGAACGAGGTGGCCCCTTTCCATCAGTCCGGGCTCAGCGGCCGGCGTCGGGCGGGGCTTCGGCCGCACACGTGAAGCTGGACGCGGCGTCAGTGCTGCCGACCCCGTCGTACTTCGCGACCTGGCCAATCGGGCACAGCGGGCGAGTCCGGTCGATTTTGCCAGCGGTGACACGAGACGCCACGATCCGGGCCGGCTTCTGCCCGTTCTCGACCCAGTTCGAGATGGCGGCCATCCCGTCGAACGTATCGGGGCCGGGACCGCCGCCGCAGTGCAAGACCCCCGGCAGCATGAACAGCGCGATCGATTGATCCGCCCCGCTTCCAACGGCCTTCAACACGTTACGGAAATAGATGACGCTGTTCTCGGCGGGCACCTGCGGGTCGGACCATCCGTGCCACATGAGCAGCTTGCCGCCGCGATCGAAAAACGGCGTGAGGTTGAACTCGTCCGACGCGAGCAGTCCACCGTCTTTCGTGACCGCCCGCTCGACATCGGCTGCGATGTTGGACAGCCGGAAGTCCCAACGCGGATCTTTCAGATGGAAGTTCCGCACGCGTGAGAGAGAGTTGACGAGAGGCTCCGGACCGCCCAGTGTTCCCCACTGCAGTTCCGAACCCGGCCAGAGGTGCGCGTCGAGGAGCACCTTTCCAGATGTCGGATCGGTGAACGGCGATGTGAGCACCACGGCCGATTCAACCTGCGGCGCCGTCAAACACGAAGGACCGTCGGGGCCCTTGCAGAGAAGCGTCGCGTAATCGAATCTGCACTTCGTCGGGTTCTCGAGAACGCCGTCCTTGACGCCGTCGTCGAGGTCGCAGACCTTCATCACCGCATCGTGAATCATCGGATACTTGCTGGCGGGAATCCGGCTGGCTGGCGTGCGGTTGACCGTCAGGTTGATGCCGATGCGCGCTGCGTCGAGGCGAGCCTGATTCCACGATGCCGCGCCCGCGACGATACCCTGGAAGTCGTCGGGATATCGCTGAGCGCTCGTCAACCCATGTCTGCCGCCGCCAGAGCAGGCGTTGTAGTACGACCACCGCGGCGGGCTCCCGTAAAAGGCGCGGATCACCGCCTTGCCCGCCAGCGCGAGCTCGTGCGTCGAGCGATACGCGAAGTCGATCAGCTTCTCGGGATGCCCCGGCATGAAATCCGCGTTGTTGCCGGCGTGACCGGTGTCGGTACCAGCCGTCGCGTACCCCTCTGCCAACGCGGACGCCATGAGTGCATGAGGAATGGCGCCTGCGAGCCCGCCCTCGCCGACTGCCTGAAACCTTCCGTTCCAGCGCGACTCCGGAAGCCAGACTTCGATATCGATCTCGGAGTCGTTCGACGGCCTCGCGGTGAGCTGGACCAGGCAGAAGGCGGGCAGTTTCAGGAACGGCTGACGCTGCGCGACGCGATCGGTCGCCGCCCGGTCGGTCGCAGGGTCGAATGACCCCGTCGGCACCATTCGAGCAGCGGTTACGGACGTCGCTGGAAGCGAAAGCTGCGTCAGGTTCTCGCAGCGCGTGACGCTTTGCGCCAGTGCGGCGCGAGCGACAATCAGCGCGAGAAGCAGCGTCGCGAACGTCACAGAGCGCGCATGCATCGCTCCCCCGGAACCGGTTGGAGTAACTCGACCGACTAGACTGCCGCTGCCGGCGCATCCACGCCAGCCCAGAGGTTCATCGTGGTCAGCTCTTCGCGTCCGCACGCCTTGAGATAGAGGAAGAGCTGTGTACGATACGCGGCGTAGCCGCAGAGCACGACGTTCACGAGAAACGCACCGCGCGAGCTGGCATTGCCGAACATCGTGATCTCGTCCCGAAAATCGGCGTCGGCGACGTCGTTCAGGAGCCTCGGAAAGGCGTCGGACTGGGCGGCGATCGCGGCCAGCGTCTGATCGAAATCCATCTTGTCCACCGCCTGCTTGGCTGTGGTCCAGGCAGCGGGATCGAACGTGCCGATCTTGGCCGCCTCTACGAGCGACGGTCCCATGATGGTCAGATACTTGAGGAGCTCAATCGTGCTGCGCTGCTTCGATGTCGGGCGATAGTCCAGCTTCGTGCGGTCGATCTTCCCCGCCAGGTGCAGCAGGATGCGAACTTCCTTTTGGAACGCGCCAATCAGTTCGGCCTTGGTCAGGACCATGGTTTCCTCGAGAGAAAGAAGGAATTGGGAGCGCAGAATATCATGGGAGAGATGCCTTCCTACTCCCCGTTTGCGATCCCACGGCTGATTCTGAAGACGTGGCCGTCGGGGTGCCGAACGTGCATCTCCCGAACGTTCCACGGCATGTCGGTCGGCGGCCAGGTAATCTCGAGACCCTGCTCGAGACAGCGCGTGTGAACGGCGTCCACGTCGTCCACCCAGATCGACATCCAGACGCCCTTCTCCGCGGCATCGCTCCCTCCGGGTCCAAACGTGCGGGTGAGCGTGCTCTTGCCGCGACCGCCCTGAGCGTTCTCGCACAGGAAGATCTCGCACTCGCCGGAACAGACGCCGCCAAAGTCCGGCGGCGTGCCCCACTCCCAGGCCTTTTCCCATCCAAGTCTCTCGAACCACGCGAAGCTTTCCTGAATGTTCGAGACGTTCAGAATCGGCGTGAGTCGTTTGGCGAGCATGTCCGGCCTCCTATGAAGGATGGGTCGACCTCAATGCCGCAGTGCTGCAAGCTCGTTCGCGACGCGAACGAGATCGAGGTGGTTGATTCGCTCGACGATTTCGTACCACTGCTGGTTGACGGTGTTCGGATAGATAGCCCCCAGGATGGCGCCGGCAATCGACCCGACGGAGTCGCTGTCTCCACCGATGTTCGCGGCCAGCAGAATCGCGTCCTCCGCAGAGCGCATCCTGGTCGCGAGTCCCAGCGCCAGCGGCACGATTGTCAGAGGCTGATTCGGAAAGAAGCGGGCTGCGACCTCCGCCGGGCGCAGCCGCGCGCGGCCGAGCGCGTCGTACACGGAGCGCATCGCCGGTGCGAACGTCGGGGCCATCGGTCCAGGCCATCGGCGCTCGGCCTCTTTGGCGGCATGTTCGGCAAATCCGAAGACGTCCGCCGGGGAGGCGCCATCGATGGCTGCCGAGACAGCCGCAGCCGTAGACGCCGCGCCGGCGATCGCCAGGGATCCTCCGTGAGTCGAGATGGAAGCTTCGCGCGCACCGCTGACGAGCTCGTCGAGACGGTCCGAGCGATACAAGATACCAACCGGTGCCACGCGTATGGCGGCGCCGCACCCCTCGTGCTCGGTAGTCGTCCGGGTCGAATCGGCGGCCTGGTGGAAATCCCACAGCGATTTGACGCCCGGATGGACGCTCTTTGTACAGCGGAGCATTTCGCTTCCGATGCTCACGTGCGAGACAGTGCCGGTGGTAAGGATGGCTCTCGCAACGGCGAGCGTTCGTTCGGTATCGTCGGTCGTCTCGCCGATGCGCCACTCGTGCCGCGCGTTCCCTTTGTATCTCGGGACGACCGCGCCAGGCCGGCCTTCGAATCCTCCGATGCCGTGCGGGTAGTGACGTCGTACCGCTTCGTGAGCGAGCATCTCGGACTGTTTGCCGACGGCATCGCCGACGGCGACGCCCTCGAGGCAGCCGATCACGCGACCGACCCGCGCGAGGCTCATGGGCGAACGGCGAGGGTTCGAAGCCTTGATGAGCGCGTGCAGGCGCGAGACAGGCCAGACGACATCGGGCAACGACTATACGCGACTGCCAGGCCGTTAGGATGGAAATCGAATCGTGGAGCGCGTACGGGCTCTCCGAAGCAGGGAATCGGCGGCCGGCACCAGTGACCGGCCGCCGAATCTGATCAACTCGGGTCTAGTTGAGCGGGCAGCCGGCCCTGTTCCACTTGTCCAACTGCTGCGCATCGGTGAAGGTCAGGATCGCCTCGTAGCTGATCGGATAGCCGACCTGAGAGTGCAGCGCGTTCAGGATGGCCGCGGCTCGGGCCCGCGAGAGCGCGTCACCGTCATCTTCCGCCGACAACGCCACCAGCATCGTCTGGCTCCCGTCGCCGCTCCACGGCGTCAGGTCATCTGGAGCAAACCCCACCCATGAGTCGAAGTGTTGCGGCTGCTTCCAGTAACCTGGTGTGCAGCCACCATCGCCAGGGTAGGACGGTGGCGGAGGTGGCGGCGCACACAAATCGCCCGGTTCGCACGACCGAGG
>Ga0247825_10000012_pt1 | contig 108006 bp, 123 predicted proteins | sample 13C_Vanillin_Day_FD_194413 | JGI IMG/M metagenome (GOLD analysis project Ga0247825, IMG submission 194413) | Soil microbial communities from agricultural site in Penn Yan, New York, United States - 13C_Vanillin_Day48 | ecosystem: Environmental > Terrestrial > Soil > Agricultural land | place...
TCCCACCACCCAGCGCCGCCGGGGTTCCCGGCGCTCCCGTCACCCTGCCGACGCCACCCCCGCCCACACCCGTGACCTACCAGGAAGCCGCCTCGGTTATCGGCAACCGGGAAAGCGGAGTGCTCTACGTTCGCGCTACCTCGCGACAGCACGAAACAGTCCAGGAGTTCCTCGACCAGGTACTGGCGGGGGCGAGACGCCAAGTGCTGATCGAAGCCACTGTGGCCGAGGTTCAGCTAAACAACAAGTATCAGCGCGGCATTGAATGGCAGCGCCTTGGCAGCAATGGCTTACAGCTGATCCAGCCCGCCGCCCCGGCGCCGGCCGGCTTCAATCCGCCTAACCCCTTCACGATCGGCTACGTTTCATCGAGCGGCAACTTCAGCTTCACCGTCTCGCTACTTGAACAGTTTGGCGATGTACGGGTCCTTTCGAGCCCCAAACTTTCGGTCGTAAACAATCAGACGGCAATCCTGCGGGTGACGCGCGACATCATCTACTTCACGATTACGCCGTCGCAACAGCCGATAAGCGTTTCGGGGGGTGGTGCACCGACGATCCAGGCTTCCTTCACCACTACGCCTAACGTAGCGGCCGAGGGCTTCGTGATGGCCGTGCTGCCGCAGATCAACGAAGCGGGGAACATCGTCCTGAACGTGCGGCCGACTATCCGCAGGAGGGTGGGCGACGCCCTTGACCCCAATCCAGCGCTGGTCGACCCAGTGACGGGAGAGAGATTCGCAAACAACGTTCCGATTTTCGAGACGCGGGAGTTCGATTCCATCCTGCGTTTGCGTAGCGGCGAAATTGCGGTCCTGGCTGGCCTGATGCAGGACAGCATAGACAACCGGGACAGCGGCGTCCCCGGCATCCGCCACATCCCAATCCTGGGCGACATCTTCGCGCAGAGGGCCGACGTCACCACTAAAACCGAGCTGGTGATCTTCCTGCGCGCCACGGTCATCCGCGACCCAAGCATTGAGGGTGATTTCCGACATTTCCGCGCGCAGCTGCCGCGAGACGACTTTTTCTCCAAGCCCAACCCCGGCAAGGTGGCCCCGCCCATCGGCCCGACGGGCGAGTTGATGCGCTGACATGAGCCTGCTTCTCGAGGCCCTAAAGCGGGCCGAAAAGGCCAAGGAAGAAGCGCAGCGGCGCGAGCGCGGAGAGACCGTCGCCGAGTTGCGCATCGAGGAAGACCAGCCGTCCGAGGCGAAGCCGGTACTCACGCGCGCGGAGCTGCCGGACATAAAGCAGCCCTTGGAAATCGCGACCGACGACCTCTCGAAGCAAAGAGCGGGGCCGGCGAAGGCCGAGCCGGTTCAGAACGCCGAGCGCGCCGCGGCACGAAAGGTGTTCGAGGCGAAATACAGAGAGCCTAACCCGCGGCTTCCGTTCTACGTCACTCTAGCGGTGCTCGGGGTGTTCGCCTTGGGCACCATCGCCTACTTCTGGTACCAGCTGCAGCCGCCACCGCCCCTGGCAAACGCAACCCCTGTCCGGCCCGCCAGCGAAGCTCCGGTGCAGACGGTGGAGGTCAAGGCGCCCGCCGCGCCTGCCGCGCCTGCCGCGCCAGCGCAATCGGTGATTCCCGGGTTGCCGATGGTCGCAGCGGCTGCATCTCCGGCAAAGCCCATTGCTGCCGAGGCGCGGGTGCAAGCGCCCGCGCCGCGACCCAAGCCGGTGCCCCGGGTCATTCGGGCCGTTCCATCCGCGCCGGTCGCGCAGCTTCCGGCGGCTACGGTATCGAGCCGCCCTGCGCCGCCGCAGATCCACCCCAAGGTACAGGCGGCTTATGCCACTTACCTCAAGGGCGATTTTGCCGCGGCTCAGAGAGACTACCAGGATGCCTTGCGCGAGCAGCCGACCAACCGCGACGCGCTTCTAGGCCTCGCCGCCGTCGACGTCCGCACGGGCCGCCTGGAAGGCGCCGAGGCGACCTACCTGCGACTGCTGCAGCTAGACCCGACGGATGCCCACGCCCAGGCCGGGCTCATCGCCCTGCGAGCCAGCCGGCTAGACCCGCTCGCCACCGAGAGCCGCGTGAAAAGCATGCTCGCCGCTGATCCGGGCGCCCACGTGCTGCAGTTCACCCTCGGCAACCAGCTGGCGCAGCAGGGGCGCTGGGCGGAAGCACAGCAGGCGTTTTTCAAGGCTTTCGCGGCGAGCCCCGACAACGCGGACTTCGCATACAACCTGGCCGTGAGCCTGGACCACCTGCGCCAAGCAAAGCTCGCGCTGGAATACTACCGGCGCGCGATCGTGCTGGCCGAAAGCCGCGGCGCGAGCTTCGACCTGGCGGCGGCCCGCCAGCGCGCGGCGCAGCTGGAGAGATGAATTCCCCGACGAACCCGCAGGCAAAGCGACATATCGGCCAGATCCTGATAGACCAGGGGATCCTGACCGAGGACCAGCTGCGCATCGCGCTGCTCGAGCAGACCAAGTCGCACGTGCCGGTCGGTCGCCTGCTGGTGCAGCTCGGGTTCGTATCCGAAGCGACTTTGCGCGACGCGCTGTCCGAGAAGCTCGGCATGCAGTCCGTCGACCTCGCGCACATCATCGTCGATCCGGCCGCGCTCAAGCTGCTGCCGCGCGAGCTCGCGCGGCGTTATCGCATCTTCCCGGTTGCCGTCGACCGCCAGCAGAAGAGGCTCATCGTCGCGCTGGCCGACACCAACAACATCGTCGCGGTGGACCAGCTGCGGGTGCACCTCAAGGGCGAGCTGGAGATCGAGCTCAGGCTCGCCGGCGAGTCGGAGATCGAGCGCGCGATAGAGCACTACTACGGCCACGAGTTCTCGATCGACGGCATCCTGCGCGAGATCGAGACCGGAGAGGTGGACTACACCACCATCGCCGAGGGCGACGAGTATTCCCAGCCGGTTGTGCGGCTCATCTCGGCGCTGCTCGCCGACGCCGTGGAGCGCGGCGCCTCCGACATTCACTTCGAGCCGGAACAGAACTTCCTGCGCATCCGCTACCGGATCGACGGCGTCCTGCGGCAGATCCGCAGCCTGCACAAGACCTACTGGCCCGCGATGGCGGTGCGCCTCAAGGTAATGGCGAAGATGAACATCGCCGAGACGCGCGCCCCCCAGGACGGCCGCATCTCGGCGACCATGTCGGGCCGCCAGGTTGACTTCCGCGTCGCCAGCCTGCCCACCACGCATGGCGAAAACCTGGTGCTGCGCATACTGGACCGGCAGAAGGGCATCGTGCCACTAGACAAGCTGGGCCTTGAGGAATCGCAGCTCGAGCTGCTCAAACGCATGATCGCGCGGCCGGAGGGCATCATCCTCGTGACTGGCCCCACCGGAAGCGGCAAGACCACCACGCTTTACTCGATCCTGAACCACATCAACACCGACGCCGTCAACGTCATGACACTGGAAGATCCGGTCGAGTACCCCATGACGCTCATTCGCCAGACGTCCGTGGCCGAAGCGGCCAAGCTCGACTTCGCTAACGGCGTCCGCGCCATGATGCGCCAGGACCCCGACGTCATCCTGGTGGGCGAAGTACGCGATCAGGACACCGCCGAGATGGCCTTCCGCGCCGCGATGACCGGCCACCAGGTGTACACGACGCTGCACACCAATTCGTCGGTCGGTGCCTTCCCACGCTTGCTGGACATCGGCATCGTCCCCGACATCCTGGCAGGCAACATCATCGGCATCCTGGCGCAGCGCTTGGTAAGAAAGCTGTGCCGGACATGTCGGCAGTCCTACGAGCCGGACGTGAGGGAGCGGCGGTTGCTCGGCATCGCGCCCACCGAGCCTGGCGCGATCCACCGCGCCGTGGGATGCGAGCAGTGCGACTATCAAGGCTACCGCGGCCGCCAGGCCATCCTCGAGCTGCTCAAGATCGATGGCGCCATCGACGAGTTGGTCGCACGCCGCGCCACCGCACGCGAGATCCTCACCGCGGCGCGCGCCAAGGGGTTTAAGACGCTCGCCGACGATGGCGTGCGACTCGTGAAGGCCGGCACGACCAGCCTCGAAGAGGTGATGCGAGTCGTGGACCTCACTGACCGTATGGCCTAGCAATGCCACTGTTCAGCTACAAGGCGATCGACGCGCACGGCAAGAGCGTCAACGGCCGCGTCGAGGCCGTTAACCTTTTCGACCTGGAGCAGCGCCTCGCCCGAATGGGCCTCGACCTGGTGGTCGGCGGCCAGACCACCAACCGTTCTCGCCTCGTTGGCGGTGGCCGCATCTCGCGCAAGGACCTGATCAACTTCTGCTTCCATCTGGAGCAGCTTTCGAGCGCCGGCGTACCCGTGGTCGAGGGTCTGGTGGATCTGCGCGATAGCGTTGAAAACCCGCGTTTTCGCGAAGTAGTGTCAGGCCTGGTCGAGTCCATCGAGGGAGGCAGGAACCTTTCGGGCTCGCTCGCGGAGTTCCCCGAGGTGTTCAGCAAGGTGTTCGTCAGCCTGGTGCGCTCGGGCGAGCAGACCGGCAAGCTGCCGGAGGTCCTGAAGAATCTGAACGAGTCGCTGAGATGGGAGGACGAGCTCGCCGCGCAAACGAAAAAGCTGATGATGTACCCGGCTTTCGTAGGAAGCATCGTGCTGCTGGTGACGTTTTTCCTGATGATTTACCTCGTGCCACAAATGACCGGCTTCATCCGTAACATGGGCCAGGACATCCCGCTGCAGACGCGCATCCTTATCGTGGTGTCGGACTTCTTCGTGCACTACTGGTGGGCGGTGCTCGCCGCCCCCTTCGCCGCCTGGGCCGGGCTGAGGCTCGCCGCCAAGCGCAATCCGGGCGTGCAATACGCGCTCGACCAGTACAAGGTGAACATGCCTGTGATAGGGCCGATCCTGCGGAAGATCATCCTGTCGCGCTTCGCCTCGAGCTTCGCCATGATGTACTCGTCCGGCATCACCGTACTCGATGCCATCCGCAGCTGCGAGGAGATCGTCGGCAACAAGCCCCTGGAGAACGCGCTGCGAATCGCCGGTCAGCAGATCGCTGAGGGCAAGAACCTCACGGCCGCATTTGCCGACATCGGGTTGTTCCCGCCGCTGGTCATCCGCATGCTTCGCGTAGGCGAGAACACCGGGGCGCTCGATACAGCGCTGCTCAACGTCAGCTACTTCTATAACCGCGACGTGCGGGAAGCGATCGCGAAGGTGCAAGCGCTCATCGAGCCTGCGCTCACGCTGCTGCTCGGCGCGATCCTCGGCTGGGTCATGCTGTCAGTGCTGGGCCCGGTGTACGACGCGATTTCCAAGATGAAGTTCTAGCGCCATGGCCATTCGCCGCCTGCTCTACTTCACTGCCGAGGACCATTATGTGTATGCGGCCTCGCGTGGCTCCCTCGAGCTCGAGGCCAGTTTCTCCGACAACGAGGCGGGCCTGGACGAGTTTCGACAATATCTTCAGAGCCGCCGGGATGGGCTATTTTCAGTCGTGGCCGACCTGGCCGGCGAGGATTTCCACGAAGACCAGATTCCTTCCTTGCGCGGCGCGGAGCGCGACGCAGTGGTGCAGCGGCGCCTGGCGCAACGCTACCGCGATACTCGCCTTGCCGCCGCTCTATCGCTGGGCCGTGTCGTCACGCCGGAGCGGCGCAACGAGCGCCTGCTGCTAGCATCCTTTACCAACACGCAGCAACTCGCCCCTTGGCTGGACGCGCTCGACGAATCCGGCGCGCGACTTGCGGGCGTGTTCTCGGTGCCGCTGCTGGCCCCAGCGCTCGCCGCGCGTCTGGGTGCCAGGACAGGCCGCTGCATCATCGTGACCGCCAACCGGACCGGGCTGCGCCAATGCTTTGTCGAGGAAGGCAGGTTGCGCTTCGCGCGCCTGGAGCGCACCGTCGAAATGGTGCCGCAGGCACTTGCGCTCTTCGTGCGCTCCGAGACCCAGCGCCTCGCGCAGTATCTCGTCACCCTGCGCGCCCTGCCTCGCGAAGGCGCCCCAGTGCGGGTTTTGGTGGTGGCGCCGCGTGGCCAGAAGGCGGCGTTCGAGCAGGCGCTCATTGCCGACGGTCGCCTCGCGTTCCAGGCGCTCGACGCGGACGAGGCGGCCGGCAAGGCCGGGCTGCGCCGCGTGCCCGAGGGGACAGGCGCCGAAGCGCTGTACCTTCAGATGGCAGCCAAGAAGCCTCCGCGGGAGCAGTTTGCAAGCCGGCAAGACCGTCGCCGATACGAGGTGTGGCAACTGCAACGGGGCATTGTGGCCGCGGGCGCGCTCGCGTTTGCCGCCTGCGGGGTCTATGCCGGCGGGCAGGCACTGCAGGGCGTACGCATCCATGGGGAAGCGGCGGTCAACGCGCATGAGGCGCGCCTCGCCGCCGAAGCATACCAGCGCATCACCGCCGCATTTCCGGTGACCCAGACAACCACCGAGAACCTGAAGGTCACCGTCACCGAATTTCGGCGCCTCGCGCAAAAAAGCGCGACACCGGAAAACGACTTCGCGCGCGTATCGCGAGTCCTCGAGCGCTTCCCCCAGTTCGAGATCGACGTCCTCACGTGGAGCATAGCCGAGCGGCGCGACAAACCGGCGGCAGCAGGCGCCCCGGGTCCAGGCAGCGCCAGCGGTTCGGCGGTACAGGTTGAGATGAGCGGACGCGTGAACGCCACGCAACGCGGTGACTATCGCGGCATCACGGCGCAGGTTCAGCAGTTCGCCGCCGCCCTCGGCGATGCCGGCTATGAGCTCGGACGCACGCAGTTGCCTTTCGATATCACCTCGGAGGGCACCCTGACCGGCGATATAGCCGCCGCGGGCGATGGCAACGAGGCGCCGCGTTTCACTGTCACCCTCGTGCGAAGGGTGCCGTGAGATTCACTCCCGATGAGCTCAAGCGCCTCTTCGCCCCGGCGCTAGCTGCGCTCGCGCTTATCGCCGCCGGTGCTGCGCTTATCTGGTGGTCGGACGGTGCCCTTACCGAAGCGAAGCGCACCTTTGCAGCCGCACAGCAGGAACGCCGGCAGAATGCCGAGCGCCTGTCGCGCATCGCGGAAGAGGAGCGCGAGGTAAAGGCAAATCTCACCGTATACCAGCAGCTGAAGCAGCTGCGCGTACTGGGAGAGGAGCGACGCCTGGAATGGGCCGACGCCATTGCCCGCATTCGCGGCGAGCGCGAGCTGCTCGACCTGCGCTATCGCGTGGAGCGGCAGAAGCTCCTCAGCGCGTTTCCTGGCAAGCCGGCGAACGTGGAGTTCTACGCTAGCCCGATGCGAGTCGACCTCGCGCTGCTGCACGAGGAGGATCTCCTGCGCTTCCTAGCGGACCTGCGCGCCTCGGGTAACGCGTACTACTCGGTCAAGCAATGCAACCTGCAACGCACCAGCCTGGCCGCGACCGGGCTCGCCATTACACCCCGGCTGCGTGCAGATTGCCTGATCGACCTCATTACCATTGTCGATGGAGGCGCGAAGAAATGAGACGCCTCGCCCTCCTCCTTTCTCTCATGGCCTTTGCCCAGGTTATCGTTGCGCAGGAGCTGGGGCGGCTTTTCTTCACGCCCGAGCAGCGCGATGCGCTCGACGCCCGCCGCAGAGCGCGTATGCCCGACAAGCCTTCGCCGGTGCCGATCGTTGTGTCGCCAACGACCCGCCTGGATGGCTTTGTGCGCCGCTCGGATGGTCGCTCCACCGTCTGGGTCAATGGCGACACCGCAGACGATACCCGCGCTCAGACCGACGGCAGCGTCTCGGTCGTCGTGGGCGAAGGCGGGGCGCGCATACGGTTGAAGCCGGGGCAGGTGGTCGACCGCAGCAGCGGCGAAGTGACCGATGTGCTCGGCGCGCGTGGCGAAGTTAAGGTGCGCCCGGCGCGATGAAGACATTCGTTGGCCGGAAAAAAGCACAGCAGGGCGCGGCGCTGATGCTGCTCCTTGCGATCCTCGTGCTTGGCACAGCCTCTTATCTGCTCGTCGCGCTGGGCAAGGCCGCGCCTACGATTGCCGAGCGCGAAGAGCGCACCGCAGCGGCCCTGCAGGCCGCGAAGGAAGCATTGCTTGCCTACGTCGCCTTAAAAGCGGCGGATCCCGGCGAAGACAATCCCGGGCGCCTGCCATGCCCCGAGCATCCCGGCCAGCCCGGCACCGCCCAGGAAGGCATCGCCGCACCCTTTCCGGGCTTTCCGAACTGCACCCAGGTCGGAAGGCTCCCCTGGAAAACGCTTGGGATCGATCAGCTGAGGGACGCCGAGGGCGAGCCGCTGTGGTATGCGGTTGCGACAGGCACCTGGGCACTACTGACGACCACGACGCCCGCGTTGAGCATCAACCCGGGACTCGCTAACCAGCTCGCCTACGACGTAGCGCCTCTGCCAACGCCCAACGTCGTCGCCGTGATCATCGCGCCCGGGCGGTCGCTCAACACCCTTTCAGCCGGAACGCCGCCCAGCGGGTGCGCTACGGTCAATCAGCAGGCCAATCGCTATGCCATTCCGTATGCCGCGGCGAAATTCCTGGAATGCGGCAATGAAGCATCGAACTATCGCAAGGCGGGGCCGGCTGGCTGGAGCAACGACCGCACCATCGCCATCACCGCAGCTGAAGTCATGGACGCAATCATGGGTCCGGTCGCCGAGCGCGTGCAGCGCCAAGTCGCCCCGGCGATGAACGACTGGTACAACTTCCAGTCCCTTTTCAGCTGGGGCGAAAGTTTCCTGCCACATGCCTCGCCGTTCGACAGCCTTGCGAACAACCCGACGGTGAACAATCTGTGCGGTGGCCACAATGTACGCGAGGGTATGCCGCCTACGGCTACGGTTGCATCCGGCACTTGCAATACCAACTGGTCCAGCGGCAACGCGACGGCGCTAATGGGCCTCTCTTTTGGTGGCTGCGCGCCAGGAGCGAGCGAGATGCGCTGCACCTTCATTTCAATCCTCGGTGGACTTGCTTCGCCGCGCATAAGCGCCACCGCGCCTGGCATCGCAAACAGCTTCCGCTCGTTCGATCCTGGAGATATTCGAATCGAGATCAACGGGGGCGCACCGCAGCCGGTGAGTATCCAAAGCTATAGCGCATCGGTCTCGAGCTCGAACAGCAGCGCGTCCATCGATGTCCGGATCGGGCTGCCGCTACTCAGCATACTGGCCAACGTCGTCGTGCGAATACCGAACCCGGTGGACGCGGCACTTATCGACGACAGGACGCGCTGGTTCGTCAGCAACGGCTGGGACCGGTTCACGTATTACGCGGTGCCGCGCGCCGTGACCGTCAACCCGGGTCCGGATGACTGCCGCTCCTCCAAAACGTCGGAATGCATCACGGTAAGCGGCATGCCGGACCCGACCGATCGCAAGCGCTTCATCCTCGCGCTGATGGGCCAGCGTGCGCTCCCCGGACTAACATGGCCCGGCGCGAGCGTCACGGCCTACCTGGAGGCCGAAAATGCCACCACCGGCGACCGCGAGTTCGACGCCAATCGTCTGAGCGCTAACTTCAATGACCGCCTTGCGGCCTGCCCCCATACCCTCGTGACCGCAACGGGAAGTCGCGTCATATGCGCATGGTGAACGACAAGCAAGGCGGGTTTACGCTCACGGAACTGGCCGTCGTCCTGATCATCCTCGCCCTGCTCATGGGCGGCGCCATGATGACGCTCACGGCGCAAATGGAGCAGCGCAGCTTCGACGAGACGCAGCGCCGGCTGCAGGCGGCGCGCGACGCGCTATTGGCATTCGCGCTGGCCAACGGCCGGCTTCCCTGCCCGGCAGCGCCGAACGCCACCGGCGACGAATCGCCCGCCGGAGGCGTGTGCACCAACTGGTACAACGGCTTCCTGCCTGCGCGCAGCATCGGTTTCCAGCCTACGGACGCGCAGGGCTACGGGATAGACGCGTACTCGAACCGCATTCGCTATGCGGTATCGAGTGGCGTCACCGCCGTCGGAGCAACGTGCAATAGTGCCAATCATTTCACCAACGCGGGTAATTTAAGGCTGAACGGGGTGAGTTGCAGGCCGAGCGACCTCGATATCTGCACGACCGCCACATGCGCCGCGCGAGTGGCCAGCCAGAATACCGTCGCCTTTACCGTGTTCTCCATGGGCAAGAACGGAGCCCGGCCGCCGAATATCGGAGACGAGGCCGAGAACCTCGACAACGATGCCAGGTTCGTGCTGCGCACACCGAGCCCCGACTACGACGACATCGTCATCATTGTTCCGGCCGGTGTGGTGCATTCCAGACTACTCGCTGCCGGCCTGCTTCCCTAAGGCTGAGGGCCTTTAAGCGCGAAGCACACGTTCCCATCGCGATTGCTTTCGAGCGACAGCGCATAACCGGCCGCGTGCGCCTGGCGAGCGGCCTGATAGAGGCCGATGCCAAGGCCGCTCCGCGAGGCGACCGGTGCACGTAGGAGATCCTTGGCGATGTCGGCCGGCACCGCGCTGCCGGTATCCTGTACGCGCAGCATGGTGTGCCCTTGGCATTCGAGGGAAGCCTGCACGCGGGTCGAGCCGTCGATCGCGCGTTTCGCGAGCGCGTTGCGGATCAGGTTGGCTGTCACGCTGTCGAAGAGCGTGCGCGGCAGGCGCGCCTTCGGCCGTACCCGCGCAGGTTCGAACTGCACCCCCTCGCGAGCATACTGGCGTGCCAACTCTTCCCACCAAGCGCCCGCTGGCACGAAGATTTCCCCCTCCTCCTGCGGGCGCTGCAGCTTGGCCAGCGTCTCGGACAGCCGCTGGGCGATCATGGGGAGCTGGCGCCGCACAAGAGCGTTTAGCTCTGGAGAATCGGCGTTTTCGTCGCGTGCCGCCATTGAGCAAAGTACGTTCAGCGACTGCAGCAGGTTCTTGATGTCGTGGGTCATGCGCGCGCCGGTTTCGTGCACCGCCTGAACGTAGCTAGCCTGCCGCAGCTTCTCCTCGTGCAGCTTGGCGACATAGAACTCGCCCAGCACCTGGCCAAGCAGATGCAGGTGCCAGTGCAGCGCGGGGCCGAGCTTGTACCGCGAGTGGATCTTCAAGACGACCACGCTGTTCTCGAACTCCACTACATTGCCGGTCAGCGTGCCTTTTTCTCCCTGCGATTCCGCCGTATGCCAGCTCACGGCCGACACCGCCGGGAGGCGCATTAAGGCGCCGACTGCCTCAACCAGGAAGCGCTCCGGCTTCGCTTCCATCTGTAGGAGCTCCGTCAGGAACCGAAGCCATCGCTCCACGGGTAAGCCTATGGAGAAAATATAGCGGGCGAAGAACACGTTCAGGCCCGCGACCCCGCTGCGCGGGTTCCAGGCAAGGCCGACCAGCAGCACACCGCCGGCGGTGAGAAACACCGTATATGTCAGCGCCTCCAGGTAGCTCGTGCGCCCCACTGTCATGAAAGTGAAACTGCCCAGGATGACGACCATCAGCAGCAGCATCACGAAGACGCTGTAGAAAAAGTCGATCATCTGCGCCCCTTCTCCGGTCTCCGGTTCGGCCGGGAAAAGGGCAATGAGGACGAAGGCGAGCGGCAGCAAGTACTCGGCGGCGGCACGTATCTCGTGGGTGATCTCGCGGCGCGGCGCTACCTCCGGGAGAATCGCGATGGCAAGCAGCGCGAGCAGGTAGCCGAGCACCACCAGATAGACCCGCCGCTGCCAGCGCGCGTGCTGCTGGTAGACCTTGCCTCCCACCAGTCCCGCCAGCACCACCACCCAGGCCGCAAGGAACCACCAGGTGAGCTGCAGCATCACAGCGAACGCGACCAGCGACAAGATGAAGCCCTGCGTGGGCGAGACCCGCTGCTCGGCGCGCAGGAACGGCTGCCACAGCAGGAGCAGGCCCAGGTGGGCGAGGAGCAGCGCGCGCGCCCACGGGTCGGTGACCCCGCGAAACACCGCGATATGCAGCAGGGCTAGCATCGCCACAACCACCAGCCGCCAGTGGCGCTGGCTCAGCGCCCAAGCGGCGTTGGCGACACGCCGCAAGGCCGGCTCCGGTATCGACGCGGTTTGCACGTTGCGCATCCCGCGACTAGTCTACATAACCCATGCCCGCTGCCACGCTTGCCCGCCTCGTCCTGCTCGAAGCGCGCCGAGGCGGTCTGCCGTGGCTCTGCCTCGGCTGCATCGCGCTCGCCGTCGCGCTGGCCGCTTTCCTCTCGCAAGTAGCGGTTTCGGAAAGCCTGATGCTGCAGGCGGCCCTCGTCGCGGCGCTGCTGCGCGCCGGCGCTGTGTTTCTGATCGCGGCACAGGTAGCCGGCAGCATCCTGCGCGAGATGAACGACAAGGCTTTGGAGATGTCGCTCACGCTGCCCGTCTCGCGCCTTGCGCAGTACGTCGGCCGCCTGGCGGGCTTCGCCGCCTGCTCGGCTGGCATCGCGGCGCTGTTCTCCGTGCCGCTGCTCTTCTGGGCGCCGCCGGCCACGGTGGCGTTGTGGGGCCTTTCACTGGCGCTCGAATGCACGCTGGTTGCCGCGGCGACGATGTTCTTTGCCATGGTGCTCGGGCAGCTCGTGCCGACAATCGCCTCGGTAGCGGGGCTTTACTTGCTCGGGCGCTCCATGGCGGCGATCCAGGAAATTGCGAGCGGCCCCCTGGCGGATACTTCCCTCGCACAGGACATTGCCCGCGGAGCCGTGGATGCGACAGCATTTCTCCTTCCGCGCCTCGACGTCGTTACGCGAACCGAGTGGCTGCTGTACGGACCGCCCGAACCGCAGGCATATCTCGGCGCGCTGGCGGGCCTGTTGGTCTACGCTGCACTGCTCGTCGCGGCGGGCTTGTTCGATTTTCACCGCAAGAACCTTTGACGCGCGACGAGCGACCGCTATCTGCAGTACCGGCATGGCTGTGGACTATCCTCGCCTTGGCGCTTGGCCTACAGCTTGCCTGGCATGCCGCGCGGCCACCGGGTGGTTCGGCAGCGGCACTATTGCCTCCGGCGCCAGGTGTGAATGCCTTGCGGCTCGCGAGCTTCGGAGAACCGCAAGCAGCCGCGCGCCTGGCGATGCTTTATGTACAAAGCCGCGGCCACAGGGAGCTCGACTACGCGCGCCTCGTGGACTGGCTGCGCGCTATCCTGGAGCTCGATCCGCACAGCGACTCTCCGCTGTTCGCCGCTGCGCGTGTGTACGCGGAGAATCCCGACCCCTCGCGCAGCCGGAAGATGCTTGAATTCATCCATCAGGCCTTCCTGCAAGACCCCAACCGCCGCTGGCCCGCGCTGGCGCACGCCGCACTGCTAGCCAAGCACCGCCTGAAGGACCTGTCGCTCGCGCGGCGGTACGCGGCCGACATCGATCGTCATGCCACTGGGCCGGGCGTACCGTTGTGGGCACGGCAGATGGAGATCTTCATCCTCGAGGATATGAACCAGCTGGAGGCAGCGAAGGTGCTGCTGGGTGGACTACTCCAAAGCGGGAAGATCGACGACCCCGCCGAAGCGCGCTTCCTCGCCCAGCGGCTGCAGGAGCTCGAAGCGCGCCTTGGCGGACGGAAATAGAGTGTCGGAAGCCCGACAAACATGTCGAGGGGCCGACGATTTGCAAGGCCCGAATCGCAAAATTTTATGAGCCTTATCAAGCGGATGAGCCGTGGCACACTCCCTGCTGTAAGGTACTCGTGGCCCAGGGGAGCTGGGTATCAAGGGACAAACATGAAGACTACGCAGAAGGGCTTTACCCTCGTCGAGATCGCGATCGTGCTGGTCATCATCGGGCTGCTGCTGGGCGGCATCCTGAAAGGCCAGGAGATGATCGTCCAAGCGAGGATCAAGAACGTGATCGCCGACATGACGGGCGTTTCAGCGGCGATGTACGGCTACCAGGACCGGTACCGCGCCCTGCCCGGTGACGATGCCAACGCAACGCGTTGGGCGGGTGCTGCCGTCGGCAATGGCAACGGCATCATCGAAGGCACGTACCTGGCAGCAGCCGGAGAGAGCGCCGAGTTCTGGGGCCATCTCCGCTCTGCGGGCTTCGTCGCCGGCACCGGGATCCAGCAACCCTTCAATGCGGTGTCCGGAAGAATGGGCGTGCAGACCGGCGATGGCACCGGAGCAAACCCGGGCGGCGTGCTTCAGTTTGCCGGCGTAGCGGGCCCGCCTCCGGTTCCGGCATCGCCAGCGATCAACACGCTTCTCATGTGCTCGGCTAACCTGCCGGACAAGATCGCCATTTCGGTCGATGCGCAGATGGACGACGGCTTTGCCACCTCGGGCAGCGTGCGCGCCTTCAGGCAAGGCGCGCCCAACCCGGCGCTCGGCGCCACTCAGGCGTCCCAGATCTTCCAGGAAGACGGCGTCAGCACCTATCTGGTGTGCCGCCAGATGTAAAGCGAGCGAGCGGCGCTCCACGAAAAAGCCGGCCGAGGGCCGGCTTTTTTTTGCCCTATACTGCCCGCGCATGATGAGGGCAGCCCCGAAGCCGCCGCCGAGCGGCCGCAAGAGCCACGGTGAAAGCGCGCTCGAGCTCGCGCGTCGCGTGCTCGTGATCGAGGCCGACGCGGTGCGCGCACTGGTTGAGCGCCTCGATGAGCGATTCCTGGCCGCCGTTGCGCTGATTCTCGAGCGGCGCGGTCGCGTGGTGGTGAGCGGTATCGGCAAATCGGGTCACATCGCGCGCAAGATCGCCTCCACCCTGTCCAGCACGGGGACGCCCGCCTATTTCCTCCACCCCGCCGAAGCCAACCATGGCGACCTCGGCATGATCGAGTCGGGCGACGTGTTTATCGCCCTGTCGCATTCGGGCGAAAGCGAGGAGCTGCTGAGCATTATCCCGCAGGTCAAGCGACGCGGTGCGAAGCTGATAGCGATCACCGGCGGCGGCGACTCGACCCTCGCGCGCGAATGCGATGTGCTGCTGGACGCCGGTGTGGCGCAGGAGGCCTGCCCGCACAACCTCGCGCCCACCGCAAGCACGACCGCGGCGCTCGCCTTGGGCGACGCGCTCGCCGTAGCCCTGTTGGATGCCCGGGGATTCTCCGCCGACGACTTCGCGCGCTCCCATCCCGGCGGCTCGCTCGGCCGGCGCCTGCTGACGCACGTCGCCGACGTGATGCGCACGGGGGCCGACATGCCGGCCGTGCGCGAGGACGCTACCTTCAAGCAGGCCGTGCTCGAGATGTCGCGCGGTCGCATGGGCATGACCGCGGTGCTGGGCGGCGAAGGCGAAGTGCTGGGAATCTTCACCGATGGCGATCTGCGCCGCGCACTGGACAAGGTGATCGATTTCGAGGCCACGCTGGTACGCAAGATCATGACGGCGGCCCCGCGCACCATCCGGCCTGAGGCTCTGGCGGTCGAGGCCGTCCAGCTGATGGAGCGCCACAAGGTAAACCAGCTTTTGGTAGTGGACGAGCGCGGCCGCCTGGTGGGCGCGCTCAACATGCACGACCTCTTTCGCGCCAAAGTCCTGTAGGCCGCATGGAATTCTCCGTCCCCGATGCGCTGGAACGGGCGCGGCGCATCCGGCTGATGGTCTTCGACGTGGATGGGGTGCTGACCGACGGCCGCCTCTGGTACGGACCGTCGGGCGAAGAGCTGAAGGTGTTCCATTCCTTTGACGGCCACGGGCTGAAGATGCTGGCGGCGAGCGGCGTGCCGTGCGCCCTGCTCTCGGGGCGGCGCTCGGCTGCGGTCGCGGCCCGTGCGGCCGAGCTGGGCATTGCGCACGTGCTTCAGGGAATCGAAGATAAGCAGCGGGAGTTCGAAGTACTGCTGGAGTATCTGAGCCTGTCCGCCGTGGAAGCCGGTTACATGGGCGACGAGTTGGTCGACCTGCCGGTACTGACGCGCTGCGGCTTCGCCTGCGCGCCGCGCGAAGCTCCCGAAGCCGTACGCGCCCGCGTCCACTACATCGCCTCCACCCGCGCCGGACGGGGAGCGGCACGGGAGGTATGCGAGTTCGTGATGCAGGCCCAAGACCGGCTGGAGCCGGCCCTGCGTAGGTACCTTGCGTGAGGCTCTCCACCACGCGGGTTTTTCCGCTCGCCCTCATGCTGGCACTGGCGCTGCTCACGTTTTACCTGGAGCGCACGGTCCGCGATGATGAGGCCAAGCCGCCCGCACGGCGCCACGACCCTGACTACATCGTTACCAATTTCACCACCACGACCTACAGCGGCGACGGGGTCTCGCTGTCGGTACTGTCCGCCGACAAGATGGTGCACTATCCGGACGACGATTCCACGGTGCTGCTCGCGCCGCGCGTGCAGCAGACAAAGCCCGACGAGCCGCGCATCACCGTTACCGCCGAGAGGGGCGCCCTGTCGGCGGACGGAGCCGAAATCTTCCTGTACGACAACGTCGTGCTGCTGCGCGAGGCGACGCCGGCGCAGCCCGCGGCGCGGATGACAACCGACTTCCTGCATGTGCTGCGCGAGCGCTCGCTGGTGCGTACCGACCGGGTGGTCACGCTGGTGGAGGATAACCGCTCTCTTTCGGGGCGCGGCATGGAGTACAACAGCGATTCACGACAATTCCAGCTCTATGCCGACGTCGTCGGCCGCTTCGAGCCGAAGCAGGTCCCATGAGAAGAATACTGCTCTTCGTGGTTTGCGCGATCGGCGCCGCCGCCCACGCCGAAAAGGCGGACAAGGACAAGCCGACGCAGATCGAAGCCAACCGCATGAGCGCGGACGACACGCGCAAGGTGAACATCTTCGAGGGGAACGTGGTGCTCACCAAGGGCACGCTCGCAGTGCGCGCTGATCGCATTGTGGTGCGGCAGGATGCCGAGGGATTCCAGCACACCACCGCGGTTGGGTCGCCGGTGCGCTTCAAGCAGCGCATGGATCCGAAGGACGGCGAAAAGGAGGCGCGCTGGCTGGACGGCGAGGCCCGTCGCATCGAGATCAACGACCGCGAGCAGAAGGTGGAACTCTTCGACAGCGCGCGCGTCAACCGCGCCGGTGACGAGGTCACCGGCGACTACATCTTCGTGGACCAGGCCTCCGACTTCTTCTCGGTGAGCTCGGGCAAGAATGAGCCGGGTGGAAGGGTGAAGGCCGTGATTCAGCCGAAGGCAGGCCCGGACGCGGCGAAGAAATGAGCCAGCTGCGAGCGCAAAGCCTGCGCAAGCGGTACAAGTCGCGCACCGTGGTGCAGGACGTATCGCTCGACGTATCCAGCGGCGAAGTCGTCGGGTTGCTAGGCCCGAACGGCGCCGGCAAGACCACCTGCTTCTACATGATCGTCGGGTTGGTGCCGGTCGACGCCGGCGCGATCCACCTGGACGGCGCGGAGCTCACTCACCTGCCGATCCACAGGCGCGCGCGCCTCGGAATTTCTTACCTGCCGCAGGAAAACTCGGTGTTCCGCCGGCTTACCGTGGAAGAGAACGTGCAGGCGGTCCTCGAACTACAGGGCCTGCAGCCGGAGCAGATCGAGGCGCGCCTGGTGGAGCTGCTAAAGGACCTGAATATCGCGCATTTGCGCAAGCACGCCGCCATCTCGCTATCGGGCGGCGAGCGCCGCCGCCTAGAGATCGCGCGCGCGCTCGGTACACGGCCGGCCTTCATTCTGCTGGACGAGCCGTTCGCCGGGGTCGACCCGATCGCCGTGCTCGACATACAGCGCATTATAAGGTTTCTGAAGGAGCGCGGCATCGGCGTGCTCATAACAGATCATAACGTGCGGGAAACGCTCGGGATCTGCGATCGCGCGTACATTATCAACGAAGGCGCAGTGCTCGCTTCAGGCCATCCGGAGGAGATTGTCTATAATGACAGCGTGCGCCGGGTTTATCTCGGCGAGAATTTCCGGATGTAGTTTCCGGGATGTAGTTTCCGATAGGTAGTTAACGTCGTAGCACCTGGTTTCGCTGATGAAGCCGTCGCTTCAGTTCCGACTATCCCAGCACCTGACGCTCACGCCGCAACTGCAGCAGTCGATCCGGCTGCTGCAGCTGTCCACGGTCGAGCTCAATCAGGAGATCGACCGCATCCTCATGGAAAACCCGGCGCTCGAGCGCGAGGACCACGAGGGCGGCGACGCCATTCCGGGCGGGGGCGATGCGCTTCCCGGCGGCGGTTCCTCCACGGTGTCGGCTGAGGCGGCGCCGGCGGAAGCCGACTGGTCGGCCGACATCGCGGCGAGCTGGAAGGGAGCGGCAGGAGACGAGGACGACGACGGCGACCGCACGTTCGGCACTCCCGACACGCCTACGCTGCGCGACCACCTCCTTTCGCAGCTCACTCTCACGAATCTGGACGCGCGCGACCGCGCCTTCGTCATGGTGCTGATCGACGCGCTGGACGACGACGGCTACCTCACGCAGCCGCTCGAGGAGATCGCCGCCATGCTCCCCGCGGAAGCGGAAGCCGGGATGGAGGAGCTCGCGATTGCACTGCAGCACCTGCAGCACTTCGAGCCGGCCGGCGTAGGTGCACGCTCACCCGGTGAATGTCTGTGCCTGCAGCTGAAGATGCTGCCCGATGACCCGGCACGCCGGCTCGCGCTGGAAATCGCGGAGAAGCACCTCGAGCTGCTCGCGAGCCGGGACTACACCCGGCTCAAGAGCGCCACCGGCGCCGACGAGGAAGCGCTGCGCGGCGCGCAACGCCTGATCCAGGCGCTCAACCCCCGCCCGGGCGCGGCCTTCGCCAAGATCGAGGCGCGCTACGTAATTCCCGACGTGATCGTGCGCAAGAGCCGCAACGCCTGGCGCGCCAGCCTGAATCCGGACGCCATGCCGCGGCTACGTATCAACCGCCTGTATGCCGAGCTCGCCGCCGGCGCACGCAACGGCGGCTCCGGCATTTCCTCGCAGCTTCAGGAAGCGCGCTGGCTGATCAAGAATGTGCAGCAGCGCTTCGACACCATCCTGCGCGTGTCCCAGGCGATCGTCGACCGCCAGCGCCATTTCCTGGAGCACGGAGAAGTAGCGATGCGGCCGCTCGTGCTGCGCGAGATCGCGCAGGTACTGGGCCTGCACGAAAGCACCATCTCGCGGGTCACCACGCAGAAGTTCATGGCCACGCCGCGGGGCACCTTCGAGCTCAAGTACTTTTTCGGCAGCCACGTCGCCACGGAAGCCGGCGGCGCGGCCTCCTCGACCGCCATCCGTGCGCTCATCAAGCAGCTGGTGTCTGCCGAGGACGCCAAGGCGCCGCTTTCGGACGCGCGCATCTCGCAGATCCTCGGCGAGCAAGGCATCGTGGTCGCCCGCCGCACGATTGCGAAATACCGCGAGTCGCTGCAGATTCCCCCCGTGAACCAGCGAAAGGCCCTGTAAGGACTCCTAATGAACCTGAACGTAAGCGGGCATCACCTGGAAGTGACTCCGGCCATCCGCACCTACGTGCAGTCAAAGCTGGAAAGGATCGCCCGGCATTTCGACCATGTGATCGACGCCCATGTGATCCTTACGGTCGACAAGCTGCGCCAGAAGGCCGAGGCCACCCTGCACGTGCGGGGCAAGGACCTCCACTGCGAAAGCGAAGAGGCCGACCTGTACGCGGCCATCGACCTGCTGGCCGACAAGCTCGACCGGCAGGTGCTGCGCTACAAGGATAAGCTCAACGATAAGCGGCTATAATTCCGCGCCGCGCCGCAATGAGCCTCGTTTCCAAGCTTCTATCCAAGGAGGACGTCGTCGTCGACCTGCAGGTGTCGAGCAAGAAGCGCTTGTTCGAGCAGGTAGGACTCCTCTTCGAGAACCAGCACGCCCTCGCGCGCAGCCTGGTGTTCGATAGCCTGTTCGCTCGCGAGCGTCTCGGCTCGACCGGCCTGGGCCAGGGCGTCGCCATCCCGCACGGGCGCATCAAAGGGCTGAAGGAAGCCCTTGGTGCCTTCATCCGCCTCGCGCAGCCGGTGCCCTTCGACGCACCTGATGGCAACGCCGTATCGCTGGTGTTCGTGCTGCTCGTGCCGGAGAAGGCGACCGAGAAGCACCTGCAGATCCTTTCGGAGCTCGCGCAGATGTTCAGCGACAAGTCGCTGCGCGAAGCGATGGGCCGGGCGGCCGATGCGGCCGCCCTGCATCAGCTGATCGCCGCGTGGCAGCCCGATGCTGCAGGTCAACGTCGCGCGGCTGCATGACGACAATCGTGAGGCGCTGTCGCTGGCCTGGATCGCCGGCCGCGAAGGCGGCACTGCCGTGCGCCGCGAGGCCGCCGCGGCTGCTTCGCTGATCGGCCACCTCAACCTCACCCATCCCAACAGCATCCAGGTCATCGGCGCCTACGAGGCGGGCACGGTGGCCGACCATGTCGAGCGGCTGTTCCAGGCGGCACCGGCGGCGGTCATCGTGGCTGACGGCGTCGCAGCGCCGCAGGCGCTGGTGGAGGCCGCCAAGCGCACCCATACGCCGCTTTTCGCTTCTCCGCTGCCCGCGCCGCGGGTGATCGAGGTCCTTGCGCGCTACCTCGCCAAGGCGCTCGCCGACAGCATCGAGCGCCACGGCGTGTTCATGGACGTGCTGGGACTCGGGGTCCTGATTACCGGCGAGTCGGGCGTGGGCAAGAGCGAGCTCGGCCTGGAGCTCATCAGCCGGGGACACGGGCTGGTCGCGGACGACGTGGTGGAGATTTCCCGCATCGCGGTTGGCACGCTGGAAGGCCGCTGCCCGCCGATGCTCATGGATTTTCTCGAAGTACGCGGCCTGGGGCTGCTCGATATCCGCACTATCTTCGGCGAGACAGCCGTGCGCAGAAAGCTCAAGCTGCGGCTGATCGCGCATCTGCAGCGGCCGCTGCCCGGAGGGCGTGACCCGACCGAGCGGCTGCCGCTCGCGGCGCTGTCGGAAGATATCCTCGGCGTCACCGTGCCCAAGGTCATCATTCCCGTCGCGGCGGGCCGCAATCTCGCGGTGCTCGTCGAAGCGGCAGTGCGCAACCAGATCCTCAAGCTGCGCGGCATCGATTCCATGACGGAATTCATGGCGCGGCAGCAACGCGAGATCGAGGACAACGACGAGGTGTGATGCAGCTCATCGTAGTGAGCGGCCTCTCCGGATCCGGCAAGAGCATCGCGCTCGCCGTGCTGGAGGACGCGGGCTACTACTGCGTCGACAACTTGCCCGGCACGCTGCTGCTGGAAGTGGCCGACTTCCTGGGCGAAGCGGGCCACGAGAAGGTGGCGGTCAGCGTCGATGCGCGCAGCGCGGCCTTGCCGGCCCTTCCCGAGAACATCGCGGAGCTCAAGCGGCGCGGCGTGGAGTGCCGGGTGATCTACCTGGAAGCCAGCAACCCTGCGCTGCTGCGCCGGTTTTCGGAGACGCGCCGGCGCCACCCGCTGGCGCGCCAGGGACAAACGCTCATCGAAGCGATCGAGAGCGAGCGAGCGTTGCTTGCGCACGTGGCCGTGCTTGGCCATCGCATCGATACCAGCGAGCTCCTGCCGCGCGTGCTCCAGAACTGGATTCGGGATCTGCTCGGCATCGGTCCCGGGGTGCTGGCGCTGCTGTTCGAGTCGTTCGCATATCGCGACGGCATTCCGCTCGATGCGGACTGGGTGCTCGATGCCCGCATGCTGCCCAATCCGCACTACGATCCGCAGCTGCGGCCCTTCACGGGTCGCGACCGATCCGTGATCGAGTACCTCGCGCGCGACGAAGCCGTGGCTCGCTGGCTCGAAGACGTGCGCTCTCTGCTGGCGCGCTGGCTGCCGGAGATCGTGCGCGAAAACCGCAGCTCCGTGACGGTGGCGATCGGCTGCACCGGGGGCAAGCACCGCTCGGTTTACCTGGTCGAGCAGCTCGCCGGTTTCTTTCGCAAGGACTGGAGCGTGCTCGTGCGCCATCGCGGACTCGCGTCGGTCGACGAGGAGGGCTCGTGAGCGAGGTGCCACTTTTTCCGCTCAACACGGTGCTTTTTCCGGGCGGGCGGCTACCGCTGCGCATTTTCGAGCAGCGCTACATGGACATGGCAAAGGCCTGCCTGCGCGACGGCTCCGCTTTTGGCGTCTGCCTCATCCGCGAGGGCCGGGAAGTGGGCGATCCCGCAACCCCCGTGGAGGTCGGCTGTCTGGCGCGCATCGGCCACTGGGACATGCAGCAGCTCGGCCTGCTGGAAATCACCGCGCTCGGCTCGCGTCGCTTTCGCATCCTGGAAAGGAAAGTGGAAGCTAGCGGCCTCTCCCGCGCGTCCATCGATCTGCTTGAAGAAGACATCGATGCCGAAATTCCGGCGAGCTGCGCCGGCTGCGTCCGTCTTCTGGAGCGTGTCATCGAGCAGCAGGCCGGGCTCTTCGAGCCGCCGCACCGCGTGGAGTCCGCTTCCTGGGTGAGCTCGCGCCTGGCCGAGCTCCTGCCGCTGCCGTTGCCCGCGAAGCAGGAGCTGCTCGAGCTGAGCGACGCACGCACGCGGCTCGAGCGGCTCAACGCGCTGCTATCCCATTAGGCGCATGGCGAGCTTCTTGACCGGTGCGGGGATCGCCGCGCCGAGCACCTCCGCCAGGTTGATCCATAGCCGGCCCGGGCTTTCCGCTTGCACCGGCTTCGAATGCAGATCGCGCAGTAGCGGATGGATACGCAGCCGGAAGTGCGTGAAGCCATGCTCGAGCGGCTCGAGCGGCGTGCCCTTCGCTCCGCTCTCGGCTTCCGGGAAACACCACAGCCCGCCCCAGATCCCGACCGCAGGACGTTTTTCCATGAGGACCTCGGTCCCATGGCGCAGCACCAGCCACGTCACTTCCTTGCGGGGCAGCGTCTTGCGGGCGCGCGGTGCCGGGAGCTCGCTGATGCGCCCTTCCTTGCGCGCCGCGCAAGCATTGCGCACGGGACAACGCTGGCAGCGCGGCTTGGTGCGCGTGCATACCGTGGCACCAAGGTCCATCAGCGCTTGCGTATAAGTCTCCATGCCCTTGCGGGGCAGGAGGCTTTCGGCGAGCGGCCATAGCCGCCTTTCCTCTTCCACGGCGAAACAGCGCGAAAGCACCCGCTTTACGTTACCGTCGAGAATCGCGGCGCGCTCGCCGTAGGCGAACGCGGCGATGGCCGCCGCGGTGGAGCGCCCGATGCCGGGCAGCTCGGCTATCGCTTCAGCGGTCCGCGGGAATCCAGTCTTGGCAACCAAGCGCGAGGCCGCGTGCAGGTTGCGTCCGCGCGCGTAGTAGCCGAGCCCCGCCCACAGCGCGAGCACGTCGTCCTCCGGCGCGGCGGCGAGCGCGGCGGCATTCGGATAGGCGACGATGAAGCGCTTGTAGTACGGAATGACGGTCGCGACCTGCGTTTGCTGCAGCATCACTTCCGAGAGCCAGATGCGGTACGGATCACGCGTTCCCTGCCACGGCAGGCCCTTGCGTCCGTGGCGACGTTGCCAGGCGATCAGGGCGCTTGCGAACTTGGACACAACGGCATTCTAATTGCCACCATGACGGGACCGGTCGAGCGCATACGCGGCTTCCACGCCGAGCTCACGGAGTTGCGGCGGGACATCCACGCGCATCCCGAGCTCGCCTTCCAGGAAAGCCGCACGGCATCGATGGTGGCCGAGCGCCTGAGGCGCTGGGGAATCGAGGTTCACACCGGCCTCGCGAAAACAGGCGTGGTGGGCGTCATCCGGGGACGCAAGCCGGGCGAACGCGGCGTCGGCTTGCGCGCGGACATGGACTGTCTCCCGATCCAGGAGGTCAACGGCTTCCCCCACAGATCGAAAAGCGAAGGCCGGATGCATGCCTGCGGGCACGACGGGCACACGGCCATGCTGCTTGGCACGGCGCGCTATCTCGCGGAAACACGCAACTTCGAAGGTACTGCGTACCTGATCTTCCAGCCTGCGGAGGAAGGAGGCGGCGGCGGACAGGCGATGGTGAAAGAAGGGCTGTTCGAACGGTTCCCGGCGCGACAAGTGTACGCGCTGCACAATTATCCCGGTCTACCCGCCGGCACCATTGCCGTGCGGCCTGGGCCGGTGATGGCAGCCACCGACGAGGTGGAGATTGTCGTCCGTGGCAGGGGCGGCCACGCCGCATTCCCGCATCTCGCTGTGGATCCCGTGGTCGTCGCCGCGCACGTCATCACTGCGCTGCAGACCATCGCCAGCCGAGGCGTCGACCCGATTGACGCCGTGGTAGTCAGCCTGTGCTCCTTGCAGAGCAGCCAGGTCGGCGCGTTCAACGCCATCCCGGACGAGGTTCGCATGCTGGGGACTGTGCGCAGCTTCAAGCCGCACACGCGTGACCTGGCCGAGCGACGCGTGCGCGAGATCGCCGCCAAGGTGGCCGAGGCGTTCGGCGCCAACGCCGCGGTGAAGTATTCCCGCGGCTATCCTGCGACGGTCAATACAGTGGCGGAGGCGCAGTTCGCCGCGCGCGTAGGCGAGCGCATTTTTGGCGCTGACAAAGTGCTTACCGACTTCGACCCGGTCATGGGCGGCGAGGACTTTTCGTACATGCTGCGCGAGCGCCCGGGAGCCTATGTATTCCTGGGCCAGGGCGGCGGGCCGGACGCCTGCTTCCTGCACAATGCCCGCTACGACTTCAACGATGAAGTCATCCCCCTGGGTGCCGGTTACCTTGCCGCGCTCGTCGAAGAGGCACTGCCGCTCCGCTAGGTGCGATACGCCTTAGAATCGACCGGTGGAGCGAAAGCAACTCCCGGTCGAGCAGTTGCAGTTCGGCATGTACATCGCGGAGCTCGACCGCCCGTGGACCGAAACACCGTTCATGTTCCAAGGGTTTCACCTGCGCACGGAGCAGCAGCTCGCTGCGCTCAGGAAGTTCTGCAAGCACGTGTTCATCGATCTCGAGCGAAGCGAGACCCTGCGTCCAGCCGCCCCTGCGTTCCCCATCAAGGGCAGCACCGCGTATCCCGAGAAAGCCAGCATCGAGGCCGAGTTCCAGCCGGCGGTGCAGGAATATGACCGCGTGTTCGCGTCCGTGGCAGAGCTCCTCAAGCCGGCCGCCCGGCAGGGCGGGGTGCTGGACGCCAAGGAGGTCAAGGAGTCGGTCAAGCGGCTCACCGACAGCGTGGTACGCAACCCGGACGCCATGCTGCTCGTTTCGCGGCTGCGGGAGCAGAGGGCGCAGTCCCACGCGCGCGCCGTCCAGGTATCGATCTACATGCTGGTATTCGCCCGCTTCCTGGAGCTCACGCGCGAGGAGCTCGAGTTGCTCGGCCTGCTCGGATTGCTGCAGGACATCGGCAAGACACGATTGCCCGCGGAGCTGCTCGAGCGCAAGGGACCCCTGAGCGCCGAGGAGCAGGAGCTCGCCCAGCGCCATGTCGAGTACTCGGCGGAAATTCTCGCCGCCACGCCGGGCCTGCCGCCCAAGCTCCCGGAGCTCACGCTGCTGCACCACGAACGGCAGGATGGCAGCGGCTACCCGCGCGGTCTCCAGGGCGTGGAAATCGGGCTTTACGGCTCCATGGCGGCGATCGCGGACACGTTCGAAGCGCTGACCGCGGTGCGTCCCGACGCGGAGTCGCTACCGCCTTCCGGCGCGCTTTCCTTCCTCTACAAGGAACGCGGCACCGGCTACCACGCGGGGCTGGTGGAACAATTCATCCAGTGCGTCGGCGCGTTTCCCGTCGGCAGCGTGGTCGAGCTCAATTCCGGGGAAGTGGGCATCGTCATCACCCAGAATCTGGTGCGGCGGCTGAAGCCGCGCGTCATGGTAGTGCTCGACGCCAACGGAAACCCCATGCGGCCGCACAAGATTCTCGACCTCGAAAAGGATCCCAAGGCCGCGCCGGACGAGCCCTATCGCATCAAGCGCACCATGGAGCAGGCGAAGGTCCGGGTGGACCCGAGGGAGCTGTTCCTCTAACGCAGGTTCGCTACCCCGAAGGGCACGTGGCCGGCGGCCACGTGGGCGCGCGCCGATTCGATGTGCAGGGGCTGGTCGTCGAAGTAGAAATCCGGCTCAAAGGCCTTCAGGAACGAGCCCTTGTCCAGGCCGCCGAGAAACATTGCCTCGTCCACCGCGATATTCCATTCCATGAGCGTGCGCACCGCGCGCTCGTGCGCCGGTGCGCTCCTGGCCGTCACCAGCGCGGTTCTCAACCTCATGGGGAGGCCCTTCTCCGACTGCAGCCGGTGCAATGCCTCCAGTAGTGGCTTGAACGGTCCGGGCGGCAGCGGTTGCAACGCGTTCACCGCTTCATGGCGCGTAAAGGCCTCGAGCCCCTCGCGCTGGTAAACCGCCTCCGCCTCGTCGGAGAACAGTACGGCGTCGCCGTCGAAAGCGATGCGCACTTCGCCCGCATGGCGGCTGGCCGCCTGCGCGGATTCCGGCACCACGCGCGCTGCGGGGCACTTTGCCTCGAGCGCACTCATCACGTCGGCTTCGTTGGCTGAAAGGAAAAGGTTCGCCTTCAGCGCGTCCAGGTACCTGTAGGGGCTGCGCCCGCGGGTAAATACGCCGCGCTCCAGCCGAAGGCCGGACATCGCGGCAGAGCGGAACACACGCAGCCCGGACACCGGGTCGTTTTTGGACAGGATGACCACCTCGACGCGCTGCGCCTTTGGCGTGTTGAATGCGAGCAGCTTCTTTACCAGCGGGAAGGCAACCCCCTCGCGCGCCGGCACGTCGAGCCGGGCAAACTGCAACGCGATATACGCGTCCTCACCTTCGCGCTCGAAGACCCGGTTCTCGTCCTCGAAGTCAAAGAGCGCGCGCGACGAGATCGCAACGACCAGCTTGCCTTCGACAGAGTAGGGCATCTGCGCGCCCCACTATACCTCAGTAGACGGTTTCTACTGGGACCCCGAACATGTAGCCGGCCCCGCGCTCGGTCTTGATGTAGCGGGGCTGTGCGGCGTCTGCCTCGATCTTGCGGCGCAGGCGCAGGATCTGCACGTCGATGGAGCGGTTGTAGACCTCGTCGTTGTGCAGGCGCGAGAGGTCCAGCAGCTGGTCGCGCGACAGGATGCGGTTCGGCGCGCCCAGAAGCACGACCAGCAGGCTGAACTCGCCGTTGGAAAGCGAAACGGTACGACCGTCGCGCGCAGTCAGGCGACGAGTGTTCAGGTTGAGCTCCCAGCCATCGAAACGGTAGGCGCGAATACCTTCGGGCTTGCCCTGGCGCACCTCGGCGCGGCGTCGTCTCAGGATGGTGCGAATCCGGGCGAGCAGCTCCCGCGGGCTAAACGGCTTGGTGAGGTAGTCGTCGGCGCCAAGCTCCAGCCCCATCACCCGGTCCGCCTCCTCCGTGCGCCCCGTCAGCATGACGATGGGAATCTCGGATTCGTCGCGCAGACGGCGGGCAAGCGCCATGCCGTCTTCCGCCCTGAGCTTCAGGTCGAGAACCAGCAGATCTACGACCTGCTCGGCCAGGATGGCCTGCATGGCACGACCGTCCGCAACCGCTGTGACGCGCAGCTCGTTCTTGCCGAGGTAGTCGGTGACGAGCTCGCGAATGGTCGGATCGTCGTCGACGACCAATACGTGCGGCAGCGCGGCATGGGAAGAAGCCTGCGTCGGATTGCTCATGGTGGCTACGATGCTCATCGCGGGGAAGTCTAGGGAGCACAGCACCGGCTGTGTTACAGCTGTAATGCCTCCTAGTGGTGCGTGTAAATTACACGCAATTGGCGCACTGTGGAATGCATGGGTGAATACAGTCACCTCCAGCCGGCCCGGCGACATCCTCGTCATCGACGATGACGCCATCCTGCGCGACCTCGTCACGGATTGGCTGGAAGCCGCCGGCTACCGGGTGCGCAAGGTGCCGGACTGCGGCGCAGGCGTTGCCGAGCTGCACCGCGACGCACCAGCCCTGGTCGTGACGGACATGTTCATGCCGGGCCCCTGCGCGGTCGACGCGATCCAGCAGCTCAAGCGCGAGCACCCCAGGGTGGCGCTGATCGCCGTGTCGGGGCACTTCAATTCCGGCCAGGGACTGACGGCCGAGCAGGCCCTGGCGGCCGGCGCCGACCGCGCCTTCGCCAAGCCGGTCAAGCGGGCGGACTTCCTGCGCGCGGTAGCCGAGCTAATCGGCGGGCCGGCCGGCTAGGCCCGGATGCCGGCGGCGCGGCTGCGTTCCGGCCTGGCGAGCATTTCGCTCACGCGGGCGCTCATCGGCCTGGGCATGCTGCTGGTGGCGATCAACGTCGCCTCGGCCATCTGGGACGTACGCTCCAACCGCCAGCTGACGGAGCGCCGCACACAACGGGATTTTTCCAACCTTACGAGTCTGCTCGCCGAGCAGACGGCGGCGACGTTGGAGGCGGTCGATCTGATCCTGCGCAACGCGCAACGCGCCGGCCCCGCCGATGCCGTCGCCGGGGCGATGTCGCGGCTGCGCGACGAGCTGGTGCGCGTGCCTCAGCTTGCGGAGATCCTGGTGTTCGACGCGCAGGGAGAGATCGTCGCGCGGACCAGCGACCTGCCCACCATCGACCCCGACCTCGCCGGAAAGGCGCTGTTCACCGCGCATCGCGAGGGCAGGGCAGACGGGTTGCACCTCAGCGAGCCGTACCTGGGCGGCCCGGTGGCGACGAGCTGGCGCTTCGTGGTTTCGAGGCGCCTTAGCGGGCCCGCCGGCAGCTTCGGCGGCGTGCTGGCCGCCGTGCTGGAAATCGAGACCTTCGATCGCCTTTACCGCACCATCGACCTGGGCGCGGGCGGATTCCTGACGCTCCTCGGCATGGATGGCCGGGTCATCACCCGCATTCCCGACCCGCCGGATGTGCGGGGGCGGAAGCTCCAGCAGGACGAAGTCTTTGCCGGGGTAAGCCGCGGCGGGCGCTTCGAGGGCTGGGCCGAAAGTCCCATCTCCGGGCAGCGCGTGCTGCTGTCGGCCTCCGCCGTGCGCGGCTTCCCGATGTTCGTTGCGAGCGGCAGCTCCGAAGCGGCCGTCTTCGCGCCGTGGCGCGAGCAAACGCGGGTGATCGGCTTGCGCACGCTGCTGACCTCGGCGGCGATGCTGGCGCTCATCGGCCTCGCCGCCTGGGGTCTCGCGCGCCGGGAGCGCGCGCTGCAGGAAAGCGAAAAGCGCTTCCGCGCCATGATCGAGCACAGCTCGGACGGGGCGCTGCTCAGCCATCCGAAGAAGGGCATCCTTTACGTCAGTCCGTCGGTTTTGCGCATGTTCGGCTATACGCTGGAGGAGCTCCAGGGCCAGCAGGCGTACGAATACGTGCATCCCGACCACCGCGCCGATGCCCTGCGCCGACGCGAAGAGCTCCTGCGTACGCCGGGCAAGGTCGTGAGGAGCGAAACGTTGGTGCGGCACAAGGACGGATCCTGGCGCTGGACCGAGAACACCATGAGCAACCTGCTGCACGAGCCGAGCGTGCGCGCGCTGGTGCTGAACCTCCGCGACATTACCGAGCGCAAGCATGCGGACGCCGAGCGGGCGCGCCTCGAGCAGCGCTTGCGACAGGCGGAGAAAATGGAGGCAGTGGGGCGTCTCGCAGGCGGCATCGCGCACGATTTCAACAACATCCTGGGCGGCATCCTGGGCTATGCGGAGATGCTGGTGGAGGGCGCTGAGCCCGGATCTCCGCAGAAGCGCTACGCGCAGAACGTCCTCACCGCCGCGAACCGTGCCGGTGCGCTCGTGGAGCAGATTCTCTGGTACAGCCGCAGCCAGCGCGGCAAGCGCGTGCCCGTGGAAATGGACCGCATCGTCGGCGAGACGCTCGATCTCGTGCGCGGCTCGCTTGCCGCCGGCATCCGTCTCGAAACGCGGCTTCCCGCGGAGCCGCTGTTCGTCGTCGGCGATCCGACGCAGCTGCACCAGATCATGATGAACTTGTGCACCAACGCCATGCACGCCATGGGGGATAAGGGCACGTTGCGCGTGACCCTGGATGCCGAGGAGGTGACGGAGGAGCGGGTTTTCACGCACACCACGCTCCACGCCGGACCGTACGCGCGGCTCATCGTCGAGGACACCGGCATCGGCATGGAGCCCACTACAATGGCACGGCTGTTCGAGCCATTCTTTACGACGAAGGAGGTCGGCAAAGGCACCGGCCTGGGGCTCTCTCTCGTGTACGGCATCGTGACCGACTCTTCGGGGGCGATCGATGTGCAGAGCAAGCCCGGGCAGGGCAGCCGTTTCATCATCTACCTGCCGCGTGTAGATTCGCCGATGGCGTCCGACGACGAGGCCCGGGTGCCCGTGCCGCGCGGCGATGGAGAGCGAATCCTCCTGGTCGACGACGAGGCGGCGCTCGTGGCGCTCGCCTCCGAAGTACTCAAGCGCCTGGGATACGAGCCGGTGCCGTTCTCGGACGGGGCTGCGGCGCTTGCCGGCTTCGAAGCGGCGCCTCATCGTTTCGATGCGGTGGTCGCCGACGAGGTGATGCCCGGCCTGACCGGGACGGAGCTCGCCCGTCGCGTTCGCGCGCGACGTGCCGACTTGCCCATAATCCTGGTGAGCGGCTATATCGGCCCCATGATGGCCGAGCGCGCGCAGGCAGCCGGCGTGGATGAGATCCTGAAAAAGCCGGTGCAGTCGCGTGAGCTGGCCGCCGCGCTGGCGCGTGTGCTTTCAGTTGTAACGGAAGAGAAATACGCCGGCAACATGCGGGCCCTACCCTGACTCACATGTTGGAGCTTTCGAATCCCATCGAGCCAGCCGTCGAGGTGCCAGCCGAAACGCCGCCGCCCGACCCTTACGGCGGCGTGGCGCTCGGCGTGGAATGCGCCTGGCCCCTCGAGCTCCGAGGTGAGACAGGCGCATTGCACCTGTAACGCGCGCTCGGCCGTCGCGCAACAATAGCTTCCGGCCTCCCGACAGCAGCACCGGATCCTCCCCTCCCCTCCCCCTTAGACAGGATCCTCGTCGGGAGGCCCCTTTTCTTTCAGCTGTAGCAAATACGAAACGCTGGCGAAGCACGCGCGAGAGACGATGGCGTGCATGAACAACGTCCTTTCGGTAGTCGCCTTGTCTGGCCTCGTCGCCTGCGCCGCACCCTACGCACCGCAGGAGTTCAATTTCAGCGGATGGTCTTCCGGAATGATCGAAAGCGCGCTGGACGCGCCGCACGACATCCACGCTTTCCACGAAGCCATGGAGCATGAAGTCAACCCGCAGCTCGCCCAACGGCTGCTCATCCGGCTGGATGATGGCGGCGCGCTGATGGTGCGGAGCCATGCGCAGCGCTTCGAGCCGGGACAGCGGGTGCGGATCGTCGCAGGAGGCGTCGAGCCCGAGTAGCGCGTTTCGCATGTAACGCCGAGCGCGGTGCTCCGAAATGGGCGCGACATGCGGCCGCTGTCCGCCTCTGCGTTCGCCGTCGAAGTGTCCGCGCCGTATGACCAGAACCTGGTCGACCGCGCGCTCCCCAACATCGATTTCCCCGCGGTCGCCGACCAGGCTCCCGGCGGCTCGACCCGGCGCCTCGCGCGGGGTATGGACCACGGGCGTCTGGGCGAACGACCCGCACTTCATCGGGCCGGCACAGTAAGGCCAGGCCGCAGCAGCGGCAGGCGGCGCGCCCGCGCCGCCTTCGCCGCGACCGGCGGATGGAACGTGAGATCCGTGCTGTCCGGTGAGCGCTACGCCTACGCACCGCAGGACTTCGACTTCACCGGTATCAGCAGCGCCGAGCTGATCGAGAGCCAGCGCGAGTGCCAGCTGCGCACGCTGGAAGAGGCTTTCGTCCACCAGATCAATCCCGACGACGAGTTTCGGCTGTAACCGGCTGCGCCGCGCGTTGAAACGGCGGCGACATGCGCGGCGCGCAAAGTGGATCGTGAAGTCTTTCATCCAACCTAACTACGAAGGGGTACCGAATCATGAAACGCGTCATCGTCGCTGCTTCCATCGCCGTGTTCTCCGCCTCCGCGCTCGCCGAGAACGGCCTGCCGTTCGAGCAAAGCCAGTTCGACCGCGGCATCTACAATGAGCAGAGCGCCAGCGCCGGCAACAGCCGCGCGCAGGACAACGTCTGGGCGAACGACCACAACTTCATCGCCCCGGCGCAGTAAGGCGCCATGCTGCACCAGCGGCCGGGCGCCCGTGCATCCCGGCCGTGATGCTTTATCGGGGCGATGTCGTCAAGTCTTCTTCCACGAAGCGCAGAAGCGCCTCCACCAGCGCCTCGCGCGGGTACGCGTTCCGTGTTACGAAGAGCGAGCCGATGGTGGTGTGTGTCCGGGCAATCGGCACGGCGAGTGCCCAGTGGTCGGCGTTGATGTAGCCCACGAGAGCGCTTCCCGGGATTACCTGGTCATAAAAGATCATCTGGCTGTCGTTGCGCGCATCGATACGGGCGAGCTTGTCGTAGCTCCTTGTCAAGATCGATGAGATCCGCTCTGGCTCTGGGAAAGTGACCAGCGAGTAGTAGCGCATCTCGGGCGGCAGCGGATTCCTGGCGAGCCATTCCCTGCGTATCGCCGGCCGCAGGTCGTTCACGCCCCCTGCGTCGCCTGAAGTGCAGGTCGCGCCGGGAAAGTGCCGCAGCAGATCCGCCTGGTACTGCTCAGCATCGTTGGCAAGCGGCGACCCGCCAATGGCGCCCGCGGCGCTGATTACCGCCGCGAGGTAGCGCCGGATCTCCGGATAGGCGACCACCGCCTCGAGGATGTCCGGGGCACCCTTGGAATAGCCAATCAGCACAAGACGCGGCGCTCCCAGCTCCGCTTGCATCGCCATGACCGCATCGCGGATCTGGCGCGCGTTGTTCGCGGAGCTCGACAGCGCATCCACCTTGAGCACCACCATGTCATACCCGAACTGGCGCACGTGCCGCGCCGTCGTGCCGGGCGGCTGCAGCCACTTCGCGAAGCATTCGTAGCCGATGCCGGGCACCACGGCGGCGACCAGCTGCCGTTTCGACGCTCCGAGATCTACGGGCCTGCCGGTGCCCGCGGGCTCGCCGCCGATGCGGCTCAAGGCCTCCTCGCAGGGCCGGTAGTCGGGAATGTCGCGTTCCCGCGCCTGCAGCACGGCGCAATAGATCTCGCGGAAGCGCGCGCGCCTGTCCTGCACCCCCGCCTGCGCCGCCGGCACGAGGGCAAGCGGCGGCGTGTCGACCGAATAAGGGTGCAGCGGCTTGGTCGCGCATGCTTCAAGGACGAGAACCGCCGCGACCAAAACCAAGCGCGTGGGAAGGCGACTCATCGGCGGCTTTCGCCGGATACGGCCGGTTGATGCACGTCGAGATACGGTGCCCAGTCCAGGAAGTGCACGTCCGACAGGCTCAGCGGCCGGGTGGCAAGAAACAGGACCGAGCGCAGGCCGTCGGTGTGGTATCGAGCGCCGCCGAAAGTAATGCGCGGCCGAGTGGGGGACGCCGCACCGACACCCATGGCGAAGCCGAGCTTGTCCAGGCCGCCCGAATACATCATGTCCTGAACCAGGACGTTTCTCGCCTCGTCCACGTCCTCATGCAGCACGAGGCGGGTTGCACCCGGTGGCGAGAAGCGGCCGCCAACCGGCCGTGCGATCTGACCGAGAAACACCGAGCGGCCTTCGAAGCGGATGGGGGCGAGCCACAGGCGCATCCAGGTCGAGGGCGCGCCGGCTTGCGCCTGCTTGCGTAGCACGGCGTCGGGCCCGCGGCCGAAGACCCGTTGGGTAGCGTCGACGGATCGCGTGTCGCGGCGGAAGCCGCGGCGCACCAGCGCCGCGCCGATATCATGCAACTCGCCCACCAGAACGGCATTGAGCGGATCGCCGCGCGCCATTCCGAGCGAATCGCTCGCACAGCACGGCAGCCGCTCAAGTGCGTCACGCAGCATGGCGAGGTCGTTGTAGTTCGTGACCTCGGCGTCGGCATAGGTAAATGAGTTCGGCCGGGATTGTCGGTCAGCGGTGTCGTTCGGAACGGGCAGGAAAAGAGTGAACGGTATCAACCCTTGGCGCTGAAGCAGATCGACGTTGAGGAGTCTCGTGACCTGCTCCGGGTTGATGAAGAGCACGCCAGCGCGTGTCTCACCCGGAGCGACAGGATTCTTGAATGCGAGCCGGTCGAAGTGATCGTCGATGCGCGCGTTCGTTGCGCGCGCTAGCGGCGTATGCATGGACCACGCGACCTCGAGCGGCGAGAAGTAGTCGGGGTCTGTCCCCGAACCCAGCAGCCACAGAAACTCCGCGGTCTGGTTCCGGACTTCGATCCATACCGACTGCACACCGGTCTGGTTGACGTCGGCACCGAACATGCGTCGGCCGTCCTCGGCGCTCAGCACAGCCGCCGCCACGCGCACGCCTTGCCGGGAGGCAGTAACGGCGCGTGCACGCAGCCCGGCATCGCTGGGGTCCGCAGCACCTTGCCAGGTCGCACATCCGGCGACACCGAGCCCGAGGCTAGCCGCATAGAGCGCGCTTAGGAGGCGACGACGCAGGTGGGTCATCGCCCGACGCGCTCGGCGTCCGCGGCCTCCTGATCCATGCCGCGCGTGGCCTCCCACGGAAAAAAGCCGACCGCTGCCAAGGAGGTCGGTTGGCGATCGAACACCAGGACGCCGCGAAGCCCGTCGGTGAAGTAGGAATCGGTCGTGAGGTTGCTGCGCGGGGCGCTCTTGGGCGCCAATCCAACTCCCTTCACGTAGCCGATCTTTGCAAGGCTCTGGGAGTAGGCCAGGTCCTGCGCTAACGCGCTGCGTGCCTCGTCGACGTCGGGATCGATCTTGTGCGTTGTAAGCGTCGGCGAGTGAATCGTCAGACGGCTGCCGATGTCACGGCTGATCTGGCCGACCCATACCTGCTTGCCGTGGTAGCGCATCGGGCTCAGCCAGAGCCGCAGGTGGTTGCGCTGGTGTATGTTGTCGCGCGCCTTCTGCAACGCGAGGTCTTGCGGCCGGCCGAACAGGTAAAGGTCGCTCACCGGTGCGTAGGCGTAGCGCTCACCGGACAGCACGGATCTCACGATTTTCATGATCGACCCTGACCATTTTTCCTCGGTCGGCCGCCAACTGCGACGCGCGAGTGCCGGGAAGGCGTCGTCGAGGCCGCCCACCACCACCAGATTGAGCGGATCGCCGTTCTTCGAGCCCTCCTTGCCGGTCGCGCAGCACGGCAGCGCCTCGAGCGCGGCGCGAAACGCCGCGTCGTCGGTGTAGTCGACGATCTTCTCGGGTGGGTATATATCGCGCCGGAAGACTTCGCTTACGCGGTAATCGGGGCGAAAGCCGGGCACGATGGCGAGGATCGAGAAGGTTCTGGCTCGCCCGCTCGTGACCAGGTCGATCTGCACGAACTTGATACCTTGGTCGAGGTTTGTCAGCACGAACCCCGAAGTCGTCACGCCGGGACGGACAGGGTTGCGGAAGCTGAGCTGGCGAAAGCGTCGGTCGAGTTCGATCTTCCGTTCCGGCGACGCGCCCGCGGCGAGCGCCTGGGACGCTTCGGAAGCCGGAAAGAAGTTCGGATCAAGTCCCGGCGACAACAGATAGTAGGCGCGGTCCTCTCGGTTCGCGACTTCGATCCAGACCGGCTGGATCGACTTCTCCGCAAGCGGCACGCCGTATACTGCGGCGCTTTCGTCGGCCGACAGCACTGCGGTCGATACCCGCACGCCGCCCTCCGTGCGCGTCACGGCCCGGCTTCGGTAGTCTGGATCGGCTGCGGGCGGCGGCGTGCTAGCACAGGCGGCGAGCGCAATAGCGACGCCAGCAGCTCGCAGCACTCGTATCGCAACGCGCGTCATCGGCTCACCTGGCAACCTCATTCGATTGTAGCGTTCCTCGCGCCACGACATGTGGGCGGCCAGCGGGTCCCGGACTTCACCGACATGGAGCGGCGGGAATCCCGGGAACGAACAGTGCAGTTTCAGCGCGCGGATACGCACGGGTGGCACTTAAGGTCTACCGCATTACGCGTAGCATGCAAGCGAACTGCGCTTGCTCTTGGGTTGGATGCTGGTGAATCCGCTTAAGCGCGCCCCGGAATCGGCAGCCGTGGCCGATGAGAGGAAGTGGAGCGGGTGAAGGGAATCGAACCCTCGTATGCAGCTTGGGAAGCTGCCGTTCTGCCATTGAACTACACCCGCATACGTTGAATCATACTCAACTATGGGACTGATCCAGCGCATCGTCGGCGTTCTCCTCGGCCTGCTTTTCCTCGTGGCCGTTTTCATTTTCGCTTCGCTCGCGCTCGGCATTCTGCTCGCGGCCGGCCTCGTGGTTTGGGGCTGGCTGTGGTGGCGCAGCCGCTCGCAGTTGCCGGTCGACAGGGGCGGTGGGGGAGCCGTGGTCGACGGCGAGTTCCGCGACCTCACGCCCTCGCAACGCCTCGAGGAGCGCGACCGGCGGTCTCAGTAGACGTAGTCGACTCCGAGAAGCAGCGTGGAATCGGTCGCTACGCGACCGGGAGCCGGGCGACGCTCCCAGTCGACGTTGAGTTGCGCCGTGGCATTGAGACGCTCGACGAGAGGAAGCCGCAGGCCGCTCTTCGAGCGGACGATGACCACGTCGGAGTCGTCGAGATTCCAGAATCCTTCCTGCTCGTGGAACAGCTGCGCGCGCGGCCCCCAGGGAGACAGCGCGGCCTTGACGCCCCAGCCGAACGCGGGATATTCGTCGCCGGCGCCGAAAATCCGTTCAACCGCCACGTAATCCAGGCCTCCCCGGACCGACACGTTCGCCGCAGGCGTATCGAGCAACTGTAAACCGTAGCCCGCACCCGCCGCCGCCCGGTAGTCGACGTCCTTGCCACGGTCATGTTCCAGCGATCCGCGCACATACGCAAAATGGCGCGGGTCCAGGAAACGGTCGTAGTTGGCTCCGGCGAGCCAAGCCGTGTTCGCATCGGCGAGCGGCTCCGCGCGCCGCTCGATCCTGCCGGAGAGGTCGTACCGGTACTTCCTTGCGCGTGCGGTGAAATTGCCTTCCAGGTGTACCCGGTCACTTTCCGTGTTGCCTCGCTCATAGGCCGCCGAAACCAGCGCGCGCCCGGCATAGGTCACTTCGCGTCGCGCTTTGTACACTGCGGGATCCAGGCTCGCCAGCTCGAGCGGCCCGATCTCGTGGGAATCACCCCGCGCGTCTAGCAAAAGAATCGAATGCACGTCGCTCAGACGCACGGAGATCTCACCGGCATACTCGGTCTGCACCACCAGCCGCTCGGCGGTCCGCGCCCGGATCTCGCCGGTGATGCGGTCTCCGTTCGACAACCGGATTTCATCGGCCGCGGCCGTGCCGCACAGCAGGCAAAGGAGCAAGGTTCGAAGCCACATGCCGGGGCGGACAGCCCCGTTCCGCGCTAGTTCCTCGCTGTATCATTAAGCCATGATCCGCGTCACCGTTAACGGCAAGGCGCACCGCCTGGAGCAGTCGCTCGAAATTTCCGCGCTGCTCGCTCGGCTGGAGCTTTCCGGCAAGAAGATCGCCGTGGAGCGCAACGGAGAGATCGTGCCGAAGAGCGCGCACGCGCACACGCTGCTCGCCGACGGCGACCAGCTGGAGATCGTGGTTGCGGTCGGAGGAGGCTGAGGACATGAAGGATGCGTTGACCATCGCCGGAAAGAGCTACGCGTCGCGACTGCTGGTCGGCACCGGCAAGTATCGCGATTTCGCCGAGACGCGGGCGGCCGTGGACGCCTCCGGAGCGCAGATCGTCACGGTAGCGATCCGGCGCACGAACATCGGGCAGAACCGCAACGAACCGAGCCTGCTCGATGCACTGCCGCCATCGAAGTACACCTACCTTCCCAACACCGCCGGCTGCTATACCGCGGCGGACGCCGTGCGCACGCTGCGCCTCGCGCGCGAGCTCCTCGACGGCCACGACCTTGTCAAGCTGGAAGTGCTGGGCGATCCGCAGACGCTCTATCCCAACATGCCGGAGACGCTGACCGCCGCCGAAACCCTGGTGAATGAAGGCTTCAAGGTCATGGTCTACTGCTCGGACGATCCGATCCAGGCGCAGATGCTCGAGTCCATCGGTTGCGTGGCCGTGATGCCGCTCGCCTCGCTCATCGGCTCCGGCATGGGCATCCTCAATCCCTGGAACCTGCAGCTGGTGCTGGAAAAGGCGAAGGTGCCGGTACTGGTCGACGCCGGCGTGGGCACCGCCTCCGACGCCGCGATCGCCATGGAGCTCGGCTGCGACGGCGTCCTTATGAACACCGCAATCGCAGCGGCGCGCGATCCGGTGCTCATGGCCGGGGCGATGAAGAAGGCCGTCGAAGCCGGCCGCGAGGCCTTCCTCGCCGGCCGCATGCCTAAGAAGCTGTACTCGGCCGCGCCGAGCTCGCCCACCGAAGGGAAGATCTCGCCGAAGGCCGCTTGACCCGGCCGATCCGCAGCTATGTCCTGCGCCAGGGCAGGACAACGCCGGCCCAGCAGCGGGCCCTTGAAAAGCTGTACCCGAAGTATGGCCTGCTCTTTACCGGCAGCCCGCTTTCGCTTCCGGAAGTCTTTGGACGAAGCGCACCGGTGGTGGTGGAAATCGGCTCGGGCATGGGCGAGACGACAGCAGCCATCGCGAAGGCGCGGCCGGATGCCGATTTCATCGCCCTCGAAGTGCACGGTCCGGGCGTCGGCAGCCTGCTCAACCGGATTTCGAACGATGAACTGCGCAATCTGCGGGTGATTCGCCACGACGCGGTCGAGGTGCTGGAGCGCATGATCGCCGACGGCGCGCTTGCTGCGATCCATCTTTTCTTCCCCGATCCATGGCCGAAAAAGCGCCACCACAAGCGGCGTCTGGTCCAGCCGCAGTTCGCCGCGCTCGCCGCGCGCAAGCTGGCCCGCGGCGGCGTGATGCACGCCGCAACCGACTGGCCCGACTACGCGCAGCACATGGACGAAGTCCTTGCCGCGGAACCGCTTCTTGAGCGGGCCGACGGCGGCTTCACCGTTAGGCCACCCACCAAGTTCGAGGCGCGCGGGCGGCGCCTGGGACACGCGATCCGCGACCTGTATTTCCGGCGCAGGTAGACTTCTCGTCATGCGTGCGGCGTCGGAAGAAGTGCCGGGGATGGTGCTCTCCAGCGAGGTCATTCCCGCGCGCGCGGGCTGGAGCAGGCATCTCGCCCGGGGGCAGGTGTTGCGCCTCGTCGATCTCCAGGGACGGCAGGCAGTGGACTTTCTCTGCTACAGCGCCGCCGATCCCGAGGATCGCTACGCTGCCGCCGACACGATGAAGATCAACGGCAACATCTTCGTGCGCAAAGGCTCTGTCATCTACTCGGTCAACTGTCGCCCGATGTTCACCGTGGTCGCGGATACCTGCGGCTTTCACGACACCATCGGCGGCTGCTGTTCCTCGGCGCTCAACCGCCGGCGCTACGGCAAACCGGAGGATCCCAATTGCCGCGACAATTTCCTGCGCGAGCTGGCGCGCTACGGCATGGGTCCACGCGACATGGTGGCGAACCTGAACTTCTTCATGTACGTGCCGGTTGCGGCGGACGGCTCGATGGACATGGGTCCGAGCATCTCCAAGCCCGGTGACTACATCGACCTGCGGGCGGAAATGGACGTGCTCGCGATCCTCTCCAACTGCCCGCAGATGAACAACCCGGTGAACGACTTCAACCCGACGCCGGTGCGGGCGATCGTCTATCAGCCGTAAGGAAGGTTTCGAGGAGCTCGTTAAGGAAGCGCTGCCCGCGCATCGTTGGCCGGATGCGCTTCCAATCCCGCTCCAGCAGGCCACGGCTCTCCGCTTCGACCATCCTATTCTCGATGAGCCTCGAGGCGAGGCCGGTGCGCTCGCTGAAGAGTCCCACATCGAACCCCCCGACCAGGCGCAGCGCATTCAGCATGAACTCGAAGGGCAAGTCGGCGGGGTCGACTACCTTCTCGAAAAAGCCGGGTTTCTCCATGTAGTCGCGAGGCTGCTTGGCTCGCTCGTGGCGCGTCACCCGGTCGGGGAAGCTCAACTTGCCGTGGGCGCCCGCGCCGATGCCGAGATAGTCGCCGAACTCCCAGTAGTTGAGGTTGTGCCGGCATCGCCGGCCCCGACGCGCGAATGCCGAAGTCTCGTAATGCTCGTAGCCGGCCTGCGCAAGCGCCTGCTCCGCGGCAAGCTGCATGTCGGCCGCCGCGTCGTGCTCCGGAAGCGCCGGAGGCCGGCTGAAGAACACGGTATTCGGCTCGATGGTGAGCTGGTAGGCCGAGACATGCGGCACGCCGCAGGCGATGGCCTGCGCCAGGTCCTCGCGCGCCATGGCGCCGGTCTGCGCCGGCAAACCGTACATCAGGTCGATGTTCACGTTGTCGAAGCTCTCCAACGCGGCAGCTACCGCATCCCTGGCCTCCGCCGCCGAATGAATGCGCCCGAGGGCCGCCAGCATCCGGTCGTCGAAGCTCTGGACGCCAATCGAGATGCGGTTCACGCCGGCCCGCCGAAAGCCGTGGAAACGGGCCGCCTCCACCGTCCCGGGGTTGGCCTCGAGCGTGATCTCGGCGTGGGGCTCGACCTGCAGGCGGGCGCGCACACCGGACAAGAGTGCGTCTATCGCCTCGGGCGAGAAAAGGCTCGGCGTACCGCCGCCGATGAATATGCTGACGATGCGCCGGCCCCATACGGATGGCAGGTGGCCTTCAATGTCCCGGAAAAGCGCGGCGAGGTATTCCCTTTCCGGAAGCGCACCGGTGCGCTCGTGCGAGTTGAAATCGCAGTAGGGGCACTTGCGCACGCACCAGGGGATGTGGACGTAAAGGGCAAGCGGCGGCAGCACGGCGAGCTGCACCGTGCTTCGGCGCTCAAGCGCAATCGGGATCACGCAGCAGCTCCAGCAGCCGGGCCAGCGCCTTGCCCCTGTGGCTGATCCGGTTCTTGTGATCCGGTTCCAGCTCCGCCGCCGTCATGCCCAGTTCGGGCAGCAGGAACAGCGGGTCGTAGCCGAAGCCGTTCTTCCCGCGCGGCGCCACCGCAATCTCGCCGCGCCAGAGGCCCTGCGCGACGATCGGCAGGGGGTCGGCGGCGTGCCGCACCATCACCAGAACGCAGGCGTAGTAGGAAGCCCGGAAGTCCTGCAGCGAGGACAGCAGCTTTTCATTGTTCCGCGCGTCGCGCTGCTCGCGCCTACCGTCACGCCCCGCATAGTAGGCTGAATGCACGCCCGGCTCGCCGCCCAGCGCTTCCACGCAAAGTCCGGAATCGTCGGCGAGCGCGGGCAGGCCGCAGGCCCGGCTCGCATGGCGCGCCTTCGCCAGCGCGTTTTCCAGGAAGGTGTCGTGCGGCTCGTCCGCCTCGCCGATCCCGAGCCGCGACTGCGGAACCACCTCGATCGAAAGCGGCGCAAGCAATGCACCGATCTCCTTCAGCTTCCCCGGGTTGCCGCTTGCAAGAACCAGATTCACAGTCCCAGGGCGCGCTTCTGCTGGCTTACGAGGTGGGCGATTCCGCGCTCGGCGAGCGCCAGCAGGGCGTCGAGCTCCTTGCGCGTGAAGGTCTCTCCTTCCGCGGTGCCCTGCACCTCGACGAAATTCCCGGCGCCGGTCATGACGACGTTCATGTCGCAGCCGCATGCCGAGTCTTCGGCATAGTCGAGGTCGAGCACCGGCGTGCCGTTATGGATGCCCACGGACACGGCGGCGACGAAGTCGCGCAGGGGAGTTCTCTCCAGCAGGTTCTTGCCCTGCAGCCAGGAAACGGCATCGTGCAAAGCGACAAAGCCACCGGTGATCGCCGCGGTCCGCGTGCCGCCGTCCGCCTGGAGCACATCGCAATCCACCTGGACGGTACGCGGCCCGAGCGCGGAAAGGTCGGTGACGGCCCGCAGCGCGCGACCGATGAGGCGCTGTATCTCCTGGGTGCGTCCCGATTGCTTGCCCCGCGCCGCCTCGCGCTCGCTGCGGGTATTGGTGGCGCGCGGCAGCATGCCGTACTCGGCTGTCACCCAGCCGCGCCCGCTGTCCCTGAGAAAGGGCGGCACCCGCTCTTCCACGCTGGCCGTGCATAGCACCCGCGTATCCCCGAACTCCACCAGCACCGAACCCTCGGCGTGACGCGTGAAGCCACGCTGGATACGCACCAGGCGCAGCTCGTCCGGACGACGGCCGCTCGGCCGGCCGGCCGTGCTCATCGCTGGGTCTGCGACGCCTTGCGCAGGGCGGCTTTGATGTCGGCGATCGCCTTCTCGATGTCCTCGTCGGACATGTGCATGAAGTCGAGATCGGTGGCGGTGAAATCGTGCACGTCGGTGGGCAACTGCTCGGCCGGGATGGTAGGCGGCTCGTCGGTCGGAATGACCTCGTCCTCGCCCCAAGCCATGGCAAGCACGCTCACATTATCGCATTGCTGGCCCGCGCGGACTTCGGCGAGGTCGGCCAGCTCGGGGATCGCCTGCTTCACATCGCGGGTCACCAGCGCGTGCAGCAGCTGGCGCTGCGTAAGCGGGCCCCATAGGCCGTCGGAGCACAACAGGATGAGATCGTCCCTTTTAAGACGCACCCTCTCCACTGTGTCGGGCCGAGGCGCGTGCATGCTCCCCAGGCACTGGAGCAGGCGGTTGCGGTCCGGGTGGGTGGTGATGGCCTCCTCGCGTATACGCCCGGCGTCGAGCAGCTGCTGTACCACCGTGTGGTCGCGCGTGCGCTGCAAGATGCTCCCGCGCCGCACCACGTAAAGCCGGCAATCGCCCACGTGCGTCCAATAGGCATAGCCCTCCTGCACTACGCACGCGACGATCACTGTGCGCGGCGTCTCGGAAAGGTCAAGGCGTTGCGCCTCGCGCAGGATTGCCGCGTGGGCCCCGCTCATGCACCGCGGGAGGAAGGCGTCCGGCGCGACGAGCAGCGGCCGCGCATCGCGCTGGAATGCCGCGGCGAAGTGCTGTACGGCGACCTGTGCGGCGATTTCTCCGTGCGAATGGCCGCCCAGGCCGTCGGCCACGACCATGAGCATGGAGTGGCCCGTGCGCCAATACCCTAGGCGGTCCTGGTTCGTCTTGCGTGCCCCGATACGGGTTTCCTGCGCCAGGATGCAGTTCAAAACAAAGCCCCTGTGAATCGCAGCACAGCATCCTTGATGCCGTGAAGCACGGTGCCCTTGCCATGGTACCCGGGCGCCTTCTCGCCGAGCAGCGCTTTCTGGAGCGCGAAGACGCTTTGCGGGCGCTCGAGATGGTTCAGCCGCAGGCACCAATCGACGATGTCGAGCAGCTCGGCCGAATATTTCCCGGCGCAGGCACGCCGGGCCGGCACCAGCTGGTCATCCTCGAGCCGCTGGTCGGCCGCCTGGGGGACGCTGCCGGCCAGCGAAGCGTACAGGGTGGCGCCGACAGAGTAGATATCGCTCCATGGACCGAGCAGCTCGCGCCGCGTGTGCTGCTCGGGAGAAGCGAAACCCGGTGTGTAGGTGGGCGGCAGCTGGATGCCTTCGCCGGACAACGTCTGGCGCGCGGCTCCAAAATCGATGAGCAGTGGCGTGCCATCGTTGCGGATGTAGACGTTCCCCGGCTTGATGTCCAGGTGCATGAGCTTGTTGGAATGCACTTCGCGCAGTCCGTTGAGAAGCTCGGCGAACGTGCCGCGGACCCAGGCCTCTTCCACCGCGCCGCGCCGATTGCGCACGTGCTCCTGCAGCGAGCGGCCGCGCTCGTAGCGCATCACCAGGTACACCGTGCCGTTGGCGCGGAAAAAATTCAGCACGCGCACGACATTAGGATGCGACAGGCGGGCGAGCGCCCGGCCCTCCTCGAAGAAGCATCGCATGCCGTGGCTGAACCTGACCGGATCGTCCTCGGCGATACGATATTCCTTGATGGCCACCGGCGCATCACCCTCGTCGTGCGCGAGGTAGACCAACGAGAAGCCGCCCTTCGCCAGCAGGCGCAGGACGCGGTAATTCTCCAGCTGCGTGCCTTCCTGCAGCGGCGGGTTGGCGAGCGTCGGCATCTGCCCTATCATAGCGTTCACCAACCCGCTTCACCGCGCGTCACCTCGGTCGCGCTGCACACTTTGTCACAACCGATCCAAAGCATGACCGGCTATGCCGCCGCGTCGGCAGATTCGCCCCGCGGCAGGCTGTCGATCGAGCTGCGTTCGGTCAATGCCCGCTTCCTCGACCTGCAGTTCCGCGTTACGGAGGAGTTGCGCGCGCTGGAGCCCGCGCTGCGCGAGCTGGTTACGGCACGCGTCTCACGCGGCAAGGTGGATTGCCGCCTGTTCCTCAATGCTTCCGGACCAGCGAGCATCCCGCAGCGCCTGAACGCCGAAGCCCTGGCCCAGCTCAGGATGCTCAGCGAAGAAGCGCGCCGCGCGTTCCCGGACGCTGGGCCATTGCGTCTTGCGGACGTGCTGCGCTGGCCCGGGGTCATCGCCGAATCCGCTGCCGACGAGGAAGCCATGCGGCGCATCGCCACCGACGTATGCCGGCGGGCGCTCGACGACCTGGTGGCGAGCCGCACACGCGAAGGCGCCAAGCTCGCCGCAAGCATCCTGGAGCGCGCGGCGGGGATGCGTGGAAGGGTCGAGGCAGTCGCTCCGCTCATACCGCAGTCGGTCGCCGCCTACCAGCAGAAAATGGCCGAACGCCTCAGGGAAGCGATCGGCTCGGGCGAGGAAGAGCGCATCCGTGCCGAGGTCGCCCTGTTCGCTGCCAAAACCGACGTCGACGAGGAGCTCGAGCGCCTGCGGACTCACCTGGACGAGGTGGAGCGAGTGCTGCGCGAAGGCGGCGGGCGCAGTTCTTCCGTCGGCAAGCGCCTCGACTTCATCGCGCAGGAGCTCAATCGCGAGGCAAATACGCTCGCCTCCAAGGCGGCGAGCCCGCCGGTAGCCGATTGCGCACTGGAGCTGAAGCTGCTGGTCGAGCAGATCCGCGAGCAGGTCCAGAACCTGGAATGAGGGGAACCTTGTTCGTGATCACTGCCCCATCCGGAGCAGGCAAGACGTCCCTCATCAAGGCGCTGTTGGAAGACGAGCCAGGGCTCACGCTTTCGACTTCCTACACCACGCGCAAGCCTCGGCCGGGCGAGCGCGACGGCCGCGAATACCACTTCGTCGACGAGCCGGCTTTCCTCGCCATGCAAAAGCGGGGCGAATTCCTTGAAAGCGCCGAGGTGCATGGCAACCGGTATGGGACGGCGAAGAAGGGCATCAACGACATCCTGGAGCAGGGTCGGGATCTCATCCTCGAGATCGACTGGCAGGGCGCTCGGCAGATCAAGACGCTTTACCCGGATTGCGTGGGCATCTTCATCCTGCCCCCGTCGATGGAGGAGCTGGAACGGCGGCTGCGCGGCCGGGGGCAGGATGCGGACCCCGTGATCGAGCGCCGCCTGGCAAGCGCGCAGGCCGAGACGGCGCATGCCGGAGAATTCAAATACGCTATAATTAACAAAGACTTCAACGCTGCACGGCAAGAGCTCGCGCGGATCGTCCGCAGCGAGCGCCGAGCGTATTGACCCCGGAAACCCAGACATGGCCCGCATTACCGTCGACGATTGCCTCAAGCGCATCAGCAACCGCTTCAACCTCACCCTGGCGGCGACATACCGCGCCCGGCAGCTCAGCGCGGGAGCCTCTCCGCTGGTCGAGCCCAACCGCGACAAGGCAACCGTGATCGCCCTGCGGGAAATCGCGGCGGGCAAAGTTGGCACCGAGGTGCTCAAGAAGAACCCGGCACCGGCTTCAGCACCCGCCCTGTAACAAAGAAACGGGGTCAGGTAATCTGACCCCATGGCTGCAGTCGTACCCCTGCTGGACCACGGCCGCTTCGGCTACCTGAAGCCGAAGGATGTCGCTCGCCTGGCGGACGCGTACCGGTTTTCGGAGGCGGCGCACGCCGGCCAGAAACGCCAGTCGGGTGACCCCTATATCTCGCACCCGCTGGCGGTGGCCGAGATCCTTGCCGAGTGGCACCTCGACGGCCAGACCCTGATGGCCGCGCTGCTGCACGATGTGACCGAAGACACCTCGGTCACCAAGGACGAGATCTCCGACACCTTCGGCAAGCCGGTGGCCGAGCTGGTGGACGGGGTGTCCAAGCTCGATCGCATCGAGTTCCAGTCGGCGGAGGACGCCCAGGCCGAGAATTTCCGCAAGATGCTGCTGGCGATGGCGCGCGACGTGCGCGTCATCCTCATCAAGCTCGCCGACCGCCTGCACAACATGCGCACGCTGGGTGCCGTGCCCCCGGCGAAGCGCCGGCGCATCGCCCGGGAAACGATGGAGATCTATGCGCCCATCGCGAACCGCCTGGGCCTGAACACCCTGTATCACGAGCTGCAGGAGCTGTCGTTCATGCACCTGTACCCGCTGCGCTACTCGGTGCTCGCCAAGGCGACCAAGGCGGCGCGTGGCAACCGGCGGGAAATGATCGGCCGCACGCTGGAAGCGATCAAGAAGAAGCTGGCCGACAGCAGCATCCAGGCCAACGTGCACGGGCGCGAAAAGCACGTGTACTCGACGTACCGGAAGATGATCGAGAAGCAGCTGTCCTTCTCCGAGGTGCACGACATCTTCGGAGCCCGGGTAATCGTGAAGACCGTGCCCGACTGCTACCTGGCGCTCGGTGCGCTGCACGCGCTCTACAAGCCGATCCCCGGAAAGTTCAAGGATTACATCGCCATCCCGAAGGCGAACGGTTACCAGTCGATCCACACGGACCTCATCGGCCCCTACGGCGTGCCGGTGGAAGTGCAGGTCCGCACGAACGAGATGAACCACCTGGCGGAGTCGGGAGTCGCCTCGCACTGGATGTACAAGGACGATCCCGACCGGCTTTCGGAGCTGCAGAAGCAGACGCATCGCTGGCTGCAGTCGCTGCTCGAGATCCAGCACCAGTCGGGCGATCCGCACGAGTTCCTCGAGCACGTGAAGGTCGACCTGTTCCCCGACGAGGTCTATGTCTTCACGCCGAAGGGGCGCATCCTTTCCCTACCGCGCGGCGCGACCGCGGTAGATTTCGCCTACGCGGTGCACACCGACATCGGCAACCGCTGCGTGGCAGCCAAGGTGAACGGCGAGCTCGTGCCGCTGCGCACCGAGCTGCGCAACGGCGACCGCGTGGAGATCATCACGGCAAGCCACGCCAAACCCAACCCGGGCTGGCTGCAGTATGTGCGGACCGGCAAGGCGCGCTCCAATATCCGGCATTTCCTCAAGACCATGCAGTACGAGGAATCGGCCGGGCTGGGCGAGCGCCTGCTCGACCAGGCGCTGCGCGCGCTCAAGAGCTCGATCGTTGAGATCGACGATGCCGCCTGGGAGCGGGCGCTGCGCGACGGCGGCATCCGCTCGCGCGGCGAGCTGCTTGCCGACATCGGGCTGGGCAAGCGCCTGCCCGCGGTGGTTGCGCGGCGGCTGGTGCGGCGGCCCGACGGCGGCGACGAGGCGAATCCGGTAGGGAGCGTTACGATCCGCGGCACCGAGGGAATGGCGGTTCAGCTCGCCTCGTGCTGCCGGCCGATCCCCGGCGACGCCATTGTGGGCTCCATCAAGAAAGGCCAAGGCCTCGTGGTTCACGTCACGGACTGCGCCAGCATCGTGCGCTCGCGCAAGAAAGAGCCGGAACAGTGGATCGACGTGGAATGGGACGCGCGCAGCGCGCGCCTATTCCAGGCCGCGATCAGCGTCACCGTGGAGAATCAGCGCGGCGTGCTCGCCAAGGTGGCCTCGGAGATCGCCGAGGCCGGCTCCAACATCGACGCGATCAGCATGGAGGAGGACCGCGCCATGTTCACCATCATGCGCCTGGTGCTCGAGGTGGCGAATCGCCAGCACCTCGCGCGCGTCATGCGCGCGCTGCGCCGACTTCCCGCGGTCAAGCGCATCTCCAGGATGAAAGAATAGCGCTCGTTGGCGCACCGGCAGCCAAGAAGCCGCAAGGCGGGAACGAGCCTTGCTGCGCGACGAGCGCCAGCATCTTTTCGGCGGTTTCTACGACTGCCCTCCCCACTTCCTGAAAGCCCCCGCGCAAGCTAAACTGGAGGCTGGCAACTTTGAAAGGAGGTGATCCCGTGAGAGACGACCAAGGCAACACCGGCCGGCAGGACTCAATCGGAGGATCAGCCCGCAACGCTCTTGGGGGTCAATCCTAAGTACAGGAGTCCGGCCAGTATCTTAGGCCGGCTGCCTAGGCAACAGCTGTAGGCAAAACGCCCCGGCGCGAAAGCGGCCGGGGCGTTTTCATTTGTGCGCTACGCCGCCGCGCGCTCGGCGGCAAGGCGGTTGTTGCGGACGAGGCGCTCGTCCACCAGCGCGACGATGTCGCTCAACCAGTCGCAGCGCAGGCTCATCTGGCTCGCGATGCTCTCCACCAGGCGGTCGACTCGCTCGATGTGCGCGGCGCCCGCGAAAAGAGCGCGCGCGGCTGACGACGGCTTGCCGAGCCCGTCGGCTGCCTTGGCGTACTTGTCGAATGGCACCAGGTCGGCCGCTTCGGCGCCGAGCCCCAGGCACAGCGCGACGACCCAGTCGTAGATCTCGCGAGACCTGGCGGGGTTACCGTGTACCGCTTCGCGGATCGCAATCATGTCGTTGGATCGCACGCAGCGATAGTTTCCGGCGATCAGCATGGGCCATTTGGCGAGCGGCACGAACAGCGAGTCATGCACTTTGAGCTTTACCGGTATCTCGGCGGGTTCGTCTTCAAAGGACCAACGGGCGAGCTCAATGTCGGCCTCGAGATCGCGCAGCAATGCGGTCGGTGCGTCGGCGTCGAAACGAGCCGCCTTGAAGTTGGTCGGCAGGCCCACCTGCAGCACGTTTTTGTTGCGGTCTGCCGGGCGAAATGCCTGCGGATCGGGGCTTGCCAGCGTAGTCAGTGCCGGCTCGAACCCTTCCCAGACTGCCGGATCCGCGTAGCAGCGTTCCAGCGCCTTGATGGAAAGCCCCGGAATGCGCCTGAGGTACGGCAAAGGCGGCATGTTCATGATGGCAAGGCACGGCTTGCGCGCGGCAGCGATGCGCGCCATGAGGGCTCGCACGCTGGGCGCGCCATACTGGCCTTCCTGCATCGCCAGCACGACCAGGTCGTACCCGTCCACGTCCGCCTCCTCGGGGACGCTCGCCGAAATCGCGCCCGGCAGTTCCTTGGAGGCTACCTCGACCGGGGCGGCCCGCCCGCGCACCGGAAAGCGCACGACGGTTCCGTCGCGGTTGATGAGCTCCGCCGTCGGCCGGGTGCATATCAAGCGCACGCGGTGCCCGGCCATGGCGAGCTTGGTGCCGAGCAGCGAGCCGTAGGAGGCCCCGAGGATGAGAACACGGTAGGTCATGCCTCGATTAAAGCAGCGAAATGGCGTAAATTTCACTATAGAAATTTCACATTGTTAATTTCACAACAAACGACCCGGACGGACCATGGGCCAGACCTTGCGCAACAGCCACTTCCTCGGAACCAAGCTGCGCACACTACGAAGGCGCAACGGACTCACGCTCGAAGAGCTGTCCGCGCGCTGCATCCAGCTCGACTCGCACGGCGCGCCGTCGGTCTCCTACCTCAGCATGATAGAGAGCGGCAAGCGGGTGCCTTCGGAAGAAGTGCTCGCGCTGCTCTCGTCGGTCTTCCAGCGGGAGCCCGGCTGGTTTCTCGACGGGAATGCGGAGGTCGAGGCGCCCGGCCTCAGGCAGCGCAGCGGCGGCGCGGCAGTCGTGCCGCTCGAGCCCGCATTCCTGTTCTCGAAGGAGCTGTTGCAGGCGGCCATCCCGGAGCTGCTGGTGCAGACCGGCACCACCGGACGGCAATTTGCCCACCTGCTCATCCGGTCGCACCAGGAGATGTCGCGCAACGACTTTCCGGACCTCGAGCGGTCTGCCGAGAGCATCGGGGAGCGCAGGTTTCCGCTGGATGTCGAGGACCTGATGGGCCTGTGCAAGCAGCACGGGCTCACGCTACGCTGGTTCGACCGGCAGCCGGTGCTCGCGCGCGACAAGGATCGCGAATTGCGCAGCATGGTGCGCTCGTTTTTCGAGTCGCCGCGCACCGTCTACCTCAACCGGCAGCTCCAGGCGGATCCGGCACGCCTCAAGTTCGACCTCGCCTCACACCTGGGCCACAAGGTGCTGCATGGCGGCGACGGCCTGAAGTCGGCGCACGCCACCGGCGGGGAAATGGGCGGCAGTCCGGAAGGAGGAGCCTCGGGCGTCGCCGGCGGCATGAGCCCGCAGGACGTGCTGCATGCCTGGCGCGATTTCGAGTGCAGCTTCTTTGCCGGCGCGCTGCTCGCGCCCAAGGCGCCGTTCCGGCGATTTCTGGCCCGCGAATCCTACCGCGTGGAAGCAGGCGAGAAAATCGACCTGACCCCCGCAGTGGTGATGCGGCGCATGACCAAGGTCTCGCCGTATCCCTACTGGCATTTTTTCGACGCCTACCCGCCCGGATACCTGCGCGCGGTGTACCGGGGCAACGGCATCCCGCTGCCCTGGGGAAACATGGCCCAGGTCTCCGACCCTTGTCCCCACTGGGCGGTGTTTCGCATGCTCAACGAAGACCGGGGCGCAAGCCGCGGCTCGCAGATCTCGGTGCTGCGCGACGGCGAGCACTCCTTGCTTTACTGCTGCCACTCGAGGCGTGTTGATGACATGGCGGGCAATCCGCACGTGCTGTCGGTGGGCGTGGATCTCGCGCCCGCGCTGCGTTCGCACGGCGTCGACGGCGAGAGCATCGTCACCTCCATCGCCGATGCGTGCATGCAAGACCACGGCGAGGCGCGGATCCCCGGCCCCGCGGTGCACGCGCTCGAGGGCGTGGCCAAGGTCCTCAACATCGCCTGGATCGCCGAGGCGCTGGCGAGCCCCGCGCGCATCATCTGCCCGCGCAGCGCGCACTGCCCTCGCAGCGGCCACTGCGAGGGCGCGCGTGCATCGCGGGCCCGGGAGATCAGCGACGTGCGCAACGAGATCGTCAGCAAGGCGCGGCGCGGGCGCTAGCTCCCACGTCGTTGCTTCTCGAAACAACAAAGGGCTTAGAAGATGGCTCTAAGCCCTTGCGGAATTGGTAGGTCGTGGCGGATTCGAACCGCCGACCAACGGATTAAAAGTCCGCTGCTCTACCAGCTGAGCTAACGACCCGGAGTGACGGCTGTCTGCGGCTGCGGTTTGCGTAAGGCGCGGAAAGGGCTGAATTTTATCAGCCCTGTGCGGCGATCCGCCAGTATCGGCGCGGCTTAGCGCTTGCTGAAGGTGGCCAAGCGCTGCTTGGCGCTCGCGGCGGCGCTGCTCGTCGGATACCGGGTAACCAGCTCCTGCAGGGTTTGCTGCGCGCTCTTCCGGTCGCCCATGGTCTCCTGGGAGCTCGCGATGCTGAGCAGCGCGTCGGGCGCCTTGTCGCTGTCCGGCCAGGTAGCGAGCACCTTGCGCTGCGCGGCGATGGCGCTCTTGTAGTCGCGCTGGCCGGAGTGCGCCATGCCGATCCAGTACTGCGCATTCGGTGCCAGCGCGCTGCTCGGATAGGTCACCAGGAATCCCTGCATGGCAGACACCGCGAGCGCGTAATTGCCCAGCTTGAACTGATCCAGTGCCGCCTGGTAGGCGCGCAGCTCGCCAGGCGACTGCTGCGGTTCCGCCGGCGCGGCGGAAGCGGCCGGCGCCGGCGGCTGCGCCGCGGCGGCGGCCGCCGCCTGCTCCTGGGCCTGCTCCAGCCTGCGCAGGCGCGTGTCGATGTCGAGGTAGAGGTCCTTCTGCCGCTTGTCGGCCATCTCGACCTGGTGCGTCGCGACCTCCAGTTGCCCACGCATCCGGGCAATCTCGCCGCGCAGAGATTCGATCTGGCTGGCGAGATCCAGCACCACGCTGCGATCGGTGGAGCCGCTCACCGAGGCCTCGATTTTCGACAGGCGCTCCTCCACCAGCCGCTGGCTCTCGCTCACCTGCTGGCGTAGCGCTTCGACGCGCCGGCGCGCTTCGTTGTCGTCGAATAGCCCCTGCGCGAGCGCGGGGACGCTCGCGAGGCAGGCAACCGAGGCAAAGAATGCAGCGGCGGCGCGGCGCATCAGAACTCGCCGCTGTACAGCATGTCGCTGCGGCGGTTCTTGGCCCAGGCGTCCTCATTGTGGCCGTCGGCCTGGGGCTTCTCCTCGCCGAGACTCACCGACTCGATCTGGCCTTCGCGGGCGCCGAGCAGCACGAGCATGCGCTTAACGCCATCGGCCCGCCGCTGGCCGAGGCCTACGTTGTACTCGCGGCTGCCGCGCTCGTCGGTGTTGCCCTGGATGAGCATGCGAGAAGCAGGATTCTCGCGCAGGTACTTGGCGTGGGCTTCGACCATGCCGCGGTATTCGTCCTTGATGTCGAACTTGTCGAGGTCGTAGTAGATCGAGCGCTGCGAGAGGGGCCCCTGCTTGACACGCGGGTCGGCTTCGGGCGAGCCCTTCGCCCCGGTGACGTCTACCGGCTTCACCGGCTGGGTGGTCACCGCGCCCCCCCTTGCGCCGCCCGGCCCGCCGCCCGGGCCACTGACCGGCGCGGCCGTATCGTCGGATCCAGTGCTGGCGCAGCCGGCCATCAATGCTGCCGCTGCCATGGAAGCCAAGAGGGATATGAGGTTTGCGCGCATTGCGTCTCCTTTGAGCATGGCGTTTGTTTTCATTCGATGAAGGGTCCCCAGGCCGGCTCGCGCACGTCACCGCCGGTGGCGGCGGAAAGGCGCTGCTTGAAGCGCCCGTCGGAGGACACTGCGGAGAGCACTCCGCGCCCCCCCAGAACCGTGGCGAGCAGGATCATCTGGCCATTGGGAGCGAAGCTCGGCGACTCGTCGCGCTCGCTGTCGGTAATGACCTGCGTTTGCTGGTTCGTCAAATCGAGCAGCGCCACCTGAAACCTTCCGCTATTGCGCGTGATGTAGGCGAGCTTGTTGCCATCGGGCGAGATTCGCGGCGAGACATTATAGCTCCCCTCGAAAGTCACCCGCTGCGGGTCGCCGCCCGACATGGGCACGCGGTAGATCTGCGGCGTACCCCCGCGGTCGGAGGTGAAGTACAGCCAGCGTCCGTCGGGCGAGTAGCGTGGCTCCGTATCGATCGCCGGGGAGCTGGTCAGGCGGCGGACATTACTCCCGTCAGGGTTCATGAGGAAGATCTGAGAGCCGCCTTCGCGCGACAGCGTCACGGCGAGCGTCCGGCCATCGGGCGACCAGGCGGGCGCCGAATTCGAGCCCCGGAAATTGGCCGCGACCTGTCGCTTGCCGTCGATCAGCGAGTGCACGTAGACCACCGGCTTCTTGTTCTCGAACGACACGTACGCCAGGCGGCGCCCGTCGGGCGACCAGGCGGGCGAGATGATGGGCTCGAACGAAGCGAGCGCAGTCTCCGCGCCTGCGCCGTCGGCGTCCGCGATCTGGAGCTCGTAGCGGTTCCCGCGCTTCACCACGTATGCGATGCGCGTGGAGAAGACGCCGCGGTTGCCGGTCAGCTTCTCGTAGACGAAATCCGCGATGCGGTGCGCGGTGGCGCGCGCCTGATCCTTCGACAGGGTGTAGGCAATGCCGCCCAGCGGCGTTTGCTTTACGACGTCGAAGAGACGGAAGCGCACCTCGAAGCGGCCATCGGCGCGCGTCGCGACCGAGCCCACCACCAGCGCATCCGCGAGGCGCGAGCGCCACTCCGGGTAGTTGATGGTCGACGCCTCCGTGGGCGTCGGAACGATGGGCGGCAGCTCGAGGCCGCGGAACAAGCCGCTGCGCTCGAGATCGGCACGCACGATCGAGGTAATGGAAGGCGAGAGTGCCGACTCGCCGGCGAACGGAACGACGGCGATCGGCGTGCGCTGCTCACCGCCGCCGGTGATTTCGATCGACAACTGCGCCCGGGCAAGCGACGCCGACAGCAGGCACGCCAAACCGAGCAGCCAGACCCAGCGGAATCGCAAGCGGTTGATCCTCCAGAAATTATTAAGCTTGATTATAGGGTTTAGTCTCGCGGCCGGAATGTAAGTTCTAACGCCCGACTGAAATCGCTCCGATTCGTGGGCAGCGGCAATGGGGTCGATTTCAGGATCGCCCGCTCCACGGCTGCGTCATACGCCACATTGCCACTGGATTTCTTAAGCTTGACTGAAAGGATGTCGCCCGTCGGAAGCTGGATCACCTCGAAAACGGCTTCGATGTCAGGGTTCACCCCTTCGGGCATGAGGATGTTCGGGCGAACCCTTTGCCTGATCCGATTTCGATATTCGTTGAGTGAATTCGCGCGTGCCTTGGCCGCCAGCTCGCGGGCCAGCTTCTCGGCCTCGGCCTTGCGCCGCGCCTCCTCGGCCCGTTGCCGCGCGTCCTCGGCCCGCCGCTGGGCTTCCTGGAACTGGCGCTGCTCCTGGGCGAGCTGCTCCTGCGCCAGCTTCTTCTGGAAGGGGTCGTCCTTCGGTGGCTCCGGCTTGGGCTCGGGCTTTGGCTTTGGCTTGGGCTTGGGGGGCTCAGGCTTGGGTTCGGGCTTCGGCTCGGGCTTGGGCTTGGGAGGCTCCTTTTTCTCGACGATGTCGGGCTTCTCGACTTTCGGCTCGGGCTTGGGCTCAGGCTTGGGCGGCGGCGGCGGCTCGGGCTTCGGCTCCGGTTTGGGCTCCGGTTTGGGCTCCGGTTTGGGCTCGGGCTTCGGCTCCACCTTCGGGGGTGGCGGCGGCGGATCCCAAAGCTCGACCTCGACGGTGTCGCCGGGGCGACTCTGCCAGCGCACCCCGAAGAACATGACGGCGATGAGCACCACGTGAACGATGAAAGCGAGCGCCATCGATCGCCCGAAGGCGGGCTCCCGGCGCTCCCCGTTGCCCCAACCATAGCCGAGCGCGCTCACTGCGCGACTTTGACCTGCAGGCCCACCTTTTGGACGCCCTGCTTGCGCAGTTCGTCCATTACCTGCAGCACCGACTCATAGCGGGCGTTCTTGTCGCCTCCGACCAGCACCGAGAGGTCGGGCGACTTCGAGCGCGCGCTCTTGATCACGCCCGGCAGCTGCGCGCGCGAGACCGTGCGTTCCTCGAGAATGCGGCCGTTGCCGTCCCGCGTTCGCACCACGAGGCCCTGGTCGGCCTTGACGAACACCTCGAGCGGCACGACGCGCGGCTGGCTTGCCTTGCCCACGGTCGGCAGGTCTATCACCTGGGGGGTGATGAGCGGCGCAGTGACCATGAAGATCACCAGCAGCACCAGCATGACGTCGACGTACGGCACGACGTTGATCTCGTGCATCGTGCCGCGCTTGCGGTGCAGCGAAGCCATGCGCTAGCGGACAGCCTGGCGGTGCAGGATGTTGGAGAACTCCTCCATGAAGCTCTCGAAACGGTTGGCGAGCCGCTCTATGTCGTGCGAGTAGCGGTTGTAGGCGACGACCGCGGGAATGGCGGCGAACAGGCCGATGGCCGTGGCTACCAGCGCCTCGGCAATGCCCGGGGCGACTTGCGCGAGCGTTGCTTGCTGCACGTTGGCGAGGCTGCGAAAGGAATGCATGATGCCCCACACCGTGCCGAACAGGCCGACGTACGGGCTCACCGAGCCGGTGGATGCCAGGAACGAGAGGTGCCGCTCGAGAAAATCCATCTCGCGCTGGAACGTGGCCCGCATCGCGCGGCGCGCGCCGTCGACCATGTCGCTCGGGTCGGTGCCGCGCTGGCCGCGCAGCTTGGCGAACTCGCGGAAACCCGCCTCGAACACCCGCTCGAGGCTGCCGATCGAATGGCGGTTGTTGACCGCACCCTGGTACAGCGAGTTGAGGTCGTTGCCGCTCCAGAACTCGCGCTCGAACTTGTCGGTCTGCCGGGCCGCGCGGCGGATCGAGAACCACTTCTGGAAGATGAACATCCACGACATAAAGGACACCGCCAGGAGCAGGAACATCACCGCCTTGACGATCAGGCTGGCGTTGACGATCAGCGTCCAGATGTCGAGGTCTTGGGTTACGCTCATTTGAAGGCCCGTTCGAGTTCTTGCGGCATGCGGGTGGGCCTCATGCGATCGCGGTCCACGAGGGCGATCGTCACGTCGGCTTCGACCAGCAGCTCCGGCCCGCGCTCCACCCTGTGGCGGAAGACGAGGCTTGCGCGGCCCATTCTAACCACTTCGGCGCTCACGCTCAGCATGTCGTTGAGCCGCGCGGGGAGGTGGTACTTCGCGGCGATCTGGTGGACCAGGAAAAGCGTGCGTTGCTTGTCGGCGACATGCGCGAGGTCGATGCCTCGCGCGTTTAGCATCTCCGTGCGGGCACGCTCCATGAAGGCGAAATACTGCGCATGGAAGACTACCCCGCCCGCGTCGGTGTCCTGGTAATAGACCCGAACCGGGATCTTCAAGCGTCCGACAGCAGATCCCTGGGCGCCGCCGGCGCCATGATGCCGAAGTGCCGGTACGCCGACAGCGTCGCGACGCGGCCGCGCGGCGTCCGCTGCAGGTATCCCTGCTGGATGAGATAGGGCTCGAGCACGTCCTCGATGGTATCGGTCTCCTCGCCTACGGCATGCGCGAGGTTATCCAGTCCTACCGGCCCGCCCGCGAACTTCTCTATGACCGCGAGCAGCAGCTTGCGGTCCATGACGTCCAGCCCGAGCGCATCGACGTCGAGCATCCGCAGCGCCGCCTCGGCAACGGCGCGGGACACCCTGCCGTCGGCCTTCACCTGCGCGAAGTCGCGCACGCGCCGCAGCAGGCGGTTCGCGATGCGCGGCGTACCGCGCGAGCGGCGTGCGATTTCCGCCGCGCCCTCCTCTTCCAGGGGAATCTGCAGCAGGCGTGCGGAGCGGCTGACGATGGTGGCCAGCTCCTGCCCGCTGTAGAACTCCAGGCGGGCCACGATGCCGAAGCGGTCGCGCAGCGGGTTGGTCAGCATCCCGGCGCGCGTGGTAGCGCCGGCAAGGGTGAAAGGCGGCAAGTCGAGCTTGATGGAGCGCGCCGCCGGGCCTTCGCCGATCATGATGTCGATCTGAAAGTCCTCGAGTGCCGGATAAAGAATCTCCTCGACGACCGGCGAAAGCCGGTGAATCTCGTCGATGAACAGCACGTCGCGCGGCTCCAGGTTGGTGAGCAGCGCCGCGAGGTCGCCCGGACGCTCGAGCACCGGCCCCGAGGTCTGGCGCAGGTTGACGCCCATCTCCCGCGCGATGATGTGCGCGAGGGTGGTTTTTCCGAGGCCCGGCGGACCGAAAAGCAGCACGTGGTCGAGCGCCTCGCCGCGGCCGCGCGCCGCCTGGATGAATATTTCCAGCTGCCCGCGCACCTTTTCCTGCCCGACGTACTCGCCCAGCGACCCCGGGCGCAGCGAGCGCTCGATCTGCTCTTCCTGGGGAGACCCAGGCTTGCCGGAAATCAGCCGGTCCGTTTCGACTGCCACCCCGGCATTCTGCCAGAGGGATGAGAGGCGCCAAAAAAAAGGGCGGCAATCGCCGCCCTTCTTGAACGCTTTTGATGCTTTAGAACTTGAACACGACGCCAAGGCTGATCACGTCGATGTCCTCGTCAGCGCCATAGCGCTGCCATTGGGCGCGGATGCCGAGGTTACGGGACACGTCGTACTGCGCGCCGACGCCGAAAGTCAGCTCGGTGCTGTCGTCGTCTGCCGAGACACCGCCCACGCTGACTTCGGCTTCGACCATCGCAATGCCGAGCAAGCCATAGACGGAGAAGTTGTTACCGAGCGGCAGCTTGCCGATGCCGATGACTTCCCACGCGGTAGCCTCGGCTTCGAACGGAATGCCCAGCTCGCTGCCCGACACTTCACCGAGGTTGGTGTAGCCCAATTCGACCGAGAACGTGCGGTTGACCTGGTAGCCGATGGACGCTTTCCACGCCGTATCTTCATCGATGTCCAGATCGGACTGACCGATCATGCCGCCGACATACAAGCCGGTGTCCGCTTGTTGCGCCACCGCGCCCGCCGAGACCGCCATCGCGGCGGCGCCCAGCATTGCAGCTAACCATTTCTTGTTCATCGTTGGTTCCCTCTTGTTCCTGTTGATGTGGTTGGATTCGCGCCCCCAGTGGGGGGTACGCGCGCGATGAGGAGCCTACGGCGAGGTACTTACAAATACTTGTGCAGGCGTCGCATTCCCCCGTGTTGGCGGTCGAAACAGCCTCTTCGTTGCTTAAAAGCAACGACCCGTATTGCATGGGTTCTGTGAAGTAGGACCGAAGGGACTCAGGACTTGGCCAGGGCCTTCAGGGCGGTGCGGATGCCCTCGGCCACCGCCACCCCGTGGGGCAGGCCCTTGACCGCGCCCAGCGCCTCTTTTTCGCTGTAGCCTAGGGCGAGAAGGGCATTCAGTACATCGCTTGGCCTCTCGGTCCCGGCCGGGACCTGAGCCTCGGCAAGCCGGCCCTTGAGCTCGAGGAGCAGCCGCTCGGCGGTCTTCTTGCCGATACCCGGGATCCGGGTGAGGCGCCCGTGCTCCTGCATCGCCACCGCCTGGGCCAGGTCGGCGACCGACAGGCCGGACAGCACGGAAAGCGCGGTGCGGGCGCCGACACCCGAGATGCGGATCAGCTGGCGGAAGGCGGCTCGCTCTTCCAGCGTGGCGAAACCGTACAGGACGTGCGCGTCTTCCCGCACCACGAGATGCGTGAAGAGCGTCACGGTCTCGCCCGTGACTGGCAGGCTGTAGAAGGTGCTCATCGGCACGTCGACCTCATAGGCGACCCCCGAGACGTCGAGCAGCACCTGCGGGGGTTGCTTTGCGACGAGCTTTCCGGTCAGGCGGCCGATCACACCAGCCTTCCGCTCTTCAACCTCAAGGTTCGGGTCGAGATCGACCCCAATTGCCTGCCGTGGGCATGGCAGATGGCGCACGCCAGCGCGTCGGCGGCATCTGGGGACGGATTGCCGGCCAGGGCGAGCAGCCGCTTCACCATGTGCTGCACCTGGTCCTTCTTCGCGTGGCCCTTGCCCACGACCGACTGCTTGACTTGAAGCGCCGTGTACTCGGCCACCGGCAGCCCGGCGAGCACCGCCGCGCAGATCGCCGTGCCGCGCGCCTGGCCGAGCGCGAGCGTCGACTGCGGGTTGACGTTGACGAACACCTTCTCCACTGCAACCTCGACCGGCGCGTGGGCGGCAATGACTTCATTCAGCCCCTCCAACAGGGCCTTCAGTCGCGCAGCGAGGTCGCCGTCGCCCGACTTCACGCAGCCGCTCGCGACGTAGCGCAGCTTCGAGCCCGCGCTCTCGATCACGCCGAAGCCGGTGACCTGGAGTCCGGGGTCGATGCCGAGGATCTTCAGTCGATCACCGCGGTGGTGTAGACGTCCTGAACGTCGTCCAGGTTCTCGAGCACGTCCAGCAGCTGCCGCATGCGGGCCGCCTCGCCGCCGGAGAGCTGCACCTCGGTGCTCGGCTTCATGGTGATCTCCGCGAGCTCTGGCCTGAGGCCCGCCTTGTCCAGCGCCGCCTTGACCGCAACGAAATCCGCCGGCGCGCAGACTAGCTCGACCGAGCCGTCGTCGTTCCGCACCACGTCCTCGGCGCCCGCCTCGAGGCCCACTTCCATCACCCTGTCCTCGCTTGTGCCCGGCGCGAACAAGAACTGCCCGGTATGCCTGAAGAGATAGGCGACCGAGCCGTCCGAACCGAGATTGCCGCCGTTCTTCGTGAAGCCATGCCGGATTTCGGCCACCGTTCGGGTACGGTTATCGGTAAGGCAGTCGACCATCACCGCCGCGCCGCCCGGCCCGTATCCTTCATAGCGCGCCTCCTCGTATGACACGCCTTCCAGCGAGCCGCTGCCCCGCCTGATCGCGTTCTGCACGCTGTCTTTGGCCATATTGGCATCGCGGGCCTTGTCCATCGCGAGGCGCAGCCGCGGGTTGGTGTCCGGGTCCGCGCCGCCGAGCCGCGCAGCCACAGTGATCTCCTTGATGAGCCGGGTAAATACCTTGCCCTTCTTGGCGTCGGCCGCGGCCTTGCGGTGCTTTATGTTGGCCCATTTGCTGTGTCCCGCCATAGTATGATTTTAAGGCATGCCTTCGCCTCTCCTCGTCGCGAAGAACGACAAGAAGGAGCTCTCGCTCCTTCCGGCTCTGGCGAACCGGCACGGCTTGATCACGGGCGCCACCGGCACCGGCAAGACGGTGACGTTGCAGGGGCTCGCGCAGGGCCTCTCCTTCATTGGCGTGCCGGTATTCCTCGCCGACGTGAAAGGCGATCTGTCGGGCATCGCCAAGCCGGGCGGCAGCCATCCGAAGGTTCTGGAGCGGCTCAAGGCCTTGAAGATCGAGCCGCGCTTTGCCGCCTGTCCGGTGACTTTTTGGGATGTGTACGGAAAGAGCGGCCACCCCGTGCGCGCGACCGTCTCGGACATGGGCCCGCTGCTGCTCGGGCGCATGCTCGGGTTGAACGAGACGCAGGAGGGCGTCCTGAGCCTCGTGTTCAAAATCGCCGACGACGCCGGACTGCTGCTGCTCGACCTCAAAGACCTGCGGGCGATGCTGCAGCATGTGGGCGACAACGCGGCGAAGTACAAGACCGCGTACGGCAACGTTTCGACGGCCTCCATCGGCGCCATCCAGCGCGGCCTGCTCGCGCTCGAAAGCCAGGGCGCGGACCGGTTCTTCGGCGAGCCGATGCTCGACATCCACGACCTGATGCAGGTGCGCGACGGGCATGGGGTCATCAACATCCTCGCCGCCGACCAGCTGATGCACGCGCCGAAGCTCTACTCGACCTTTCTGCTCTGGCTGCTCGCGGAACTGTTCGAGCAGCTTCCCGAGGTCGGCGATCCCGAGAAACCGAAGCTGGTGTTCTTCTTCGACGAGGCGCACCTGCTCTTCGACGAGGCGCCGAAGGCGCTTCTCGAGAAGGTCGAGCAGGTGGTGCGGCTCGTCCGCTCGAAGGGCGTGGGCGTCTACTTCGTGACGCAGAACCCGCTCGACATTCCCGAGGCGGTACTCGCGCAGCTCGGCAATCGGGTGCAGCATGCGCTACGCGCCTTTACCCCGCGCGACCAGAAGGCGGTGAAGACGGCGGCGGACACGCTCAGGCCGAATCCCAAGCTCAAGGCCGAGCGCGTGATCACCGAGCTTGGGGTGGGAGAGGCGCTCGTTTCACTGCTCGACGAGAGGGGGCGACCAAGCGTCGTCGAGCGCGCCTTCGTCGTGCCGCCCGGCAGCCAGATCGGGCCGCTCTCTGCGGAAGAGCGCACCCGCTTCATCCAGTCTTCGGACCTTCACGGTCATTACGAAAAATCGGTCGATCGCGAATCGGCTTACGAGAAGCTGAAGGCGCGCGTCGAGGAAAGCCCGGCGCAGAAGTCCGAGAGCGCGAATCCCGTTTCCGACATCCTCTTCGGCAAGACCGGCCCGCGCGGCGGCCGCCAGTCGCAGGGCGTGGTGGAAGCCATGACAAAAAGCGCCGCGCGCAGCATCGGCTCGGAGCTCGGACGCCAGGTCCTGCGGGGCATACTGGGATCGATCCTCGGCGGCAAGCGCCGTTGACTGGCCCGTCGTATCGCGCCTGGGGCATTGCTTTCGCGGTCATCGGCGTGCTCGCTTTTTCGGTGCGGCCGATCCTCATCAAGCTCTCCTACGCTGCGCATCCGGTCAGCCCCTCGACGCTGCTCTTCTTGCGCATGACCCTTTCCCTGCCGTTCTTCCTGGCGATCGGGTGGTGGCTGCGCCGCCAGGAGCCGCGGCTTGCGGCGCGCGACTGGGCAAACATCGGCCTGCTGGGATTCCTTGGTTATTACGGGGCGTCGTTCCTCGATTTCATCGGCCTCCAGTACGTGGGCGCCGGCGTAGGCCGCCTGATCCTCTTCCTGTTTCCGACGCTCGTTCTGCTCCTCTCCTTCGTCTTCCTTCACAAGAAGCCTTCGTCGCGCGAGCTGGTGGCGCTCGTGATGAGCTATGCCGGCATCGCGCTGGTCGTTTCCAGCCAGGCTGCACCGAGCGCCGAAGGCCGCCTGTTCCTCTTCGGGGCGCTCCTCATCTTCGGCGGCGCGCTCCTGTACGCCGTCTACCTCGTCGCCGGCAGCCAGGTGGTGAAACGTGTCGGCTCGATGCGCTTCACCGCCTTTAGCATGGCGATCTCGTCGATTCCCGCGGTAGTGCAATTCGTGCTGCTCGAGCCCGCCACCGCACTCGACCTGCCGACGCCCGTTTGGGCCTATGCCGGGGTGCTCGCCACCGTGAGCACCGTGTTGCCGGTTTTCCTGCAGGCGGAGGCCCTGAAGCGCATCGGCGCGAATCATTTCGCGCTTATCGGCGCCGTCGGTCCGGTAAGCGTGGCGGTGACGAGCGCCGTCGGCCTGGACGAGCCGTTTACCTGGGTACAGGCTTTGGGCGCCATGCTCGTCATTTCGGGCGTGCTGCTGGTGTCGGCGAAAAGGAGCTGAAGATGGATCTGGGAATTCGGGGCAGGACCGCGCTCGTCTGCGCGGCTTCCAAGGGATTGGGCAGGGCGTGCGCGATGGCGCTTGCGCGCGAAGGCGTCAACGTGGTGATCACTGCGCGCAGTAAGGAGCCTTTGGAGGCAACGGCAATGGAGATCCGCAAAGCATCCGGCGTAGCGGTGACCTGGGTCGTCGGCGACATCACGACGGAAGACGGACGTCAGGCGGCGCTGAAGGCGTGCCCCGTCCCCGACATCCTGGTCAACAACGCCGGCGGACCGCCGCCGGGCGATTTCCGCGCGTGGGACCGGGAAGCCTGGGTGAAAGCGCTGGATGCCAACATGATCACGCCGATCCTCCTCATCCGGGCGGTGGTGGACACGATGATCGCGAAGCGCTTCGGGCGCATCGTGAACATCACTTCCGGCGCGGTGAAACATCCCATCGCCGAGCTCGGCCTGTCCAATGGTGCCCGCACCGGGCTGACGGGCTTTATCGCCGGGCTGTCGCGCAACACGGTGCAGCACAATGTGACGATCAACAACCTGCTGCCGGGTCCCTTCGACACGGAGCGGCTGCGCTCCAATTTCGATTTCAATGCCAAGAAGCTCGGCAAGACGCCCGAAGAGGTGGCGCGCGCCCGCGCCGAGGCGAACCCGGCGAAGCGCTTCGGCGCGCCGGATGAATTCGGCGATGCTTGCGCCTACCTTTGCAGCGTCCAGGCCGGGTACATCACCGGCCAGAACCTGCTGCTGGACGGCGGGCTCTTCCCCGGGACGTTCTGATGCAGGTCACGCGCACTGCCGGCGCCCTGGGCGCCGAGATCCTCGGGGTCGACCTTTCGAAAGAGATTCCCGCAGAAGCGATCCGGACGGCCTTTCTCGAGCACCAGGTCATCTTCTTCCGCGACCAGCACCTGACGCCGGCGCAATTCATGGCGTTCGCCCGGCGCATGGGCCGCCCGATCGAGTATCCGTTCGTCAAGGGCATCGAGGGATTTCCGGAGGTCATCGAGGTGAAGAAGCTGGAGCACGAGCGGCACAATTTCGGCGGTATCTGGCATTCGGACACCGCCTACCTCGAGATCCCGCCGATGGGCTCCATGCTGCTTGGGCGTGACGTGCCTCCGCAAGGCGGCGACACGCTGTTCGCCAGCCAGTACCTCGCCTACGAAGCGCTGTCGGAAGGCATGCGACGAATGCTCCTCGGGATCACGGGGGTCAATACGTCGTCCAGGGCGGACGTGTCGCGCACGCGCGAAGACCGCATGAAGGAGCAGGGCGCCGAGGCGCGGGAATTCGTGGCCGAGCATCCTGTGGTGCGCACTCACCCGGAAACCGGGCGCAAGGCGCTGTACGTCAACATAGCGCACACCGCGCGCTTCAAGGACCTGACGGAAGAAGAAAGCGCGCCTATGCTTCGCTTCCTGTTCGAGCACCAGGTGAAGCCTGAATTCACCTGCCGGTTCCGCTGGCAGGTCGGCTCGCTCGCTTTCTGGGACAACCGCTGCACCCAGCACCTGCCGGTCAACGACTACCACGGCTACCGCCGGCTCATGCACCGCATCACGCTCGCCGGGGAGCGGCCGGCCTAGGGCTGATCAGGGACGGACCACGTTTCGTCGCGGTCCGCCCCTGGGTCGTGCCTAGGCCTTCAAGGCAGCCCGCACTCGCTCCGGAGTAAACGGCATGTGGTAGAGCCGCTTGCCTGTGAGCGCGAAAAACGCGTTCGCCACGGCGGGGCCCGTTCCCGGCACCCCGAGTTCGCCCACCATGGTGGGCATCGGACCGCCGCTCAGCACTTCCACATGGACGTTCGGCACCTCGGCCATGCGCATGACCTGGTATTCATGGAAGTTCGACTGCTGCACGACTCCGTTCACCATCGTGACGCGTTCCTTCAGCGCTGCGGAAAGGCCCCAGATGATGGCGCTTTCGACCTGCGCCGCGAACGCGCCCGGGTTGACCGCCAACGTAGCATCCGCGGCGGCCCAGTAGTGATGCACGCGAATGCGACCGCTGCGCCGGTCGACGGAGATTTCCGCCACCGAGGCGATCAACGACCCGAACTTCGGCGCGAATGCTCCGTATTCCGCGAAGGCCAGGCCCAGAGCGGTGCCGCCCGGCCGCTTCTTGCCCCAGCCGGACATCTCCGCGACCTTCTCCAGGACCCGGCGCGTGCGGGAATCGTCCGTGAGCGAAAGGCGAAGCGCCAGTGGATCCACCTTGTTGAGGTGCGCGATCTCATCGATCATCGATTCGACCGCGAACTTGGTGTAGCCGGAGCCGATGCCGCGCCATGCGGCCACGCGCGCGCGCTCCGCGGTCATCACGTGGTCGGACTGCCAGCTGCCGACTTTCGTGTAGTAGGGGAGCTCGGCGCCCATCATGAAGATGGTGTCCCGGTCCTTGGCCGCCTTCAGGTATCCCGGGTGGTAGACGAAGTCGCCGACCGGCTCGCCGATCACCCGGTGGCGCCAGCCGACGATGCCGCCGCTCGCATCCAGTCCCGCTTCGATGCGCTGCGCCGTCATGGGCCGGAAGGTGCCGGCCGCCAGATCATCCTCCCGGCTCAGGATCAGCTTCACCGGGCGGTCGGCCGCCTTGGACACCAGTGCCGCGTCGACCGACGCTTCCACCGTCGCCCGGCGCCCGAAACCACCGCCCAAGAACATCTGGTGAACTTTCACCTTGTCCTCGGTGATGCCAAGCGCCTTCGCAACATCGCGCTGCGTGCGCGTGGGAGCCTGGGTGCCGACCCAAAGATCGACCCCGTCGCGCCGCACGTCCGCGGTCGCGTTCATGGGCTCCATCTGCGCGTGGTAGACGTGGTCGTTGAGGTATTCGCGCGTCACCACGCGCGCCGCGCCCGCCAACGCCTTGGTAGTATCGCCTTTCGACTTCCATTCCACGCCGACGCGCTTGGGGTTGCGGCCGTCGCCGAGGTAGGTCTCCAGGTCCTTGTCGGTGTTGAGGCTCGCGCCGCTTTCACCGCCGCGCCACGAAACCTTGAGCTGCTTGCGCGCCTTGCGCACGGCGTCGTACGTTTCTGCGACGAGCGCCACGCCGTGCTCGAGGGTCACCACCTCCACCATGCCCGGTAGCTTTCTTACCGCGTCGGCGTTCGAGGACGCAGGGGCGCTACCCCGCAAAGGACCGCGTACGATCGTGGCGTACGCCATCCCCGGAACGCGCGCGTCGATGCCGTAGAGCGCCGATCCGTTGGTTTTTTGCGGTATATCGACTCGGGGGACGCCTTTACCGACCAGCCGGTACTGGCTCGCGGGCTTGAGGTCCTTGGCGGGATCGATCGCGGGCATCTGCGCCGGCGCGGCTGCGCTGGCCGCGATTTCGCCGTAGCCCATCTTCCGACCGCTCGGCTTGTGTATCACCGTGCTCGGCTCGGTCGTGCACTCGGCCGACGGTACGCCCCACTTGGCCGCTGCCGCATCGATGAGCACGCGCCTTGCCTGCGCGCCCGCCACCCGCATGGGGGTCCAGTAGCCGAGCGTAGAAATGCTGGCCACGACGTATTGCGCCTTGAAGATCGGATGGTGGTATGCCGCATCGATCGGCGACTGCTCGACCTTTACCTTGCTCCAGTCCGCGTCGAGCTCTTCCGCCACGATCATCGGCAGGCCGGTCATGATGCCCTGGCCCATTTCCGCCACTGGCGACTGGATCGTAATCGTGCCGTCGGGGGCGATCGATACGTACGCATTGATCTTGCCGCCCGCGCCCTGCGCTTGCGCCGGGGCGCCGATGCCGCCGACACCCAGAGTAAACGCGAAACCCAGCCCTGCGGCGCCGCCAAGAAATGCGCGGCGGCTCACCTTGGCATCCAGGATGTTGAGCTGCTCGAGGTCCATCACGGCTAGACCTCCTTCGCCGCGCGCTGGATGGCGCTGACGATCCGGTTGTACGTTCCGCAGCGGCAGATGTTGCCGTTCATGTGCTGGACGATCTGCCGGCGTGTGGGCTGCTTGTTCTTCGCGAGCAGCGCGGCCGCCTGCATGATCTGCCCCGACTGGCAGTAGCCGCACTGCGGCACCTGCTCGGCGATCCAGGCTTTCTGCAGCGGGTGGTCACCCGCCGGCGACAGGCCTTCGATAGTGGTGACCTTCTTTCCGGCCACGTTCGATACCGGGGTAATGCAGGAACGCACCGGCTGTCCGTTGACGTGCACGGTACAGGCGCCGCACTGCGCCACGCCGCAACCAAACTTGGTTCCCGTGAGCCCGAGCTCGTCGCGCACCACCCAGAGCAGCGGCGTATCGTCCGGCTGCTCGGAAAAGGCGTCCCTGCCGTTGACCACAAACTTGATCATTGTTCCCTCCTCCAAGGAGCCGTTACTGTACACCGGGCCGGGAGTAAAATCGTCGGCTCTCCAGGAGGCATTCATGAATGCACCCGCTCAGGCAGGCCTTGCCGGCATTTCCCTGAAGGACTCGAAGCTTTTTCGAGAGCAGTGCTACATCGACGGCCAGTGGGTCGGCGCAAAGAAGACCTTTGAGGTCAACAACCCGGCCAACGGGGCGATCCTCGGCTCGGTACCCGACATGGGGGTCGAGGAGACGCGCCGCGCCATCGACGCGGCGGAGCGTGCCTGGCCCGCATGGCGTGCCAAGACCGCCAAGGAACGCGCAGCCATCCTGCGCAAATGGTTCGACCTGATGATGGGGGCGCAGGAGGATCTCGCGCAGATCCTCACCGCCGAGCAGGGCAAGCCGCTGGCGGAGGCCCGCGGCGAGATTGCCTACGGCGCCTCGTTCATCGAGTGGTTCGCCGAAGAGGGCAAGCGCGCGTACGGCGACGTCATCCCCACGCACCAGGCCGACAAGCGCGTCCTGGTGATCAAGCAACCGGTCGGCGTTACGGCGATGATCACGCCCTGGAATTTCCCCAACGCCATGATCACGCGCAAGGCAGGTCCGGCGCTCGCCGCGGGGTGCACGGTGGTGCTCAAGCCCGCCGAACAGACGCCGTTCTCGGCGCTCGCCATGGCGGAGCTCGCAGAGCGCGCCGGCATGCCGAAGGGCGTGCTCAACATCATTACCGGCGACGCGCCGACGATCGGCAATGAGCTGTGCGCCAACACGAAGGTGCGCAAGCTTTCGTTCACCGGCTCGACCGAAGTGGGCCGCATCCTCATGCGCCAGTCGGCCGACACCATCAAGAAGCTCTCCCTCGAGCTCGGCGGCAATGCGCCCTTCATTGTCTTCGACGACGCGGATCTCGATGCCGCGGTTGAGGGCGCGCTCGCCTCCAAGTACCGCAACGCCGGCCAGACCTGCGTCTGCGCCAACCGCCTTTACGTGCAGGACACTGTCTACGATACGTTCGCCGCGAAGCTCGCGGAGAAGGTGAAAGGCTTCAAGGTCGGTCCGGGCACCGAGCCGGGCGTCATCATCGGGCCGCTCATCGACGAGCAGGGGATGAAGAAAGTGGAGGCGCACGTCGCCGACGCGCTCGGCAAGGGGGCCAAGGTCCTTCTCGGCGGCAAACGCGATGAAAGGGGCGGGCTGTTCTTCCAGCCGACTGTGCTCGCGGACGTCACGCCGAAGATGATGGTGTCGCACGAAGAGACGTTCGGGCCGGTCGCGCCGCTGATTCGCTTCAAGACCGAGCAGGAAGTGATCGAGCTGTCGAACGCGACTGAATTCGGCCTGTCGGGGTACTTCTATAGCCGTGATGTCGGCCGCATCTTTCGCGTCGCGGAGGCCATGGAGACGGGCATTGTCGGCGCCAACGTCGGCATCATCTCCACCGAGGTGGCGCCGTTCGGCGGCGTAAAGCAATCCGGACTGGGGCGCGAGGGCTCGAAGTACGGGCTGGACGAGTACCTCGAGGTCAAGTACATCCTCCTGGGCGGCATAGACCGGTAGTGAAAGGCGAGGAGTTCAAGGACGACTTCCGCAAGGCGCTGCCGCGCGAGCTCGTTCGGCGGCTCACGCGCCGGTCAGCCTGGCGCGCCAGCGCGGCGATCGTGCACGATTTCGCGGTGATCGCCGCCGCAGTCGCCTTTGCGCTGTACTTCTGGCCTAACCCGGTCGTCCTGCTGTTGAGTGTTTTAGTTATCGGAACCCGGCAGCACGCGCTATTCGTCATCGCACACGACGCGGCCCATTACCTGCTCTACGAGCGCCGCTGGCTGAACGACGCCGCCGGGCGCTTCTGCGCCACGGTGCAGGGACTTTCGATGTGCACCTACCGCGTCATCCACCGCCTGCACCACAACAACCTGTACGGCGAGCTGGATCCGGATACGGCGCTGCACGGCGGCTATCCTCGGGGGAAGTCCTACCTGGTGCGAAAGCTGCTGAAGGACCTTTCCGGGCTCACGGCGTGGAAGACATACGCCTACTTCCTCGGCGGCGCACCGGCCCTCAACACGGCAACGAACCTCGCCGTGCGCCCGCTCGACGACACTTCGGAGAACCTCAGAACCGCGGCAAAGCGCGACCGGAACGTGGTGATCGCCTTGCACGTTGCGCTGCTGATTGTCTTCGCCTGGAGCGGTTACCTGATGCAGTACCTGGTGCTGTGGATCCTGCCTCTAATGACGGTCGTGCAGGCGCTTCTGCGGCTACGCGCCATCGCGGAGCACGGCGCGACAACCGACTTCTCGTCACCGTTGACGGCGGCGCGCACCAATACCGGCCCTCGATGGCTCGAGTGGCTTCTCTTCCCGCATCACGTGAACTACCACATCGAGCACCACCTCTACGCTTCGGTACCGCACTACAACCTCCCACGGCTGCACCGGGAAATGGCGCAGCGCGGGATGCTGCAAGGCGCCGAGCTGGTGCCTTTCCGTGTAACGCTGGGAAAGGTGTTCGCCAACCGGGCCTAGGGGAACTGCACGAACGGCGGCGGTGGCGTCTTGTCGGGCGGCACGTACGCCGGCGCGGGCTTCCCGGCCGGCCCGAGGTGGCGGACGTATCGGTAGAGGGCACGCAGGTCGCGCGTAGTCATGTCACGAATGTTGAACCAGGGCATGGGTGGGCGCGTCATGAGCTTTTTCGCCTTCTGCACCCACTGCTCCTCGGTCAGATCCTGCATGTAGAGCCGCACGTTGATCGGATAGGTGGTGCCCCAGGGACCGCGCCAGCCGAGCGCGTCTCCGGTGAGCCACTCTTTCTCCGGCACCTTGCCCCCGGCCTGCGGGTAGTTCGGCGTGTGGCAGTCATTGCAGCCGCCGATCCGCACGAGATAGCGGCCGCGATCGACCATGGGATCGGACTTCTTCGGCTGGGCTCCGGTAGGCAGCGCGGCGCACAGCGCAACGACGAGCAGCGTCTTCTTCATCCTTCCTCCCCTTTGAGATGCAAACGCATCGGGAGCATACCGGAAGGCCGGAAGCCGCACCGCGCGTACAGCGCCTGGGCGCGCGTGTTCCCGGCATCGGTAAGGAGCGTGAGCCGAAGCACCCCGTGGCGCCGTGCCTCGTCGATCACGAACCGGAGAAGCGCCGAGCCGACGCCGCGGCCGCGCCGGTCGGGCAGCACGCAGAGATCCTCGAACGTCGCAGCGAGCCCGCCTTCCGCGGTACTGATGGAAAAGAGGAGCGAGGCCATTGCGACGATGCGCCCGGACTCCCGGGCGACGTAGACACGCCCTACGGCGTCGTCGGAAAGGATTTCCGCGAGGGCGCGGGCCTGCTTGACGGCGTCCGGCGCGAACTCCGCTTCCTCGGAAAACAGCATGCCGAGCAGCGCGACGAGCTGCGGCAGCTCCTCCGGCGTGGCGGCACCAAGCTCGAGGCTCACACGTTGAAGCGGAAGTCGCACTGACTGAACATGTAACGTCTCACAAAATGTAAGTAATTGTCCACGGTGACGAATCATTGGCGTGTGAGCCTCGCCCCTGGCCATAGGATGCACCGTTCGCACGCCTTCAATGAGATCGTTTCCATGAGCCCGGCGATTCCCAGGCGAGTCATCATCGGGTTCAGCCTGGGATTCGCCATCCTCGCCGTCAATGCGCTGATCGCCTACCAAACCATCATTTCGCTCAGGGAGGCGGCCCGTTCGGTCGAGGACGGCTTGCAGGTGGTGGAGCTGCTAAGGAGCGTCAGCTCCGCGGTTGCGGATTCCGAAGCTGGACAGCGCAGCTACATTATCAGCCAGCGGAAGGAGTATCTCGAGGATTCCAGCGAGATGCTTCGGGTTGCCGATCGCCGGCTGAACGACATCCGTGCACTGATGGGCAACGACCCTGTCGAGCTGCAGAAGATCGGCTCGCTGCAGTCATCGATTGCGGCACGCACTGCGGCATTCGAGCATGCGCTCGAGCTGCTGGAGAACGGCGATAGACGGGCCACGCTCAAGGCCATCTCGACCGAAGAGTCCAGGCGAAATCTGGACGACACCTACGAGCTTTTCGGGCAGTTCAGGGCGAGGCAGGGCGAGCTGTTCATGCAGCGTACCCGACAGGTTCAAGAACATTCCCGCTTCAGCCTCGCGACGCAGTACATCGCCACCTTTTTCGGCCTGGTTCTCCTCGGCTTGATCTATTACCTGGTCTACCGGGAAATCATGCTGCGCAGGCAGACGGACGAAAAGCTCAAGGTCGTTGCCACCCATGATCCGCTGACGGCGCTGCCCAATCGCACCTTGCTCCACGAGCGCTTGTCGCACGCCCTTGCAAGGGCGCAGCGCCACGGCCGGCCGCTGGCCGTTCTCCTCGTCGATCTGGACCGCTTCAAGCACGTGAACGATACGCTGGGCCACGAGGCCGGCGACACGCTGCTTCAGGTTGCGGCGCGACGGTTCTACGACTGCCTGCGCGAGACCGATACGATGGCCCGGCAGGGGGGCGACGAGTTCGTGGTGCTGATGGACGAGTTGTCGGATCGCGAGCCGATTACCCGTGTATCCCAGAGGATTCTGGACGCCATGGTCGAACCCTTCGTCATCGAAGGGCAGGAAATCCATGTCAGCGCCAGCATCGGCATCAGTGTCTACCCGGATGACGGCAGGACCCTGCTGAGGAACGCGGACATCGCGCTGTACCGCGCCAAGGGGAAGGGAGGGAACAGCTACCAGTTCTATTCGGCGCAGATCGACAACTATTCCCGGGACCGCCTGGCGCTGGAATCCGGGCTGCGCCGCGCGCTAGAGCGCGACGAACTGAGGCTGCACTATCAGCCCAAGGTGGACCTCGCCGCCGGCCATATCTGCGGAATGGAGGCGCTGCTGCGCTGGCGGCATCCGGCGATGGGACTGGTAGCGCCGGACCGGTTTATTCCGATCGCCGAGGAGAGCGGTCTCATACGGCCGATTGGCGCCTGGGTGCTGAAGACCGCATGCATGCAGAACCGGGAGTGGCAGCGCCAAGGCGTACTGCGCTTTCCCGTCGCGGTCAACCTGTCGCCCCGCCAGTTCGCCGAAGAAAGCCTCCTCGGTGACGTCAAGTCGGCGCTCGCCGACTCCGGGCTGGAAGGATCGGATCTCGAGCTCGAGATCACCGAGAGCATGGTGATGAATGACCCTGAGCAGGCGGTCAACACGCTGCGCAGGCTCAAGGATCTGGGAATCCGCGTGGCGATCGACGATTTCGGCACCGGTTATTCCTCGCTCGCGTACCTCAAGCGCTTCCCCATCGACAGCGTGAAAGTGGATCGCTCCTTCATCGAGGATATCCCGCAGGACCTGGACAGCATGGCAATCGCCCAAGCGATCATCGCCATGGCGCATAGCCTGCGCCTCAAAGTGGTGGCTGAGGGAGTCGAAAGCGAGGCGCAGGTTACCTTCTTGCGCGGTGAGGGGTGCGACGAGATACAAGGACACTATTTCAGTGCGGCGCGCGCAGCAAGCGAGATCTCCGGGATCATGGGCAAGACCTTGCGGCGCGGCACCGCGGTTTCCCTTAGAGAGCGTCGTCGCAGGGTATCCGCCTAGGCTTTACACGTTGAAGCGGAAATGGATCACGTCGCCGTCGCGCACGGTGTAGTCCTTTCCCTCCAGCCGCAGCTTTCCAGCTTCCTTGGCGCCCTGCTCGCCGCCGTGGGAGACGAAGTCCTCGTACGAAGCGACTTCGGCACGGATGAAGCCGCGCTCGAAGTCGGTATGGATCACGCCCGCCGCCTGCGGCGCGGTCGCGCCGGCCGGCACCGTCCAGGCGCGCACCTCCTTCGGCCCTGCGGTGAAGTAGGTCTGCAGTCCGAGCAGCGCGTACGCCGCGCGGATGACCCGGTTAAGGCCGGGCTCCTCCATGCCCATGTCCTCGAGGAAGAGCTTCTCGTCCTCGTCCGCCATGTCGACGATCTGCGACTCGATCGCCGCGCTCACCGGTACGACCGGCGCGCCCTCCTTTGCGGCGTGGTCCTGGACGTTCTTCAGCAACGCGGCCGAGCCGCGCTCCGCCACGTTTGCCACGTACATGGTCGGCTTCATCGTCAGCAGGAAGAGCGGCTTTAGAACCGACAGCTCTTCCTTCGAAAGATCCGCCGTACGCGCCGGCCGCCCGGCATCCAGCACGGTCCTGACCTTGACAAGCGCGGAAACGAGGCGCTGCGCTTCCTTGTCGCCGCCGGTCTGCGCGACCTTCGCGTGCTTCGCTATCTGCCGCTCGACAGCGTCGAGGTCGGCCAGCGCCAGCTCGGTGTTGATCGTCTCGATGTCCGAGACCGGGTCGACCTTTCCGGCGACATGCACCACGTTCGGGTCCTCGAAGCAGCGCACCACGTGCGCTATCGCGTCGGTCTCGCGGATGTTGGCGAGGAATTTGTTTCCGAGTCCCTCTCCCTTGGACGCTCCGGCCACCAGTCCGGCGATGTCGACGAATTCGACCACTGCCGGAATGACCTTCTGCGGTCTTGCAATGCTCGCCAGCGAGCCGAGCCGGGCATCGGGCACCTCGACGATGCCGACGTTCGGCTCGATGGTGCAGAAGGGGTAGTTCTCGGCCGCGATGCCCGCCTTGGTGAGCGCGTTGAAGAGTGTGGACTTGCCGACGTTCGGCAGTCCCACGATGCCGCATTTGAGGCTCATTTCTTACCGAACAGCGAGCCGAGCATCGATTTCTTCTGCGGCGGCTCGGGCTCCTTTTCCTTCTTCGGCTCGACCTTCTTTTCCTCGGTGTGCAGCTTGTTCATCGCACCCTGCATATCGCCCGACAGGCATTGCGGCAGGATCGCCAGCGCCTTGTCGATCGAGGCGTCGATGGCGGCACGGTCGTCGGGCGAAGGTCTCTGCAGCACATAGTCTGCCCCCTCGCTGCCCGCCGGCGGCTTGCCCACTCCTATGCGCAGCCGCCAGTAGTCATGGCTGGAGAGGCGCTGGGAGATGTCCTTGAGACCGTTGTGGCCGGCGATGCCGCCGCCCTGCTTCAGCTTCGCCGTGCCGGGAGGAAAGTCGAGTTCGTCGTGCGCCACGAGGAGCTCTTCGGGCTTGATCTTGAAGAACCCGGCGAGCATCTGCACCGCCCGGCCGCTCGCGTTCATGTAGCCCTGCGGCATGAGCAGCCAGGCACCGCTCGAATCGTGGCGGCCGACGAGCGCCTGGAACTTCGGATCCTTGCGCAGGGCGATGCCGTTCGCCGAGGCGAAGCGCTCCACCAGCCAGAACCCCGCGTTGTGGCGCGTGCGCTCGTACTCCTTGCCCGGATTGCCGAGCCCGACGACCAGGCGTATCAAGGGTTACTTCTTCTCTTTCTTCTCGCCCTTGTCGGCGGGCTTGTCGCCACCCTTGGCGGCGGCGCCCTCGGCAGGGGCCTCGCCTTCCTTGGGTGTTGCGGCCTGCTCGGTGGTAGGCACGTCGGACGGCGCCACCACGGCGGCGGCCTGGGCCGCTTCCTCTTCCTCGGTGACAAGCTGCGGGATCACGACCGTGGCGACCACCGGGTTCTCGTCCCGGTGCAGCGCCACCTCCACGCCCTTCGGCAGCTGCAGGTCGCGCACGTGCAGCGAGTGACCGACCGACAGGCCGCCCAAGTCGACCTCGATGAACTCCGGCAGGTCGTCGGGGAAGCAGGTGATGTCCAGCTCGTTCAGCACGTGGCTCGCGATGCCGCCCTGTTCCTTCACCCCGGGCGACTTCTCCGCATTGACGAAATGCAGCGGCACCTTCACGTGAATCTTCTTGTCCTTGGACACGCGCTGGAAGTCCACGTGCTGCACGATCAGCTTGAATGGGTGCATGTTCACCGCGCGCAGCAGCACCTGCTGCTTGGCCCCGGCGACGTCCAGGGTGAGGATCGAGGCGTGGAACTTCTCGTTCCTGAGGCTCTGGAAGAGGTCCTTGTGGTCGAGCTGTATGTTCACCGGGCCTTCGGCGCCGCCGTAGACCACGCCTGGCACCTGCCCCATGCGACGCAGCCGGCGGCTGGCGCCGGTTCCGTTGGCTTCGCGTTTGTGCGCGCTGATTTCGAATTTCATTGCGTTACTCCAAGAAAATCACTCTATGAACAGCGAACTCACCGATTCCTCGGTATAGATGCGCAGGATGGTTTCGGCGATCAGGCCGGCGACCGACAGGCTGCGGATCTTGCTGCAGCTTTTCGCGTCCTCGCGCAGCGGGATCGTGTCGGTCACGACCAGCTCGTCCAGGTCGGATTTTGCGATGCGCTCGACCGCCGGGCCGGAGAGCACCGGATGCGTGCAATATGCGACCACCTTGGTGGCGCCTTCTTCCTTGAGCACCTGCGCCGCCTTCACCAGCGTTCCGGCGGTGTCCACCATGTCGTCCATGATCACGCAGGTACGGCCCTTCACCTCGCCGATGACGTTCATCACCTCGGTGACGTTGGCCTTGGGGCGCCGCTTGTCGATGATGGCGAGGTCGGACTCGAGGCGCTTCGCCAGGGCGCGCGCGCGAACCACGCCGCCGACGTCGGGCGACACGACGATAAGGTCCTCGTAGCGCTGCTTCCAGACGTCGCCGAGCAGCACTGGCGCGGCATAGATGTTGTCGACCGGAATGTCGAAGAACCCCTGGATCTGGTCGGCATGCAGGTCCATCGTCAGCACGCGCGCCACGCCGACCGAGGTCAGCATGTTGGCCACCACCTTGGCGCTGATCGCGACGCGCGCCGAGCGCGGCCGGCGGTCCTGGCGCGCGTAGCCGAAGTACGGAATGGCCGCAGTGACGCGCGCCGCCGACGAGCGCTTCAGCGCGTCCACCATGACGAGCAGCTCCATCAGGTTGTCGTTGGTAGGGGCGCAGGTGGACTGCAGCACGAACACATCCTTGCCGCGCACGTTCTCGAGCAGCTCGACCATCACCTCGCCGTCGGAGAACTTGCCCACGATCGCCCGGCCGAGCGACAGGTTGAGGTACCGGGCGACGTCCTGCGCAAGGCGCGGATTGGCGTTGCCGGTAAATACCATCAACCGCTCGAGCGGCGCTGCACTACTCGCGTGGTTCATCGCGTTCACGTATTAATGGCTGGGGAGGAAGGATTCGAACCCTCGTATGCCGGAATCAAAATCCGGTGCCTTAACCAGCTTGGCGACTCCCCAGTCGGAGTCAATCGTTCCACTCGCAGAGCGGGTGCCTTTCCAGCCCCCGCGCCACGAACCCCCTCATGTCCCTGGGTAGCTGCGCATGCAGCGCGCGCGCTTCGGCTTCCGAACTGAACTCCGCAAAGACGCACGCCCCGGATCCTGTCATGCGCGCCTGCGGGCAGTGTTGCCTGAGCCACTTCAGGTGCGCGCCAACCTCGGGATGCTTCGCCGCGACCATGGCCTCCAAGTCGTTGCGTCCCTGCCCCGAGAAAAAGGGCGGTATTTTGAGTCGTTTCGTATTCAGTGTCAACGCGCTAGCGAAGATTTCCCTCGTGGAAACCGAGACTTGGGGCTCGAGCACGAGGTACCAGGCAGGCGACAGCGCGAGGGTGGTGAGCCGCTCGCCGATGCCCTCGCCGAGCGCATTGCGCCCGTAGACGAACACCGGCACGTCGGCGCCCAGCTTCGTCGCAATGCGGATGAGCGCGGTCTTACCCAGGCCCAGGTCCCAAAGCTTGTTCAAGACGAGCAGCGCGGTGGCCGCGTCCGACGATCCACCGCCCAGGCCGGCGCCGACCGGGATGACCTTCTCCAGGGCTAGGTCGGCGCCGCGGCGCGATCCGGTTTCAGCCTGGAGAAGCCGGGCGGCACGCAGTACCAGGTTATCGTCACCAAACGGGCCGAAAAACCGGATCTGCGCATCCTCGCGCAGGGCGACGCCGACGCGATCCGCCCGGTCGATGAAGCGGAATACGGTCTGCAGCTCATGGTATCCGTCCGCACGCCGGCCGAGCACGTGGAGCAGCAGGTTGAGCTTCGCCGGCGCGCGGTACCACTTCATTGCCTCATTTCTTCCATTGCGAGATGGCGAGACGCAGCTCGATTCCGGGATAGGTAAGCCGCATGCGCGACGGACGCTTACCCTCGTATTCCAGGTACTCGATCGTCCAGCCGGCCTGGTGGAGCAGCCGTAGCTGCCCCTCCTCGTCGTGCTTTGCCGTCGCCCGAGGACCTTCGGTCGGCCTGCCGCGCACCCAGTCGGTCAGGCCGGCGACCGGAAGGCGAAAGCCGAGCACCTCTTCGGTCAAGGCTTCGGCGTCGGCGCCGCGGTATTCGCGCGGCTCCGCCGTGGTAAGGACGATCGTTCCGCCGGTTCGCACCAGGCGCGCCACCCCTGCGCCGAGGGAAGACGTAATGAGCAATTCGTCACCGCTCGCGGCATGCCGCCAGGCCAGGTTGCCGCTGAATGCCTCGCTGCCATAGCGCACCGCGAGGCGTCCGGAAAGATCGAACTCGACGTCTTGCGGGACTTGGGTCTCGAGCTGCGCGCACGCCCCCAGCAGGAGCAGCACGGACAGCAGGACTAGGCGCATTACCGCTTCAGGCGCTTGATCGTCTTTTGCAGCGTCTCGTTGTCGGGGCTGGCCTTGAGCGACTCCTGCCAGATGCGCTCGGCCTCGGGGCGCTCTCCCATGACCCAGAGCACTTCGCCGAGGTGGGCACCGATCTCCGCGTCCGGACGTCCATCGTATGCGCGCCGTAGCTGCTGCAGCGCCCCCTTGAGGTCTCCCTCCCGGTAAAGCACCCAGCCCAGGCTGTCGACAATGAAATAGTCGTCCGGCGAGATCTCCAGCGCCCGCTCGATGAGCTTGCGGGCCTCCGGCAGGCGGACGTTGCGTTCCGCCAGCGAATAGCCGAGGGCGTTGTAGGCATGCGCGTGGTCCGGCTGGATCTGCATGAGCTTGCGCAGGTTGCTTTCGAGCGTGTCGAAGCGCTCGAGCTTTTCGGCCGTGAGCGCGGCGTTGTAAAGCAGGTCGGGCTGTTCCGGCTCTTTCTGCAGCGCCTCGCTCAGCAGCTGGAAAGCGTCCTGGTGCCGATCGGCCTCGCGCAGGAGCTGGGCTTCGGCCACCGTCAGCTGCGCCTGCTCGCCCGGGTGGTCGGCGGCTACTTTGCGGAGAAATCCGCGCGCCTCGTCGAGGCGGCCCTGCTTCGCGATGGCGCTCGCCGTGCGCAGGCGCGCTGGAAGCGCGTGCTCGCCTTCCTCGATGCCCTCGTACCACTCGATCGCCTGCGCCCACTGCTTCTGCTCTTCCGCAATCTGGCCGAGCAGGTAGCGCACCGCGCCGGGATCGCGGTATTTCATGCCGAGCAGGCGCTTCATGTTCTGCTCGGCGAGCGCGTAGTCCTTGAGCTGGAATGCGAGCAGGCCGACGGTATAGATGAGCTCGGGGTTTCCAGGGCTTGCAGCAAGCACCATCTCGAACTGCGCCCGGGCTTCCGGGATGCGCTGATCGAGCACCAGCGCCCGCGCGTAATTCAGCCGAGCCTCGCGCGACTCCGGGTTGCGCTCGACGAAGTCGCCGAGCACCTTCGCCGCCATGGCGGGAGAGCGTTTCTGCACGATCTGCGCCTCGAGCAGCGCCGCGAGCTCCCACTCCGGGCGCAGCGCCCCGGCGCGCCGGACAGCGTCCAGCGCAGCGGTGTCGTCGCCGGCCGCCGCCGCCGCCTGCGCCACCGCGAAGTGCGCCTGCGCGAGCTGCGGGTGGCGCGAGGCTAGCTTGCGCACCACGCGCAGATTGGCCGCCTTGTCCGGGTTGCCCGCCAGCAAGCGGTTGAGCTGCATGAAGCCGCTCTCGAGGTTGACGCCGCTCGATGCAAGAAGCTTCTCCAGGTATGGCAGCGCCTCCTCGACCTTCTTGTTGGCGATGAGCACCGCAGCCACCACCTGCAAGGCGTGCGACGAGCCCGGCTCCAGCTCGTACCAGGTCTTGGCCGCTTCGAGCGCCAGCTGCGGCACGCGCGCCTGGTTGGCGATTTCCACCGCGCGCCGCGCCACCCGCGGATCGCGGGTGCGCTTCGCGAGGTCCAGGAAGGTCTGCGCGGCAAGCCGGGTGTCGCCGCGCTGCAGGGCGATCTCGCCGAGCAGGAACTCGTAGAGCACCGGCTCGCTCAGCTCGCTGGACGGAATTTGCTTGGGCTGCGCGAAAACGCTCTGCGCTGCGAGCGCGGAGGCGATGGCGGCAATCAGGAAACGGAGGAGGATGGACATCTCGGCTTCGACCGATCTTAGGTATATTTGGTGCCCCGCACAAGCGACTCTTCCACAATGCCCGAGCTACCCGAAGTCGAGGTCACGCGCCGCGGCATCGCGCCGCAGCTTGCCGGCCGCGTGATCTCGGCGGTGGCCGTACGCGAGCCGCGCCTGCGCTGGCCGGTGCCGAAAGAGGTTCATGGGCTGGCCGGACGCAAGGTGGCAGCGGTGCGCCGTCGCGGCAAGTACCTGCTGCTCGACTGCGGGGACGGTCACCTCATCGTGCACCTCGGGATGTCGGGCAGCTTGCGCGTGCTGCCGCGCGGCACGCCAGCGCAGAAGCATGACCACTTCGACCTGGTGCTCGGCGACCGCATGCTGAGGCTGCGCGATCCGCGTCGCTTCGGCGCGGTGCTGTGGACCTCTGCCGACATCGAGAGCCATCCGCTGCTGCAGCATCTGGGTATCGAGCCGCTCTCGCGCGCGCTTCATCCGCGGCGCCTGCACCAGCTCACGCGCGGACACCGCGCGCCGATCAAGCAGTTCCTCATGGATGGGCGGCGCATCGTCGGTGTAGGCAACATTTACGCGAACGAGAGCCTGTTCCGGGCCCGGATCAGCCCGCGCCGGCCGGCCAATCGACTGTCTTTGCTCCAGTGTGAAAAGCTATCCCGGGAAATAAAGCGAACGCTGCAGGCGGCGATCCGCGCGGGGGGCTCGAGCCTGCGCGACTTCGTCGGCGCGGACGGCAACGCCGGGTATTTCCAACAGCGCTACTGGGTTTACGACCGCCAGGGCGAAGCGTGCAGGCGCTGCGGCACGTCGATACGCAAGATCACGCAAGCACAGCGGTCAACCTATTTTTGTCCTACTTGCCAGCGCTGACCTTGGCCTTCAGTCGCCTTTCCACGGCGGGGTGGACGAACTTGGATACGTCGCCCCCCAGTGTCGCGATCTCCCGCACCAGCGTGGCGGAGATGAACATGTGCTGCTCGGAGGGCGTAAGGAAGATGGTTTCCATCTCGGGATAAAGGTTGCGATTCATCCCGGCGAGCTGGAACTCGTATTCGAAGTCCGACACTGCACGCAAACCGCGCAGCACCACGTGCGCGTCGTGCTTGCGCACAAAGTCGATGAGCAGGCCGGAAAAGCCGACGATCTGCAGGTTCTTCATGTCGCCGAGCACCTCGCGCGACATGTCCACACGCTCCTGCAGCGTGAAAAACGTGCGCTTCGCGGTGCTTTCGGCGATGCCCAGCACCAGCGCGCCGAACAGTGTGCTCGCGCGCCGCACCAGGTCCTCGTGGCCGCGGGTGAGCGGGTCGAACGTGCCAGGGTAGACTGCCTTGATCATCGCCTCTCCAGAAGCTGGTAGCTCACCTGACCGGCGCGCGAGCGCTTGAGCTCGCGCCAGGAAGGATCCGGCTCGCAGGGCACGGGCGCCTCGAGATAGACGCGCGCGCCGGGCGCAAGGCGCGGCGGCAGCGCCTCCAGCAGGGCCGGCAGCGCATTCTGCCTGAAGGGCGGATCCAGGAAAACCACGTCGAAGCGGCCGTCGTCGCGCCGCAGGTACTCGAAGGCGTCGCCGTGCACGAGCTCCACCTGCGCTGCACCGATTGCCCCTCGTGTCTTGCGCAGCACCGCGAACACGCCCTGATCGCTTTCCACCATCACTACGCGTGAGGCGCCGCGCGATGCCGCTTCGAAGCCGAGCGCCCCGCTGCCTGCGAAGAGATCGAGGCAGGCGCGACCGGAAAGGTCCTGGCCGAGCCAGTTGAAAAGCGTCTCTCGCACGCGATCCGGCGTCGGCCGCAGCTCGCCCATGTCCGGCACTGCAATGCGCCTGCCCCGGTACTCGCCGCCGATAATCCGGATGCGCCCTTTGTTAGAATGCACGGGTTCATGGTAGCTCTCTCCTGGGCGGCGCGCCTCAAGGCAGGACTCGCGCGCACGCGCGATGTCCTCAATACGCCGATCTCCGAGCTCTTCGCGCGCCGCAAAGTCGACGAAGCGCTGTTCGAGGAGCTGGAGACGGCCTTGCTGCAGGCCGATTGCGGCGTCGCCGCCACGCAGGCGCTGATCGGGGCCCTGCGAAAGAAGAAGCTGCCCGACGGCGAGGCGCTGAAGCAGGCGCTCAAGGATGCGATCGCGGAGCTGCTCGCGCCGCTCGAAAAGAAGCTGGAGGCGAGCGGCGCGCGTCCTTTCGTGATCATGGTGGCGGGCGTCAACGGCTCGGGCAAGACCACCTCGATCGGCAAGCTCGCCAAGTGGCTGCAGTCGCAGGGACGCAGCGTCGTGCTGGCGGCCGGCGACACGTTCCGCGCCGCGGCGCGCGAGCAGCTCGTCGCGTGGGGCGCGCGCAACAACGTCCCGGTCATCTCGCAGGCTTCGGGCGATCCGGGCGCGGTGGTGTTCGATGCGCTCGGCGCGGCGCGCGCGCGCGGCGCCGACGTGGTGATCGCGGACACGGCCGGCCGGCTGCCTACGCAGCTGCACCTCATGGAGGAGATCCGCAAGGTAAAGCGGGTGGCGGCCAAGGCGCTGGACGGCGCACCGCACGAGGTGCTGCTGGTTCTGGACGCAAACACCGGGCAGAACTCGCTCACGCAGGTGAGGGCGTTCGACGAGGCGCTAGGCCTCACAGGCCTTATCCTTACGAAGCTCGACGGCACCGCCAAGGGAGGCGTCGTGTGCGCGATCGCCAAGGAGAACCCCGTTCCGCTGCTTTTCATCGGCGTAGGCGAAGGCATCGACGATCTTCGCCCCTTCAACGCGCGCGACTTCGCCGAGGCGCTGATTGGTTAGCTTCTCCGCGGTCGCCAAGCGCTACCCGGGCGGCCAGGAAGCCCTGAAGCAGGTGAGTTTCACCCTCGAGGCCGGCGAGCTGGCGTTCCTCACCGGACGCTCGGGCGCCGGCAAGTCGACGCTGCTGAAGCTTATCCCTGCCATCGAGCGGCCGACCTCGGGCTCGGTGATCGTGAACGGCCAGAACGTGGGAGCCCTCAAGCGCGCCGCCGTCCCATATCTCCGGCGCAATATCGGGTTGCTGTTCCAGGACCAGAAGCTGCTCTACGACCGGAACGTCTTCGACAACGTGATGCTGCCCCTCGCCTTCTCGGGCCAGGCGCCGCGCGAGGCGGCGCGGCGGGTGCGCGCGGCGCTCGACAAGGTGGGGCTGCTCGCTCGCGAGCGCGCCAACCCGATCCAGCTTTCCGGCGGCGAGCAGCAGCGCCTCGCTATCGCTCGAGCCGTGGTGAACCGACCATCGCTGCTCATCGCCGATGAGCCGACCGCCAACCTGGACGCCGAATCCGCCGCCCGCATCCTCGACATTTTCGTTGCCTTCCATCAGGTGGGCGTCACCGTGCTGCTCGCGACCCACGACCTGGCCCTCGTAGAGCGCCATGGCAAGAGGCGTCTGCATCTCGAAAGCGGCCGGATCGAATGAGCGCCTGGCTGCGGCAGCACCGCCAGGCGCTCGGCTCCGCGTTGCGCCGCCTCGGATGGCTCAACGCGGTAGTCATCGGCGTGGCGCTCTCGCTTCCGGCGGGAGGCTACACGTTGCTCGAGGGGCTGCGCGAGGTCGGGGGCCGCCTTGCGCTCGATACGCAGGTGTCGGTTTTCCTCCGTCCCGAGGCGAAGCGCGTCGACGCGGATGCGCTCGGCAAGCTGCTGCGCGCCGATGCACGCATTGCGCGCGTGCGCTTCGTGCCGCGCGACGAAGCGCTGAAGGAGCTCGCGACGGTGCAAGGCATGCCCGAGGTGATCGCCGCGCTCGGGCGCAATCCGCTGCCGGATGCCTTCGTCATAACCTCCGACCCGGGCTCGCTCGAGGCGCTCGCGGCCGACCTCGACAAGCTGCCTCAGGTCGGCTACGTCCAGGCGGACGCGCTGTGGGCACGGCGACTCGCCGCGCTGGCCGCGATCGGCAGCCTCGCCGTCTTGCTCTTAAGCACCCTGCTTGGCGTCGGGCTGGTAGCGGTCACGTTCAACACGATCCGCCTGCAGATCCTCACCCAGCGCGCCGAAATCGAGGTTTCGAACCTCATCGGCGCCACGGATGCCTTCATCCGCAGGCCGTTCTACTACCTGGGCTTGCTCCAGGGGTTGCTCGGCGGCGCTGTGGCCCTCGCCATCGTGGCTTTGGGTACTTGGCTACTGAACCGGGAGGTGAGCGCCCTCGCCCACTCGTACGGATCCGCCTTCCAAATCGCGTTCCCCGCTCCGGGTGATGCTTTCGCGGTGGTGGGATTCGCCGGGCTGCTGGGTACGCTTGGAGCGCACCTTTCCGTCAGCCGGCATCTACGCGATATTGATGCATCTACGCGATATTGATAGATTGTAAGCACACACTTACATAAAGACCATAGGGAACCTGTCTGCACATTAGCACTCTAACCTATGGATTGCTAAAATCTGCATAGACAAAGGAGGATCCGCTGACCATGCAAACGACGCTGCCCCTGCCCGTTTCGGTTGCCGTGCCGATGCCCTCGGGGAGCCTCGAGGCCTATATCCAGACCGTCAACCGCTTCCCGATGCTCACTGCGGAAGACGAGCGCTCGCTCGCACTGCGCTTCCGTCAGGACGGTGACCTGGAAGCCGCGCGCCGCCTGGTCCTCTCCCACTTGCGCCTGGTGGTGGCCTTGGCGCGCGGCTACCTCGGCTACGGGCTGCCGCATGCCGACTTGATCCAGGAAGGCAGTATCGGGCTCATGAAGGCCGTCAAGCGCTTCGACCCGGATCGTGGCGTGCGCCTCGTGTCTTTCGCGATCCACTGGATCAGGGCGGAGATCCACGAGTACGTCCTGCGCAACTGGCGGCTGGTGAAAATCGCGACCACCAAGGCGCAGCGCAAGCTGTTCTTCAACCTGCGTTCCATGAAAAGCGGTCCAGCCCCGCTTTCGCCGGGTGACGTCGAGCGCGTGGCGGCGGAACTGCGGGTCAAGCCGGAAGAAGTGGTCGAGATGGAAACCCGGCTTTCCGGCAAGGACGTCGCGTTCGAAGCCGAGCAGGACGACGAGGAGGCGTACGCGCCGGCGAATTACCTCGCGGCCGACCGCGACGCCGAGCCGCTGCGCCTGCTGGAAGACAAGGAGTCCGAGGAGCTCCGCGCGAGCGGGCTCGACGCGGCGCTGAAGAGTCTGGATCCGCGCAGCCGGCGCATCATCGAGGCGCGCTGGCTGCGAGAGAAGGATACTGCCACGCTGCACGACCTTGCGGCCGAGTTCAACGTCTCGGCCGAGCGCATCCGCCAGATCGAGGCGAAGGCGCTCGAGAAGATGCGCAAGGCGCTGCCGGCGCCCGCCTGAGCTTCACGCGCTTTCCTTCAGCAAGGCCCTCAGGTCCTCCGGCAGGTCCTGAGCTATGCGGTCGGGCCGCACGAGCAGCCGCACGCGGCCCTGCCGGTCGATCACGTAGCTCTGGCCGCTGTGGTCGACGCTGTAGGAATCGCCGGTTTTCCGCTTTTCGTAGTAGATCTTGAACTCCTGAGCGGTTTTCCGGGTGGCCGCCGCGTCCCCGTGCAGCCCGAGGAACCGCGGATCGAAGGCAGTCACGTATTTCGCGAGCGCCTCGGCCGTGTCCCGTTCCGGGTCCACGGTGACGAACAGCACCTGCACCTTGTCGGCGTCCGGACCGAGCGTTTTCACGGCACCCGCAAGGTCGACGAGTGTGGTGGGGCAGACGTCGGGACAGTGGGTAAAGCCGAAAAACAGCACCACCACCTTGCCGCGGAAGTCGTCCAAGGTGCGCAGCCGCCCGTTATGGTCCGTAAGGGCGAGCGATTTGCCGTAGTCGACGCCCGTGATGTCAGTGCTCCTGAACTTCGGCCCGCGGTCACAGCCGGCGAGCAGAAGGCTACAGATAATGATCGACCAGAAGTGCAGCGAAAAGGAGCGCAAGGTAGACGATGGAGTAGCGGAAAGTCCTGCGGGCCAGTGCATCGGTGTATGCGACATGCAGGCGCACGGCATAGGCGGTAAAGACGCCACCGAGTATTGCGGCGGCGGCGAGGTAGAAGGCCCCGCTCATGCGAATCGCATACGGCAGCAGGCTCGCCGCGAACAGGATCAGCGTGTAGAGCAGCACCTGGAGCCGCGTGTACTGCTTGCCGTGCGTTACGGGAAGCATGGGCACGCCGGCCCGGGCGTAGTCCTCGGTGCGGTACAGGGCGAGCGACCAGAAATGCGGCGGCGTCCAGGCGAAGATGATGAGGAAAAGCACCATCGCCTCGACGCCGACTTCACCGGTGACGGCTGCCCAGCCGAGCACCGGCGGCATAGCCCCCGAGGCGCCGCCGATGACGATGTTCTGCGGAGTGGCCGGCTTGAGCAGCACGGTGTAAACCACCGCATAGCCGACGAAGGTCACCACCGTGAGCCACATGGTGAGCGCATTGACGAACTGCACCAGGATCCACAGGCCCAGGCCGCCGAGCACGCCGGCGAACAGCAGCGTTTGCAGCGTCGTAACCTCGCCCCGGGGCAGAGGCCGCCAGCGCGTGCGCCTCATCAGCGCGTCGATTTTCTGCTCCACCAGGCAGTTCACCGCGGCCGCAGCCCCAGCCACGAGGGCGATGCCCAGCGTCCCGGCGAGCAGCGGCGACAGCGGCACCATTCCAGGCGAGGCGAGGAACATGCCGATCACCGCCGTGAACACTATGAGCGACACGACGCGCGGCTTGGTCAATGCGAGAAATGACCGTGCGTGGTGCGTGAGGCCTTCTGGAAGTACCTGGGTGTTCACCGGAATGGACGCAAACCGCGGAAAGCAAACAAGTTTAGCACGGCACTCACCCCACCGCCGAGTACTTCAGGAGGCGCTGCAGGTCCTTCAGCATCTTCGAGGGATCCGGGTCCGGCGGAAAGCGCATCATCAGGTTGCCGAGTGGATCCACGAGGTAGATGTGCTGCGTGCGCTCGCCGGGAAAGTCTCCGGGCGAAGTGCTCGATAGGCGCGTCCCTTCGAGCGCCGCCACCAGCCCGGGGCGCGGGCTGGCGCCGTCGGTGATGACCCACAGGCGCTCGATGCGTCCCTGATCCTTGCCCTGTGCGCGGCGGACCTGCCGCATGTAGTAGAGCTTTTTTTCGCAGTAGGCATCGCAGGCGGCGCTGTCGAAGGTGACGAGAACCCACTTGCCGCGCAACGAGGGCAGCGGCGGTCCCGCGACTACGCGAGGGGGGATGAGCTCGCCGTAGTTCCCGGCTGCGCCCGGCGCCCAGCCGAAGTACCAGGCGGCCCAGGCGAGCGCGAACGGCGCCGCGCAGGCGAGGAACACGACGAGGAGCTTAGCGCGTGCCGACACGGCGTATCGAAAGCACCACGAGCAGGACAACGGCAAGCACGGCGAGCGAATACCACTGCAGCGCGTAGCTCTCGTGCTTCTCGACGCCCGCGTCCGGTCGCGGCCACTCGCGCAGCAGGCCGTCATCGGCGGGCGAGTGCTGCTCGATGACGATCGGCTGAAGCCGCAGCCCGGTCTCTTTTGCGAAAGCGTCGATCTCCAGGTTCTGGCGCACCTTGCCGGCGAGCTCAGGGCCGGCAGCCAATGCGCGCGGCAGGTGCGCCAGGGCGAGCCCCTCCACGCGCACCACGCCGTTCGGCACCGGCACCTGCGGCAGCTCCGCACGCGTGCGCCCGGCCGCGATCCAGCCGCGATTGACGAGGACATGCGTTCCGTTCATGCGCAGCGGCGTAACCACTTCGTATCCCGCCCGGCCGCGGCGCAGCTTGTTGTCCAGGAGCACGGTGTACTCGCCGTCGAAGCGTCCTCGCGCCGCCACTTTCCTCGACGTGACGGCTTCAGGATCGAGAGGCCCGGAGGCAAGCTCTATCGGTGCGGCGTCGATGGCCCGCGCCAGCTGCACGCCGAGCGCGCGCTTTTCGTCTGCGCGCCGCGCCTGCCAGTGGCCGAGCGCGATGCCCGCCGCGCACGTGGCCGCGGCGAGCGCCACGGCCCAGACGCGGGGGCGGAAAGAGTATGCTCGGGACATGCGCTACGTGGTGATCGTGATGCTGCTCGCCATCGTCGCGAGCCTCGGCTCCGCGGCACTGTTCATGCTGCGCGGCCGCGGCGACTCCCGGCGCATGGCCAAGGCGCTGGCCCTTCGCGTAGGCCTGTCGGTCGCGCTATTCCTGATGCTGATGGCCGGGTACTACCTGGGGCTGTTCCGTCCGGGTCATCTGTAGTCAGCGCGGCTTCTTGCGCCCGCTTATAGCCAGTACACGAAGATGAACAGGCCGAGCCACACCACGTCGACGAAGTGCCAGTACCAGGCGACGCCTTCGAATGCGAAGTGGTTGTCCGGCGTGAAGTGGCCCCTCAGGCAACGGAACCAGATCACCGTCAGCATGATGGCGCCGATGGTGACGTGGAAGCCGTGGAAGCCGGTGAGCATGAAGAACGTCGAGCCGTACACGCCGGTCGACAGCTTGAGGTTGAGGTCCGCATAGGCGTGGCCGTACTCGTAGGCCTGCACGCCGAGGAACGTAACGCCAAGCAGGACGGTGAGCCCGAGCCAGACCAGAAGCTTCGGCCGATCGTTGCTGATCAGGGCCCAGTGCGCGAAGGTGACGGTCACGCCCGAAGTGAGCAGCAGCGCGGTATTGATGGCCGGCAGGCCCCATGCGCCCATCGTCTGGAAGGTCTCGATGAAGGCCGGTCCCGCGGACGGCCAGTGGCCGCTGAACCCGGGCCAGAGCAGCGCCTGGCTTTCCAGCGTCGCCAGGTCCGGCACCGAGTAGATGCGCGCCCAGTAGAGCGCGCCGAAGAACGCGCCGAAGAACATCACTTCCGAGAAGATGAAAAAGCTCATTCCCCAGCGGAAGGAGATGTCTTCCCAGCGGCCGAACTTGCCGCCCTCGGATTCGCGGATGACGGCCCCGAACCAGCGCGTCATCATGTAGAGGAGCAGCAGGAAGCCCGCGCCGATGGATACCCAGCCGCCACGCATGCCGTTGAACACGAACACCGCGCCGAGCGCCATCAGGAACAGCGACATCGAGCCGAGGATCGGCCAGGGCATCGGCTGCGGCACGAAGTAGTGTGCCTGCCGGTTGCCGGGTGCCGGGGTTGCGCTGTGCGCCATTTTGCGAGTCTCCCTTAACTCTTAGCTCGTTATGAAGTGCACGATGGTGCGGATGGTGACGATGAAGAGCGCGACGAATACGATCGCGGCGACGATGACCTGCGCGGGGGTGACGCGCGCGCGCTCGTGGTCGGCCTTGCGCCGGATGCCGATCGCGCCGTAGAGCACCGTCTTGATCGCCTGCATCAAGAGCTGCCCCCCCGGCCGGCGACCTCGAAGAAGGTGTAAGACAGCGCGATGCTCTTGATGCTGCCGGGGAGCTTCGGGTCCACGACGAAGGTGACCGGCATGCGCCGCGTTTCCCCTGCGGCGAGCGTCTGCTGGGTGAAGCAGAAGCAGTCAATCTTTTTGAAGTATTCGCCCGCGTACTGCGGCCCGTAGCTCGGCACCGCCTGACCCGTGACCGGTGCCTGCCGCACGTTCACCACCTCGTACTCGACCGTGGCCAACTCGCCCGGGTGCACCTCGAGGTGCCTAACGAGCGGCTTGAAACGCCACGGCAGATCGTGCGCGTTGGAGTCGAATTCGATGGTGACGGTCCGGCTCCTGTCTACCTGGGTATTCACCACGTCGGGCTGCTGAAGGCTGTTGATGCCCAATGCGGCGCAGATCTGGTTGTAGAACGGCACCAGGGCGAAGCCGAAGCCGAACATGCCGACCGCCACGACGGCGAGGCGCCGGGACAGCCTGCGATTTTCCCTCGCCCTATCCATTCAGCATCCAGTACTTGGCGATGATGCCGGCGAAGAACGCCAGCGCGATCGATGCCAGGATGAGTGCGGTCCGCGCGTTCTTGCTCACTTTATGACGGGCTGGGTCTCGAAGCTGTGGTAGGGCGCCGGCGTCGGCAGGTGCGTCCACTCCAGCGAATCGGCGCCTTCCCAGGGCAGCTGCGGCGCCTTGCCCACGCCGCCGCGGATGCAGTTCACCACAATGTAGAGGAACAGCAGCTGCGTCAGGCCCATGCCGAAGGCGCCGAGGGAGGAGATCTTGTTCCAGGTCTCGAACATCAGCGGATAGTCTGGTATGCGCCGCGGCATGCCCGCGAGGCCCAGGAAGTGCTGCACGAAGAAGATCATGTTGAAGAAGATCAGCGTCAGCCAGAAGTGGACCTTGGCGAGCGTCTCGTTGTACATGTTGCCGGTCCACTTTGGCAGCCAGAAATAGATCCCGGCGAAAGCGGCGAACAGGGCGCCCGCGACCATCACGTAGTGGAAGTGGGCGACCACGTAGTAGGTGTCGTGCAGCTGGATGTCGATCGGCACCAGCGCCAGCACCAACCCGGTGAAGCCGCCGAGCGTGAACATGAAGAGGAAGCCGAGCGCGAACAGCATCGGCGCCTCGAAGGTGAGCGAGCCCTTCCACATGGTAGTGACCCAGTTGAACACCTTCACGCCGGTCGGCACCGCAATGAGCGTCGTGGCGTACATGAAGAACAGCTGCCCGGTCACCGGCATGCCCACCGTGTACATGTGGTGCGCCCAGACGATGAACGACAGGATGGCGATCGCCGAGGTGGCGTAGACCATGGAGGCGTAGCCGAACAGCGGCTTTCTCGAGAACGCCGGAATCACCTGCGAGATCACGCCGAACCCGGGCAACGCGATGATGTAGACCTCGGGGTGGCCGAAGAACCAGAAGATATGCTGGTAGAGCACCGGGTCGCCGCCGCCGGCGGCGTTGAAGAAGGTGGTGCCGAAGTGCCGGTCGGTAAGCGTCATGGTGACCGCGCCGGCGAGCACCGGCATCGTCGCCACCAGCAGGTAGGCGGTGATCAGCCAGGTCCAGCAGAATAGCGGCATCTTCATCAGCGTCATCCCCGGGGCGCGCATGTTGAGGATGGTGGTGATGATGTTGATCGAGCCGAGGATCGAGCTCATGCCGAGGATGTGGACCGCGAAGATGGTGAGGTCCATGCCGATGCCCTGCTGCACCGTGAGCGGCGCGTACATCGTCCAGCCCACCCCCGGGGCGCCGCCCGGCATGAAGAAGGACAGGATGAGCAGCGTGGCGGCGAACGGCAGCAGCCAGAACGACCAGTTGTTGAGGCGCGCGAACGCCATGTCCGGCGCGCCGATCTGCATCGGGATGAGCCAGTTGGCGAAGCCCACGAACACCGGCATGATGGCGCCGAACACCATGATCAGGCCGTGCATGGTGGTCATCTGGTTGAAGAAGTCCGGGTTGACGATCTGCAGCCCGGGCGAGAACAGCTCCAGCCGGATCACCACGGCCATCAGCCCGCCGACGGAGAACATGACGAAGCTGAACCACAGGTACATCGTGCCGATGTCCTTGTGGTTGGTGGTGGTGATCCAGCGCATGAGGCCGCTGTAGCCGCCGTGGTGATCGCCATGCCCGTGGGCGTGGCCGTGGGCGTCGTCGTGATCGTGGACAACTGCGCTCATTCTGTATGTCTCCTAAGACCTATTTTCGCCGCGCCTTGACTTCGGCCGGCTGCACCTCGCTCGCCTTGTTCCCCCAGGAATTGCGCGTGAACGTGATCACGGCGGCGATCTCCGCGTCGCTGAGCTGCTTGAACGCCTGCATCGCGGTGTTGGGCCGGCCGTTGAGCAGCACGTCGATCTGCGCCTCTTCCGGACCGTTGACCACCTTGGAGCCGGCAAGCGGCGGGAAGGCGGGTGGCGCGCCCTTGCCCGTCGCCTGGTGGCAGGCGACGCAATTGGTGGCGTAGATCTTCTCTCCGCGCTGCATTAGCTCGGGCAGCGCATAGTCCTTGGCGTCCTCCGCCGAGGCCTGTACGGCCTTCTGCTTGCGCTCGCCCACCCACTTCGAGTAATCGTCAGCTGAGACCACGCGCACCACGATCGGCATGAAGCCGTGCTCCTTGCCGCAGAGCTCGGTGCACTGCCCGCGGAACGTGCCGGTCTCCTCCGCGCGAAACCAGATATCGCGCAGGAATCCCGGGATGGCGTCCTGCTTGGCGCCGAACGCCGGAATCCACCAGGCGTGCACCACGTCGGCGGCGGTGGTGATGACGCGGATCTTCTTGCCGACCGGCACCACCATCTCGTTGTCGACTTCGAGGAGGTAGTTCTGGCCCTTGGGCGCCGAGCCCTCGATCTGCTCGCGCGGCGTGGCGAGCGTCGAGAGAAAGCTGATGCCCTCGCCTTCTCCCTTGATGTAGTCATAGCCCCATTTCCACTGGTAGCCGGTGACCTTCACCGTGATGTCGGCTGCCGAAGTGTCCTTCTGCGCGATCACTACCTTCGTCACCGGAAGCGCCATGGCGACCAGGATGATCGCCGGGATCACCGTCCACAGGACCTCGACCGCGGTGTTCTCGTGGAACTGCTCGGCCCTGTGGCCGCGCGATTTGCGGTGGGCCCAGCAGGCATAGAACATCGCGCCGAACACCCCGACGAAGATCACGATGATCAGCCACATCACCAGCTGGTGCAGCCAGTCGATGTCGGCGGCCATCTTCGAGGCCGGCGTCTGGAAGTACCAGGCGATGGCGTGCGCCGTGCCCGACGCGCCGAGCCCCAGGAGGCCGGCGAGGGCGGAAAGGACCTTCATTCCCCTCATGTTGTTCGTTCCCCGCATCAAAACCGCAATCTCTTCCGCAGCTGGGCGGCGAACTCGGCGCGGCGCTCCGCGTCGAGGTGCCTGCCAAGCTGCAGTTCTTGTCCAGCGCCGCGCAGCACGACCCAATCGTTTTCCACGCACACCCGCGCCCCGCACGCTTCCATCTCGTGGCGCGACATACTGTCCGCCTCGGCCACCTCGACCGTCAGGCGCCCTGCCGCGAGCTCGATTCGCTCGTAGTCGGCCGCGCGCCGCGCGTACGCGAGGTACGCCACCGTGAGCGCTGCGATCTCCAGCCCGGCGAAAGGCAGCACCAGCCAGGCTCCCGCAAGCGCGAACGCAGCGCCGATCGCGAGAGCCACCGCCGCCAGCGCGCCGAATACGCCGGCGAGCCCAGCCGGAGAAATCGAGCAGTTGCGCTTGAGGGTCAGGCTGAAGCCGGCATTCCCGTCGCGGAATGGCAGCTCTCGCGCCACTTCTGGAGGGGTGCTCAACAAGCCTGCAAAAGTATCACAAATGAGCGCGCGTTCTCAAGAAACGCTCTTGAAAATGCGAATGGTTTTCGCGTCGCGGGCCTTCCAGGCGTGGCCGTAAACCACCTCGTAAGTCGCCTGCGGCTTGTCGCCAAGCGCACGACGCAGCGCGCCAGCGAAGCGCCGGCCCGCGAGGCCGCGCGGCCGGTCGGCGCGCGCGCTGGTCTGGCCGCTTGCGCGCAGGTCGCCGAGCAGCCGATCGGCGTCGGCGTAGGCCACGTGCAGCATCTCCATGTCCATCACCGGGTCGGCGAAGCCGGCAGCAAGCAGCATGTCGCCCAAGTCGTGCATGTCGACGAAGGGATGCACGCGCTGCGCTCCCGCCGCGACGCGCAGCTCCTTGAGCGAATCCGGGCCGAGTGTGCTGAACATGAGTAACCCGCCAGGCGCCAGCACCCGATGAAACTCGCGGAACGCGCGGGCCGGCTCGCCCACCCAGTGCAGCGCCATGTTGGACCACACCAGGTCCACCGCTGCCGGGGCGATCGGCAGACGCTCGAAATCCGCGCAGACCGGAAATAAATTGCCCGTCAGCACGCGGCGCAAGGCGCTCCGCCGCAGCATCGGCAGGGAGAAATCCACGGCGATCACGCTGGCGTGGCGATAGCGCCTGCGCAGCTCGCGGCGCGGCGGGCCGCTGCCGGCATCGAGCACGCTGCGCGGGGCAAGGCGCACATACCCGAGGCGCTCCAGCATGCGGGCCGATACCTCGTCCTCCAGCCGTGCATGCTGTGCATAGGAGCGTGCGGCGCGCTCGAACCGGCGGCGCGCAGTGCGCCGGTCAATGGCGGGAAAGCGCGCGCTCAATGGCGGCCGCGGCGGCAAGGGCGTGGCGGTCCGTGCCGGCGATGCCGCAAACCATCAATCCCACCGGCGCGCGGCCAGGCTCGTGGCACGGCACCGTCGCCGCGCAGCCATCGAGAAAGTTGACGAGGCCGTTGTTGCGCAGGATGCGCATGTTCCAGCGGAAGTAGTCGTCGTCGACTGCATCGGTTTCGGCGATGGTCGGTGCGATGCAGGGCACCGTCGGCATGACGAACGCGTCGAAAGGTGCCGCGAGCGCGCGGACTTCACTCATGAACTCCTCGCGCAGATCGCCGAGCGCGAGGTAATCCGACGCCGAAAGCGACTTGCCCAGCAGAATGCGCTTGCCTACGCGCGGATCGTACTGCTCGATGCGCGCCTCGTTCGCCCGGTGGATGTGGTAGGCCTCCGCGCCCGCGTAGCCGCCGCCCTTGAAGTATTCACCCTGGCGGTCGAACGCCGGCACGGGCTTTTCGGTGATCACGGCGCCGGCCTTCGACAACCGCGAAAGCGCCGTTTCAAACGCGCGACCCACTTCCTCGTCGAGGTCCTCCAACGCCGAAGACCTCGGCAGCAGCAGGCGGAGCCCTCTCGCCTCGAGGTGAAGCTCCGCCGGGCGCTCTCCCGCCAGGACGGCGTCGTACGCGGCCGCGCAACCCACGGAATTCACCAACGGCCCGACGGAATCCAGCGTGAAGGACAGCGGAAAGGCGCCTTCGCGCGGCACGCGGGCGGCGGTCGGCTTCCAGCCGACGAGCCCGCACAGCGCCGCCGGGCCGCGGATCGAGCCGCGGGTATCGGAGCCGAGCGCCATCACGCACATGCCGTCCGCCTGCGCCACCGCGGCGCCCGACGACGAGCCGCCGGGAACGCGGCCTGCCTTGCGGTCGTACGGATTCTTCGGCGTCCCATAGTGGGGGTTGAGGCCCACGCCGCCGAACGCGAACTCCACCATGTTGGTGCGGCCGACGAAGATCGCCCCCGCCGCGCGCAGCCGGGCAACGGCGCCGGCATCCCGCGTCGCGTGCTTTTCGAAGGCTCTCGAGCCCGCCCGGGTGAGGTCCCCGGCAACATCGAAGAGGTCCTTCAGCGAGACGGGCAGCCCGTCGACCATCGAGCGGCGAACGCCCGCCTTGCGCAGCCGGTCGGCGGCGTCCGCATCGGCGCGCGCCTGGTCCGCATACACCTTGAGAAAGGCGCGGCCGCCCTCGCCGGAGGGCTCGGCGATGCGCGCGAGCGTCTGCTCCACCAGCTCGCGGCTCGAGGTCCGGCCTGCGGCCAGGTCGGCGGCGAGCTGCGCTACAGTCCACATGGGGAAAAAGATTAGCATGCGCGATTTCCTCGGCGGTCTCTTTTTCGGCGGCGCCTGCTACGTATGCCGCGGGCAGGCGCGCGGCCTGCTTTGTGGCGCTTGCCGCGCCGAGCTGCCGCCGCTTGGCCGCGCGCTTTGCCCGCGCTGCGCGCTGCCCTCTCCCGGCGGCGCGCTTTGCGGCCGGTGCCTCGCCGAGCCGCCCGACTACGACGCTACGGTTGCGGTACTCGCCTACGACTTTCCCGCTGACGTGCTGGTGCATGCCCTGAAATTCCGCGGCGAGCTCTCGCTCGCGCCCTTGCTGGCAAGCCTGCTCAAGGAGAAGCTCACGCCTGCCGACGGGGCTGACGTGGTGATTCCAGTGCCGTTGTCGGCGGCACGCCTGCGCGGCCGGGGCTACAACCAGGCGCTCGAGATCGCGCGCCACCTGCCGGGGCGGATCGACTTCTCGTCGTGCGTGCGCGAGCGCGACGCCGCGCCGCAGATGGAGCTGCCCTGGGCCGAGCGCCAGCGTAACGTGCGCGGCGCCTTCCGCTGCACGCGCTCGCTCGCCGGTGCCAACGTGGCGGTGGTGGACGACGTCATGACGACCGGCGCAACGCTCGGCGAGGTGGCACGCACGCTGAAGCGCGCCGGCGCCGCGCGCGTGGTGAACTGGGTGATTGCGCGCACTCTGCCGATCCGCTGATGTTCGACATTGTCCTGGTCGAGCCGGAAATCCCGTCCAACGCCGGCAATTTGATTCGTCTGTCGGCGAACACCGGCGCGCGCCTGCACCTGGTCGAGCCGCTCGGCTTCGCAATGGACGACAAGCAGCTGCGGCGGGCGGGACTCGACTACCACGAATACGCCTCGGTAAGGACGCACCGCGATTGGCGCAGCTGCCGGACGTTCCTCGACGGGCGGCGGATGTTCGCGTTCACTACTAAAGCTACCCGCCTCTACAGCGAACCGGCGTACGGACGCGGCGACGTGCTGGTGTTCGGCTCGGAGACGCGCGGGCTTCCCGACGACGCATTGAAAGACCTCCCCGACGAGCGCCGCCTGCGCCTGCCGATGCGGCCAGGCAACCGCAGCATCAACCTGTCGAATGCCGTCGCGGTAGTCGTTTTCGAGGCCTGGCGGCAGCTCGGCTTCGCCGGCTGCGCGTGATCCCGCGCCTGCCCGATTGCCTGCCGCGCCGGGGAAACGCCTTCTCCCGCCAGATGGCGCGCGCGCTGCTTGCCGCCTCGGGCTGGCGCATAGAAGGCGAGATTCCACGCCGGCCGAAGATCGTGGCAATCGTCGCGCCGCACACCTCGAACTGGGACTTCGTGGTCGGCGTTCTCGCCGTGTTCGCCATCGGCGTCCGCGTGCGCTTTCTCGGCAAGCACACGCTCTTCAACCCGTGGCTCGGCTGGCTGATGCGCTGGCTCGGCGGTACGCCGGTGGTGCGCGAAACGCCACAGGGCGCCGTCGCCGAGGCCGTCCGCGTGCTCGAGAGCGAGTCGGCGGTATTTCTCGCCCTCGCTCCCGAGGGCACCCGCACGCGCGGCACGCCCTGGCGCAGCGGCTTCTACCGCATTGCGCATACCGCGCGCGTGCCGATTCTTCCGGTGGTGCTCGACGGCGGGCGTCGCGCGATCCGGCTGCTCGCTCCGTTCGAGCCGAGCGGCGACTACGAGGCGGACCTTCCCCGCCTGCAAGCGCCGTACGAAGGCGTGCGCGGCCTGCGCAGCTAGCGCTCCTGCTTCGGGTCGCGCGACAGCAACCGCTCGACCGCGGCCGCCGGCGGCAGGCTGCCCTCCAGCACCGCGTTCACTGCGTCGCTCACCGGCATGTCCACGCCCTTGGACTTCGCGAGTCGCGCCACCTCGCGGGCGGAGCGCACGCCTTCGGCGACATGTCCCAGCCCGGAGAGAATATCCTCGAGCCTTTTGCCCTGCGCAAGCTCGAGCCCTACGCGCCGGTTGCGCGACAGATCGCCGGTCGCGGTGAGAATCAGGTCGCCGGCGCCCGCCAGGCCAAAAAACGTCTCGGCCTGGCCGCCCAATGCCGTGCCGAGGCGCGCAATCTCGGCGAGGCCGCGCGTGATGAGCGCAGCCCGCGCATTGAGCCCGAGACCGAGGCCGTCGGAGATGCCCGCGGCGATTGCCATCACGTTCTTCACCGCGCCGGCCACCTCGACGCCCACGAGATCGGTGCTGTAGTAGACGCGCATGCGGCCGCCGTGGAGCAGCGACGCCGCCTCGCGCGCGAAGCCTGCATCGCTGGAGGCCATGGTGAGCGCGCAGGGCAAGCCGCGCGCCACTTCGGCGGCGAACGAAGGGCCCGACAAGGCGCCGCAGCGCTTCTGGGGAACGAGCTGGTGCGGCAGCAGGCCGCTGCCTTCCTCGAAGCCCTTGCAGAGCCAGACGAGCGAGCAGCCCGCCGGAATGGCGGCCGCGAGCTTGCGCAACGCGGCCACCGGAGTGGCCGCCAGGACGAGTTGCGCGCCGGCAAGCGCCCGGGAAAGATCGGACGTTATCTCGAGGCTCGGGGGAAGATCGACGCCCGGCAGGTAACGCTCGTTGCGCCGCGTGCGCGCCATCGCGTGCGCCTGCGTCGCGTCACGCGCCCAGAGGGCGGCTAGCAGGCGCCCGGCGAGCACGCCGGCCATCGCGGTGCCCCAGGCGCCTGCGCCAAGGACCGCGATCCGGTTCACCGCGCCACTTCGATCTTCGGTTCGCCGCCCTGCTGGCCGCCCTGCTGCTGGAGTCGCTGCATGTAGAGCGCCTCGAACGACACCGGCGAGAGCAGCACCGGCGGGAAGCCGCCGCGGGTGATGAGGTCCGAGATCGTCTCGCGCAGATAGGGAAAGAGGATGGTGGGGCAGCCGATGTTGAGCAGCGGATCGAGCTCTTCGCGCGGCACGTTGCGCACCGAGAAGATGCCCGCCTGCACCGCCTCCGCGAGGAACAGCGTGCGCTCCGCCGTCTTCGCGGTGACCGTGGCGCTCACGCTCACCTCGTAGTAGCCCTCGGCGAACATGCCGCCCGCGGTGTTGATCTGCACCTCGAGCTGCGGCTGCGCCTGCTGCACGAACGCCTGCGGGCCGCCCGGGATCTCGAGCGACAGGTCCTTCACGTAGATTTTCTCGATCTGGAAGCTCGGCTGCTGCTGCGGTTCGCTCATCAGGGGGCCTTTAGTAGGGCGTCGAGCTTGCCGGCGCGCTCGAGCGCGTGGAGGTCGTCGCAGCCGCCGACGTGGCGCTCGCCGATCCAGATCTGCGGCACGGTGCGCCGGCCGCTCTTCTGCGTCATTTCGGCGCGCCGCGCGGGTTCCAGGTCGACGCGTATTCGTTCCACTTCGGCGCCCTTCTGGCGCAGCAGCCGGTCGGCGGACTGGCAGAAGGGGCAAGCGGCCGTGAGGTACATGAGCACTTTCGCCAACGTCATCTCTCCACCGGAAGCCCGGCCTGCTGCCAGGCGCCGAGGCCGCCGGAGAGATTGAGCACCCGCGTGTAGCCCTGTGCCTTGAGCGCCGCGGCCGCCTTGGCCGAGCGGTTGCCGCTTTCGCAATAGAGGATAACCGGCCGGTCCTTGCGCTTCCCAGCAATTTCCGCACCGGAGTCGATGCGCGACAGCGGCGCGTTCTTCGCGCCGATGATGTGCCCCGCGCCATACTCGCCGGGCTCGCGCACGTCGAGCACCAGGGCGTCTTCGCGATTGATGAGGTGCGTAGCCTGCGCCGGGTTGACCGACGGCCCGCCGGTGGCGCGGCGCACGTAGGGCCAGATGAGCATGGCGCCCGAGACGAACGCCACCGCTATCAGGAGGATGTTGTCCTGGAGGAATTTCACGAGGGGGGCTCATTATAATTCAGCGCCATGCACAAGCTCGTCCTGCTGCGCCACGGCGAATCCGACTGGAACCGCGAGAACCGCTTCACCGGCTGGACCGACGTCGATCTTTCCGCCCGCGGGGTCGAGGAAGCGGGAGCGGGCGGGCGGCTGCTCGAGAGCGAGGGCTATCGCTTCGACCTGTGCTTCACCTCGGTGCTCAAGCGCGCTATCCGCACGCTGTGGATCGCCCTCGAGCAGCTCGACCAGATGTGGCTCCCGGTGGAGAAAAGCTGGCGGCTCAACGAGCGCCACTACGGCGCGCTGCAGGGCCTGAACAAGTCGGAAACGGCCGCCAAGTTCGGCGAAGAGCAGGTGCTCGTCTGGCGACGCAGCTACGATGTGCCGCCGCCGGCGCTTGCGCCGGGCGACCCGCGCTACGAGGCAAGCGATCCGCGCTACGCCGGCATCGAGGTGCCGCGGACCGAATGCCTGAAGGACACGGTGGCGCGCGTCATTCCCTACTGGGCAAGCGCCATCGCGCCCGCGGTGCGCGCGGGGCGCCGTGTGCTGATCGCTGCACACGGCAACTCGCTGCGCGCCCTCATCAAGCACCTCGACGATCTCGGGGACGCCGAGATCGTGCCGCTCAACGTGCCCACCGGGGCGCCGCTGGTCTACGAGCTGGACGAGCAGCTCAAGCCTCTGCGCCACTACTACCTCGGCGATCCGGCGGAGATCCAGAAGCGCATGGCCGCGGTTTCGGCGCAAGGGAAGGCCCGGGCCTGAAGCGGGTCCTCGCCCTGGCCATCGCGCTTGCGGCGTCCACGGGCCATGCCTCGAAGGAAGAAGACCTCGCGGCCTTGCGCGCGCGCATCCGCGCGCTGAGCCAGCAGCTGGAAAAAAGAGAGGAGACGCGCAAGGAAGCGCGCGACGCGCTGCGCGATTCCGAGCGCGCAATCTCGGAAGCGAACCGCGCGCTCGCTCGGCTCGAAGCGCAGGCGGACGAGGTGCGCGCCGAGGCCGCCGCGCTCGCCGAGCGGCGTCGCGCGCTGGAGCGCTCGCTCGCCGAGCGGCAGGGTGCGGTCGGCCGCATGCTCGCCGCGCGCCAGGCGGGCGGCGCGCCCGACGCGCTGCGCGTGCTGCTCTCCGGCGAGGACCCGGCCGCGGTTTCCCGCAAGCTGCACTATGTCGGCTATGTCACGCGCGCCTCGGCGGACATGCTCGGCGAGTACCGCTCTGCACTCGCGGAGTCCGAGCGGCTGGCGCGCGAGGCGCAAGCGAAGCGCGAGCGCCTGCGCGCGCTCGAAGCGGCCAGCCGGGCCGACCGTGAAAAAATCCTCGCCGAACGGCGCGAGCGCCGCCGCGTGCTCGCGCGCGTGGCGCTCGAGCTGCGCAATAGTCGCAAGGAAATCAAGGTGCTGCAGGCGGACGAGGCGCGCCTCGCGCGCCTCGTGGAGGAGCTGGCGCGCGTGGTGGGCGCGCGCGTCGAGGTGCGCGGGACGTTTTCCAAGCTGCGCGGTCGCCTGAGCCTTCCCGTAAGGGGGGAACTCACCGGACGCTTCGGCGCTCCAAGGGGAGCGGCGGGAACGGAATCCAAGGGCGTGTTCATACGGGCGCCGGAAGGGCAGCCGGTTCGGGCGGTGGCTTCCGGGCAGGTGGTCTACGCGGACTGGATGCGCGGCTTCGGCAACCTGCTCATCGTCGACCACGGCGAGGCCTATCTTTCCATCTACGCCAACGCGGAATCGCTGCTGAGGCAGGTGGGCGATGTGGTGGCATCCGGCGAGGCGGTGGCGACGACCGGCGCGAGCGGTGGCAATGAGGAAACAGGACTATACTTTGAACTGCGGCATCTTGGCCGCGCTTTTGATCCGCTGCGGTGGGTCAAGCTGAAATAACGGCGCTCTTCACCTATGCAAAAACTTCGCAACATCGGACTCATCGCCCTCGGCGCCGTGGCTGGCGTGCTCATCAGCCTCAATTTCCAGGCGATCGCCGACCGCGCCACGCGCACCTCGCTGCCGATCGAGGAGCTGCGCGCGTTCACCGAGGTGTTCGGCGCGATCAAGACCAACTACGTCGAGACGGTCGAGGACAAGAAGCTCATCACCGAGGCCATCAACGGCATGCTTACCGGCCTGGACCCGCACTCGGCCTACCTCGACCAGGAAGCGTTCCGCGAGCTGCAGGTCGGCACGCAGGGCCAGTTCGGCGGCCTGGGCATCGAGGTCGGCATGGAGGACGGCTTCGTCAAGGTGATCTCGCCGATCGAGGACACGCCGGCGTTCAAGGCAGGCATCAAGCCGAACGATCTGATCATCAAGCTCGACGAGACGCCGGTGAAGGGCATGACGCTGAACGACGCGGTCAAGCGCATGCGCGGCAAGCCCAACACCCAGATCACGCTCACCATCTCCCGCAAGGGAGAGAGCGCGCCGGTGATCGTCACGCTGACGCGCGCCGTCATCCGCGTGCAGAGCGTCAAGTCCAAGATCATCGAGCCCGGCTACGGCTGGGTGCGGGTATCGCAGTTCCAGGAGGCCACCACCGAGCACCTGGTCAAGCACCTTGCCCAACTGCTCAAGCAGAACCCGAACCTGAAAGGGCTGGTGCTGGACCTGCGCAACGACCCCGGCGGCCTGCTGCACGGCGCCGTGGCGGTATCTTCGGCGTTTTTGCCGCCGAAGTCGCTCATCGTGTCGACCGACGGCCGCGCCGAGGATGCGAGGAAGAAGTTTTTCGCCACGCCCGACGATTATTCGCGCAGCGGCCGCGGCGAGGACGTGCTGAAGCAGCTCCCGCAAGCAGTGAAGACCATCCCCATGGTGGTGCTGGTGAACGGCGGCTCGGCCTCTGCTTCCGAGATCGTCGCCGGCGCGCTCCAGGACCACAAGCGCGCCACCGTGATGGGCACCCAGACCTTCGGCAAGGGATCGGTGCAGACCATCATGCCGCTCGGCAACAACACGGCGATCAAGCTCACCACCGCGCGCTACTTCACCCCGGGCGGGCGCTCCATCCAGGCACTCGGCATCAAGCCCGACATCCTCGTCGAGGACCCCACCGACACGCTGACCCGCGTGCGCGAAGCGGATCTCACGCGCCACCTGCTCAACGGCACCACGCCGGAAGAGAAGGAGAAAAAGGAGTCCGCCGCAGCGCAGCGCGCGAAGCCCACACAGCCGGGCGACGTGAAGCCCGCCGAGCTTGGCTCCAAGGACGACTTCCAGCTGCAGCAGGCCATCGCCCATCTGAAGGGCGATCCGGTGCAGAACGTTTCACCCACGGTGGCGGCAACCAAGCCCGCCGCGTCCCCGACGAACTGAACGACGAGCAGCTACTCCGCTACAGCCGCCATATCCTCCTTCCCGAGTTCGGGGTGGAGGGGCAGGAGCGGCTGCAGCGCTCGCGCGTGCTGATCGTAGGCGCGGGCGGCCTGGGCTGCCCGGCATCGCTGTACCTCGCGGCGGCCGGCGTCGGCCACCTGACCATCGCCGACGCCGACCAAGTCGACCTCACCAATCTGCAGCGCCAGATCCTCTACCGCGCCGAAGCGGTAGGCACGCCGAAGGCGGCGGCGGCACGCGCGGCGTTGCACGCCGTCAACCCGGAGATTGATGTCGTCGGCTTGCAGAAGCGCCTCGCACTCCAGGACGCCGAAGCGCTGGTCGCGCAAGCCGACCTGGTGCTCGACTGCACGGATAACTTCATCACGCGGCACGCGGTAAACCGCGCCTGCGCCACGCACCGCAAGCCGCTTGTGTCAGGGGCTGCCATCCGCTTCGACGGCCAGGTCATGGTGTTCGACCTGCGCCAGCCCGACTCGCCCTGCTACGCCTGCCTGTTCCCGGAAGCCGGCGAAGTGGAAGAGGTGCAGTGCTCGGTGATGGGCGTCTTCGCTCCGCTTACCGGGATCGTCGGCGCGACGCAAGCCATGGAAGCGCTGAAGCTCATCACCGGCATCGGCGAGTCGCTCAGCGGCAAGCTGCTCCTGCTCGACGCCAAGGCCGCCGAATGGCGCAGGGTCCGCGTCAACAAGGACCCGGCGTGCAGCGTCTGCGGAAAATAGGGACAGACCCCATTTCAGCATTCTCTGAAATGGGGTCTGTCCCTATATTTCCGCAACCTTCGCGGGGCCGACCAGGTAGTGGCGCTGCGCGCTGAAGCTCTCGACCGGCTTGCGCGCGAAGCCGCTCTTGGCGTACTGGTGCAGGCAGCCAAGGGCGTAGCGCAACAGCAGGGCCGCGCGGCCGGCGGCATCTCCTTCCGCAGCCACGCGCAAAGACTGCTTGAGCGTGGCCTCGAAGCGGTCGAAGAACTGGTTCATGCGCGCCTGCAGGCGTTCGTGCTCGCCTACCAGCGCGTCGCCCGTCATGACGCGCACCATCCCGGGATTCTTCTCGGCGAAGGCGAGCAGCATCTCCAGAAGCTTGTCGGCCTGGCGCATGCCGTCGGACTCGTCCTCGGTGATGCGGTTCGCCAGCGTGAACACCGAGCTCTCGATGAACTCGATGAGCCCCTCGTACATCTGGGCCTTCGAGGCGAAGTGCCGGTAGAGCGCGGCTTCCGAGACGTCCAGGCGCTCCGCCAGGGCGGCGGTGGTGATGCGCTCCCATTTCGGCGCCTCGAGCATCTGCGCGAGTGCCTTGAGGATCTCCAGCCTGCGTTCGCCCTTTGCGCGCGGCATGACTGAAGTGAATCTTAACTTCAGCCGAAACGGAAAACTAGGCGGGGAAGCTCTACGACGGAAGCGATGCGCAAATCGACGAAGCGCGGCCGCCGGCCGCTGCGGCTGACCCAAACCGTTGACATGCCAAGGCGATGCGCCGTGCGCAGGTTGCCCAGGATGTCGTCGATCAAGGCGCAGCGATGCGGGTCGAGATTGTGCTTGCGCAGCAAAACGTGGAAGCCGTGGAGAGCCGGCTTGCCCCGATAGCGGGCATCCTCGATGGAGTAGACGCCATCGAAGTAGCGCGCAAGGCCGATGGCATCCAGGACGCCGCGCACGTACTGCCGCGGCGCATTGGAAAAGACGAGCTTCATGCCGCCCAGGCGGGCAAGCGCGTGTTTCAGCGCATTTTCGTGCAACACGATGTCGGCGAGCTCGGGAAACACGTGCGTCTCGGCGAGGAAGCGCCTGGGGTCCATGCCGTAGTGGCGCATGAGGCCGTTCAGCGTCGTGCCGTAGCGCTGCCAGAACTCCTGGCGCATGCGGTTGGCGCCCGCCTCGTCCAGGCTGAACTGGCGCATGAGGAACTCGTTGATCTGCACGTGCATCGACGGGAAGATGGCGGTCGTCGCGTCGTGCAGCGTGTTATCGAGGTCGAAGATCCACACGCGCCGGGACGGCGCGAGGCGTGCGATTCTCACAACTACTTGCTCTTGATGAGCGTTCCGACCCCTTGGTCGGTCAGGACTTCCAGCAACAGGGCGTTGGGCACGCGGCCGTCGATGATATGGACGCTGTGCACGCCGTTGCGCGCGGCGTCGAGCGCCGAGCCGATCTTGGGCAGCATGCCGCCGGAGATCACCCCCTTCGCCACGAGCTCGTCGATCTTGCGCGGCGTGAGCCCGGTGAGGAGCTTGCCGTCCTTGTCCAGCACGCCAGGAGTGTTGGTGAGCACCACCAGCTTCTCGGCGCGCAGCACCTCGGCGAGCTTTCCGGCGACGAGGTCGGCGTTGATGTTGTAGGTCGTGCCGTCGGCGCCGGTGGCAATCGGCGCCACCACGGGGATGAAGCCGCTTTGCTCGAGCGCGGCGATGACCGACGGGTCGATCGACTCGATCTCGCCCACCTGGCCGATGTCCACCTTGCCGTTTTCCTTTGACGGCAGCAGCATCTTCTTCGCCCGGATGAAGGCCCCGTCCTGGCCGGTGAGGCCGACGGCCTTGCCGCCCGCCTGGTTGACAAGCTCCACGACTTCCTTGTTCACCTGGCCGCCGAGCACCATCTCGACCACGTCCATGGTCTCGCGGTCGGTGACGCGCATGCCCTGCACGAACTCGCCCTTCTTGCCGAGGCGGGCGAGCATGTCCTCGATCTGCGGGCCGCCGCCGTGCACCACCACCGGATTCATGCCGACCAGCTTGAGGAGCACCACGTCGCGCGCGAATGCGCTCTTCAGCGCATCGTCGGTCATGGCGTTGCCGCCGAATTTCACGACGATGCTCTTGCCGTGGAAGCGCTGGATGTAGGGCAGCGCTTCGCCCAGGATGCGCGCCTTCCCGGCAGCCTCCGGGCTATGGCCGGAACGAGAGATGAGGGGGGCATTCATGGGCGCCCCCCGATTCTACGAGAAACTACTGGATCGAGACCTGCTTGCGCTGCGTTGCCGCCTTTTTGGGCAGCGTCAGCTCCAGCACGCCGTCCCTGAACTTGGCTTCGGCCTTGGCCTCGTCCAGCTCCTGGGGCAGCGTGAAGCTGCGCGATACCTTGCCATAGATGCGCTCGGAATGCAGCACGCGCTCGTCCTGTGATGCTTCCTTCTCGCGCTTCACTTCGGCGGCGAGCGTCACTTGCGGGCCATCGATCGTGATCTGGATGTCTTCCTTCTTGACGCCGGGCAGCTCCGCCGTGACGGCGTAGGCGCCGTTCTTCTCGGCGACGTCCACCTTCATGCGCGGCAGCGCTCCGCTGCTGCGGGCGTTGTCGTAGGCCACCGGGCGGACCAGGAAGCCCTTGAAGAGGTCGTCGACCAGATCGGTGAACGGGTCGAACCGCGTGAGGTTTGCCATGTGTGCTCTCCTTTCCTGAGACATGCCCGAAAGGTAGGGCCGCTCCACACGGTTTCAAGCCCCTTGTAAAATCGCCGCCCGTCCCCATGAGCGCCGATTTCCGATCCCGGGTCGAGGGCGAGCGGCCCTACCTGCTGCGCTACGCGAGCCTGCAGCTGCGCGACCCCCATCTCGCCGAGGACGTGGTCCAGGAGACGCTGCTCGCCGCCCTTGCCGGGGAGGCGGGGTTCGGCGGCCGCTCCAACCTGCGCACCTGGCTGACGGGGATCCTCAAGCACAAGATCGTCGACGCCATCCGGCGCCTGAGCCGCGAGACCACCGTGGCAACCGACGCGGATGAATTCGAGGCGCTTTTCAGCGAGCGCGGGCACTGGGTGGATCCGCCGGCGGGCTGGGAGGAGCCCGACGGCTCGCTCCAGCAGAAGCAGTTCCTTCGGGCGCTGGAGGAGTGCCTGACGCGCCTGCCGGTGAAGACCGCCCAGGTCTTCATGATGCGCGAGCACCTGGGGTACGAAACGCCGGATATCTGTAAGGAACTGGGGCTTACGCCGACGCACTGCTGGGTGTTGCTGTACCGCGCGCGCCTGGCACTGCGCGAGTGCCTCCAACTGAACTGGTTCTCGAAATAATGCTCTCCTGCAAGGAAGCCACGCAGCTCGTGTCGCAGGGCCTGGACCGGCGGCTCGGCTTCTTCGAGCGCGCGGCGCTGCGCGTGCACCTCGCGATCTGCCACGGCTGCCGCAATTTCAGCCGCCAGATGGCCCTGCTGCGCAAGGCGATGGGGCGGCTCGCCGATTAGAGGACGAAGCGCGCCAGGTCCTCGTTCTTCGAAAGCTCGGCCAGGCGCCCGTCGACGTACGCCGGATCGATGGTGACGGTGGCGTGTCCGCGCTTGCCGGCCTCGAACGAGATCTCCTCCAGCAGCTTTTCCAGCACGGTGTAGAGGCGACGCGCACCGATGTTCTCGGTGCTCTCGTTCACCTGGTAGGCGATCTCGGCCAGGCGCCGGATGGCCTCCGCATGGAACTCCACCGTCACGCCCTCGGTAGCGAGCAGTGCCTGGTATTGCTTTACCTGGCTGGCGTCGGTCGAGACGAGGATGCGCTCGAAGTCGTCTACCGACAGCGAGTCGAGCTCCACGCGGATCGGGAACCGGCCCTGCAGCTCGGGGATCAGGTCCGAGGGCTTGGCGAGATGGAAGGCGCCCGAGGCGATGAACAGGATATGGTCGGTCTTCACCATGCCGTAGCGGGTGGACACCGTGGTGCCCTCCACCAATGGCAGGAGATCCCGTTGCACGCCCTGGCGCGAGACGTCGGCGCCCTGCACCTCGCTGCGGCTCGTCACCTTGTCGATCTCGTCCAGGAACACGATGCCGTTCTGCTCGGCATTGGCGACCGCGCGCGTCTTCAGGTCGTCGTCGTTGACCAGCCGCCCGGCTTCCTCCTCGGTGATGAGCTCGAGCGCCTCGCGGATCTTCGTGCGGCGCAGCTTGCGCCGCCCGCCGCCAAGGTTGGAGAGCATGCCCTGGATCTGCGAGGTGAGCTCCTCCATGCCGGGAGGCGCCAGGATCTCCATCTGCGGCTGGGTCGCCGACACCTCGATGTCGATCTCCTTGTCGTCGAGCTCGCCCTCGCGCAGCTTCTTGCGGAATCTCTGGCGGGTGACGTTGTCCTCCTCGGACGCCTTGAACCCGACCAGCACGTCGAGGATGCGGTCCTCGGCCGCGTCCTGCGCGCGCGTGCGCACGCGCTTCACCGCCTGCTCGCGGGTCTGCTTCACGCTGATCTCGACGAGGTCGCGGATGATGGTGTCCACGTCGCGCCCGACGTAGCCGACTTCCGTGAACTTGGTGGCCTCGACCTTGATGAACGGCGCGTCGGCGAGGCGCGCGAGGCGCCGCGCGATCTCGGTCTTGCCCACGCCCGTCGGGCCGATCATGAGGATGTTCTTGGGCGTGATCTCCTGCCGCAGCGGCTCGGCGACCTGCTGCCGGCGCCAGCGGTTGCGCAGCGCGATGGCAACGGCGCGCTTCGCCTTCGCCTGCCCGACGATGTACTTGTCCAGCTCGTGGACGATCTCCTGCGGCGTCATGCCGCTCATTCCAGGACCTCTATCGTCCTCTGGTGATTGGTGTAGATGCAGAGATCCGCGGCGATCGCCAGCGCCTTCTCCACGATGTCCCTCGGGCCGAGGGCGGTGTTGTCGAGGAGCGCCTTGGCGGCGCTTTGCGCGTAGGGACCGCCGGAGCCGATGGCGACGATGCCGGCTTCGGGCTCGAGCACGTCGCCCATGCCCGTGATGATGAGGGAGTGCTCGCGATCGGCCACCGCGAGCATGGCCTCCAGCCGCCGCAGGATGCGGTCGGTGCGCCAGTCCTTCGCCAGCTCGACCGCCGAGCGCATGAGGTTTCCCTGGTGCTTGTCAAGCTTCGCTTCGAAGCGCTCGAACAGCGTGAAGGCGTCCGCAGTGCCGCCGGCGAAGCCGGCGAGGATGCGATCCTGGTACAGGCGGCGCACCTTTTTCGCGCCGCCCTTGACGACGACGTTGCCGAGCGTGACCTGACCGTCGCCGCCGAGGGCTACGGTGCTATCGCGCCGTACCGAGAGAATAGTGGTGCCGTGGAGCTTTTCCATGAAAGGGCCGAAGCAAGGATGAGGCCACTACTTTACGCCAGGCACTCCTCCATCCCCGCGATGAAGATGTCCTTGGGCAGTTTCTTGCCGATGAACACCATCACCGAGCCCTTCTTCTCGTTCTTGGCCCAGGGCTTGCCCGTGTCGCCGCCCATCATCATGTGCACGCCCTGGAACACCACGCGGCGCGGGTTGCCCTTCATCCACAGCACGCCCTTGTAGCGCAGCAGGTCGGGGCCGTAGACCTGGATCATGCCCGACAGGAATTGCTCCAGCTTCTGGCCGTCGAACGGCTTGTTGGAGCGGAACACGAACGACTCCACCTCGTCGTGGTGCTCGTGCTGGATGTCGGTGAGGAACTGCGGGTCGAGCTCCAGGATGGCGTTCAGGTTGAAGCCGCGGATATCGAGCACCTCTCCGAGCGGCGCGTCGCCGAAATTCACCTTCTTGATCGGGGCGCGCGGATTCATGCGCTTGAGGCGTGTCGACAGAGTCTGCGCCTCCTCGTCCGACACCAGGTCGGTCTTCGACAGCAGGATCCGGTCGGCGAAACCGACCTGCTCCTGCGCCTCGTGGAACTCGTCGAGCTGCTTCGGCGCATGCTTGGCGTCCACCAGAGTGATGATGGAGTCGAGCAGGTAGTAGTTACCGATCTCCTCGTCGGTGAAGAACGTCTGCGCCACCGGGCCGGGATCGGCCATGCCCGTCGTCTCGATCACCACGCGGTCGAACCTGAGCGCGCCCTGGTCGCGCTTTTCCTTCAGGCTGCCGAGGATGCGGATGAGGTCGCCGCGCACCGTGCAGCAGATGCAGCCGTTGTTCATCTCGACGATCTGCTCATCGCCTGTCTCGATGATGTCGTTGTCGACGCCGACCTCGCCGAACTCGTTCTCGATCACCGCGATGCGGTGGCCGTGGTCCTCCTTGAGGATGCGGTTGAGCAGCGTGGTCTTTCCGCTGCCGAGGAAGCCGGTAAGGATGGTGACCGGCACCATGTTGTTCTCTTGCATGCGCTGCTCCAGGGAGAAGCACCGGATTATAGAAACAAATCAGATCCTATGCGGGGCTAGCCAGCCCTGCATAGGATCTGATTAGGTTTTGACGAGCAGCAGGCCCTTGAGGTATTCGCCTTCGGGGAATTCGAGCGCCACGGGGTGGTCGGCCGCGGCGCCGAAGCGCTCGATGATCTGCGCGCGCGCGCC